>Ga0187892_10000157_pt1 | contig 172266 bp, 161 predicted proteins | sample MA1701073metaG_FD_139345 | JGI IMG/M metagenome (GOLD analysis project Ga0187892, IMG submission 139345) | Bio-ooze microbial communities from a basaltic lava cave in the Kipuka Kanohina Cave System on the Island of Hawaii, USA - MA170107-3 metaG ...
GCCCGGAGGGCGCGCAGCGAGGCAGAGCCGAGCGGAGCCCCAGAAGGCAAGCCCGGAGGGCGCGCAGCGAGGCAGAGCCGAGCGGAGCCCCAGAAGGCAAGCCCGGAGGGCGCGCAGCGAGGCGGAGCCGAGCGCGGTGAGGGCTTCGCAGAGCCTCGCGGTACCCTCCAGGCCGATGGGGCGGATCCTCGTGGTCGACGACGAGCCCGGGGTGCGCGAATCGCTGCGCCTGCTGCTCAAGGACGAGCACTCGGTGCGCTGCGCCGCGAGCGTCGACGCCGCCCTCGACGCCCTGGGGCGGGAGCCCGCCGACCTCGTGCTCCTCGACCTCGTCATGCCCGGCCGCAGCGGGCTCGACCTCCTCCGCGAGCTCGGACCGCGCCCGGATGCTCCCCCCGTGGTGGTGGTCACGGCCACCCGCACGGTCGCGAGCGCCGTCGAGGCCATGAAGCGGGGCGCCGCCGACTACATCACCAAGCCCTTCGACGGGGACGAGCTGCGCATCCGGCTGGAGCGGCTGCTGGCGCAGCGCGAGCTGGAGCGCGAGGTGGAGGAGCTGCGCGCCCGGGTCGAGCCCTGCGACCGGCTGGGCCAGCTGCTCGGGCGGAGCCGCGCGATGCAGGAGGTCTTCCGCACCCTGCGCCGCGTGGCCGCCTCCCGCGCCACCGTGCTGATCCGCGGCGAGAGCGGCACCGGCAAGGAGCTCGCGGCGCGGGCCCTGCACGAGCTCTCGCCGCGGGCGGCCGGGCCCCTCGTGGCCGTGAACTGCGCGGCGATCCCGGACCACCTGATCGAGAGCGAGCTCTTCGGACACGAGCGCGGGGCCTTCACCGACGCCGTCGAGCGGCGCATCGGCCGGTTCGAATCCGCTGGCGGCGGGACCCTCTTCCTCGACGAGATCGGAGACCTGGCGGCGCCGGTGCAGGCGAAGCTCCTGCGCGCGCTCCAGGAGCGGCGCATCGAGCGCCTGGGCGGGGGCGACCCGATCGAGGTGGACGTGCGGGTGGTGGTGGCGACCCACCGCGATCTCGAGCGCGAAGTGGCCGAGGGGCGCTTCCGCGCCGATCTCTTCTACCGCATCCACGTCGTCCCCCTCGAGTTGCCCCCGCTGCGCGAGCGGCGCGAGGACGTGGCGCTCCTGGCGGAGCACTTCCTGGCGCGGGCAAGGGAGGCGTCGGGGCGCGGGCCCGAGGGCTTCTCGCGAGAGGCCCGGGAGGCGCTCGAGGGCTACGCCTGGCCGGGCAACGTGCGCGAGCTCGAGAACGCCATCGAGCGCGCGGTGGCCCTCTCGGAGGGGGAGCGGGTGGAGACCGGGGACCTGCCGCCGCCGCTCCTGCGGGCGGTCCGCGCCGAGGCCCTCGAGCAGCAGGTGCGCTCGGGGCGGCTCGGCTTCGAGCCGGCCCTGGCGCGCTTCGAGCGCGGGCTGCTGCTGGAGGCCCTGGAGCAGAGCGCCTGGAACCAGACGCGCGCTGCGCAGCGCCTCGGGATCACGCGGCGGGCGCTGAAGCTGCGCATGGATCGCCTCGGGCTCGCCCCGCCCGACTAGGGCGGCCGGGCCGCGCCGGGGCGGCGCCGGGTGTTCCATTCGGAACACTCCTTGGATTCGTGAGCCAACGCCGTGGGTTGCCTGCCACGGCGGCGCCCGTCCGTTCGGCTCCGAACGCGCCGAGGGGCGGGGCGACCGCAGCGCGGGAGCCGCTCGCGGCGGAATCCCGCTGGCGGGGCGCCGGGTTGCGCCCGCGGCTGCACGCCCGTGAGGGCGCGGCACGGCTCTTGCGTAGAGGGCGCCCCGGGGAGGACAAGGCATGCAGGAGACTCCGGGGCGCTCGACCATCCTGGTCGTCGACGACGAGCGGGGGCCGCGCGAGTCGCTGCGCATGATCCTCTCGCCGCGCTTCGAGGTGGTGCCGGCCCGCAGCGGCTCCGAGGCGCTCGAGGTGCTGCGCCGCCAGCCCGTCGATCTCGTGACCCTCGACCTCAACATGCCGGGCATGAGGGGCGGCGATCTCATGCGCAGCATCCACGACGAGTTCCCCCAGGTGCCCATGGTGGTGATCACCGGCTGCGGCTCGCTCGAGACCGCGGTCGAGGGCCTGCGCAACGGGGTGAGCGACTACCTGCAGAAGCCCTTCGACGTGGTCCAGGTCACCGCCGCCGTGACGCGGGCCCTGGCCCGCCAGGCGGCGCGCGGACGCCTGGTGAGCTTCCTGGACGACCTGGGCCAGCTGGCGGGCCGCGAGCGGGAGGTCGCCGAGATCCTCTCGGAGCTGCGCCAGAGCGGGCGGCTGCGCGGTCGCCTGGGAGAGCTCTTCGACCTGGCGGGGGGGCGGCCGGGGGGTGGCGCGGCCGCGGGGCTGAGCCCCGCCCGCGCCATCGAGTTCCTCGAGGTCCTGGCCGAGACGATCGAGACCCGGGACGCCTTCTTGCGGGGCCACGCGCGGCGGGTCTCCTTCTACGCGAGCCTGCTGGCCCACCGGCTGGAGCTCGCCCAGGAAGAGACCGAACGTGTTCGCATAGCTGCTTTCTTCCACGATCTCGGCAAGGTCGGGGTTCCGGGCGAGCTCCTGCAGCGGCCCGGGGCCCTCTCGCCCGCCGAGCGCAGCAGCGTCGAGCGACACACCGAGATCGGAGCGCGCCTGGTGGCCCCCCTCGACATCCCCGCCGAGGTGCGGGCCGGGATCCGCCACCACCACGAGTGGTGGGATGGGACGGGCTACCCCGACGGGCTCGCGGGGGCCCAGATCCCGCTGGCGGCGCGCATCGTGGCCGTGGCCGACGCCTTCGACGCCATGAGCTCGGACCGGCCCTACCGGGGCGCCCTCGAGCGGGGCCTCGTCGAGGCGGAGCTGCGCCAGTACGCGGGCAGCCAGTTCGACCCGGCCCTCGTGAAGGAGTTCCTGGCCATCCTCGAGACCGGGGTCTGCGACGTGGACCCGGAGTTCCTGGCGGAGGCGGTGACGGAGGCCACGCAGCGCGGCGCGCGCCGGCCGATGTTGAACTAGCGGTCCCGGGCTCGCAGGCCCGGGACCGCGAAGCTGGAACCGGGGGGCGCTTGCGGGGGCCCCGGACAGGGGGTCCGGGGTCCCTGCAAGCCACTCCCGACCCCCTCCGAGGCCGCGCGCCCCCGCGCGCCGCGCCGTCGCTCCGCTCCCCCCGAGGCACCTGCGGTAGGATCCTCCTCGCCATGTTCGGGATCGGAATGACGGAGCTGATGGTGATCTTCGTGGTGGGCCTGCTCGTGCTCGGCCCGCGGCGGCTCCCCGAGCTGGCCCGGACCCTGGGCCGCAGCCTGGCCGAGTTCCGCCGCGCGGCGACGGACCTGCGCCGCGAGTTCCTGGACGCGTCCGACGAAGCCCGCATCGAGCCCCCGCCGTGCCCGCGGCCGGCGGGCGAAGCGGAGCCGGCGGCCGGGCCCGAGCGCGCGGCCCCGGAGCCCGAGAGCTCCCCCGGGCCCCGCGGTGGATGAGAAGCGCCTCCCCCTGACCGAGCACCTGGCCGAGCTCCGCACCCGCCTCTTCCGGATCCTCCTGGCCTGGCTGGTCGCCTCCGCCGTCGCCTGGAGCGTCAGCGAGGAGATCTTCCGCCTCCTGCTCAAGCCCGCCATCGAGGCCCTCGGCGAGGGCGAGCGCACGCTCCAGGCCATCGCCCCCACGGAGATCTTCTTCACCTACCTGAAGTGCGCCCTGCTGGCGGGCTTCCTGTTCGCGCTGCCGGTGGTCTTCTGGCAGATCTGGGCCTTCGTGGCGCCGGGGCTGTACCCGCGCGAGAAGAACGCCATCCTGCCCTTCGTCAGCATCTCGACCCTGCTCTTCCTGGGCGGGGCCGCCTTCGGCTACGCAGTGGTGTTCCCGCTGATGTTCGAGTTCTTCACCGCCTTCGACAGCCCCTTCGTCCAGTCGGCCTGGACCATGAGGGAGACCTTCTCGCTGATCACGCACCTGTTCCTGGCCTTCGGAGCTGCCTTCGAGCTGCCGGTCGTGGTCTTCTTCCTGGCGCTGGTGGGAATCGTCGATGCCCGCACGATGTGGCGCCACACGCCCTACGCGATCCTGGCGGTCTTCGTGGTGGCCGCGGTCCTGACCCCCACCCCGGACTGGGTCACCCAGTGCCTGCTGGCGGGGCCGATGGTGGTCCTCTACCTGCTGGGCGTCGGCGTGGCCTGGGCCTTCGCCGGCGGCGGTCGCGGGCGCTCCGCGACTTCGAGCGCCGTGGAGCCACTCAAGGGCGAGACCCCGGGAGGCCTGGAGTGAAGATCCCGTCCGCAGGCCCTGCGGCGGCAGCCCTGGCTGCCGCCCTCGCCCTGCCTCTGGCCGCGGGAAGCGCCGGCGCCAGCACGACCACCACCGGCTGCGCCGATCTCCACCACGCCTGCAGCCTCGAGGAGCTCTTCGACGGCGCCAGCCTCGCGGTGGACGGCCTGCTCTTCTCCGCCTTCGAGCTCGAGCACCTGCGCTTCTCGGGGGGCGCCGCGCCCGACCTCGCCCTGGCCCGGGTGCTCGGGGCGGCGGGTCCGGGGCTGCGCTTCGAGGGGGGAGGCGCCCTGGCGGTGGGGGGGGCGGACGCCCTCGACCTCTGGCTCTCCTACCAGGTGAGCCCCCTCCCGGGCGGAAGCCTCGGGGAGGCGGCCATGGCCCTCGACGTCCTGGACCCGGCGGGCAGCGGGCTCCTCTACGTGGACCAGTTCCTCAGCGGCGACGCGGGCACCCGGGTGGCGGCCAACGCGGTCCTTCTGGACCCGCGCTGGGGCTTCCTGCGGCCTTTCGATTCCTCGGGCTTCTCGCCCCAGGGCAGCCTCGCGGTCCTGACCCGGATCCACCTCTCCGGCGACGCGGCGGGCGGCGGCCTCGCGCTCGGCGCCTTCTCCCAGACCTTCGGGCCCGGGGGCAGCGGCGGGCCCTCCGCGGCCCCCGCGAGCCTCCCCATGCCGGAGCCCGCGGCGCCCCTGCTCTTCGCCGTGAACCTCCTCGTGCTCAGAGCAGTGCGAGCGTCGCCGCGCGGCGGCGCAGGGCGATCGCCTCGGCCGACTCCTCCTCGACCCGCTCGTCCGGCTCGATCCTGAACACCACCTGGCCCTTGGCCACGACGGTGCCGTCCCGGCCGTCCATCAGGTTCTCGAGCAGGGTCCCGGAGAAGGGGGCGGGGATCTTGTTGAACATCTTCATCACCTCGATGACGAAGAGCGGCTGGCCCTCCTCGAAGTGGTCGCCCACCTCGACCAGGGGCGGCAGGTGGGGAGCCTCGCGGGCGTAGAAGGCGCCGCCCATCGGAGTGGCGATCTCGTCGGCCCCGGCCCGCGGCGTCGGGACCAGGGCGCGGACGCACTCGCGGGCCAGGTCCGGGTCCAGGAACTCCTCGGGGAAGACGACCCGTAGCGCGTCGGTCACGGTCACGTCGCAGAAGCCGGCGCGCAGGCCGAGGCGCGGAATCAGGAGAAGGAGCTCGAGGCCCGCCTGGAAGCCCCGATGCGCGGCCAGGCAGGCCTGCCAGAGGGCCTCGTCCCCGCCCACCAGGGCGTCGCTGCGCGCGCCTTCGAAGAGCCCCTGCACCGCCCGCCACTCCCTCGCCCCGGTCCGCTCCTCGACCCGGCGGTAGAAGGCGAGCGCGCGCCGCAGGATCTCGTCGTCGTGATCCCAGATCTTCTCCGAGGGCGGCTTGCCGGGGGCCTCCTCCAGGTTGAGGTAGTGGGTGAGCTCGCGCAGGAAGTGCACGGGGTTGGCGGCGAAGGCCACCTCGCCCCCCGCGACGGTGAAGAGCTCCCCCTCGTAGCGCCCCAGGAACCCGGCCAGCAGGTGGGGGCTCCGCAGCAGCCGGCCGAGCGGCCGCAGGAGCAGCGTCTGCTTGCTCTCGAGCACCTCGGCCGCCTCGGCGTCCTTCTGGCGGCGGCCGAGCTCGGCGCTGGCCAGCTCGAGGTCCACGTCCGCCGTGAGCTTCCCCAGGGCTCCCACGGCGGCCAGGTAGGAGGTCATGAAGCGCGTGTCGGGCTCCGCCAGCACCCCCTTGCCCAGGAACCACTGCACCAGCCCGTAGTGCACCTGCAGGTTCGTGTGGAGATCGTCGCCGCGCAGCTGGGCGCGGCGCAGGATCTCCGCCATGCGCTCGTAGTTGGCGCGGCGGCTCTCCCCCTCGCAGAGGACGAGCGCGATGTTGGAGTCGTAGGCCCCGGCCAGGTTGTAGTAGACGAACGACCCCGTGTCGGGGTTGCGGGTGCCGATGCCCTGGTCGAAGCGGATCTCGCCCTCGAGGGGGGGCGACCAGCCGCGGATCAGGCCGCCGGCGTTGGGCTGGAGCGCGTCGTTCGTCGCGTTGATGCGCACCTCGAGGCCCGAGAGGCTGCGAGCCACGCGCGCCGGCCGGGGCAGGCGCGGACCGTGGACGGCCAGCAGCGCCATGGCCTCGATCAGGCGCTCCACGCGGAAGCACTCGCCGGGATCCTCGGGGTTCCTGAACTCGAGCTCGTAGACGAGCTCCGTCACGCCATGCTCCACCTGGATGCGCGTGTTCATCTCCATGAAGAAGTGCTCGAAGCCGTCGACGATGCACTCGAAGGTGGAGACGCTGTCGAGGCCGGTGGCGGATCCGAAGCGGGTGGCCTCGGCCTCCATCCGCTCGAGGGTGCCGCGGTCGCCGCGCAGGATCTCGGCGGTCCGGCCGCTCGCCCGGGCGATCTCCGCATCGAGGAGCTCCCGGGTCAGCGATACCTCGAGGAGCTTCTGCTCGTGCATCTGCACCGAGCAGTCGCGCCCCCCCAGCGAGATGCACCAGTCGCCGTTCCCGAGCAGCTGGATCTCGTTGTGGCGCGTGCTCTCGATGTTGAGCTCGATCAGGAAGTTCCGGTTGGAGCCCGGCGGCAGCACCTTGGACTCGGCGAGCACGTCCATCACCGCGGGCGCCACCTCCGCGGGCTTCGCCACGACGCGCTGGCCCTTGCCGCCGCCCCCGCCGACGTGCTTGAAGCGGATGCGTTTCTGGGGGTGGGCGCGCCAGATCTCGCGGCACTCGGCCTCCGCCCGGGCCTGGAGCTCCTCGAGGCCCACGAGCTCCACGCTGCGGGCGTAGCCGGCCTGGAGCAGGGCCTCGGCGTTGTCCTCCGGCGAGAGCTCCTCCCGGAAGCCGAAGGCGAGCCCCCGCTCACGAGCCAGGCGCTCCAGGGCCCGGCGGCCCTCGGCGCGGGCGACCAGGGCGCGCGCCGACACGTTGTCGACGCCGGGGATCACGGAGTTTCCCAGGCTCCGCGCCAGCTTCTTGGCCTCGTCCTTGGCCCCCGCCCGGCGCGCCACCCGGGACGAGGGGCCCAGAAAGGCGAGGCCGGCGGCCTCGAGGGCCTCGATGAACTCTGCATCCTCGGCCATGAAGCCGTAGCCGGCGAAGACGTGGCCGTAGCCGTGGGAGACCGCGATCTCCACGATCTCGCGGATGCGCTGCTGCTTCTCCTCCTGCCCCACGCCCATGTAGTCCGCGACCCGGTGCACGTTCCTCGGGAAACGGAAGTTGCGCAGCTCCGGGGCCAGGCAGCGCGGGTAGACGACCGAGTCCTTCTCGGAGAGCAGCATCCCGTACTCGCGGATCCCGATCTCGTCGAAGACCTGGAAGGCCTCCTTGCGCACCGGCCCGCGGCAGACCACCAGGCACTTCACCGCGTCGAGCGCGAAGGATTGGAGCCAGGGAGACTCGCACTCGTGGAAGCGTCGCCGCTCGCCGTGGCGGTCCCGCACTACTCGAACTCCCGCTGGGGACCGCCCATGGGGGAGGGCGTGTAGGTCCGCATCAGGAAGTTCAGGTTCTCGGCCAGCACGCGGCGGCTGGTGCCGGGCATCACCACCCGGGACACCGACCCCAGCGAGAGGGCCTCCTTGGGATTCATGAGCTCCCGCTCGTAGCGGTCCGAGAGCTCCGCCCGCCGCTCGTCCCGGGCCCGGACCGCCTGCTCCTCGGGGGTGCCCGCCGCCACGGCCCGGCGGTACTCGGCGTCGAGCGCCCGGATCTCCTCCTTGTAGACGAAGTCCTTGCCGGCGGGCCCCATCACGGCGATCCGCGCCATGGGCATGGTGAAGACCATGTCGGCGCCCACGAAGTGGGAGTTGTAGCTCGCGTAGGCGCCGCCGAAGGCGTTGCGGAGGATCAGCGTGATGCTCGGCGTGCGCAGGTCGATGATGGAGTCGAGCAGGCGGCGGCCCTCCAGGATGATTCCGCCCGCCTCCTGCTCCTTGCCGGGCAGGAAGCCGGTCGTGTCCTCCAGGAAGACCATCGGGATGTTGTAGAGGTTGCAGAAGCGGACGAAGCGGGTGCCCTTGCGGGCGGCGCCGATGTCGATCTGGCCCGAGGCCACGGCGGAGTTGTTGGCGACGAAGCCCACCACGTGGCCCCCGATCCGCCCGAAGGCGGTGACGAGGTTGCGGGCCCGCGTGGGCTGGAGCTCGAAGTACTCGCCGTGGTCGCAGATCTGCTGCAGGTAGAGCTCGACGTCGAGAGGCGCGTTCATGCCGGCCGGGGTGGCGAAGGTCTTGCGGAAGAGGATGTCCTCCTCGACCGTGAAGCGTTCGATCGGGTCCGAGGTGGGGCGGAAGGGCGCCAGCGAGCGGCTGTTGTCGGGGAGGTAGGCGAGCAGCCGGATCGCCGTGCGCAGCGCCCCGAGCTCGTCGGGGGCGGTGAGGTCGGCCACGCCGTTGCGCCCGTGGACCTCGGGGCCCCCGAGCTCCTCGGCGCTCACGTCCTCCCCGAGCACGGACTTGACCACGCCGGGCCCCGTGAGCCCGATGAAGGTGTCCCCGGCCTGGATCACGAAGGAGCCCTGGCGCGGCAGGTAGGCGCCGCCGCCGGCGTTGTAGCCGAACATGAGGCTGATGCTGGGGACCACCCCGCTGATCTTGCGCAGGGCCGTGAAGGCCTCGCTGTAGCCGTCGAGCCCGCCCACCCCGGCGGGCACGAAGGCCCCCGCCGAGTCGTTCATGCCGATGAGCGGGATGCCGCGCTCCCCGGCCATGTAGATCAGGCGCGCCAGCTTGGCCCCGTTGGTGGCGTCCATGGAGCCGGCGCGCAGGGTGAAGTCGTGGCCGTAGACGGCCACGTCGCGGCCGCCGATGCCGAGGATGCCGGTGACGATGGAGGCGCCGTCGAGACCCGGGCCCCAGTTCTGGAACAGGTAGTTGGGCTCGCGGTCGGTGAGCACCCGGATGCGCTCGAAGACCGTCATGCGGCCCTTGGCGTGCTGGATGCGGACCCGGTCGGGGCCGCCGCCGCGCCGCGGGCGGCCGAGCAGCTCGCGTCCCAGGGCCAGGGCCTCCTCGTAGGCGGCGGGCGACCGCGCGGGGGCGGGAGCGCGCGGCACCCCCGCGGCGGCGGGCTCCGCGAGGGGGTTCTCCAGGCTGTAGCGGGGCAGTCTGGCGTCCATCGGCGTCGCTCTGGGCTGCCCTCCGGGGCGGGCACGGACAGCGCCCGGCTGTCCGCCGGCCGTCCGGAGCTGCGGGGGGAGGGACCTCTTCGGCCCCTGCTTAGCATAGATCGGCGGTCTCCCGGCAGAGCGGGGCGGCGAGGTGCGGCGGCCGAGCCCGCGCACCGGGTGCGGGGGTGGGCACCCCCGGGGCTCCCGGGCGCGGCGCGGGAGCCGCGCCGCCCGGGGATCCGGCGCTACGCCAGGTAGCCGAGATCGCGCGAGAGCCGCTCGCCGATCCCGATCAGCAGGCGCACCACCTCGCGCAGCAGGCGGTCCTCGGGGAGCCGGAAGGCCGGGCCCGAGATCGAGATCGCGGCCGCCACCTGGCCCGTGGCGTCATGGACCGGGACACTCGCGCACACGAGGCCCGGCTCGCACTCCTCGAAATCGGTGGCGAAGCCCTCGACCCGCACCGTCCTCAGGTGCTCGAAGAACTTGTGGGGATCCACGATGGTCTGGCTGGTGCGGGCCGGGAGCGCCCCCTCGGAAGCGACCGAGCGATCGAAGCGCGCGCGCAGCGCCTCCGGGCCCAGGGCGAGCAGCACCTTGCCGGCCGCGGTGCAGTGGCTGGGGAGCCGGGTGCCCGCCCTGCCGCCCGTGCCCACCAGGCGGTCGGAGGCGGCGCTCTCGATGCAGAGCGCCTCGAAGCCGCTCAAGAGCGAGAGGTGCGCGGACTCGGCGGTCTCCCGGGCGAGGCTCGCCAGGAGCGGCCGGGCGCGCTCGACCAGGTGCCGGCTGCGCTGGAAGGCCTGGCCGATCTCGAGGCAGCGGACTCCCAGGCGGTAGCGCTCGTCCGCGGTCTCCTCGATGTAGCCGGCCTGCTCGAGGGTCGCGAAGAGGCGAAACACGTTGTTCTTGTGGAGCTTGAGCTTCTGGGCCAGCTCCGTGACGCCGTACTCTTCCTTCTCCCGGAAGGCATCGAGGACGCGAACCGCGTTGAACACCGTCTGGATCGCGTAGTCTCCCTTCGGCTTCTTCACCGGCCGGGCCTCCACCCCCCCGTCTGCTTCTCGCCCCGCGAGCCGTCGCGCGCCATCCGCCGCTCTCCCCCAGGGAGGCGCTGCCCGGCGGGGGGCCGACGGGCCTTGCCGGATCTCGTGCGCGCCGGCCGCCTCATGGGGATCGACTCTCTTTGGCACGAGCGACGGAGCTTGTCAACGGCTCGTCGCGCCCGCAGCGCGTCAAACACTGGAATGTGTAGAAGTGGAAGGAGCGCACCCTCCCGACGGAGAAAGCCTATTCCGCGCGCCGCTGCGACTGGGAATTCTGCTCCTCGCTCTCGGCGCGAGCGCGACTCTCGCCCTCGCTGGCCAGGAGCTCGAGCATGAGGAGTCCCACGCCGACCACGATGCAGCTGTCGGCCAGGTTGAAGTCCGGCCAGGAGTAGCCGCCCCAGAGCTTCACGTGGAGAAAGTCCACCACCTCGCCGCGCACAATGCGGTCGATCAGGTTTCCGATCGCGCCGGCGAGGATCAGGCCGAGGCCCAGAGCCGGAAAGCGGTCCCCGGGGGCAAGCCGGACCAGGAAGGAGAGGATGATCCCGACCGCCGCGGCGGAGATCGCGAGGAAGAAGATCAGGCGCAGGGTCGGATCACCGTCGTTGAAGAGCCCGAAGGCCGCGCCCGTGTTGCGGACGTGAGTGAGGTAAAAGAGCCCCTCGATGATCTCGATCCGATCCGAGTAGCTCAAGCTGCGATCGATCGCGATCTTCGTGAGCTGGTCGAGGGGGAGCGCGATCGAGAACGCGGTCAGCGCGACCCGGAGCTTCGGCGTCATTCGGCACCCCTTCGTCCGGCGCCCGGGCCCACCTCCCTCCCGCGCGCTGCTGCGCGAGGCTAGCGGAGCTCCGCCGGGCTGAGCCGGCCATCCGCCCACTCGATCGGCGCCCGCTCCCGCGCGCGCTCGAGCAGCGCCCGGCTCTCCTCCCACTGTCCCGCCGAGGCGAGCGCCGCGCCGCGGAGCCCGAGCAGGTGCGCCTCGAGGCGCGGATCGTAGCCTCCCTCGGCGGCGAGGAGGACCTCGGCCTGGTCCAGGTTCTGGAGGGCCCGGGCGGCGTCTTCCCGGGCGGCGTAGTGGCGCGCCAGGGCCAGGTAGGCGAAGGGGTTGGTGGCGTCGAGCCCGAGGGAGCGCTCGTAGAGCACGACCCCGCGGTCCTCCGCGCCGGCCGCCTCGGCGTCCAGGCCCTCGAGAATGAGCCGCAGGGAGGCCCGCCTCTGGGCGTCTCCCTGCTGGGCGAGATCCGAGAGGCGGAGCGGGCCGGGGGAGCCTCCCGGGGGGATCGGCGCCAGCGCCCGACAGCCGGCGGCGAAGAGGACGAGGGCGAGCAGGGGTGCGCCGGGAGCGCGCGACCGGCGGCGCAGGCGCCGGTCCCTCACCGCTGTCCCCGCAGCCACTCGAAGAAGCGCCTCCGCACCAGCGGGCTCTCGTCGCCATCCAGGAAGGGCGAGGCCAGGCCGGTGGCGGGGCACGTCGCGGTGGGCTCGGTTCCGGCCAGGAAGTACTCGCTGCGGCGCTCGGGGCAGGCGTCCAGCGCCAGCAGGCCGGTCTCGGGCTCGACCTCGGCCACGGTCACCCCGGCGGGGGGCGCGAAGCGTCCGCGCACCCTCCCGCCGCTCAGCTCCATGACCAGGCGCCGCCAGATCGGGAGGGCTCCCACGCTGCTCGGGACGGAGAGGCTCCTGGGCTCGTCGAAGCCGACCCAGACCACGGCCACCAGATCGGGGGTGAACCCCACGAACCAGAGGTCGTGCTCCTCGTCGCTGGTGCCGGTCTTGGCGGCGACGGGGCCTTCCAGGCCCGTGGCGTGCACCCCCGCCGCCGTCCCGCGCCGAGCCACCCCCTCGAGGAGCGAGGTGGCGAGGAAGGCGATGCCGGGCTCGAGGACCCGCTTGAACTGGAGCTGGCGGCGCTCCAGGGTCCGGCCGCGCACGTCGACCAGGTCCTCGACGCCCTGCACCTCCGGGAGGATCCCCCCGCTCGCGATCGCCGCGTAGGCGCGCGCCATCTCGAGGGGCGAGACGTCGGCCGTGCCGAGGGCGAGGCTCGGCACCCGCGGGAGAGAGCTCGTGATGCCGAGCCGGCGGGCGACGTCGACCACCCGGGCCACCCCGATCTGGTCGGCCAGCCGCGCCGTGGCCACGTTGTAGGAGTGCTCGAGGGCGTCGCGCACCCCCACCCGGCCGTGGAACTCCCGGTCGTAGTTCTCGGGCCGCCAGATCCCGGAGGGCGTCCGGATCTCGAGCGGGGAGTCGTCCAGGACCGAGGCCAGCGTGATGGCGGCGGACCCCGACGCCGGCTCGAGGGCCGCGATGTAGACGAAGGGCTTGAAGACGCTCCCCGTGGGCCGGCGCGCCTGGGAGCAGCGGTCGTACTGGGAGACGCGGTAGTCCCGGCCTCCCACCAGGGCGAGGATCTCCCCGGTCTGGGGCCGCAGCGCCACGATGCAGCCCTGGAGCGACCGCCCGGATTTTCGCAGGGCCGGGAAGCGCTGCTCGAGATCCGCGAGGCCGTCGCGCAGCGCGCGGGCGGCCACCAGCTGCACGCGGCGGTCGAGGGTCGAGTAGATGCGCAGCCCCTCGGCGGCCAGGACGGCGGCGTCGTAGCTCTCGGCCAGCTGGCGGCGGACGAGGTCCAGGAAGTAGCGCGCATCGCCCGGGTCCGGCGTCACGGCGGCGAGCTGGAGGGCCTCGGCCCGGGCCCGCTCCAGCTCCGCCGCCCCGATGCGCCCCTGGCTGTGCATCAGGCCCAGCACCAGGTTGCGGCGCTGGATGGCGCGCTCCGGCGCGCGATGGGGCGAGATCCCGTTCGGGCTCTGGATGATGGCGGCCAGCAGCGCCGACTCGGCGAGGCTGAGGTCGCGGGTCTTCTTGCCGAAGTACAGGCGGGCCGCCTCGCCCACGCCGTGGACGGCCGTCGATCCCCGCTGGCCCAGGTAGATCTCGTTGAGATAGGCCTCGAGGATCTGGTCCTTGTCGTAACGGATCTCGACCAGGACGGCCATCACGGCCTCCTGGAGCTTGCGCTGCAGGGTCCTCTCCGGCGTGAGGAAGAAGTTCTTCACGAGCTGCTGGGTGAGGGTGCTGCCCCCCTGGGTGATCGAGCCCGCCCGCAGGTTCGCGAGAAGCGCCCCGGCGATGCGCCGCAGGTCGATCCCGCGGTGGCTCTCGAAGCGCTGGTCCTCCACGGCCAGGACCGCCTCGGTCAGGTGACGGGGGACCTCGCCCAGCGAGACGAGCTCGCGCTGCTCGCGGTCGAGCCCGTAGTAGGCCCCGATCTGCTCGGGCTCCAGGGCCACGGCGCCGAGCTCGCGGCCGCTCGGGATGGCGCGGATGTCGCGCACGACGCTCCCGTCGAGGCGGAGCACCACGTCGCGGGCCGGCTCGGGCCGGCTCGGGTGCTCGAAGGCGCGCAGGTGGATCCGGGCGTGGCTCGGGCCCCAGGCGTATTGACCCGGCGCCAGGTCGCGGGCCCGGGCGGCCTCGCGGTAGCCCAGGCGGCGCAGGGTGGTGGGCAGCTCGACGAGCTTCCAGTCGAGGCCCGGGTAGAGCATGGCCGGGGCCGAGTAGACGCGGGAGGGCACCACGAAGCGCGGGCCCTCGAAGCGCGCCACCACCGTGCGGTCGAGCTGGACCACGCGGATCGCCGCGGCGAATCCGGCGACGACTCCCGTGACGAAGATGGGCAGGCCCAGGCCCAGGAGCAGGAGGCGCGCCACGCTGCGGCGGGCGCGCGGCCCCTCGCGCGAGCCCGAGTCCCGGGAGCGGCCTCGGCTGCTCGCTTCCCGCCTGCCTCGCCTCGAACGAGCCACCGCCCCCCCCGGGTCGAGCCGGAAGGTTAGCGCCCCGGCGTCCGGGCAGCCCCGGCGGGCTTGCGGAAACCCCTGGCGTTTCCGAGATTTGCGGCATGGCCTCGGGCAAGCTCTGGGGCGGCCGCTTCCGCGAGGGAACCGATCCCGCGGTGGAGCGCTTCAGCGCCTCGATCCACTTCGACCGGGCGCTCGCGCGCTACGACGTCCGGGTCTCGCGCGCCCACGCGCGCATGCTGGGGAGCGCCGGGCTCCTCTCCCCGGCGGAGGCGACGAGCCTGCTCGCGGGCCTCTCGGCGGTGGCCGAGGAGATCGAGGCCGGGAGCTTTCCCCTCGACCCGGGCCTCGAGGACATCCACATGGGCATCGAGGCGCGGCTCGCCGAGCTCGTGGGGCCCGTGGCCGGGCGCCTGCACGCGGGCCGCAGCCGCAACGACCAGGTCGCCACCGACCTGCTGCTCTACCTGCGCGACGCCGGGCGAGCCGCCGAGCGCGGCATCCAGGAGCTGCGCCGGGTGCTGGTGGCGCGGGCCAAGGAGCACCTGGACACGGTCCTCCCGGGCTACACGCACCTCCAGCGGGCCCAGCCCGTGCGCCTGGCCCACCACTGGCTCGCCCACGCGGAGGCCCTGGGCCGCGACGCCGGGCGCTTCGCCGACCTGCGCGGGCGGCTCCAGCGCTCTCCCCTGGGCAGCGGCGCGCTGGCCGGCTCGACCCTGCCCCTGGACCGCGAGCGGACGGCGCGGGAGCTCGGCTTCGAGGGGCCGACGCGCAACAGCCTGGACGCCGTGGCCTCCCGGGACGCGGCCCTCGAGTTCCTGGCCGCCGCCGCCATCTGCATGGTGGGGCTCTCGCGGCTGGCCGAGGAGCTCGTGCTGTGGTCGTCGGCGGAGTTCGGCTTCGTGGAGCTCGCCGACCGCTTCGCCACGGGCTCGAGCCTGATGCCCCAGAAGAAGAACCCGGATGTGCCGGAGCTCGTGCGGGGCAAGAGCGGCCGGGCGATCGGGAACCTGGTCGCGCTGCTCACCGTCATGAAGGGCCTCCCCCTGAGCTACAACCGGGACATGCAGGAGGACAAGGAGCCGGTCTTCGACTCGGCGGCGACCCTGCGCGACTGCCTCGAGGTGACGGCGGGGGCGCTCGCCAGCCTGCGCGTCGATGCGGATCGCATGGCCCGGGCGGCCGACGACCCCCTGCTCCTGGCCACCGACCTCGCCGAGGCGCTGGTGTGCGCCCACGTGCCCTTCCGCGAGGCCCACGAGGCCGTCGGGCGGATCGTGGCCCACTGCGTCGAGAAGGACCTCGACCTGCGAAAGCTCTCGCGCGAAGAGCTCCGGGCCTTCCACCCCGCGTTCCCGGCGGGCGCCGCCGAGCTCGCGAACCTGGAGCGCGCGCTCGAGGCCCGGGCCCAGCCGGGCGCGACGGCCCGGGCGCGCGTGGCCGAGGCGCTGGCGGAGGCGGAGCGCGAGGTCTCGGGCGCGCTCGCGGAGCTCGACGCCGGGGAGGAGAACTGATGGCCCGGGGCCGGTCGGCGGGCCCCCGGCTCGCGGCGGCGGTCTGCCTGCTGGCCCTCGCGCTCGGGGCCTGCGGCAAGTACGGTCCGCCGGTTCGCACGCCGCCGCCGACCGAGCAGGCCCAGCCCGGTGACGAGAAGGAGAAGAGGTGAGCCCGGGCTTCCACCGCGTGGCCGGCCGGCTCTTCGCCGAGGGGGTAGCGCTCGAGCGCATCGCCGGCGAGGTCGGCACCCCCGTCTACGTCTACAGCGCGACCGCCCTCGCGGAGGCCTACGACGCCCTCGACGCGGCCTTCGCCGGCACACGCCACCTCGTCTGCTACTCGATCAAGTCCAACATGAACCTCGCGGTGGTGAGGACCCTGGTGGCGCGGGGCGCCGGGGTCGACGTCACCTCGGGGGGGGAGCTCTTCCGGGCGCTGCGGGCGGGCGCGGAGCCCCACAAGATCGTCTACTCCGGCGTGGGCAAGACCGACGCCGAGATCGACCGGGGCCTCGAGGCGGGGGTGCGCCTCTTCAACGTCGAGTCGCGGGCCGAGCTGCGCCGCATCGACGCGCGGGCGGGCGCGCTGCGCAAGGTCGCCCCGGTCGCCTTCCGGGTGAACCCCGACGTGGACCCGAAGACCCATCCTTATATCTCCACGGGGCTCCGCACCAGCAAGTTCGGCATCCCCATCGGCGAGGCGGTGGAGGCCTATGCCGAGGCCAAGGCGCTGCCGCACGTGAAGGTCCTGGGGGTGGACTGCCACATCGGCTCCCAGCTCCTCGACCCGCGGCCCTGGGCCGAGGCCCTCGCGCGGATCCGCGCCCTGGTGCTCGAGCTGCGGAGCGCCGGCCACGCGATCGAGATCCTCGACGTGGGAGGCGGTCTCGGGGTGAGCTACCAGGACGAGGTCCCGCCCTCGCCGCGCGTCTGGGCGCAGACCGTGCTGGGAGCGGTGGGCGACCTCGGCTGCGAGATCCTGCTCGAGCCCGGCCGCGCGATCAGCGCCAACGCGGGCCTGCTCCTGGTGCGCCTGCTCTACGAGAAGAGCAACGAGGACAAGCACTTCGCCGTGGTGGACGGCGCCATGAACGATCTGCTCCGGCCCGCCCTCTACGGGGCCTACCATCACATCGAGCCGGTGGGCCCCCCGCGCGAGGGCCTGCGCGTGGTGGACGTGGTGGGCGCCGTCTGCGAGTCGGGAGACTTCCTGGCCCGGGATCGCAGCCTCCCGCTCCTCGAGCGCGGGGACCTGCTCGCGGTGCACTCGGCGGGAGCCTACGGGTTCGCCATGTCCTCGAACTACAACGGCCGGCCGCGAGCCGCCGAGGTGCTGGTGCGGGGCGACCGCTTCGCCGTGGTGCGCGAGCGCGAGAGCCTCGAGGACACCGTGCGGGGCGAGCGGATCCCGGAGGAGCTCACCGGGTGAGTCGGCTGCTCGAGTTCACCAAGATGCACGGGGCGGGCAACGATTTCGTCGTGCTGGACGGGATCCGAGAGTCCCTGCCCCCCCTGGAGGCGCTGGCGCGGCGCCTGTGCGACCGGCACTTCGGGATCGGCGCGGACCAGCTCCTGGTGCTGCGCGAGTCGCGGGGCGCCGACTTCCGCATGGAGATCTACAACCCGGATGGCTCCCAGGTGGAGATGTGCGCCAACGGGATCCGCGCCCTCACCAAGTACCTGCGCGACCGGGGCCTCGCGAGCGCCGACGAGATCTCGGTCGAGACCCTCTCCGGGGTGGTGCGGCCGCGCTGGGCGGGCGCCGATCGCGTGACCGTGGACATGGGGCGCCCGGTGCTCGAGCCCGCCAAGATCCCGACGGCGCTGGGGCGGGGCGACGGGCCCGTCCTCGAGGTGCCCCTGGAGGTGGCGGGCGAGAGCCTGCGCGTCTCCGCGGTCTCGATGGGCAACCCTCACGCCGTTCTCTTCGTGGCGGACCCGGACGCGGCCCCCGTCGAGCGCTTGGGTCCGCTGCTGGAGCACCATCCGGCCTTCCCGAACCGGGTGAACGTGGAGTTCGCGACTCCGGTCGCCCGCGACCGCATCCGCCAGCGCACCTGGGAGCGGGGTACCGGCGAGACGCTGGCCTGTGGCAGCGGTGCCTGCGCGGTGGCGGTGGTCTCCATGCTGCGGGGACTGGTCGAGCGACGCGTCGAGGTGGAGCTGCGCGGAGGGGTGCTCGAGATCGCCTGGGAGAGCGACGCGGCCCACGTCTTCATGACGGGGCCGGCGGCGGAGGTCTTCACGGGGCGCATCCCCGTCGAAGGGTGAGGGCAAGCGCCGGAGGCGCGCGCAGCGAGCCGAAGGCGAGCGAAGGTCAGCAAGCAAGCGCCGGAGGCGCGCGCAGCGAGCCGAAGGCGAGCGGAGTCAACATGTTCGAGGGCCTCTTCACGGCTCTGGTGACGCCCTTCCGGGGCGGCGCCCTGGACGAGCCCGCCCTGCGCGAGCTCGTGGAGCGCCAGGTGGCGGCGGGCGTCGACGGGATCGTGCCCTGCGGCTCCACCGGCGAGTCGGCCACCCTCGCCCCCGAGGAGCACTGCCGCGTGGTCGAGATCGCGGTGGAGGCGGCGCGCGGGCGCGTGCAGGTGGTGGCGGGGACGGGCTCGAACAACACGCGCGAGGCCATCGACCTCACGGAGCGCGCGAAGCGGGCCGGCGCCGACGGGGCGCTCCTGATCTCGCCCTACTACAACAAGCCCACCCAGGACGGCATCGTGGCCCACTACGCGGCGGTGGCCCGCGCGACGTCCTTCCCCCTGCTCGTCTACAACATCCCGGGCCGCACCGCCTCGAACATCGCGCCTTCGACGATGGCGCGCCTGGCGGACCTGGAGCACGTGGTCGGGGTCAAGGAGTCGAGCGGCGACCTGGTGCAGGTGTCCCAGGTGATCGCCCGCTGCCCCGAGGAGTTCGCCGTCCTCTCCGGGGACGACGCCCTGGCCCTCCCGCTCCTGGCCCTGGGGGGCCGGGGTGCGATCTCCACCACCTCCAACGTGGCCCCCGCGGAGATGGGCGAGCTCGTGCGGGCCTTCCGGCGCGGCGACCTGGCGCGCGCCCGCGCGCTCCACTACCGGCTGCTGCCGCTCATGGACGCGCTCTTCTGCGAGACCAACCCGATCCCCGTGAAGGCGGCCCTGGCCCTCCAGGGACTGATCGGCGACGAGATCCGCCTCCCGCTCACCCCGGTGACCGACCCCAACCGCGAGCGCCTGCGCGTGGTGCTGAAGGAGCTGGCGCTCCTCTGATGGCGGCGGGGCCCCGGCGCGTGGCCGTGGTGGGGGCCTGCGGGCGCATGGGCGAGTGCGTCCGCGCCGCCCTGGCCGGGGAGCCCGGGCTCGCCTTGGCGGCGGCCCTCGAGGCCCCGGGCCATCCCCGCCTCGGGGCGGTCCTGGAGGGGGGCGTGCGGCTCGAGGGCGACCCCAAGGCGGCGCTGGCCCGCTGCGACGTGGCCATCGACTTCGCCCTGCCCGCCGCCACCCTCGCCACCCTGCGCGTCGCCGCCGAGGCGGGCGTGGCCTACGTGACGGGCACCACGGGCTTCGATGCGGTGGAGAAGGGCGAGATCGCCTCTCTCGCCCGGCGCATCCCCGTGATCCACGCGGCGAACTTCTCGGTCGCCGTGAACGTGCTGGTCTGGCTCGCGCGATCCGCGGCGCGGCTCCTCGGCCCGGGCTTCGACGCCGAGGTCCTCGAGCTCCACCACGCGGGCAAGCGCGACGCCCCGAGCGGGACGGCGATCGCGCTGGCGGAGGCCATCGCGGCCGCTCGCGGCGGCAGCCTGGCGGACCACCTCGTTCTCGAGCGAGCCGGCGCGATCGGCGCGCGGCCGGCCCAGGCGATCGCGGTCCAGAGCCTGCGCGGCGGCGACTGCCCCGGCGAGCACACGGTGCTCTTCCTGGGGCAGGGCGAGCGACTCGAGCTCGTGCACCGCGCCGCCAGCCGGGACCACTTCGCGCGCGGCGCCGTGCGCGCCGCCGTCTGGCTCGCCGGCCGCCCGCCGGGCCTCTACCCCTTCGAGCAGGTCCTCGGCCTCGCCTGAGCGGGGAGCGGGGACGTTCCTTGCGTTTTTTCGTTTCGCGGCAGGGGGCCTTGGTCGTGGCAGGCAGGTCCCCTGCGAAACGAAAAAACGCAAGGAACGTCCCCGCTCTCGCTCTCGACTAGATGTCGAAGTACAGCTCGAACTCGTGCGGGTGCGGGCGCAGCCGGACCGGATCGATCTCGGCCTCGCGCTTGTAGTCGATCCAGGTCTCGATCGCGTCCTCGGTGAACACCTCGCCGCGCAGCAGGAAGGTGTGGTCCTGGCGCAGGTGCGAGAGGGCCGCGTCCAGGCTGCCCGGCATGACGGGCACCGCCCTGGCCTCCTCCGGCGAGAGGGCGTAGATGTTCTTGTCGAGGGGCTGCCCGGGATCCATCTTGTTCTCGATCCCGTCGATCCCCGCCATCAGCATGGCCGCGAAGGCCAGGTAGGGGTTGCAGGCGGGATCCGGGAAGCGCACCTCGACCCGCTTCGCCTTCGGGCTCGGCGAGTACATCGGGATCCGGCAGGCCGCCGAGCGGTTGCGGCTCGAGTAGGCCAGGTTGACCGGCGCCTCGTAGCCCGGCACCAGCCTCTTGTAGGAGTTGGTGGTCGGGTTCGTGAAGGCCGCCAGCGCCGGCGCGTGCTTGATGATGCCGCCGATGTAGTAGAGACCCATCTGGGAGAATCCCGCGTAGCCGTCGCCGGCGAAGAGCGGGCGCCCGTCCTTCCAGATCGACTGGTGGCAGTGCATGCCCGAGCCGTTGTCGCCGAAGAGGGGCTTGGGCATGAAGGTGGCCGCGAGCCCGTGGATCCGGGACACCTGCTTCACCACGTACTTGTACATGAGGAGCTGGTCGGCCATCTTGCACAGCTTCTCGAAGCGCATGTCGATCTCGCACTGGCCGGCCGTCGCTACCTCGTGGTGCTGCGCCTCGATCACGATGCCGAGCTTCTGCATCGCGAGGACCATCTCGCTGCGCACGTCCTGCAGCGTGTCCGCGGGGGGCACCGGGAAGTAGCCCTGCTTGAGGCGGGTCTTGTAGGCGAGGTTGGCCCCGCCCTCCTCGGACCCCGAGTTCCAGGCCCCCTCCCGCGAGTCGATGTGGAAGTAGCCCTCGTTGGGTCCCGTGCTGAAGCGCGCCGAGCTGAAGATGAAGAACTCGGCCTCGGGGCCGAAGTAGGCCGTATCGCCCAGGCCCGTGCTCTTCAGGTAGTTCTCGGCCTTGCGCGCGATCCAGCGCGGGTCGCGCGAGTAGGCCTGCTTGGTGATGGGATCCACGATGTCGCAGATCATCGCCAGCGTGGGGTGCTGGTAGAACGGATCGAGGAAGGCCGTCGCGGGGTCGGGGATCATGAGCATGTCGCTCTCGTTGATCGCCTGCCAGCCGCGGATCGAGGAGCCGTCGAAGCCGAGCCCCTCCTCGAAGGTGGACTCCTCGATGGCGCTGATCGGGAACGAGCAGTGCTGCCAGGTTCCCGGCCAGTCGGTGAAGCGGAGATCCACCATGACCACGCCGTTCTTCTTGGCGAACTCGAGGACCTGCTTGGCATTCATCGGGGTTCCATGCTCCTGATGCAGCACACGGGAGTGCGCTGGGGGTTGCTCACTCGAGACCGGGCCCGGGTCAGACCGCGTCGGGGCCGCGCTCGCCGGTGCGGATGCGGACCACCTCTTCGAGGGGGGTCACGAAGATCTTGCCGTCGCCGATGCGCCCGGTGTTGGCGGCCTCGCGGATGGCCTGGACTGCCTTGTCCACCATGTCGTCGCTGACGGCGATCTCGACCTTGACCTTGGGCAGGAAGTCCACCACGTACTCGGCGCCCCGGTAGAGCTCCGTGTGGCCCTTCTGGCGCCCGAAGCCCTTGACCTCCGTCACGGTCATGCCCTGGATGCCACAGCCGTGCAGGGCCTCCTTCACCTCGTCGAGCTTGAAGGGCTTGATGATCGCCTCGATCTTCCGCATCGCGAACCTGACCTCCGCTCGCTCGCCGGCGGGATGACCCGCCCCGGGACGGTACCACGCGGCCCCCGGCGATCGTGCAGCGCCGCAGCGCCGCGGGGCCCGCACGGGCCCGTGGGCGAGCAGCGTAACCCAGCGCGGGCGGGGAGCGGGAGCCTTCGGCCGCCCGGCGCCCCGGTACCAGCCGCGGAGACGAGCAAGTCCCGTGCCAGGGCTGCGGGGCCGGGCCGGGCTGCGCGGGACCGTACCGCGCCGACCGCTGCCCAGGAAGCGGGCAGGCGCTGCCCGCAGCCTCGGCAGCCTGGACAGTCAGAAAAGGCAGGGGGCGCGGAGCTCCCCGGCTCCGCACCCCCTCAGGCTCCGGTTCGGCTGGTCCTCCTTGGGGTATTCCCCGCGGGGATCAGCCCGTGTGCTCAGAACGCGTAGCTCATCTCCACGATCGCCAGGTGCTGGTTGTCCTTGCCGAAATCGTCCTCGCCCACGAAGAAGTCCTGGACGGTCGAGTTGTCGGCGTGCGCGTAGTCGTAGCGGTACTCGCCCCGCACCATCAGGTTCTCGGTCAGGTGGTGGTCCAGGGTCAGCGTGATCGAGTACTGCTCCGCGTCGTCGTTCCCGCCCGCGCAGGAGGCGAGGAGTCCCACCGCCGCCCCGCAGATCTCCGTCCCGCGCACGTACTCGAAGCGGGTCGCCACGCCCGTCTGCTCCGAGAGCGCGAGGCGGCCCGCCACCGCCGTGGCGTAGACGTTGAAGGCGCGGGACGGGTTGGTGGTGGGCACCAGGTCATCCGAGCTGTGGATCCAGTCGAAGTTCAGCCAGAGCGAGAGATTGTCCGACGGATCGAAGGTCACGACCAGATCGGTGTAGGTCAGGAGCCCCTTGTCCCGGTTGGTCGTCTGGCCCGTGGGGAGACCGGCAAAGCCCGTCTCGCCCCAGCCGATGTGGCCGTTCAGCTCCACCGACAGCTGGTCGTTGGCCCAGCCGACCTCCGGCATGAAGGACTTGGTGTTGTTGAAGTCCACGTTGGTGCCGGTGATGTCGTTGGCCGCACCGAGGCCCCAGTAGAAGCCTCCTTCCAGCTCGCCCATGAGCATCACGCCGGTGTGCTCCACCGGCTGGAGGCTCCAGACGAGACCCCGGGTGATGTTGAAGTTCCCGATCTGCTCGAAGACCTCGCCCCCGAGGAGGGTCGCGTAGCGGCCCGCCGATACCAGCACACCGTTCCCCAGGGCGATGGGAGCCAGGTAGCTCACGTAGGCCTGGTGGATGAAGGCCTGGTTGCCATCGGAGCCGAGCCCGAACGTGAGCGGGTCGGTGGTCTGGTTGTCCGCGGAGACCCCGTAGACCACGTCCACCTCGAAGCCGCCGCGGCTCTCGGGCGTGGGCTTCTTGGCCATCCCGAACCACAGCTGGTCGACCTGGAAGTTGTTGTGGAACGAGTGGAACGGCGCGGCCGACGCGATCGGCCCGACGTTCCCCTCCCCGCCGGCCGTGCCGAACACCCGTGTGCCCGAACCGGGGGCAGCCGTCACTGCATAGAGGTCGGTGTTGCTCGGGTCGGCGAAGTTCCAGGTATAGCTGGAGGCTGCGAATCCCGTGAACTCGGTCTCGTTCAGGAACTTCGAGAGCGCCGAGAGGCCCGAGCGCTGGTCATCGAGGCCGGCCCGCTCGATCACCTGCTGCTGGTCCTGCACCCGCTCCTTGGCCTGTTTGAGCTGATCGTTGGTGGCCTGCAGGTTGTCCTCGAGCTGCTGCATCCGCTCCTGCATGGTGCGCAGCTGCTCCTGGACGTCGTCGGCCGTCGCGAGCTGCGGAACCACCAGAGAGCTGGCCACAGCGGCGACCAGGGTCTTCCAGCTGAGTCGCATTGCGATCCCCCTCCTCACGGTCCACTCGTTGGTCCCATCTGCTCTTCCGGCGTTCCGGACCGTGCGGAACGCGCGACGCCGGGCCTCCCCCCAACAGCAGAGGCACGGCGCGGAAAACTTCGTCCAACTCGCTCGCGTCGTCACGGGGTGGAAGACACTCAAGTCTTTTACTGTCCCAAGATCCCCACGCCGCGAAAAAAAACCCCCTCGCTCCGGTCGCTCGCAGCGATCTCGCGGCCGCTGTGCGCTTCCGGCGGCGCCTCCGGGGCGCCGAGGGGGTTGACCGGGCTCGCCTCCGCGGGCCCGGCCGCTGGTTAGCACGGAGTCCAAGGGCCGGCCAGCCTGCCCCCTCCGCTGGCCCGGGCCCTCGCTCCCGGGCCCGGGCGGCCTAATCGGGCCTCGCGTCGGGCCCGAGCAGGCTCCCAAGGCCGCGCTCATCCAGCCAGGTGAGGGGGTGTAGACACAGCTCTGTGACGGCTCCGGGCTCCCTATTCGGCTGCGCGTGCGAGCACCGTGGGATGCTCCCGTGGGACGCGGCACCGGGCACAGGCTTCCTCCCGATTACCTGGCTCCCGGTCAGTGCTGGTGGGAATGCCCGTGCTCGTGCCCATGCCCTTGCTCAGATTCGAGGCCTCGAGCGTGCGGGGGGCCGGGCTCGTCGCCAGCGCGTGCGCCGACCAGCGCTCGGTACTCCCCCGGCGACAGGCGGGGCAGCCGCCGCACGAGCGCGACGGCCTCCCAGAGCTCCTCGTCGGTATGCGTCGGTCCAAACGCCGGCATGCCGGTCATTCGGACGCCGTGCTGGGTGATCCAGAAGAGCTCCCCGGGGCTCCACTCCCCCGCCTCCTCCGCGAGCTCGGGGGGCTCAGGATTCAGGCCCCGGGCGATCACCCCGGGCTCCTCGCCGGGCCTCGCGTGGCAGGTGACGCACATGTCGTCGTAGGCGGCCGCCCCCGCGCCCACGCGCGCGTCGTCTTCGAGGAACGCCGGGGGCTCGAGGCCCTTCGCCTGCCTCCGGGCAGCGTGCTCCATGGTGGTGGAGAGCAGCCATTCCGTGGCAGCCCAGTGCGGCGTCGTGGCGGCCACGTCCGCCCGTCCGCTGTAGACGAACTCGAGGCCTCCGCCGATGGCCAGAGCGGCCAGAGCGAGGAACCCGAGCACGACCTTCATCGCTTCCCCCCTTTCAAGCGTCGATGCCGTCGCGCAGGAGGTCCGCGGCGCTCGCCACCCGGGCCACCGTTCCCTTCGGGTGGTCGTACCAGCCCGGGTCCTCGTCGTAGCTCGCGATCCGGTCGCGCACCTTGAGGATGTTCGCGAGGCCTCCCATGGTGATGGTGTCGAAGGGCCCCTCTCGGCCCTTCATCGGGATGGAGTTGGGCGGGACCGGCATGTGATCCGCCATCGAGGCCATGTCGCCCATCCCGGTCGCTCCCATGGTCATGTAGGCGGGAAGGAGCGAGCGGATCCTCTCGTCGAGCCCCTTCTCATCCACGCCCAGCATGTTCGGCCAGGCGTGCCCCATCTGGTTCATCATGTGGTGGGTCATGTGGCAGTGGAAGATCCAGTCCCCGGGCGCGTCGGCCACGAACTCCACCTCGCGGGTCTGGCCCACGGCCACCAGCACCGAGGTCTCCGGCCACTGGGCGGAGAGCGGGATCCGGTCGCCGTCGGTGGCCGTCACCCGGAAGTGGTAGCCGTGGAGATGGATCGGGTGGTGGTCCATCGCGCTCAGGTTTCCGTAGCGGATCCGCACCCGGTCTCCGGTCTTCACGATCAGCGGGGAGGTCCCCGGGAAGGCCTTCCCATTGAAGGTGAGGACGTTGAAGCTCCGGTCCTCGATGGGGTTCGGGCGGGAAGTTCCGACCTCCACCGCGAATTCGCCGAGCATGATCGAGAAGTCGCGGTCGACGCGGCGCTCGGAGGAGCGCTGCCGGGGGTGGACGATGAACATGCCCGTGAGGCCCATGCCTTCCTGCGTCATCTCGTCGTGGTGGGAGTGGAACATGAAGGTCCCGTGCTGGCGAAGCGTCCACTCGTACCGGACGGTCTGGCCCGGCTGGATGCGCGGCTGGGTGAGGCCCGAGACGCCGTCCATCCCGTTCGGCAGGTAGAAGCCGTGCCAGTGGACGCTCGTCGAGGTGGGAAGGCGGTTCGTCACGTAGATCCGCACCCGCTCCCCCTCGATGGCCTCGAGGGTGTAGCCCGAGATGTGGCCGTTGTAGCCCCAGCAAGTGGCCCGCAGACCCGGGGCGAACTCGTGCAGGGTCTCGGACACCACGAGATGAAAGACCTTCACCCCGTCGACGATCTTGACGGGCGCCTTGGCCCCATTCGGGACCACCACCGGGTCGTAGTCCTTTCCGGGCAATCCCGGCGGGAGCGCGGCCACGTCCACGGGCCCGCCGCTGTAGCTCCTCGCCCAGGAGGAGTCGGTGGCCTGCCGGAGCTCCTGGCTGCCGGTCGCGCCCGGGTCGTAGGGCGCGGCGGCCCGGGCGGGGCGCCCGCGCAGCGCGCCAAGGGCTCCGCCCGCGAGAGCGGCGCCGGAGAGCAGAAACCCGCGTCTGGACGTCATCGGGGTACACCTCCGTGTGGGATCGAAGTGCTCACTGGAGCGTGGGGAAGGGGAAGCGCGGGAGCTCCTGGAAGCGGGGAGCCGGCCCCGCCTGCTCCGGCGGGGGCAGTCGCCCGGCCAGCAGCAGGTCCAGGTCCGCCCGGGCCAGCCAGTAGGCCCGCAGGGTCTCGAGGTACCGGACGGCGGTCGCGATCTGCTCCTCCTTGGCTCGCAGGAGCTCGAGGACCCCGAGCTGCATGGCGTTGTACTGGAGCTGGGCCTCCCGCACGACGTGGTCCTGGAGCGGGAGCTGCTCGCTCCGGTAGTAGAGGGCCCGCTCCCGCTCGGCGATCACGCGATCCCGCGCCGCACGAACGGCCGCGCGGATCCGGACGGCGATCCCGTGGAGCCGGTCGCGGGCTCGGAGGAGCTCCATCTCTCCGCGGGCGACCCGCGCCTGGCCCCGGTCGAAGAGAGGGATCGGGATCGCCGCGGAGGGACCCGCATCCCAGTCGCCGCCCTCGCGCTCCCCCTCCCCGCCCACGACGAGCTCCGGAAAGAAGCGGCTCGCGCGGGTGAGGCCCAGGTTCTCCGCCGCGGCCGCGACGTGGCGCCCGGCCGCGGCCAGGTCGAGGCTCTGCTCGATGGCGCGACTCTCCAGGCCCTCGGCTTCGAGAGGCTCGAGGGCGGGATCGGGGAGGCGCGCCGAGACGAGCGTCCACGCGGCCCCCTCGCCCCACAGGCCCAGGAGGGCGTTCAGCCGCTCGCGGCTGCGGCGGGCGGCGAGCTCCGCCTCGCGCAGCTCGAGCCTCGCCTGGCCGGCGCGCGCGCGCTCGCGCGCCAGGTCGAGCTCCCGGAGGTTCCCCGCCTCGCGCATGCGACGCGCCACCTCGAAGGAGGCGGCGGTGGAAGCGGCGATCTGCTGGCGCATCTCGAGCACCTGCTCGTCCGCCTGGTGCTCGGTGAAGGCCGTGCGGGTGGCCCACGCCACGTCCAGCACCTGGCCGGCCACGAGGAGCCTGGCCTCCTCGAAGTCCGCCGCCGCAGTCCGCTTGCGGAGAGGCACGTAGAAGAGGTCCACGACGTCCAGCGCCAGGCTGAAGAGGAGATCCGCGGGGCCGCCCCCGAGGCCGCTGCCGACGCTGAGAACGGGGTTGTGGAGGAGGCTCGCCTGCACGAGATCCGCCTGGGCCACCCCGAGCTCCGCGTAGGTGGCCTGGAGGTCGCGGTTGTTGAGGAGCGCGACCCCCACCGCCTCGTCGGCGCAGAGGCCTCCGGCGAGGAGCCCCTGCACGGCTCTCGCGATCTCCTCGTCGCCCTCCCCGCGGCTCCAGGCGATGCGCTGCCCCGCGCGCTCCTGGATGGTCGCCGCCAGTGCGGGAAAGCCGGCCTCCGGATCCACGGGAACGGAGACGCACCCGAGCGCAGTCGCGAGGAGACCGAGCCCTGCGTCCCTGGCTGCGAGGAGTTTTCTCGTCATCGATGTCCCCCGTGCAGCGGCCCCTTCATCTCGTGTCCCGCGTGCGGATCGCTCAGGCCCTCTTCCTCGGGCTCGACGGGAAGCTGAGGCGCGGGGATCTCGACCAGGCTGCGCGAGACCGGAGGCGGAGGCGCCTCCGCCGCCGCGGCGCTGGCCGGATGGCTCGGGGGCAGGGGCAGAGGCGGGTACGGTGCGGCGCAGCCCGTGAGGGCCGCGGCGAGCAGGAAGGCGACGCCTCGCCTCATGGCAGGACCTCCTCTTCGCGCCTCGACGCGACGCGCGAGCGGACCGCGGGCGGCCTCGATCGCGAGAGAGCTTCGGGAACCGGGTGGACCCGTGGTGCGGCGCGCACCGGCGGACGGCACGGGCGCGCGGCTCGCGCGGGGGATGCGGGCCTAGAGGCGCAGGACGCATCGCTGAGGCGGGTCGCGCGCCGGTGGGCTTGTTCGAGCCCGGAAGGCCCCCGGGGGTCTCCTCGGACCCCTGCGATGCCCACGGCCTGTGCACGCACCGCTCTTCCTCTCGGCAGCGAGGGCAATGGCCTGCTCTGGCGCGCGTTCTCAGGGCTGGCACCGGACTTGCTTCAACGGCCGGTGGACCCGCTACCGGAGGGGCTCCCGTGAGAAGACGCATCTGGCTCGTGACCGCGTATGCCCTCCTGATCGCTGCCCCGGCATCCTGGGCGGATCCCCAGCGAACCTCGCCTGCGCAGCCGTCCGCACCGCCCTGTGCCCACGCAAGCGAGCTCGCAGCGGCGAAGCGCGCGCTCGAGCATGGCAATCGCGAGGCGGCGTTGCGCCATCTCGCGCAAGCGGATCGGATCCTAGCGCGCTGCGAGGAAAGGGAGCTCCTGGAGGGAGGGGACGCTCCCGAGGAGATCGCCGTCGGCGCCCTCGGGAGCGCCCCTCTCGGGCGACTCCTGGATGGAAGTCGGCCTTCATGACGCTCTGGGAGGCTCCTCAATTGTTAGAGCTCCGCGCGCCGCAGGGCCTGGTCGATCTCGGCCGGGCTCACGTTCTCACCGGCGCTCAGGCGCCGCATGAGCGCGTTGATCTCCTCCCGCTGCTCGCGAAGCCGTAGGCGCTCGACAGCGCCTTGCTTCCCTCGGAAGCTCGACTCGATGATCGTCTCCCGCTGCTTGAGCGCGGCGACGTCCCGTGCCCGCTGGTCACGTTGCTCATGCGCCGCGACCCCGGGAGCGATGGCAAGGAGAACGAGACCAGAACCGAGCAGTGCTCCGAACTTGTTGGCCTTCATCGTTTGTCTCCAGATCGTTGTCCCGCCGGCGGACTCGTCCGCAGAGGGGATTCTCGATTTCGCGCAATGCGCCTGCGAGGACGGTCGGACCCGCATCGCGGGCGCGGATTCCGGATCCGGGACTCGGGGGCGCGCTCAGAGTCGTAGGACAGTCGTCCCCAGGAGGAGCGCGCTCCGCTTGGCAGCCGGCGCCACGCGGGGGAGCGTGGCCATTGCACCTGGATCGAGCCGAGCAGGGCCTGCGAATCCGGTTGCGGCAGAAACGGGCAGCGAGCTCGGCGTAACGAGAGCCAGGGGCTCGTCGCAGCAGGCGGCGATCACTCCCCGCTGGCAGGAAGCCTCCCGGGAGCAACAGGGCACGGAGGCATCGACCGAGCAGATCGCCGTCAGGTAGAGGCCGCCGAGGCCGAGCACGGCCAAGAGGGTCAGGCCACGGACCTTGCGACCGAGATGCCGCACGACGCTGCCTTCGATGCCAGCCAGGGTAGCAAAGGATCGCCCGCAGACCCCGCGTCTCCCCGGGATGCACGGATGAGGGGAGATCGTGGGCGCGTCCGGGCCCGAGGGCGGGAAGTCCGAGAGGACCGCTACCGCCCGGCCCGCCTTGCGCCCCCTCGGTGTTGTGAGACCGGGGAGAGAGAGGGGGACGATGATCGCCGTGCGCGGCGGGCGGCGCCGTCCTCCTCGCAGTCCTCGCCGTCGCGGACCGTGGGGACTAGACTAGAACTAGACGACGCCCAGCTCCCCGCTGCGCAAGCGGGCAACCAGGTCGTTCCACTGGGCGCGGGTCAGCTTGACGAGGTTCCCGTCCTCGCCGATGCGCACGCCTTCGTCGGTGATCTCCACCGAGGGGCAGTGCTCGCAGTCGCCGCACAGGGTCACAATGATGGGCTCCATGGTGTCCTCCTCCTTGAAGGGCCTCCCTGGCAGGAGACCTATGGGCCGCAGCCGCCGGCTTGCTGCACCGGCGGGCACTTGAAGCTCCCGAAGGAGCAGAAGACGCAGCAGTCACCGGCCTTGGGCTTGAGCAGGGACCCGCAGCCCCGGCACTCGTAGGTGAACTGGCAGGTGTCCACCGGCATCTCCTCGACCCTCTGGTGGCCGCACTCGGGGCACGTGACGGTGGACCGCAGCTCACGGGCCAGCATCGGTCTGCCGGCTGGGCGTGGCGCTGTACCGCCCCGCCGATTCGATGGCGCGCTCCAGCTGCTTCGCGGACACGTGGGGGGCTGCCCTGACGGTGGCCCGCCCGGCCTCTCGGTCCACCTCCACGGCGGTCACCCCGTCCACGTCTCTCAGGGCCTTGTCGATGGCCTTGCCACAGAGGGAGCAGGTCATGCCCTCCACGCGGAACGTGGAGGTGCGGGCGTCCTCGGCGGGGGCGGAGCCCGGAGCTGCGGCGAGCAGGGCCGCGAGCAGCGCGGTGTGCAGCTTCAAAGCGGCTCCTCCTACAGGACCCAGTTCAGGACGATGGGGTAGGCGGTGGCCACTGCGAAGATGACCACCGCCGCCATGAACAGCCTGCGCGCGCGCCGGCGGCTGAGGGCGTCGGGGGCGCACGTGGTGTCCTCGCACTCGACCCGGCTCTGGTGAAGGCGAACCCCCGCGTAGAGGAGCGCCGCCAGGAACAGCGCGATGAACACCGGCCGGTGGGGCTCCAGGGCGGAGAAGGCGCCGAGCATGCCCGCCGAGGCGCCGAAGAGCAGGAAGAGGGTCGGCGCGAGGCAGCACGACCCGATGAGCAGGGACGCCCCGATGGCGACACCGCTCGCGACGTCCTCCTTCTTCATGGACTCACCCCCTGTCGATGGCCTCCAGGACGGAGCACTCGGATGTCGGCCTTCGCTCCTCGCACGCTTCGACGAGCTTCTTCAGGGTCCTCCGCATCCGCTGGAGGCTCCCGATTCGCGCCTCCATGTCCGCGACCTTGGCCTCGGCCCGGCGCTTCACCGCCGCACAGCTGGACCGCCTGTCCACCCGCAGGGAGAGCAGCTCCCGGATCTCTTTCAGCGAAAAGCCCAGCTCCTTCGCGTGGCGGATGAAGGAGAGCCGCGCCACCGCTTCCTCCGGGTACTCCCTGTACCCGGACGGGCGCCGCGGGGGCTCGGGCAGGAGGCCCTCGCGCTCGTAGAAGCGGACGGCCTCGACCCCAACGCCGGCTCGCTTGGCGACCTGCCCGGTACTGAGCGATTTCATGCGTTTGAGTGTAGAGGCTGTACCACGGTACGGAGTCAAGCCCCTCGCTCCGGGTCGCGATCCGGATTGCATCCTCGACCCGGCAAGCTACGAGCGCGGATCTCTGACGGAGCGACTGTCACCACCGGTGACGAGATCGGTGCAGGCCGGGAGGCATCCCGGTCCAGAATGCGCGGTCCCCGCGGGGTTCATGCGGGGGAGCTCAGCCTCACGGACCCGATGGACTCCTGGCCGGCCGCACCAGGTGATGGGGTCGCGGCCCGGCTAGGTAGGAGGAGGTATGCTGATCGTAGGGGGGGAGGCCCGATGCCGCGCCCCAACCTCTCCCGCTTCCGTGCTGCGCTTCTCGCCATCGGCTCCCTGGCGCTCGCTTTCGCCCTGGTCCTTGGGGTCGCGCATCGTTCACGGGCCCTATCTGTCCACGATGTGGTCCGGCTCCTCCAGGAGGAGTACGCGGAGGAGGCCATCATCGAGCTGATCCGGGTCACGGAGTCCCGGTTCGACCTGGACGCCGAGGCGATCTTGGAGCTCAAGGCTGCGGGTTCGAGCGACGGGCTGATCCGCACGATGGCCGAGGCCCCCGGGTCGCCGGTTTCGTTGCCCCCACTCTCCGCGCCGCCCACGGAGTCAAGCGAGGCCCCGGCGGGAGAGGCGGCCCGGCCACCGGACCAGCCCGTGACGATGGAGCGCGCCCAGGTCCATCGCCAACCGAGCGCCGCGCCGCCCTCGGCTCTCCCACCCGTCTCCGGCCGGCCGCCGGCGGAGGTCGAGGCCCGGGAGCCCGCGCAGCGCTTCGCCGCGTACCCCTTCGAGGAGCCGGGCGCCGGACACGGAGGCGGCCACCAGCACTACGCCGTGGCGGTGAGCGGAGTGCGGACGCTCATCTTGCGGAGCGAGGCGGGGCACCGGACGATGCAGGAGCGCGCCGCCGGGATCACGGCCGAGCTGAATCGGGCCGTGAGGGCTCCCGAGGGTCGGTTCTTCGCCTCGCAGGCTCCCGAGCCGACCGTCTGGTACAGGCCCGGTCCCGCGGACCCGCCGGTCCGGATCCTGCGCGTAGACCCGGGAGACGTAGTCGCCTACCAGAGCCGAAGCCTCGGGGAGGTCTCTAGCGAGCGGCTCGCCGCCTACTGGGCGGCGCTGCTCAACGACTACACGGCGCTCTTCCTGTTCAGGCGTCCGCCGCGCGACCTCGCCGGGCTGCACTTCGGTGAGACGCTGGAACGGCTCTACGAGGAGCTGAGCTCGGCCTCGAAGAGCGACGAGCCCGGGATGGCGCAGGCCTCCACGCTCGCGCTGCTCGATCACCTTGCCGCGGACGACAAGGAGCACCTGCTCGAGCTCGCCGTGCGGGTTCCGGCCGAGTTCGGCCGGTAGGTCCGCTCCCCGGCCGCGTGCGGTGTGAGTGGCTACCTGGCCAGGTAACGCACCAGCAGGTCGCAGACCTCCTCGACGAATCCCTCGTCATGGAGACGCTCGGGCTCGTGGAGCGCCGTCTGGTGGCAGAGCGCTTCCCCCGCCTCGAGGCAGATGTAGGCAGCCGTCTCGAGCCTCTTCGGCCGAACCTCGTCTCGATGGGCCTCGAGATACGCGAGGGCGAACGCGCGCAGGTACTTCCTCTGGACTTCGGGGATCTCCGCGGTGAGCTCGTTGTGGAGCTTCGGGTTCTCGGCGTGAAGGGAGATCATGAACCGCATGAACTCCGGCATCGCCTCGCGAAGGGGGAGCCGCCCGACGCGGCCGAGCTCGCGGATCATGCGATCCATGAACTGCTCGTCGTAGCGCCGGCGCAGCTCGGCGAGCAGCGCCTCCTTGTTCGGGAAGTACTGGTAGAGGGAGCCGACCGAGACTCCCGCTACCTGGGCGACCCGATTCGTGCTGACCCGCGCCCGGCCTTGGGCCACGAGAACGCGAGAAGTTGCCTCAAGAATGGCTTCGAAGGTAGCCGCGGATCTAGCCTGTTTCGGCTGCTTTTTCAGGATGTTCTCGGGGTTTTCATTGACGGCACACACGCGAACTGAAAACCTGAAGGATTCATCACATATTCTACCACATGGACTACAACCCCTTCGACCCCGGGGTGCTTCGGAACCCCTACCCCACTTATGCTCGCCTTCGGCTCGAAGCGCCCGTCTGCCGGACCTCATTCGGCTTCGCGGCGATCAGCCGCTACGACGACGTTCTCGAAGCCCTGCGGCGCCCGCAGGCGTTCTCCTCGTCGGCGATGGGCGACCTCATCGACGGTGTGAAGGCCCTCTCCCCGGAGGGCCTCGGCCGAGGGGAAACCCTCCTCGGGAGCGATCCGCCGGTCCACACGCGGCTGAGGAAGATTGTGAACCGGGGCTTCGCGCCTGGCCGCGTCGCGGCCCTCGAGCCGCGCATCCGCGCGATCGCGCTGGGCCAAGTCGCCGAGATCCCGAACGGGAGCGTCTGTGATCTTGTCGCTTCGTTGGCCGTGCCGCTCCCCGTCACGGTCATCGCCGAGATCCTGGGAATCGATCCGGATCGCAGGCGCGACTTCAAGCGCTGGTCGGAGGAGATCCTCTCCGCCGCGGCGGGGCCTCCCACCCCCGAGCTGCGAGCGCGGCTCGAGCTCTCGTTCGTGGAGCGCGCCGCCTACCTCGAAGCGGTGCTTGAGGACCGCAAGCGCCGCCCCCGCGACGACGTGATCAGTGCGCTCGTCGAAGCGGAGCAAGAGGGAGGCGCCATGACCGCGGACGAGGTCGGAAACTTCATCGTGCTCCTTCTCGTCGCTGGAAACGAGACGACGACCAACCTGATCGGAAACGCTCTTCTCGCGGCGCTCGAGCATCACTTGTTCGAGGCGATCGCTCTCGACCTCTCTCTGGTGTCTGCTCTCGTCGAGGAGACGCTTCGCTACGACGCCCCCGTGCAGCTCACCTTCCGGCGGGCTCGGCAGGACGTAGAGCTCGCGGGCGAGAAGCTCCACGAGGGGGAACTCGTGGGCCTGCTGCTCGGATCGGCGAACCGCGACGAGCGCCACTTCCCGGACCCCGACCGCTTCCACCTCCTGCGGGCGAAGACGACGCACCTCGCCTTCGGTCTTGGGACGCACTTCTGCCCGGGGGCGAGCCTCGCGCGTCTCGAGGCCCGCGTCGCGCTCGAGGTGCTCCTCTCGCGTTTCCGACGGCTCGAGCTCGCGGATCGCGAGGTCGAGCGGGTGCCCTCGCTCCTCACCCGCGGACCGAAAGCGGTGCGCGTTCACTGCTCTTGATCGAGGCGTCGCGCCTGATCACCGCTAGCCGTGCTGCGCGCCGACCGCGGGACGTCGCCTCCCGGCCTCACGAGCCGCGGACGACGAGCTCCCCCACCATCCCCGCCTCGGTGTGGCCGGGTACCGTGCAGAACAGCCGGTAGCGCCCGGCCTGTTCCAGCCGGAAGGTGCCGGCGTCGGTGGCCTTTGCCACCGCGTGCAGGTGGATCCACTCGGCGGCGCCATCCGGCGCCTTCACCACGAGCGCGTGCTCGATCAGGCCGTCGTTCTCGAACTCGATCCGCGTGGCCTCGCCCGCGCGGAGCTCGATCACGCGCGGCACGAGCTCGAACTCCGTGGCTCGCACGCGCAGTGTGACCGCCGCGGGAAGGTCGACCTGAGCGAGAGAGCGGCTCGCGTGCAGGTGCCGAGCGCCACCCTCGAGCGCGTCGGACTGCGGTTCCCTGAGCTCTCCGTGGTGTGACCCCGCCCCGCCTGAGAGGGCACCTTCCGGATATTGCGCGCGGATCAGCTCGAGGAGACCGTCGAGGCGCTTGAGCTCACGGCGCGTCGCCTCGCCGTTGCCGGCGTCAGCGGCCTCGTGCAGCAAGTCGGCGGCCTTCGGCATCTGCTTCACCGCCGACTCGACGCGGGCGCGCCGCTCCGGGGCGAGGTCGTGCGAGCTCTCGAGGAGCGCGCTGGCGAGCGGCGTGAGACGCTCGGCCTTCGGGTGGACCTCCGAGAGGCGACCCTCGTCGACGTCGGCGGCAATCGAGTCGCGGACCTGCCAAAGCGCCGCCCAGGCCGCGGCCGGACCAACGCGCTGCGCCGGATCAGGAGCGCCGCTCTCGTGCCCCTTCCCGGGGATGGCGTGCTCGTGACCCGGGTGCTCGGGCTCTCCACCGGCGGCGAGCTCCGGCGCGGACCGCGGGCCCGGCACCTCCGCGCGGGCGCAGGCCGGGGTGGCGAGCAGCAGCAGGGGCACGAGCAGTGCGAGAGGAAGCTCACAGCGGCGATGCATGGGACTCTCCTTTGCTTCGAACGGCGCTGGTCACCGCGCAGGGCGCTCTGCCCCGTGGACGGATCCGACCTCGCCGAGGGGATCGCGCGCCTCGCGCGCGAGGGCGCTCTCGGCCGCGCGCCGGCCGAACTTGAAGAAGACCGCGGGCGTCACGGCTGTGTCGAGGAGCGTCGAGCTCGCGAGCCCGCCCAGGATCACGACGGCGACGGGGTACAGGATCTCCTTGCCCGGCTCCCCGGCCGCGAGCGTCAGGGGGAGGAGCGCGAGCCCCGCCGTGAGGGCCGTCATGGTGACAGGGACCAGCCGCTCCAGGGACCCGCGCACGATCATCGCCTCGTCGAAGCGCTCGCCCTCGTGCTGCATCAAATGCAGGTAGTGGGAGATCATCATGATCGTGTTGCGCGAGGCGATGCCCGCCAGCGTGATGAGCCCGACCAGCGTCGCGATGGAGACCCTTCCCACGAGGAGCCAGGTGAGGGCGAGCCCCCCGGCGAAGGCCAGCGGGATGTTGAGGAGGACCTGCGCGACGATCGCGGCGCTCCGGAAGTGCGCGTGGAGCAGGAGGACCATGGCTGCCAGCGTGAAGACGCTCAGGATCCCGATGAGGCGCGTGGCCTCCTGCTGGCTCTGGAACTGCCCCTCGAAGCTCACCGCGTAGTCGGCCGGGAGCTCGACCGCCGCAACGGCCCGCTGCATGTCCGCGACGGTCGACCCGAGGTCGCGCCCGGAGACGTTGGCGGAGACGGCGATGCGCCGCCGCACGTTCTCGCGCTGGATCACGTTGGGGCCGAGGCCCTCCCGGACGTCCGAGAGCAGCGAGAGAGGGACCTTCTCCCCGGCGCCCGCGTCGACCAGCATGTCGCGGACCGCAGCTGCGTCGCGGCGCGATGCCTCGCCGTAGCGGACGAAGAGGTCGTACGTCCTCTCGTTGTCGAGTACCTGGCCAACCACGCGCCCGTTGAGAGCGGTCTCGAGGAGCTCCGCTAGCTCGCCAACCCGCACTCCGTAGAGTTCGGCGCGGTCGCGGCGCAGTGTCACGTTGACCTGGGAGACGAGCACCTGCTTCTCGGTCTGCAGGTCTACGACCCCCGGTACGCGGCGCAGTGCCGCCTCGATCTGCCCGGCCTTGGCGCGCAGCACCGCGAGGTCCGGGCCGAAGAGCTTCACGGCCACCTGTGCGCGCACGCCCGAGAGCAGGTGGTCCAGCCGGTGCGAGATCGGCTGTCCCACGTTGAGCGCGATGCCCGGGATCTGCGACAGCTTCTCGCGGATCTCGCCCAGGATCTCCTCGCGCGAGCGCTCCGAGGGCCGGAAGTCCACGTCGATCTCGGTGTAATGCACACCCTCGGCGTGCTCGTCGAGCTCGGCGCGGCCCGTGCGGCGTCCGGTCGATGCCACCTCCGGGACGCTCAGCAGGAGCTTCTCCGCGATCGTCCCGATCCGGTTCGACTCGGCCAGCGAGGTGCCGGGCGCGGCCAGCACGTTGATCGTTGCCGTCCCTTCGTTGAACTCCGGGAGAAACTCCTTCCCCATGAACGGGTAGAACGCGAACGCCCCGGCCACGAGGGCGGCGGTCGTCCCCAGGACGGCCCAGGGATGCCGCAGGGTGTGCCGTAGGATCACGCGTCGGTCGAAGTCTTTGAGCCGGCGGACGAGCCAGCCGTCCGCCTCGGACTGCATGCGCTTCATGCCCGGCAGGAGGTAGGAGGAGAGGGCGGGAATCACGGTGAGGGAGACCACGAAGGAGGCCGCCATGGAGACGATCGTCGCCACCGCGATGGGGGCGAAGAGGCGCCCTTCGATCCCCGCCAAGCCGAAGAGCGGCACGAAGACGAGGATCACGAGCAGCGTCGCGTAGAGGATCGAGTTCCTGACCTCCGCGGATGCATCGGCGATCACGCGCAGCGCGGGCCGCGGATTTCGCGAGTGGCGGTTCTCGCGCAGCCGGCGGAAGACGTTCTCCACGTCCACGATGGCGTCGTCCACGACCATGCCGATGGCGACGGCGAGGCCGCCCAGCGTCATGGTATTGATCGAGATCCCAGCGAAGCGGAAGAAGATCGCCGCCGTAACGAAGGAGAGGGGGATTGCGGTGAGCGTGATGAGCGTGGTGCGGAAATTCAGCAGGAACGCGAGGAGCACCAGAACGACCATGATCGCTCCGTCGCGGATCGCCTCCTCCACGTTTGTGATGGCGGCCTCGATGAAGCGGGCCTGCTCGAAGAGGCTCCGCATCTCGACGTCCGGCGGAAGGCTTCTTCGGATGGCCTCGAGCTCGGCCTCGACCCGACGCGTCAGCGTGATCGTGTCCACCCCGGGCTGCTTTTGCACCGAGACGATGACCGCCGGGCTTCCCATGACCCCCGCATCGCCGCGCATCACCCGGCGGCCCAGTGCGACGTCGGCCACCTCGCGCAGGAGGACGGGGGCTCCATCGCGCGCGGTCACGACGGTCGCCCCGATCTCCTCCGGCGACGCCGTGCGGGCGATGTTCCGCACCAACGCCTCACGGTGCGCGGCCTCCAGGAAGCCGCCCGGGGTGTTGAGCTGGGCCGTGCCAGCGGCCGCCGTCACCTCCTCGAGGCTGACCCCGTAGGCGGCCATGCGCTCAGGCGCCGCCTGCACCTGGTACTGCCGGACTCCCCCCCCGATGGGGATCACCTGGGCGACACCCGGTAGGGTCAGCAGGCGCTGGCGCACGGTCCAGTCGCCGATGGCGCGCAGCTCCATCGGCGCCGTGCCACCGTCGCGGCTCGAGATCCCGATCAGCAGGATCTCGCCCATGATGGAGGAGATCGGGCCCATGACCGGCGAGACGCCCTCGGGCAGCTGTTGCACGGCGAGCTGGAGGCGCTCCTGCACGAGCTGGCGCGCGCGGTAGACGTCCATGCCCCAGTCGAACTCGACGAAGAGGATCGAGAGGCCGATTCCGGAGCTCGAGCGCACGCGCCGCACACCTGGGACGCCGTTCACGGCCGTCTCGACGCGCCAGGTGACGAGGGTCTCGACCTCCTCGGGAGCGAGCCCCGGCGCCTCGGTCAGGACCGTCACGAGCGGACGGTTCAGGTCCGGGAACACGTCTACGGGGAGCTCGCGCACGATCGCGACGCCGTAGACCACGAGGAGTGCCGCGGCCGCCACGACGAAGAGGCGGTTGCGGAGCGAGAGCTCGATCAGGCGGCTCAGCAAGGCTCACGCCCTCCCGCGCGCGGCGCGCCCGCGCAGCACGAGCCCGAGCGGAATCGCTGCCAGCAGGACCACCGCCAGGAACGCGAGGAGCAGGCCCCCCGGCCGCCGGGGCGCGGCGGGGACGCCATCGGCCTTCTCCCCGTGGCCGGCTTCCGGGCAGGACCCCCTCGAGGATCTCGACCCAGAGGTCGTCCGAGAGGCCCGTGGCCACCGACCGCCGCTCGAAGAGGGTGGGATCGTCCTCGCGTTCCACGAAGACAAAGAGCGCGCCGAAGTCGCCGAGGACGGCGCTGCGCGGCACTGCGAGCGCGGTGCCGGCCCGGTCGGTGACCACGGAGAGTACGGCGCGCATGTTCGGCCGCAGCGCGTGGTCGGGGTTCTTCACACGGACGTATACCGGGAGCGAGCGGCTCGCGATATCGAGCTGGCCGCCCAGCCGCTCGACGACGCCCTCGAAGCTCCGGGCCCGGAAGCTCGGTACAGCGACGCGAACACTCTGCCCCGCGGCCACGCGGCCGATCTGGCCCTCGAAGACGCGGCCCACGGCGAGCACCTCCGAGAGGTCGGCGATCTCGAGCAGGTGGCTGTTCGGCTCGATGCTGTCGCCGGGCACGACGTGGCGATCGATCACGGTCCCGGCGATGGGCGAGGCGTAGTGCACCCGTGGCGGGGGATCCCCAACCGCGAGGCTCTCCACCTCGACGACGGGCTGGCCGCGGCGGACCGCTTCCCCCTCGGCGACCGACACGGACACGACACGGCCTGGGATCCGGCTCGAGACGGTGCCCGAGAGCCCCGGCACTGCCGCGATCTGCCCGATCACGGTGAGCGTCGTCTCGAGGGGCCGCAGCTCCGCCTCCGCCAGGCGCAGCCCCAGGTTCTGGCGCGCCTCCTCCGAGACGAAGACCGTGCCGCCGCTCGTAGCCTCGGCAGCCTGAGCGCCGGGGGCCTCGGTGTGGCCCTCGTGGGCGCGCGCGCGCGGAGGGGCGGTGACCAGAGCGGCGGCCAGGATCGCGATCGCGTACAGCCTCACGGAAGCTCCTCCTGCGGGATGTCGGCCGCGAGCAGCGGGCTCGCTGCAGCCGCCGCCTCGAGCTCGATCTCCGCCTGCCGCAGCTCGCCGAGGGTGCGGGCCTGACGCAGCGACGTGTCCGCCAGCTGCTGCTCGGCCTGGACCACCGCGCTGATCGGGGCGAGCCCCTGCCGGTAGGCCCGCGCCAGGAGCTCGACGTTCCGCTCGGAGCGGGGCACGAGCATCTCCCGGTACTCGCCCGCCACCCGCGCCAGCTCCTGCACCCGCTGGAGCCCCGTCGCGACCTCTGCCTGGATCGCGCGTTCGAGCGCCGCGAGCCGCGCGGCAGCCCGGCGCTCGGCGGCCAGGGCCTCGGCAACGCGGCCCTGGTTGCGGTTCCACAGCGGGAGCGGCGCGCGTAGCGAGAGCCCGACCAGGTCGTCGAGGTCCACGAGGCGGAGCCCGGCGTCATCGATCACGCCGCGGTTCCGCTCGTAGCTCGCCTCCACGGTCCAGTCCTCCCACGCCTCGGCGCGGGCGAGCTGTGCCGCGCCTCGGGCGCGCTCGACTTCGAGGCGCAGGCTGCGCAGATCGGGGCGCCGGGCGATTGCCGCCGCGGAGAGCTCGGGCGCAGGGCGCGTCTCGAAGACCGCCGCCTCCACGTCTCCCCGCACCGCCACCGGGGCGTCCACCGGGCGTTGGAGCAGGCGGTTCAGCGAGATCTCCTCGGTGCGCCGCTCGAGCTCGAGGAGGCGGCGCTCCTGCTCGAAGCGGGCGACCTCGATCTCGAGGAGGTTGAGGTCCGCCTCGGACACCTCCGCGACCTCGTACCGCTTCGACGAGGCCACCACGAGCCCGCGCGCCGCCTCGATCACCCGGTCACGGGCCGCAATCGCCCGCTCGAGCGAGAGGAGCGTCGCCGCGCTCCTCTCGACGTCGGCCACGAGCCGGCGCTCGAAGTCGCGGGCCTCGGCGAGGGCCCGCTCGAGATCCAGGCGCGCGACCTCCCGGGCGCGGCCGAGCCGACCCGCGACCGGGAAGCGCTGGGCGAGCCCCAGGCCCACGGTCCAGTCGCCGAGAACCACCGCGGTGCTGCCGGAGACCCCGAGCTCGGGATTGGGCCACAGCCCCGCCTGCACGAGCCGGCCGCGGGACTCGGCAATCGCCGCGCGGGCGGCTCGCAGCTCGGGGTTGGCGCGCAGAGCCACCTCGGCCGCCAAGGAAAGCGTGAGGGGAGTCTCCCCCTCGTTGGCGAGCGCCTCCCCGCGGCTCGCGGGCGAAACTCCGAAGGCCGGCAGGCTGAGCGCGGCGCACAGCGCCGGTCTCCATCGAACGGACATGACACCTCCAGGGATCGGGTTGGGTGCGCAGGCAGGCGCACACCAGTGCACGGCGAAGGCGCCGGCACCGCCGAAGGGGAGGACGTCTAGAGCCGCAGGACGGAGGTGCGGAGAAGGAGATCCGGAGGTGGCGCCTCGGGCGCACCCTCCACTCGAGAGGCGAGCCGCAGGGACCCGTGGAGCACGGGCCTCGCGGCCAGCAGAGCGAGCCCCGGGCCAGACGGTTGCTGAGCCTGCGGGGTCTGCGGCGTTACGGCCTGCGCGAGCGAGGCGCAGTGCTCTTCGCATCCGGAGTCCGAGTTCGGACGCTGGTGCTGGTGCCCGGCGGGCCGGGGCGCAGGACCTTGTTCGCCGTGGTCGGCGCCGGCGTGGGTCGCGGCCGCAGATTCGTGCGTATGGGATGCGCCGGGCAACGCGCAGATGGGCCCCTGCGCCCACCAGAGCATCACCAAGATCAGAGCGAAAGACTTCACGCGCAAGAGCCTCGCCGCGAGAATATGCCGGCTCCCCTGCCGGCCCGCCACTTCATCGACCCTCCCTTGCCGGCACTTGAGAAGCGGCGGCCCACCCGCGGAGACGCTCCCAAGGCGGTTGGAGCCGGTGCTTGACGAGGACCAACACCGTGAAGAGCAGCACCTCCTCGGCCACGAAGTAGACGCCGCCCAGCACCCCGGCCAGGGCGACCGCCGCTTGGACGGCAGATGCCCACAGGAAATCGTAGGACTGGTCGCGGCAGATCGCGCACATCGCGAGCCCGACAAAGCGGTGGGGCGTCGTCATCCGACAGAACACGAAGCGCGAGGTGTGCTCCTCCCTCGTCTCGACCATGGCTATCTCCCTTGGGCTGGCCAGAGATTCTGCTGGTCCAGCCAGGCGAGGGTCAGGGGACACAGCTCCGTGACGGCTGGCGAGCGGGCCAGCGCCAGCCAGCGCAGGTCCGCGAGGCTATCGAGATCGAATCCCTGCTCGAGCAGGCGCACGCGCAGCCCGCGCGTGCGCGCGCGGTCGAGCGTCTCCTCGAGCACGCGGCTCGTGCTCATGGGATGGGAGAAGAGGCCTGGCACCGGCTCGCGCAGGCCGGCCAGCTGATAGCCGCCGTCGCGGTCCGGGGAGAGGACGAGGTCGACCTCGCGGAGCGCCGCCAGGGCAGCCTCCAGCACCCCGCGTCCCAGCGCCGGGCTGTCGCTCCCCCGGAGCAGGATCGGGCTCGTCCCCGCCGCCGCGGCCTCGCGCACCGCCCAGCCCATGCGCAGGCCGAGATCGGCGCCGCGCTGGGCCACGGCGCGGAATCCCGCCGGCGCCCGCGCCGCGATCTCGGCGCAGGCCTCGGGGGGGTGCACCGCCAGCACCGGGTCGAGCCCGAGCTCCGCGCACAGGCGGGCGCTCGCGCGCAGCACGTCGGCGAGCAGGTGGGCGTAGAGCTCGGCGGCCTCGTCGGGGGTGAGGGGCGGGGTCATGCGCGTCTTCACCAGGCCCGGCCGCGGCGCCTTCGCGAAGACGACGAGGGTCCCGCGCGTCACGCGCCCGGGGCGCCGGACTCCCCGCCCGCCACGAAGGGGAGCGGGGCCACGCGAAGCCTCGCGCCGCCCGCCGCCTCGAGCTCCGTGCCGGGCGAGGCGCAGGCGCGGCGCACGAAGCCCAGCGCGATGGCTCCCGCGCGCGGCGAGTGGCAGGCGCTCGTGAGCTCTCCCACCGCCGCCCCCGCGGCAAAGAGCTTCGCGCCGGCCGCGGGGAGCGCGCCTTCGGGCCGGAGCCCCACCAGGAGGTGCCCCACCTGCCCCCGCGAGCGCATGCGCTCGACCACCTCCTGGCCCGTGTAGCAGCCCTTGCGGGTCGAGATGGCGCCCTCGAGGCGCGCCTCCGCGGGGAGCACGTCCTCCTCGAGCTCCGCGCCGAGCCTCGGGCGGCCCGCCTCGATCCGCAGGATCTCGAGCGCCTCCGGGCCCGCGAGCACGAGCCCCTCGGCGCGACCGGCGACGAGGAGGGCCTCCCGGGCCGCCGCCTCGGCCGCGCGGGGGAGGAGGAGCTGGAGCGCCGCCTCGCCGCTCCAGCCGAAGGCCGCGACCAGGGCGGGGCCGCCGGCGAGCTCCAGCTCCGCGCAGGCATCGGGGCCCAGGCGGAGCGGGCGGCCGCAGGCACGCTCGAGGACCCGCGGGGAGGCCGGCCCCTCGAGCCCGAGCCTCGCCACCTCCCCGGTCCGGTCCGAGAGCGCGACGTCGTCGGCCACGACGAAGCGCGCGAGGGTCTGCGCCACGCGCCCGACCGCCTCGGCTGCCGTCTCGAGCCAGATCTCCTCCGGGCGCAGCAGCACGTGGAGGTCGGCCAGGATCCGGCCCTGGCGGTTCAGGAGGAGGGCGTAGCAGCCCGAGCCCTCGGGGCCTGGCGCGAGGGCAGCCACGTCGTTCGTGACCATCCCGTTGAGCCAGCGCACGCGGTCGCCGCCGCCCACCCCCAGGAGGCCGCGCCCCGCCAAGTGGAAGAGCCCCGCGCCGCGCCGGACCGCCGCAGCCTCCTCGCCGGGGCTCACCGCGCCGACTCCCCCACGGCGGCGCTCCCGGCCGGAAGGCCCGGGGGCCCGTAGAGGCGGAGAGCCCGCTCCTCCTGGGCCGCGCGCCACTCCGCGTAGCGCTGGCGGGCGGCGTCGTACTCGGGCTCGGTATCGATGTCGATGGCGCAGCCCCCGGCCTCGGTCACGACCAGGCGGAACGCGGCGCGCAGCAGACCGCTCACCCCGCGCTCGATCCGGGCGGTGGGGATGCGGTGCCGGATGGCGTCCGCGAGGCGGTGCAGGCGGCGGCGGTGGGCGATCGCCGCCAGGTGCATGAGCGCGTAGTAGGAGAGGACGGAGAGACCCCCCTGCTCGCTCCACAGCAGGCGCCAGGCGAGGGCCGCCGCGTGTCCCCACTCGCGCTGGTAGCGGTGCTCGTACATCTCCTCGATGTAGAAGCGGTTCTCGATGCGGGCCGGGCGGATCAGGTGGAGGTTGGTCTGGCGGAAGCGCCCCTCGCGCAGGTTGAAGAGGGCCGGCTCGATGCCCGGCTCGCCGGGGCTGCGCGCGGCGAACCCGCGCAGCGACTCCTCGGTCGCGAGCCCGAGCGCGTAGCTGCAGCCCGCGTCGCGCGCCTGCCGCACGAAGGCGGAGATCTCCTGGGGCGCCGCGAAGGGCAGATCGCCGGAGAGGAAGAGCACCTCGCGGTCGAGGTCCTCGGGGAGCGGATCGCGCCCGTCGGGACCGGCCCCCGGGAGCAGGCGCCGATAGGTCTGCCAGCCGTTCTCGTAGAGGCTGCGGAACTGCGGCACCACCCGGAGGGGCTTGGCCAGGGAGCGCGCCACCCCCGGGGCTCCGAAGACCTCGCGCAGGCGCTCGGCGTTCCCGACGACCCAGACCTCCGCCACCTCGGGCACCTGCTGGAGCGCAGCCACCACGTGGGCCACGAGCGGGCGGCCGCCCAGCTGGAGGTAGACCTTGCTCTCTCCGTAGACCGCCTTGGCCGCGCGCCGGTCGCCGGCCACCACGATCGCCGGAATCGCCACGGGCGCAGGGTAGTCGCGCGCCCGCGGCGGGGACAAGAGGCGGATCCGGGTGTCGGATCGCAGGGTTGGCGGCTCAAAACCTATGAGAACGAGTTCTCTTTTTTCTCACGCGCGCCGGTCGAGGAGAGCCCCGGTCGCTCCCGCCGCGGCGAGCTCCCCCAGGAGCGAGCGCGAGAGGTCGGCGAGGCTCCGCTTCAGGGAGGGGAGGAGACCCCCCGGAGAGCTCGCGTGGGACCGGGCGAGGAGGAGGTCGAGGAGACCCTCGCCCGAGTCGCGGCTCGCCCGCTGGAAGGCGGCGCGGTCCAGCTCCAGCGCCGCGCCGTCCGCCGCCTCGGGGTCGAAGCGGATTCCGAAGGCGGCCAGGCGTCCCCCGCTCTCGCTCGCCCCGGGCGCAGAGCGGAGGGAGGCGGCGATGGCCCTCCGGAGCTCCCCGCGCACCCGCGCCCCGGCGGGGCCCGGGGCGGTCGTGAAGAGCTCCTGGAGCTCGCGGCCGAGCTTCCCCAGCTGCTCCGCCACCAGCCCGGGCCGGCGCAGCGCCCGCTCCCGCTCCGCCAGCCGCTCGCCCTGCGCCGCGATGGTCCCCGGTGCCAGGTGCAGCGCCGCGAGAAGACCGCTCGTCCCCTCCTCGAGCACCAGCTCCTCCCCCGGAGCGGAGCGGATCCGCACCAGGCCGGTCTCCGGATCGAAGGAGGCGTCGACACGGGCTGCCGAGCCGTCGATGCGGGCGAGGACGTCGTTCAGGCTGTCCTGGCTGGGATCGATGGCAATCGAGACCCCGTTCACCCGGAGGTCGCCGCTCCCCACCCCGGCGAAGGCCGAGACGCGGTCGAGCGCAACTGCGCGCTCGTCGTCGAGCCCCGGCGCCGGGGAGGCCCCCGCGAGCTTCACCGCGGCCAGGAAGCCCGAGCTGTCGCTCGCGAGGCTGATCGGGGGTGCCGAGCCCGGCGTCCTCTGGACGAGGCGCACCACCTCCGCCTGCGCGTCGAAGCTCGCCTCGACCCCCGCCGCGGAGGCCGAGATCCGGTCGACGACGCTGCGCAGGGTGTCCGAGGCGGCGACCGCGATCGAGACCCCGTTCACCTGGAAGGAGCCGGCGGTCACGGCGAGCCCGGGCTCGAGGCGGGGGGAGGCGTTGCGCGCTCCGTTGAAGGGCTGGTCCGGATCGACGGCGGTCCCCTGGCTGGCCCAGACGTTCACCTGGAACTCGTCGTCCCGGAGCACCGCGCCCGCCGAGAGGGAGAGGGTGAGGCCGTTCGAGAGCGCGACCGGCGTTCCCGGCGCGAGGTTGTCGAAGTTGAGGTTCGCGATCTGATTCCCCTGGGAGTCGGAGACCCGGATCCGGGGGCCCCGGGAGGCCCCGACGGTGGCGAGCCGGGTGGACCGGAAGGTCAGGAGGTCGTCGCCGTTGGCCCCGGAGTAGGTCCCGCCCAGGGTGGGGAGCGAGGTCGAGCTGGCGAAGGAGGGCCCGATCGGCGAGTACGAGGTGGGGATCGCGTTCACCTCCTCGCGGGAGGCGAGGGTGGTGGGGGTGGCGACCAGGTGGAGCCCGAGCCCCGAGCTGGAGACGGCCTCCACCGCCCGGGCGATCTCGCCCAGCGCGCGCACCGGGCTCGCCCCGGTGACCCTCTCCAGGCGCTCGATCCGGCTGCGGAGCCGGTCGACGCCGGTGAGGAGATCGCGCAGCTCCAGGAGGTTTTCCCCGAGGGGATCGGAGCCCGATTCGGGTCCCCGAGGGGTCCGCACGCGAATCGAGAAATGCAGCCCCAGCGACGGGCCGCTGCCGACACCTCGGATCACGGGGGGGTGACCTCCGAGAAGGTGGATCGGCGATCGACCGGCCAGATTGAGGGGAATAAGACCCGACTCACCCCGCGCGGGGGCCGCGGCCGCGCGGCCTTGCGCGGGAGGCTCTGGTGGAGCCGAGCGGGATCGAACCGCCAACCTCCGCGTTGCGAACGCGGCGCTCTCCCAGTTGAGCTACGGCCCCGGGGAGGTGCGTCACGGTACGGCCACCACCCCGCCCCGTCAAATTCCCCTTTACGCCCGGCGCGCGCGCCGCCAAGCTTCGCCCGTGGCGATCGAGATCCAGCGCATCCTGGTTCCCCTCGACTTCTCCGAGCACGCGGGCCCCGTGACCGAGTGGGCCTCCCACCTGGCCCTCGAGCACGGGAGCTCCATCACGCTGCTCCACGCCTACCACCTGCCGGTGGAGTTCCAGCAGCTCGAGGGGGCCTACCTCCCGGCCGAGTTCTGGACCCAGGTGAAGGAGGAGGCCGAGCACTCCCTGGCCCGCTACGCCGAGGAGCTGCGCGCCACGGGCGCCCCGGTGGAGGCCGTCGTGCGGGAGGGCTACCCGGCCACCGTGATCCTGGAGGAGGCCCAGCGCCTGCCGGCGGATCTGATCGTGATCGGGACCCACGGCCTCTCGGGGCTCAAGCACCTGCTGCTCGGCAGCATCGCCGAGCGCGTGGTGCAGAAGGCGGGGTGCCCGGTCCTCACCGTCAAGCTGCCCGAGGCTCCGGCGCCGTAGCCAGCGCCCGACGTGTCCGCGCCCGGCACGCAGACCCGCCGCCTGCTCCTCGGGCTCGCGGCCTCCCTCGCCTCCTCGCTCCTCGTCGTCGCGGGCTACGAGGGGATCGAGAACCTCCTCTGGCGGCGCTGGCGGGAACGCTTCGACAACGACGGCTGGTTCGGGAAGCTCACCGTGCCCTCCCCGAATCCGGCGCTGCTCTGGGAGTACCGGCCCTACGGCGAGAAGGACGGGGTCGCCACCAACCGCCACGGCTTCCGCGACCGCGACTCCGCGTCCCGCGAGCCGGCCCGGGGCGTGCGCCGCATCGCCTTCGCCGGCGACTCGGTCACGCTGGGGATCGGGATCGAGGAGGGCGACACCTTCGTCCGGCTCTTCGAGGCGGAGGCCAACGCGCTCCACCCGCCGCAGCCGGTCGAGGCGATGAACTTCTCCATCGACGGCTACGACTCGCTCCAGGTCCAGGAGCTGATCCGCGCCCGGGTGCTGGGCTTCTCCCCGGCCGAGGTCGTCTACGTGATGTGTCTCAACGACTTCGACTTCGAGGAGTCGGCGGGCCAGAAGCACCTCTACTTCCGCAAGCCCCGGAGCTTCCTGTGGATGCGCCTCCTGCGGCTCACCCGGCGGCTCTTCCGGGTGGAGTACCACCGGTACCACTTCGCCCGGAATCGCGGCGTCGTGCTGCGGGGGGTCGCGGCCCTGAACGAGGAGCTGCGGCAGCGGGACGTCGGGTTCCGGGTCGCGTTGGTGCCGGCCTTCTTCCGGGAGGCGCCCGACTTCCAGTCCTATCCGCTGGCGGACCTGCACGCGGGGATCGGGGGCTTCCTCGCCGGGCACGGGGTCGCCCTCCTCGACCTCCTGCCGGTCTTTCGCGGCCGGGCCGGCGCCGAGCTCTACCGCGACCCCTGGCACCTGAGCCCGGCGGGGCACCGGCTGGTGGCCGGCGCGCTGGCCCGGGAGCTCGAGGCGGCCGGCGGCCTCCCCGCCTCTGCGGGCCCGCCCTCCGCTCCGGTAGGATCCAGCCCGTGAGCCCCGCACCGCGAGCCGCACCCCGGCGGGAGGTCCGCGTCCCCCAGCAGGCGCGCAGCCGGCGCACCCGCGAGCGCATCCTCGAGGCCGCTGCCGCCTGCTTCGAGGAGCAGGGCTACGACGAGACCACCACGGCGGCCATCGCGCGGCGGGCCGGGATCGCGGTCGGCTCCGTCTACGACTACTTCCACGACAAACGCGACATCCTGCTCGAGATCCTCCACGACACGGTCGAGGTGGTGGCGGACCTCGTGGTCCAGGGGCTCGCGCCCGAGTGCTGGCAGCGCGCCGACGCGCGCGCCAGCGTGCGCAACCTCGTGCACCAGGTCTTCCACGCGCGCAAGGTCCAGCCCGGCTTGCAGCGCATCATGTGGGAGCGCTTCTTCAAGGACCCGGAGTTCCGCGCCGCCACCGAGGCCATCGAGGACCGCGTGCGCGGCGCCATCGAGACCCTGCTTCGCGAGCTCCGCGCCCGGGGCCAGATCCGGATCGACGACCTCGCCACCGCGGCCTTCGTGATCCAGGTCTCGGTGGAGTGGATCTCCTCCCGGCTCGTGCTGGGCGGCTCGCGGGTCGAGGTGGACGCCGCCGTGGAGACGGCCTCGGACATGCTCTCGCGCTTCTTGTTTCCCACGTAACGGGGACGTTCCTTGCGAAATTTCGTTTCGGGCTCTGGTTCGACCTCCGCGAGACGAGATCCGACCCCCCGAAACGAAATTTCGCAAGGAACGTCCCCGCTCCTCAGCGGGAGCGCTCGCCGAGGCGGCCCGCGGGATGACGCGCGTGGTACTCGGCCAGCGTGAGGCCGGATTCGCGCTCGAGGGCTGCCGCCAGGCCGGCCAGCACCAGGATCTCGGCGGCGACGCTCACGCGGGGTGCGAGGCCCAGGGGGCCGCCCTCGCGCGCCACGCTCGCCTCGATCACGGCATCGGCCTGGAGCGCGAGCCGGGAGTGGCGCGTGCCGGTCACGACCAGCACGCGCGCCCCCATGCGCCGCACCGCCTCGAGCGCGGCGCGCATCTCCGAGGTCTCGCCGCTGTTGCTCACGGCGATGACCACGTCGCCGGAGACGACCTGGCCGGCGCTGCCGTGCACCGCCTCGGTGGCGTGCAGGAAGGTCGCGGGGGTGCCCGTGGAGGCCAGGAGCGCCGCGGCGTAGCGAGCCACGTGCTCGCACTTCCCGATCCCGGTCACGTGGAGCCGGCCGCCCGCCGCTCGGGCCCGCCGGATCAGCGCGAGGCCGGCCTCGAGGGCGCGCGCCTCGAGGCGCCCGCGCAGCCCCGCGAGCTCCTCGAGGCCGACGTCGAAGACCGCGAAGACCTCCGCCACCGCTCCCGAGGCGGCAGCGTCCGCTCCGGGGGACAGGGGTCGCAGCGCGACCGGCTCCCCGGCGTAGAGCTCCTGCACCCGGGCGCGGGCGGCCTCCGGCGCTTCGGGAAAGGCGCCGAGCTGCTCGGCGCAGGCGCCTCCGCAGGCGTTGGCGAGGCGTCCCACGTCGCCCCAGCCGAGCCCGTGGGCGAGGCCCGCCAGGAGACCCCCGAGGAAGGCGTCGCCGGCACCGGTCGCATCCAGGACCTTCACCGGGAGGCCCGGCACGAAGCCCTCGAAGCCCTCGGTCGCGATGGCGCAGCCGGCGGCGCCATCGGTCACCACCACGGCGGAGTTCCCGAAGCGCTCGCGCAGCGCGCGCGCCAGCTCCAGGGCGTCGCCGCCCGCGGCCGGGGCGATCTCGCGCGCCGCCGCCTTGGCGGGCTTCAGCAGGTCTGCCGCCCGCAGCACGCGCGCGAGGTCGCGTTCGCCGCCGAGCTCGCGCAGGGCCTGGGAGGGCAGGACGTCGAGGTCCACGACGGTGGGGATCCGGGCCTCGCGCGCAATCTCGAGGGCGGCGAGCGCCGCCGGGAGCGGCAGCTGGGAGACCTCGGTGACGAGGCGGCCGGCGCGCCGGATGAAGTCCGCGTGGTGGTGGCGCACGTGCTGGGCGCTGGTGCCGGCGGTCGTGCCGGGAGCCATGTAGATGCTGCGCTCGCCGGCGTCGTCGACGAAGATCTCGGCCACGGAGCTCGCCGCGCCCTCCAGGACCAGGTGGCGCTCGATCCCGAGCCGGTCCATGGCGGCGCGCAGGAAACGCCCGGCCTCGTCGTCCGCCTGCCGGCCGCAGATCCCGGTGCGAAGCCCGAGCGCCGCGGCCCAGCCCAGCTGGTTCAGCACCACGCCGCCGGCGCAGCGGCGGACCGGGCCGCGGCCGTCCACGTCGCGCAGCCAGCCCTTCTCGTCGCGGCCGAGGATGCGCGCAGTCCGGTGCACGCGGTCCTGCACCATGCTGCCGATCCCGACCGCGTCGAGCGCTCGCCCGCTCCCCGCCACTGCCTGCCTCCGTCGCTCCCGGGCCCGCACCCTCTAGGGCGTCGCCGGCGCCGTGAGCCAGCCGGGCGCGAAGCCCGCCGCCGGGGCGTTGGCCGGCGCCACCCGGGTGATCTCGAGCCGCGCCAGCGGGCGGCCGGGCGACGCGATGGTCACGAAGCCCGGCGCCCGGATCGCCCCGAAGGCCAGCGCGGGGCCGAAGCGCAGCTGCACCCCGTCGCGGCGGTCCAGGCGCAGGGGCTCGAAGCTCTCGGCGTCCACCCAGAGAGCCGGGAGCGGGGCCCCCTCCGCGCCGCCGGGTCCCCGGGGCGCGCGGCCCCCGAGCACGTAGCAGTCGCGGTCGCCCTGCCGGCCGAGCTCGACCACGTCGCTCGCCACGCCGTAGCTCGCGAGCGCCGCCTGGAGCGCGGCCCCCGAGGTCGCCTGGAGCAGGAAGAGGGGCGGCAGGAACGGGTGGGGCTCGCGCAGGAGCTGGCCGTCGCGGCTCGCGCGGTAGTCGTCGCCCAGCAGCAGGTGGCGCTCCACGAAGCCGCTCTTGTGGCGCAGCTCGAGGCGCGCGAGACCGGTCGGGTGGCTCGCCAGCACCCCGGTGGCCGCGGGCTCGCCCTCTCCCAGCGTCAACGTGACGTCCAGCCAGAGGGGGCCGCTGCGGCCGGCGGCCGCGCTCGCCCGGGCCACCGCCTCGGCGATCTTCGCGGCGCTCGGGATCGCGGCCGGCGCGGGGCCGGCGGCGAGGGCGGCGAGCAGGGCCAGCGCCAGGCGCCGCGCGGGGTGCCTCACCGGGGGGCCCCGGCCAGCGCGCGACCGCCGGCGTAGCGCGCCCGCTCCCCGAGCTCGCCCTCGATGCGCAGCAGCCGGTTGTACTTGGCCACCCGGTCGCTGCGGCACAGCGATCCCGTCTTGATCTGCCCGCAGCCCGAGCCCACCGCCAGGTCCGCGATCGTCGTGTCCTCGGTCTCCCCCGAGCGGTGCGAGACCACCGCCGCGTAGCCGGCAGCGCGCGCCGCCGCGAGCGCCTCCAGCGTCTCGCTGAGCGTCCCGATCTGGTTCAGCTTGATCAGGATCGCGTTGCCGGCGCCGCGCTCGATGCCCTCCCGGAGGATGGCGGGGTTCGTGACGAAGAGGTCGTCTCCCACGAGCTGGGTGGTCCGTCCCAGGCGCCTCGTGAGCGCGACCCAGCCGTCCCAGTCGTCCTCGGCGAGACCGTCCTCGATGGAGACGACCGGGAAGCGCGCGACCCAATCCGCCCAGAAGGCGATCATCTCCTCGGAGCTCTTCACGACCCCTTCGCCCTCGAGCCGGTAGCGGCCATCGCGGTAGAGCTCGCTGGCTGCCGGGTCGAGGGCGATGGCGATCTCCTCGCCGGGCCGGTAGCCCGCCTTCTCGATGCCGGTGAGCACGAGCTCGAGGGCCTCGCGGTTGCTGCGCAGGTCCGGGGCGAAGCCCCCCTCGTCGCCCACGGCGGTGGCGTAGCCCTTCGCGTGGAGCAGCCCGCGCAGCTGCTGGAAGACCTCGGCCCCCCAGCGCAGCGCCTCGGAGAAGCTGGGCGCGCCGACCGGGAAGATCATGAACTCCTGCAAGTCGACGTTGTTGTCGGCGTGGGCGCCGCCGTTCAGCACGTTCATCATGGGCGTGGGGAGCAGCGCGGCGTCCTCGCCCCCCAGGAACCGGTAGAGCGGGACGCGGGCGGCGGCCGCGGCGGCATGGGCCGCCGCCAGCGAGACGCCGAGGATCGCGTTGGCGCCCAGGCGCGCCTTGTGGGGCGTGCCGTCGAGCTCGATCATGGCGCGATCGAGGGCCTCCTGCTCGGCCAGGCCGCCGAGGGGACGGCCCAAGAGCGCCCGCGCCAGCTCGCCGCTCGCGTTCGCGACGGCGCGCCGCACGCCCTTGCCGCCGTAGCGGCCCTCGTCGCGGTCGCGCAGCTCGAGGGCCTCGCGGGAGCCCGTGGAGGCACCCGAGGGCACCGCCGCCCGCCCGCGGCTCCCCTCGGAGGCCACGACCTCCACCTCCACGGTGGGGTTGCCCCGCGAGTCGAGGATCTCCCGGGCCAGGACCTCCGCGATCGCGAGGCGCGTCATGCCCCCTTCCTCCGGATGCGAGGCCCGGGAGCCTAACCCGGGGGGAGCGCGGCCGCAGCCGCGCGGGGCACCACCAGCGGGGCGCCGTCGCCGGCGCGCACCACGTCCGCCTCGATCCCGAAGCCCTCGCGCAGGAGCGCCGGCGTCAGCACCTCGCCCGGCGCGCCCGCCGCCAGCACGCGGCCGCCCGCCAGGAGCGCCATGCGATCGCAGCTGCGCGCCGCCAGGGCCAGGTCGTGGGAGACGACCAGCGCCGCGCGCCCGCCGCGGGCGAACTCCCGCACGCGCGCGGCCACGACGAGGCGGTGGCGCAGGTCCAGGTGCGCCGTGGGCTCGTCGAGCAGCAGCACGCGGGGCTCCTGTGCGAAGGCCCGGGCCACGAGGGCCAGCTGGCGCTCGCCTCCGGAGAGCTCGAGGAGGCTGCGGTCGGCGAGCCCGGCGATCCCGACCCGCCGCAGGGCCTCGCGGGCCACCTCCGCGTCGGCCCGGGAGTCGAATCCGAGCGCGCCCACGTGGGGGGACCTCCCCATGAGCACCACCTCGCCCACGCTGAAGCCGAAGGCGACCTGAAGCTCCTGGGGCACCACGGCCAGGCGTCGGGCGAGCTCGCGGCGGGGGAGTGCGTCCACCGGCTGGCCGTCCAGGAGCGCGCGTCCGGCAGTGGGCCGCAGCACGCCGGAGGCCACGCGCAGGAGTGTCGTCTTGCCGGCCCCGTTGGCGCCGACGACGGCCACGATCTCGCCCGCCGCGAGCTCGAGGTCGACCCCGCGCAGGACCTCGCGCCCGCCCAGGCGGACCTCCACCCCCTCGAAGCGGAGCGCGCTCACGGGGCGAAGCTCCGCAGCGTGTGGCGGCGCAGGAGCAGCAGGAAGAGGGGGCCCCCCACCAGCGCCGTGATGGCGCCGACGGGGAGCTCGCGCCCGCCGAGGAGCGTGCGCGCCAGCGTGTCGCAGAGCACGAGGAAGGCGGCTCCGCCCAGCGCGGCGGCGGGCAGCAGGAGCCGGTGATCGGGGCCCAGCAGCAGGCGCAGCAGGTGGGGGACGATGAGGCCCACGAACCCCACGAGGCCCGCCGCGGAGACGGCCGCCCCGACCATGAGCGAGGTGGCGAGGAGCAGCAGGCGCGTCGCCCGCTCCACGTCCACGCCGAGCTGCCGCGCGGACTCCTCGCCCAGCGCGATCAGGTTGAGGCTGCGCGCCAGCGGGAGGGCGCAGGCCAGGCCCCCGAGCAGGAAGAGGGCCAGGATCCCCGCCAGCTCGCCGCGCGCCGCCGCCAGGCTCCCGATCAGCCAGAGGAAGATGCTGGCCCCCTCCGTGAGCCCGGCCAGCGAGGCCAGGAAGACGATCAGCGCCGAGGAGAGCGCGTTGAAGACCACGCCCGTGAGGAGCAGGCTCGTGGGCGAGGTGCGCCCGCGCAGGCCCGCCAGCGCGTAGAGCAGGACCGTCGCGGCCACGGCGCCCGCGAAGGCGGCCGGCGGCACCGCGGCGTAGCCGAGGCCGATGCGGGCGCCCAGGCTCAGGACCGCGATCCCGCCCAGGGCCGCGCCGCCGGAGACCCCGAGCACGTAGGGGTCCGCGAGGGGGTTGCGCAGCAGCGCCTGGAAGAGCACGCCGGCCACCGAGAGGCAGGCCCCCACGCCGACCGCGAGGAGCACGCGCGGAAGCCGCACCGCGAGCACGATGTCGGTGGCGGGCCCCGGAGCGGCGCTGCCCGAGAGCGCTCCCCAGACCGCGCCGGGGCCGAGGCCGCTGGGGCCCGTGGCGAGGCCCAGGAGCAGCGCCGCGGCCAGCAGCAGCCCGAGCGCGGCCTGCACCGCGAGCCAGCGGCGGCGCGTGAGGCGCCTCAGAGGTCGGGCCCCGCGCCCGGGGCCTCCGCGGCCACGGCGGCGGCGAGCCGGCGCAGCCCGCGGTCCAGCCAGGGTCCCGGGAGCGTGACGGCGCCCGCCTCGAGGGCGAGCACGCGGCCGCGCGCCACCGCCGGGAGCGAGGGCCAGCGCGCCCAGTAGCGGGTGGGCGGCTCCGGATCCTCGCTGGCGTCGAGGAGGAGCTCCGGCGCTTGCGCAATCAGCCACTCGGTCGAGACGCGGGGGTAGGGCTCGCCGAACTCCGCCGCCGCGTTCGCGAGGCCGGCGGCGGCGAGCATGGCGTCGAGGAAGCTCCCGCGCCCCACCACGAAGAGGGGCTCGCGCTGGAGCACGAGGACCGCGCGCTCGCGCTCGCGGCCGGCGCTCTCCCGGGAGAGCTCGGCGAAGGCGCGGCGCACCTCCGCGACCCGCACCCGCGCCGCCTCGCCCCGGCCCACCCGCTCGCCGAGCGCGAGCACCCCGTCGAGCACCTCCGCCAGGCTGATGTTCGCGAGGGCGAGGACGGGGATTCCGAGGGCCTCGAGCCGCCCGCGGAAGTCGCGCTGCTGCGCGCTCGGGACGAGCACCACGAGGTCGGGCTCGAGGGCCACGACCGCCTCGAGGCTCGGGTCGAAGAGCCCGCCCACGCGCGGGAGGCCGCGAACCGCCGGCTCCTCGCGCGCCGAGTACTCGTCGACGCCGACCAGGGCCGCGCCGGCGCCCAGGGCCAGGAGCGTCTGGGTGAGCGAGGGGTTGAGCGAGACCACCCGCTGCGCCGCCGGCTCGGCCGCGGCCGGGCGCGGCCCGGGCGAGGGCAGCAGGAGCGCGAGCAGGAGGAGGCCCGCGAGCGGGCGCGTCGCGGGTCGGCGCGGCGGCATCGCCCAATTGGTATTTCGGACGGGCCCGGCCCGCCAGCGACCCCGGCCGGCGCGTGGCGGGGGGCGCCCGAGCGGCGCCCCCCGCGCTCGCGCGCCGGCTACTCGAGCTTCGCCGTCGTCTTGCCCTGGACCGCCAGGTGCGGGCGCAGCCGCGCCAGGCTCGGCTCGCCGATGCCCTTCACGTCGAGGAGCTCCTCCACCGACTTGAAGCCGCCGCGCTTCTCGCGCAGCGCCACCACGGCCCGAGCCCGCGCCTCCCCGATGCCGGGCAGGAGCTGGAGCTCCTCGACGCTGGCCGTGTTGATGTTCACGACCCCCGTGAGGCGGGCATCCTCCGCCGCGGCGGGAAGCCCGGCCAGCGCCAGCCCGAGGGCCGCCAGCAGGGCGAGCGGGTGCCTGCGCACCCGGCCTCTCCGATCGCTCATTGGACTCTTCTCCCGGGACCGCGGGGCGAGAGGCGTGACGCGACGGGGGGTGCCCCGATCGCGCTAGTGCTCGCGGGCCACCGTGTAGTCCACGGCGGCGAGCAGATCCTCCTTGGCGGGGCTCGCGGGGAAGGGGGCGATGGCCGCCGCGGCGCGGGCCGCGTGCTGCTCGGCCCGGCGCACCGCGTCCTCGACGCCGCGATAGCGGGCCACGAGCTCGAGGGCGGGGGCGAGGTCGAGGGCCTCGCGGCCCGACCCCTCGCCGCCCTGCGCCCCGGCGAGCTCGAGCTCGGCGAGCCCCGCCGCCTTTTTCAGCACCGAGCCGATCGCCTCGCGCTCGGCGGGGGCGCAGCGCTTGAGCGCCAGGAGCAGCGGCAGTGTGACCTTGCCCTCGCGGATGTCCGTGTAGCGGGGCTTGCCGAGGGCGTCCTCGCCGGCGGCGTAATCGAGGGCGTCGTCGCGCAGCTGGAAGGCGATGCCGAGCTCGTGGCCGAACTCGGCGAGCTTGCGCCGCTCGGAGCGCGTGACCCCGCCGGGGATGGCGCCGATCTCGCAAGCCGCCGAGAGCAGCGTCGCGCTCTTGCGCTCGATCACCGCCAGGTAGTGCGCCTCGGTGACGCTGGGATCGTAGCTGTGCTCGAGCTGGAGCAGCTCGCCCTCGGCCATGCAGCGGATCGCGTTCGCGAAGATCCACAGGATGTCGGGGTTGCCGTCCTCCACGATCAGCGAGGAGCAGCGCGCGTAGAGGAAGTCGCCGGCCAGGACGGCGCGCCGGTTGCCCCAGAGCGCCTGGGCCGAGGGCTGGCCGCGGCGCAGCGCCGAGAAATCGACCACGTCGTCGTGCAGCAGGGTCGCCGTATGGACGAGCTCGATCGCCGCGGCGAGCTGGATCCGGCGCGGGCCGGTGTAGCCGCAGAGCTCGGCGGCGAGCAGCAGCAGCGCCGGCCGCATGCGCTTGCCGCCGGAGGTGAGCACGTGGGCGCCGAGCAGCGCGACGAGGCGGCTCGGCGAGCCCAGCTGCTCGCGCATGGCGCTCTCGACCAGCGCCAGGTCCGGGGCCAGGCGCGCGAGCACGTCGGCGAAGCCGCGCGGCGCCGAGGGGGTCTCGCCCATCGGGCCGCAGGCTAGCCGCCCGGGCTCCTCGTGTCAAAGCCCCGCAAGGAAGAAAAGCCAATTGAATTCAAGTAGTTAACTCTTGTTCACGGGATGGGGACGGGGGTCCTCGCGCGCAGCCAGTCCACCGCCGCGCCGAGCCCGGCGAAGGCCAGCGCGCGCGCGCGCAGGGGCCCCGGCAGGCCGCCCTGCACGCCCTCGGGCAGCAGCACGCGGGCGAAGCCCAGCCGGGCCGCCTCGCGACAGCGCAGGTCGATGCGGCCCACGCGCCGCAGCTCGCCCCCGAGGCCCACCTCGCCGCAGGCGGCCGCGTCGGCCGGAAGCGGGATGTCGAGGCGGCTCGAGGCCAGGGCCAGCGCCACGGCCAGGTCGGCGCCGGGCTCGCTCACCCGCACCCCCCCCGCCACGTTCACGTAGACGTCCCGCGCGAGGAGGTCCACCCGCGCGCTGCGGTCGAGGACCGCCAGGAGCAGCGCCAGGCGACCATCGTCGAAGCCGAGGCTCGTGCGCCGCGCGGTGCCGTAGCCCGCCGGCGCGACCAGGGCCTGGATCTCCACCAGCATCGGGCGCGAGCCCTCGAGCAGCGGCACGATGCACGAGCCCGGCGCGCCGGCGCGCCGCTCGGCCAGGAAGAGCTCGCTCGGGTTCGCCACCCCTTCGAGGCCGGCGCCGGTCATGTGGAAGACCCCGACCTCGCCGGTCGAGCCGAAGCGGTTCTTGCTGGCCCGGAGCATGCGGAAGGGGTGTCCGCGCTCGCCCTCGAAGGCCAGCACCACGTCCACCAGGTGCTCGAGCACGCGCGGCCCGGCCAGCGTGCCCTCCTTGGTCACGTGGCCCACCAGCACCAGGGAGGCCCCCTGGCGCTTGGCCGTGGCCGCGAGCAGCGCCGCGCACTCGCGCACCTGGGCCACCGAGCCCGGGGCCGACCCGACCCGCGCGCTCGCGAGCGTCTGGACCGAGTCGATCACCACCGCGCGCGGGCGGATCTCGCGCCAGGGGCCGGCCAGCTCCTCCACCCGGGTCTCCGCCAGGACCAGGAGCTCCGCCGGGAGCGCCGGGAGGCGCTCGGCGCGCAGCCGCAGCTGCTCGGGGCTCTCCTCCCCGGTGACGTAGAGGATGGGACCAGCGCCCTCGAGCCCGGCGGCGAGCTGGAGGGCGAGGGTCGACTTCCCGACTCCGGGCTCGCCGGCGAGCAGCACCACGGAGCCCGGGACGAGGCCTCCCCCCAGCACCCGGTCGAGCTCCGGCACGCCGGTGGCACAGCGCGGCGCCGCGGCGGCCTCGATCTCCGCGAGCCGGCGCGGCTTCTCCGGCCCGGGAAGGCCGGGCTCGGAGCCCAGGAGGTCCCGGCCCGCCGGGGCCGGCGCCTCCGCCACGGGCTCCTCCACCAGGGCCTCCCAGGCGCCGCAGGCGGGACAGCGCCCGAGCCAGCGCGGCTGCTGGGCTCCGCAGGCGGTGCAGGCGTAGACGGACCTGGGCCGCGCCACGGCGGCCGAGTGTAGCCGCCAGCTCCCCCCGACCGGTTCGAGCCCGCGCGGCGATCTGCCGAAGAGCTCTGCGAGGAGACATGAGAGAGCTGCGCCACCGCTGCCGTCGGCTGATCCTGGGGCTCGCCCTGGCTGCGGGCCCGCTCGGAGTGGCGCCGTGCGGGTCTCCGCGCCCCGATCCCCACCCCGCGCGCCCGCTCAACATCCTGCTCGTCACGGCGGACGACCTGGGCCCCCAGCTCGGCCTCTACGGGGACCCGGTGGCGGCGACCCCCCACCTCGATCGCCTGGCGCAGGAGGGCGTCTGGTTCACCCGGGCCTACACGACGCAGGCCTCCTGCAGCCCCGCGCGCGCCAGCATCCTGACCGGCCTCTATCCGCACCAGCACGGCCAGGTCGGACTCGTCGACGCTGGCTATTCCATCCGCGGCCGGCCCGCGACGATCCCCTCGCTCCTCAAGGAGGGCGGCTACCGGACCGGGATCCTGGGAAAGCTCCACGTCGCGCCGGAGGAGCTCCTCCCCTTCGACTGGGTGGGTCCGGGGGCGAAGCGGATGCACGAGGTCGCCTTCGTGGCCGAGCGGGCGGAGAGGTTCTTCGCCCGGTCCGGGGTGCAGCCCTTCTTCCTGATGGTGAACTACACCGATCCGCACTCGCCCTTCCCGCGCCAGGTGAAAGGAGTCCCCGCCCGTCCCGTCGAACCAGCGGACGTGGTGCCGTTCCCCTGGCAGGCGATCGACACGGAGAAGGTCCGCAAGCGCGTCGCCGGCTACTACACGAGTGTCGCGAGGCTCGACGAGGGCGTGGGCCTGCTGCTCGCGGCGCTCCAGCGGGCGGGCCGCGCGGGCGACACCCTCGTGCTCTTCCTGGGCGATCAGGGCCCGGGCTTCGCGCGGGCCAAGACCACCTGTTACGAGGCGGGCCTCGCGATTCCGCTCCTCCTGCGCTGGCCGGGGCAGGTGGGTCCGGGGCGCCCGGTCGAGCACCTGGTCTCCGTCCTCGACCTCCTCCCGACGATCATGGACGCCGCCCGCCTGCCCGTGCCCGAGGGGATCCAGGGGGTCTCCCTCGCGCCCTTCGCAGCCGGCGATCCGCCTGACTGGCGTGAGGCCATCTTCTCCGAGTTCACGGCCCACGGGAAGGAAAGCGCCTACCCGCGGCGGGCGGTCCGCCGGGGGCGCTACAAGCTGATCCAGAACCTCCTGGCCGGGCGCCGCGTCAATCCCTACGGCGACGTGGACGGCGACGTGGCCTACCACGAGTCGCGGCGGGAGGAGTTCCGGGGCAGCCTGCCGAACACCCTCTTTCGCCGCATGCGCCGGCCCCCGCCCGAGGAGCTCTACGACCTCGCCAGCGATCCCTGGGAGCTGCGCGATCTGAGCCGCTACCCGGCCTACGCGGCCGTGCTGGAGGAGCTGCGCAGCGAGCTTCGGGCCTGGCGCGTAGAGACCGCCGACCCGCTCCTCGACGACGTGGCGCTGGCAGCGCTCCGGTAGCGCGGGAAGCGGACCCTCCGAGCGCCGAAGGCGCCTGTCAACCCGGCCTACCGGTCCGGTTGACAGCAACCCGGCGCGCCGCCTAGCGTCCCCGGCGGCCCGAAGGCCAGGAGGGACGCACGCATGGCAGACCGCGAGAGCGCAGCCGCCCTGGGAGCCTGCGCGGCCCTGGCCGAGCGGGCCCTCGCGGGCGAGGCGCCCGGCGAGGCCGAGGCCCTCGGGATCCTCGAGGACGCGCAGCTCGAGCTGCTGCCGCTCCTCCAGGCGGCCTACCTGCCGCGCGCGCGCCACTTCGGCCGGCGCGTCATGGTGCACGTGCTGAACAACCTCCAGAACGGGCTCTGCCCCGAGGACTGCGGCTACTGCTCCCAGTCGCGCGACTCGACGGCGGCGATCCGCAAGTACCCGATCAAGAGCGACGCGGAGATCCTGGCGGGGGCGGAGCGGGCCGCCCGGGCCGGGGCCACGCGCTACTGCCTGGTGCTCTCGGGCCGCGGGCCGAGCCTCGAGCGCACGCGCCGGCTGGCCGGGATCATCCGGAGCGTGAAGGAGCGCTTCCCGATCGAGGTCTGCCTCTCGGCGGGCCTGCTCGGGGAGGAGCACGCGGCCATCCTGGCCGAGGCGGGCCTCGACCGCCTGAACCACAACCTCAACACCAGCGCCTCCCACTACCCGGCCATCTGCTCCACCCACAGCTACGCGGACCGCGTGCGCACGCTCGAGGCGGCCAAGCGCTGCGGCATCGAGACCTGCAGCGGGCTCATCGCGGGGATCGGCGAGACGAGCCGCGACCTGGTGGAGGTGGCCTTCGCGCTGCGCGCGCTCGAGGTGCCCTCGATCCCGGTGAACTTCCTGATCCCCATCGGGGGCAACCCGGTGCAGAGCGACGGCTCGCTCAGCCCCGAGCGCTGCCTGCGCGTGCTCTGCCTCCTGCGCCTCGTGAACCCCGCGGCGGAGATCCGCGTGGCCGCCGGGCGCGAGGGCCACCTGCGCGGGCTCCAGCCCCTGGCGCTCTGGCCGGCCAACTCGCTCTTCGTGGAGGGCTACCTCACCACCCGGGGCGACGCCGTGGCGGAGACCTACCGGATGATCCGGGAGGCGGGCTTCGAGGTGGACGGGAACCCGCTCTGGGCGAGCCTGGGCGGGCCCGGGGGCGAGGCCGACGGGGCGGAGGGCTTCCGGCTCCCGGGCGGCGACGGCGAGGTGCTGCGGCCGGAGGTCCGGCGGGAGCCGGCCCTTCCGTGACGACCACGGGCGTCGCGGCCGTGGCCGAGGAGACCCTCGCCGCGATCCGGGCGCGCGGCACCTGGCGCCGCATGCGCGTGCTCGCGGGCGCCCAGGCTCCGCGCATGCGGGTCGATGGATCCGAGGTCCTGCTCTTCGCCGGCAGCAACTACCTGGACCTGGCCCACCACCCGGAGGTGGTGGAGGCGGCCGCGCGGGCGGCGCGCGACTTCGGCTGCGCTGCCGGCGGGTCGCGGCTCATCAGCGGGAACCTGGTCCTCCACGAGGAGCTCGAGGAGGAGCTCGCGAAGTTCCTGGGACGCGAGGCCGCCCTCTCCTTCGGCACCGGCTACATGGCCAACGTGGGCGCAATCCCCGCCCTGGTCGGGCGCGGCGATGCGGTCGTCTCCGACGCGCTCTCCCACGCCTCGATCATCGACGGCTGCCGCCTCTCGCGGGCGGAGGTACGCGTCTTCCCGCACGGAGACCTGGACGCCCTGGAGGACGCCCTGCGGAAGGTGGCCTCGAGCCACCGGCGCGTGCTCCTGGCCGTGGACGGGGTCTACAGCATGGACGGCGACCTGGCGCCCCTGCGCGAGATGGTCGCGCTGGCGCGGCGCTGGGGCGCGATGCTGCTCCTGGACGACGCCCACGGCACGGGGGCCTTGGGCGCCGCCGGGCGCGGCAGCGCCGAGCTCGCGGGGGTGGAGGGCGAGATCGACGTGCACCTGGGCACGCTGGGGAAATCGCTGGGCTCCTTCGGCGCCTTCGTCGCCGGGAGCTCCGCCCTGCGCGAGCTGCTGGTGAACGTGGCGCGGAGCTTCATCTTCAGCTGCGCGCTCTCGCCGCCCCAGGTGGCGGCGGCGCAGGCGGCCCTGCGCCTCGTGCGCGCGGAGCCCTGGCGGCGCGAGCGGCTCCAGCGGAACGCCCGGCGCCTGCGCGAGGGGCTGGCGCGCCACGGGATCTCGAGCGCGCCCAGCACCACCCACATCGTGCCCGTGATCGCAGGCGGGAACGAGCGCGCCATGGCGGTCTGCGAGCGGCTGCTCGCCCGGGGCTTCTACGCCCAGGGGATCCGCCATCCCTCGGTCCCGGTCGGCACGGCGCGGCTCCGCATCACGCCCATGGCCACCCACCGCGAGGAGGAGATCGACGCGCTGGTGGCCGCGCTGGCGCAGGAGCTCGCGGCCCGTCCCTCGTGAGCGCGCCGTGCCGGGGCCTCTTCGTCACCGGGACGGACACCGGGGTGGGCAAGACCCTGGTGGCCTGCGCGCTGGCGCGGCGCCTGCGGGCCCGCGGCCTCGACGTGGGCGCCATGAAGCCCGTGGAGACCGGGGTGGGGCCCGGGGGGCCCCTCGATGCGCTGGCCCTGCGCGAGGCCACGGGCTGCCGCGACCCGCTCTCGGAGATCTGCCCGCAGCCCCTGGCCCTCGCGGCCGCCCCCGCGGTGGCGGCGCGCGCCGAGGGGCGGCGGGTCGACCTGCGCGCCATCGCGAAGGCCTTCCGGCGCCTGGCGGCGCGCCACGAGTGGATCCTGGTGGAGGGGGCGGGGGGCCTGCTCGTGCCCGTGGCTCCTGGCCAGTCGATGGCAGACCTGGCTCGGAGCTTCGGGCTTCCGCTCCTCGTGGTGGCGCGCGCGGCCCTCGGCACCATCAACCACACCCTCCTCACCCTGGAGGCGGCCGTGGCCCGGGGCCTCCCGGTGGCGGGCGTGGTGATCAGCCACGCCGGCGGGCCCCTCTCCGGAGCCGACGCCGCCAACCTGGCCGAGCTCCGGGCCGCGCTCGGGGCGGGTCTCGTGGGGGAGATCCCCCCGCTGGCGCCCGGGGCGCCCGTGCCCGATTCCGCCCTCGACCTCGCCTCCCTCCTCTAGGAGCGGGGACGTTCCTTCCACTCTTCCGTTTCGCGACCTGGTCCCCGGGCTGGCCGCCTTGCCCCGTGCTCTCGAAACGAAAGAACGGAAGGAACGTCCCCGCCCTAAAGTGGGGATATCACCACACCGATGGGGAGGGGGCGCCAAGGCTGCGCAGGGGCCCCCCTTGTCCTCGATCGAGGAGGATCTGCGGATCCTCGACCACAAGCTCGGCCAGCTCCGGCTCGCCTACGATCAGTACTTCCTGGGCGCGCGACCCCGCGAGCCGCGGCTGCTGCGCCAGGAGGTGCAGAAGCTCGTCCTCACCTACTCCAACCAGCCCATCACCAACACGGGCCTGCGCTTCAAGTTCGGGAGCCTCTGCGCCCGCTACCAGGCCTTCAAGCGCCAGTGGGAGGAGACCCTGCGCAAGATCGAGGAGGGGAGCTACTCGCGGCACCGCTTCAAGGCGCGCCTGCACGCCGAGGAGTCCCCGGGCGAGGCGGCGCCCGCCCCCGGGCCGGGGAAGGACCGGGGCACCCGCGAGGCGGGCTCGCTCTTCGAGGCCTGGGTCCAGGCCCGCCGCTCCTGCGGGCAGGAGGTCGAGAGCCTGAGCCCCGAGCGCTTCGAGGCGCAGCTGCGCAAGCAGGAGGCCGCGCTGCGCGAACGCCTCGGCGGCGGCGACTTCCGCTTCCGCGTGGTGGTGGAGGACGGGCGGCCGCGCCTCAAGGCCGCGCGCCTGACCGGTTCGGGTTAGCGGGCCCTCAGCCCGCGCCGCGCCGGCTCACGGTCAGGCGATTGCGGGCGCGGGCGAGCGCGGCCTCGTAGGCGGCGAGGCGCTCGGCTCCCTCGTCGGCGCCCAGCCGGGCCAGACCCGCCTCCGCCCGCTCGCGCGCCAGCTCCGCCCGCGCCACGTCGATCGAGCCGGCCAGCTCGCAGGACTCGACCAGCACCGCCACCTCCGCCCCGCTCACGTCGGCGAAGCCGTCGGCGATTGCGGCGTAGAGGGTCTGCGCCCCGGTCTCGATCCGCGCCTCGCCCACCCGCAGGGAGGTGAGGAAGCGCTCGTGGTTCGCGAGCACGCCGAAGTCGCCCTCGCTCCCCGGGAGCACCACGCTCTCCACGCTCCCCCGCCAGGCCGGGCCCTGCGGCGTCACGATCTGAAGCTCGATCGGCACGGAACCTCCGGACCCCGGAACCGGGCTATGCCAGCTTGCGCGCCTTCTCGGCGGCTTCCTCGATGGTGCCCACCATGTAGAAGGCCTGCTCCGGCAAGGCGTCGTGCTTGCCCTCCAGGATCTCCTTGAAGCCGCGGATCGTCTCCTCGAGCCGCACGTAGCGGCCCGGCGTCCCCGTGAACTGCTCCGCCACGTGGAAGGGCTGCGAGAGGAAGCGCTGCAGCTTGCGGGCTCGCGCCACCGTGAGCTTGTCGTCCTCCGAGAGCTCGTCCATGCCGAGGATCGCGATGATGTCCTGGAGGTCCTTGTACTTCTGGAGGACCTGCTGGACTCCGCGCGCCACGCCGTAGTGCTCCTCGCCGAGCACCTGGGGGTCGAGGATGCGGCTGGTGGAGTCGAGGGGGTCGACGGCGGGGTAGATGCCGAGCTCGGCGATCTGCCGGTTCAGCACGGTGGTCGCATCGAGGTGCGTGAAGGCCGTGGCCGGCGCCGGGTCGGTCAGGTCGTCGGCGGGCACGTAGATGGCCTGCACCGAGGTGATCGAGCCCTTCTTGGTCGACGTGATGCGCTCCTGGAGCTCGCCCATGTCGGTGGCCAGCGTCGGCTGGTAGCCCACCGCCGAGGGGATGCGGCCCAGGAGCGCCGACACCTCGGAGCCCGCCTGGGTGAAGCGGAAGATGTTGTCGATGAAGAGCAGCACGTCCTTGCCCTCCTCATCGCGGAAGTACTCCGCGCAGGTGAGGGCCGAGAGGCCGACCCGCGCCCGCGCCCCCGGCGGCTCGTTCATCTGGCCGTAGACCAGCGCCGCCTTGTCGAGCACGGTGGTGCCGTCGGAGAGGCGGGCGTCCATCATCTCGTGCCAGAGGTCGTTCCCCTCGCGGGTGCGCTCGCCCACGCCGCCGAAGACCGAGTAGCCGGCGTGCTCCTTGGCGATGTTGTTGATGAGCTCCATGATGACCACGGTCTTGCCCACGCCGGCCCCGCCGAAGAGCCCCACCTTGCCGCCCTTCGGGTAGGGCGCGATCAGGTCCACCACCTTGATGCCGGTCTCCAGGGCGTCGACGCTGGTGGCCTGGTCCACGAACTCGGGGGCAGGGCGGTGGATCGGGAGCGTGCCCTCGGTGCGGATCGGGCCGCGCTCGTCCACCGGCTCGCCGATCACGTTCATGATGCGCCCGAGGGTCCCGGGGCCCACCGGGATGCGGATCACGTCCCCGCTGTTGCGCACCGGATGGCCGCGCACGAGCCCGTCGGTGGTGTCCATCGCGATGGTGCGCACGGTGTTCTCGCCCAGGTGCTGGGCCACCTCCAGCACCAGGTTCTCCGGGCGCTCGTCGATGGCGGCGTTAGTGACGCGCAGGGCGGTGTAGACCTCCGGGAGGGTGCCCGGCGGAAACTCCACGTCCACCACGGGACCCATCACCTGCACGATCCGTCCGTTGTCGTTTGCCATTTCCTTCCCTTCGCCTCGTCGGAAGTCCTACAGGGCCTCCGCGCCGCTCACGATCTCCATCAGCTCCTTGGTGATGGCGGCCTGGCGGGCGCGGTTGAACTGGAGCGTCAGGCTCCCGATCAGCTCCTCGGTGTTGCGGGTGGCGGACTCCATCGCCGTCATGCGCGCCGCGTGCTCGCCGGCCTGGCTCTCGAGCAGCGCCCGGTACACGGCCACCTCGACGGCCTTCGGCACCAGGCTCGCCAGCAGCCGCTCCGGGCTGGGCTCGATCTCGTAGGGCAGGGCCTCCGCCGCGTCCTCGGGCGCGTCGGTGGAGGCGGGCAGCAGGCGCAGGTCGCGCGGCCTCTGCGTCATGGCGGAGACGAACTCGCTGTAGACCAGCACCACCTCGTCGACCTCGCCGGCCGCGAAGCGCCCCGCGAGGCGCGCCGCCAGGTCGACGGCCTGCCCGTAGGTGACCCAGCCCGGCAGGGCCAGGTGCGCGCCGAGCTCGCGGGGGCGGCGGCGGCGGAAGTACTCGTGTCCCTTGCGGCCGGCGCTGCTCACGAGCAGGGCCTCGAGGCCGCCCGCGCGCTCGGCCAGGACCCGCTCGGCGTGCTTCAGGGTGTTCGCGTTGAAGGCGCCGCACAGGCCACGGTCCGAGGTCACCACCAGGAGCTCCAGGCGGCGCACCGGGCGAACCGCGAGCAGGGGGTGCTCCACCCCCTTCTGGGCCCGGGCCAGCTCCGAGAGCGTGGCGCGCATGCGCTCGGCATAGGGCCGCGCGGCCTCGATGGCGCGCTGGGCCCGGCGCAGCTTCGCGCCCGCCACCATGCGCATGGCGCGGGTGATCTGCTGCGTCTTCTTCACGCTCCCGATGCGGCGCCGGATGTCCTTCAGGCTCGCCAAGGGATCAGGCGGCCTCGCTCTGCCGGGTGGGCTGGAACAGGCCCTTGAAGGCATCGAGGGCGGCCACGAGCTTGCGCTCCGTCCCCTCCTCGAGCTTGCCGCTGCTCCGGATCGCCTCGAGCACGTCGGCGTGGTTCGCGCGCAGCCAGGAGAGCATCTCCGCCTCGTAGCGCTGGATGTCCCCGAGGGCGAGCTCGCGCACCCAGGAGGGGCTCCCCTCCCGCGGCGTACAGGCGAAGATCGAGACGACCTGCTCCTCCATCGGCATGGGCGAGTACTGCTTCTGCTTCAGCATCTCCGTCTGGCGCTCGCCGTTGGCGAGCTGCTCCTGGGTGGTCTTGTCGAGATCGCTCCCGAACTGCGAGAAGGCCGCCATCTCGCGGTACTGGGCCAGGTTGAGCTTCAGGGTGCCGGCCACCTTCTTCATGGCCTTGGTCTGGGCGTTGCCCCCCACCCGCGAGACCGAGATCCCCACGTTCACGGCGGGCCGCACCCCCGAGTTGAAAAGGTCCGACTCCAGGAAGATCTGGCCATCGGTGATCGAGATGACGTTGGTCGGGATGTAGGCGGAGACGTCCCCGGCCTGGGTCTCGATGATGGGCAGCGCCGTCAGGCTCCCGCCGCCGAACTCGTCGCTCATCTTCGCCGCGCGCTCGAGCAGGCGCGAGTGCAGGTAGAAGACGTCGCCGGGGTAGGCCTCGCGACCGGGCGGGCGCCGCAGGAGGAGCGAGAGCTGGCGGTAGGCGACGGCCTGCTTCGAGAGGTCGTCGTAGATGATGAGGGCGTGCTTGCCGCTGTCGCGGAACCACTCGCCCATGGTGCAGCCCGTGTAGGGCGAGATGAACTGGAGCGGTGCGGGCTCGCTGGCGGTCGCGGCCACCACCACCGTGTAGTCCATGGCGCCGTAGCGAGCGAGCTTGTCGACCACCTGCGCCACCGTCGAAAGCTTCTGGCCCGTCGCGACGTAGATGCAGTAGACCCCGGAGCTGCGCTGGTTGATGATCGTGTCGATGGCGATCGCCGTCTTGCCGGTCTGGCGGTCGCCGATGATGAGCTCGCGCTGGCCGCGGCCGATCGGCGTCATGGCGTCGATGGCCTTGATGCCCGTCTGGAGCGGCTCGTGCACCGAGCGCCGCGTCACGATGCCGGGCGCCTTGAGCTCCACGCGGCGGGTCTCGCTGGTCTGGATCGGGCCCTTGCCGTCGATGGGCTGCCCGAGGGCGTCCACCACGCGCCCCACCAGCCCCTCGCCCACGGGCACCTCGATGATGCGGCCCGTGCGCCGCACGAGGTCCCCCTCGCGCACGTGGCTCGCCTCCCCCATGATGGCCACGCCGACGTTGTCCTCCTCCAGATTGAGGACGAGCCCGTTGACGCCGCCCGGAAACTCCACGAGCTCGCCGGCCATCACCCGCTCGAGCCCGTAGACCCGGGCGATGCCGTCGCCCTGGTAGAGGACCGTGCCGGTCTCGGCGACGTCGATCTCGCGGTCGTACTCCTTGATCTCGCGCTTCAGGATGTCGGTGATCTCAGCGGGCTTGATGTCCACCATGGATTCCTCTGGTAAGGGTCGTGCGCAGCTGGGTCAGCTGCTGGCGCAGGCTTCCGTCGAAGACGAGGCCGCCGACCGTGGCGACGGCGCCGCCCAGGAGCGAGGGGTCGACGCGCACCTCGAGCTCGATCTCCTGGCCGGTGCGCTGCGCGAGGGCGCGGCGCAGGCGTTCGCGCTGCTCGTCGCGCAGGGGTGCCGCGCTGACGACGGCGGCCCGGGCGCGGCCGGCCGCCGCGTCGGCCAGCCGCGCGTACTCCTCGGCGATGACCGCGAAGTGGATCAGGCGCCGCTGGTCGACCAGGAAGGCCAGGAAGTTGGAAACCAGGGCGCTGCTCCCGAGCCGCGCCCCGAGCGCACGCAGGAGCGCGCGGCGCTCCGCCAGCGGGTGCAGGGGGCTCAGCAGCGCCCGCGCGAGCTCGGGGCTCTCGGCCAGGAGCCCGGCCATCTGCTCGGTCTCGCGCCGGATCTCGGGGACCCGCTGCGCTTCCCGGGCCAGGGAGAAGAGGGCCCGGGCGTAGCGGCGCGCGGCGGCGGAGATTCGCATGCTCCTCCCCTACCGGACCGGCCCACCCGGGGCCGGTCCCGGGCCGCGCTGCTCGATGCGCCCGATGAACTCGTCGAGCAGGCGGTCGCGGTCCGCCTCGGTGACCTCCTCGCGCAGGCGCTCCGCCGCGAGCTCGAGGGCGAGCTCCGCGGCCTCCTCCCGGAGCACCTCGCGGGCGCGCTGGGTCTCGCGGGCCACCGCCGCGCGCGCCTCGCCCCGAATCCGCTCGGCGGCGGCGGCGGCCTCTGCCAGGATGCGGGCGCGCTCCTGCTCGGCGCGCTCGCGCGCCGCGCTGCGGATGCGCTCGAGCTCCTGGTCGAGGCGGGTGAGCTGGCGCTGGAGCTGGGCGTGCCGCGACTCGGCGCTCGCGAGCAGACCCGCCGCGGAGTCCAGGTCCTCCTGGATCTTGGCGCGGCGGTCGGCGAAGAAGCCCTGGACGGGACGGCGCCCGAAGTAGAGGAGAACCACCAGGAGCACGAGCAGGTTGAGCGCCGGGTAGAGGAGATCGGCCAGGCCCCCGTGCTCCCCGCCGGAGGAGGCGGCGACCGGCGCGGCCAGGAGCAGTCCCGCCAGCGCCAGGAGCCCTGCCCGCCCCCGCCCCCTCACGAGAGGGACCGCCCGAGCACGCGGGCCGCGGCCTCGTTGGCGAGCTCCCGGGCCTCGGCCCGCAGCGTCGCGCGCGCCCCCTCCAGCGCCGCCGCGATCTCGTCGCGCGCCTGCCCCGTCTCGCGCTCGGCCTCGGCGCGGGCCGAGCTGGTGCGGGCGCTGCCCTGGACCCGCGCCGCCTCGAGGGCGCGCTTGCGCTGGAGCTCGGCCTCCTCGCGCACCTCGCGCAGCGAGCGCTCGTAGCGGCCCAGGAGCTCCTGGGCCTGGCGCACGAGGCGCGAGGCGCGCCCGCGCGTCCCCTCGATCCGCTGGACGCGCTCGTCGAGGACGCGCAGCAGCGGCTGGAAGATCAGCCGGTCGACGGGAGCGATCAGGAGCGTGAAGAAGGCGATCAGCAGGGCCAGGATCGGCCAGTCGGGCAAGAGGACGAGCCCGCCCTCGGCGGCGCGGGCAGCCGGCGCCGGCAAGAGCGCGGCGAGAGCGAGGAGCGCGCCGCGACCCCGCCCACCCGAGCTCGACCTGCCCCTGCGCGCAGCCGATCCAGACACGGCGTCCCTCCGCAGCGAGCCGGTCGCGCCCTGCCCCTCCCCGCCGGCTCGCCGCCGTCCGGGCTCCCCGGGGCCAGCCCCGCAGCGCTCGCTGGAGGGGATCCTGGCGGTGCGACCGCGACGCGATCCGCTGGGTTCGCCCCGGAGATCTACGGCCCAAGGGGGGCACCGCCGGCAGGACCCGGCGCTCGGGCGGGCGGAATTCTTACATAGCCCCGCGGAAGTTCAAGGCGAGGGCGGGGGGATTCTCGGATCAGGCCGTCTCGGGGCCCGAGCGGCTGGTGGCGCCGGCCTGGCAGCTCCCCTCCAGGAACGAACCCTCGGCGAGCACAAGGCGCTCGGCGCTGAGCTCGCCTCGCACGCGCGCCGTGGACTCGAGCGCGATGCGACCGCTGGCCCGCACGTCTCCTTCGAGTGCGCCCGCGACCACCAGGTTGCCCGCCTCGACGGGGCCCCGCAGCTGGGCCTCGCGACCGATCCAGAGCGTGTCCCAGGCCTCGACCTCCCCCTCGACGCGCCCGTCGATGCGCGCGGGGCTGCGCAGCAGCACGAGGCCGCGGAAGGAGGCGCCGCGCGGCACGGGCGTGGTGGGCCCCTGGGAGAGGGGGCGGCGGGCGCGCCGGCTCTCAGGCATCGCCCAGCAGGATTCCGGCGATGCGCTGCAGATCCTCGCCGCCGAAGTACTCGATCTCGATCCGGCCGCGGCTCGCGTCGCCCTGCACCCGGACCCGGGTCTGGAGGCGCTGGCGGAGCGAATCCACCACGCGCTGGAGGTTCGGATCCTGCGGGCTCCGGGGCGCGCGGCGGCGCGCGCTGCGCACGGCGCCGCCCAGGTTCCGGGCGAGCTCCTCGGCGGCCCGGACCGGGAGGCCGTCGCGCAGGATGCGGTCCCGCAGGTGCCGCTGGCGCTCCGGGGACGAGACCTGGAGCAGCGCCTTGGCGTGGCCCGTCGTCAGGCGCCCGGTCTCCACGTCCTCCTGGATCTCGCGCGGCAGGCCCAGCAGGCGGATGTGGTTGGCGACGCTCGATTGGTCGAGGCCCACGCGCCGGCCGATCTCCTCCTGGGTGGCGCCGCTCTCCGCCAGGGCCCGGAAGGCATGGGCGAGCTCCATGGGGTTCAGGTCGCGGCGCTGGATGTTCTCCACCAGGGCAAGCTCCAGGCGCTCGCGCGGATCCACGTCCGCCACCACCGCGGGGATGCTCGCGAGCCCCGCGGCCCGGGCGGCGCGCCAGCGGCGCTCGCCCACCACGAGCTCGTAGCGATTCCCGGCGCGGCGCAGGACCACGGGCTGGAGCAGGCCGTGTCGCTCGATCGAGCCCGAAAGCTGCTCCAGGTCCCCGGGGTCGAAATGGCGCCGGGGCTGATCGGGGTTGGGGTCGATCGCGTCGATGGGGATCTGGGGCGGGCCCGCCTCGGCGTGGCTGGCGGCGCCGAGGCCGGCCGGGTCGACCGGCGCCGCTGCGCCCGGCAGAAGAGCGCCGATGCCGCGACCGAGCGGGCTACGCCTGTTGGGCATGGGAGCCTCCGATCGGGGCCGGCGGCTCGCGCCCCGTGCGCGGGCAGCCGAGCCGCTCGACGATCTCCTCGGCGAGGGCCAGGTAGGCCACGGCTCCCTTCGAGTGGATGTCGTAGAGGATCACGGGCTTGCCGTGGCTCGGCGCCTCGCTCAGCCGCACGTTGCGCGGGATGCCCGTGCGGAAGACGCGCTCCCCGAAGTGCGCCCGCACCTCCTGCTCGACCTGTCGGGAGAGGTTGTTGCGCAGGTCGAGCATGGTGAGGGCGATGCCCTCGAGCGCGAGCTGCGGGTTGAGCTGGCGGCGCACGATCTCGAGCGTCTCGAGGAGCCCGGCCAGCCCCTCGAGCGCGTAGTACTCGCACTGGAGCGGGACCACGACGCGGTCCGCGGCGGTGAGCGCGTTCAGGGTGAGGAGCCCGAGCGAGGGCGGGCAATCGATCACCACGAGATCGTAGGCGTCGCGCAGATCGGCGAGCGCCCGCTCGAGGCGCCGCTCGCGGTTCGCCGCCGAGACGAGCTCGATCTCGGCGCCGTAGAGGTCGCGGCCGGAGGGGACGAGGTGCAGGTAGCGGAGCTCCGTCGGCCGCACGACGTCCTTCGGGACGCAGCGCCCGATCAGGGCGTCGTAGAGATGGCGTTCCGGCGCGGCCAGCCCGAAGGCGCTGGTGGCGTTGGCCTGGGGATCGGCATCGACGAGGAGGGTGGCCCGCTCGGCCGCGGCGAAGCAGGCCGCGAGGTTCACGGCGCAGGTGGTCTTGCCGACGCCGCCCTTCTGGTTCACGACGGCGACTACGCAGCTGCGGGCCACGGGCTCGCACCCCATCGAATCCCCCAGGGGTAATAAAAAATCCCTGGGGGATCCCCTCTCTCTTCGAGAGAATTACCACAGTCTGGCGCCCGTCTCCAGCTCCCAAGGGCTCAGGCAATGCGGCGGACCAGCCAGAGGATGCGAGGCGGGCCCTGGGGAGCCCGGTACGCGAGGCGGCCTTCGACCCGCAGATCCGGGCGCGCCGGCAGGGAGGCCGCGGGCCCCGTCGGAAGGAGAAGGAGTCCCCCCGGCTCGGCCCAGGGCAGCATCCACGACAGGGCCCGCTCGGGCCTGGCCATGGCCTGGGCCAGGACGCCGGGCGAGGGCTCCGGGGGGAGCTCCTCGGCGCGCCCGAGACGGGCCTCGACGTTCTCGAGCCCGAGCTCTCGGATCGCGGCCCGCTGGAAATGGTGGCGGCGCCGGCGCGCCTCCACCAGCAGGACCCGGCTGGCGGGTCTCAGGACCGAGAGCGGCAGACCGGGGAAGCCGGCTCCAGAGCCCAGATCGACGAGCCTCGCCAGCGGGGGGAGGATGCGCTCGAGGGCGGCGGCCTCGAGCAGGAGGCTCTGGACGATCGCGTCCTGGCTCCGGTGGCCCGTCAGATTGAGGCGGCTGCCCCAGCGCTCGAGGAGCTCCGCCAGCCGAAGCAGCTGCTCCAGCTGATCCTCCGGAAGCTCGCGACCGAGCTCGCGGAGACCTGCGCGCAGCAGGAGGCTCGTAGGACCCTCGGAGGAGCCTCCGCGACCGCTCATTCCCCGTGGAACCGGGGGAGGCCGGGCGCTCGCTTCAGGCGTGCCCGCCAGCCGACTCGGTCTCGCGAAGCGCCTCCTCGTACTCGGCCGCTCCCTCCGGCACCACGACCACCTGCCGGTAGCGCCCCTCCCCGCGGCTCATGGTCGCCACCCCCTCGGCCTCCCGGAGCGCCAGGTGGATCGTGCGCCGGTCCCGCGGATTCATGGGGTCGAGCGCCACGGCACGCCCGGTCTCGATCGCCCGGCGCGCCACCCGCTCGGCCATCGCAGCCAGGAAGGACTCGCGCGTCTCGCCCGCCCCCTCCAGGTCCACGACGACGCGAGGCGGATCCTCGTCCTCGCCGACCAGGCGCGCGGCGGCCTGGTTGGCCAGGAGCTGGATCGCCTCCCCGATCCTGGCGTCGGCACCCGTGAGGGCCTCGGCGGCGGGCCCGCGCAGGTTGATCACGATCAGCTCGGACTCCTGGACCTCCGAGATCGTGAAGGCGCCGCGGTTCATGCGCTCGACCAGGCCCAGGACGAATCCGCCGAGCTCGCCCAGGTTCCCCTGGGCGGTCCCCACGGAGGGCTCGCCCGGCGGCTCCGCGAGCTGGGGTCGCGCCGCTGGGCGCTCCGCCCGAGGCGAGCCCTCGCGCCGACCCTCGCCGCGGCCCTCGCGGCGGCCCTCCCCTCGGCCGTCGCGCCGACCGTCGCGCCGACCCTCCCTGCGCCCCTCCTCCCGGCCCTCGCCGGCGCGCCCGCGGCCAGCCGGCGCTGGCTGGGGCCGCCGGTCCCGCAGGCTCGCCACGATCACCGTGCGCCCGGCCAGGCCGTAGACGTGGCCCGCCTCGAACCCCCCGACCTCGAGAGCCTCGGGCCCGACCCCGAAGAACTTGCAGGCCTTCTCGATGGCCTCTTCCCGGCCCTCGGCCACGAATTCGTGAGGCTCGTTCCTGTGGTCGTACACGTCTTTCTCCTTGCGGCGCCCCCGGGCGCCTGGCTAGCTCGCCGCCGGCCTCGCGATATTGCGGCCGATCCAGCGCTGGTGGGCCATGGCCAGAACGTTGCTGACCATCCAGTAGAGCACCAGCCCCGACGGGAACTGGTAGAAGAGCACCGTCATCATGATGGGCATGATCGTCATCATCATGCGCGCCTGGGCGGGATCCATGGCCGGCGTCGGGGTCATCCGCTGCTGGAGGACCATGCTGGCCCCCATCAGGAGCGGGAGCACGCGCACCGGGAGCTCGAGGCCCGGAATCGTGACGAGGGACTCGGGCGCAGAGAGGTCGTCGATCCAGCCGAAGAACGGCGCCTGGCGCAGGTCGATGGAGCTCCGCAGCGCGTAGAAGAGCCCGATGAAGACGGGGAGCTGCAAGAACATCGGCAGGCAGCCCCCGAGCGGGTTCACCTTCTCCGTCTTGTAGAGCCGCATCATCTCCTCGGACTGCTTCTGCCGATCGTCCCCGTGCTTCTCCTGCAGCTGCTTGATCTTCGGTTGGAGCAGCCTCATCCGCTCCATCGACCGCATCTGTCGGGTGGTGAGCGGAGCCGTCACCGCACGCACCAGCACCGTGAGCACGATGATCCCGACGCCGTAATTGGGGATCACCGAGTAGAGCGCATGCAGGAGCCAGGCGAAGAAGCGCGTGAGCGGAGTCACCCAGTCCCAGCCCAGGTCGACCGAGCGCTCGGCGGCGCTCCCGAAGGCCAGCAGCCGGTCGTGCTCCTTGGGGCCCGCGTAGATCCGATACTCGCGCGTCGCCGTCTGGCCAGGCGGAATCTCGATCGGCTCGAAGGAGACCTCGGCAAGCCCCGAGATGCCGGGCTCGAGGGTCACCAGGCGCGCGCGCGCACGCGAGGGCTGGTCCGGGGCGATGGCCACGATGAAGTAGGGCGCGTCGATCCCCGCCCAGTCGATGCCGCCGCCGAGCTCCACGACGGGCTGCGCGGAGCTGAACCCCAGGAAGCCGGGGCGCCCCAGGCTCTGGAGCTGGGTGCGCACCACGCTCCCCTCGCTCAGCACCGAGAGCGAGAGCTCACGAAAGTCCGGTGCGTCGTTCACGTGCGCCGGCCACTGGACGGCGAAGGGCGACGAGACCGGAGCCTCGCTGCGGTTCTCGAGCTCGAGCCTCAAGCGAAAGGCGTAGGACCCCTCCTCGAAGCGATAGAGCTTGCGCACGACGATCCCGGCGTGGGCGAGCCGGAACGCGTACTCGAGCTCGCTCGTGCGTTCGACCTCGTAGCTCGCCCGGGAGAGATCACCGAGGCCGAGCTCCTCGAAGGGGGTGAGGAGCGCCGCTTGCCAGGGGGGGAGCCCCATCGTGAGCACGATGGGGCGGCTGTCGCGGCGCGGCCCCTCGTCGTAGCTGCGCAGCTCCCAGCTCGCGATCGCCGCGCCCCGGCTCGTGAGCTCGGCTCCGTAGAGCTCCGTCGCGATGCGCTCCCGTCGCTCGGGACCCTGTGCCTGGTCCGGACCGGGGAGTCCCTGGGCGGGGGCGGGAGGAGCCGTGGGAGCGGCCAGAGTCGCTGGCACCACCGGGAGGGAGCTGGGGATCGCCGGCCCCGCTGCCTTCGCACCCGGCGGCGCGGATGCCTCCCCCTCGGGGACCCGGTCCGGCGGTCGGAGCGAGGCCGTAAAGCTCGACCAGGCCATCAACACCGCCGCCGAGAGGAGCACGGCCAGGAGGAGGTTTCGATCCATCTCGCCCGTGCCTCAGGGAACCGGATCGAACCCAGATCCCCCGAAGGGGTGGCAACGCGCCAGGCGCACCGCGGCCAGCCAGCCACCGCGAAGCGCTCCATGGCGAAGGATGGCCTCCTCCGCGTAGCGCGAGCAGGTGGGCTGGTAGCGGCACGCCGGACCGAGCCAGGGCGAGGCCACGGCGCGATAGACCTCGAACCCGCGCTGGACCAGCCAGCCCGGCCAGGTGGGAACGATCTGGCTCATCGCGCGAGACTCCGGCGCGGAAGCAGCTCCGAGAGCATGGTACCCACCTCAGGGCCCGAGAGCCCGGCTGCCGGGCGCCGGGCGATCACCACGAGGTCCAGATCCGGCGCAAGGCCCGCACGGCTCCGCCGGAACCACTCGCGGACCCGCCGCTTCACGCGATTGCGCACCACCGCGGGCCCGACCTTCCGGCTCACCGTGATGCCCAGCCGCACCCGCGGGTCGCGCACCTCCCCCGCTCGTCGCTGCGCGCCGAGCACGACGAAGGCAGGACCGGCCGTCCGCCAGCCCCGTCGATTCACGGCCGCGAACTCACGGGGACGCCGGAGGCGATCCGTCCGCCCGAAGCGGCCGGTCTCCCGTCCCATGCCTACTTCGAGGACGTGGAGACAGCGATGCGCCGGCGCCCCTTGGCACGCCGGCGCTTCAACACTGCCTGCCCGCCCTGGGTCCTCATGCGCTTGCGAAACCCATGGACGCGGCGGCGGCGGATCCGACTCGGCTGAAAGGTGCGCTTCATGGCTAGACCTGGCTCGGAGGGCTGGAAGATCGCGAGCCTAGCGTCAGGTTGACGAGGGTGTCAACGAGGCCCGAGTCACGCCCCTGCTTCCCCGGGACCCGCGCGTCCGTGGTAAGATCGCGACCGACGGGGGTGGGGCTCGGGTCGCATCCAGCAGGATGGCGCGCGCTCGCGCGTGTTGTCCCGTCCGGCACAGGCCCTGGGGATCCCCTCCCGACGCTGGATCCCGAGCCATGGCGCGTCGCCGACAGACGCAAGACGAGAGCTGGAACGAGCACCTGGCGGACTTCCGTCGGCTCGGCGCGGGACCTCCTATCACTCCTACTCCGATTGAACTCTCGAGAGAGGAGCCATGAAGAAGACCAGGCAGGAGACGGAGGGAAACAGGGCCATGAAGCTCTCGATCGCGAAGGCCGAGCTCCAGCGGGGGCTCGCGCGCTTGCAGGCCATCGTCGAGAAGCGCAACACGATGCCAATCCTCGCGAACGTGCTCCTGTCGGCCTCGAGGGACCAGAAGCCCGGGAGCCTCGAGCTCGCTGCGACGGATCTCGAGGTCGGGATTCGCGGGACCCACCAGGCAGAGGTGGAGCGGGCGGGAGCCGTCACGGCCTCGGCCAAGAAGCTCTACGAGATCGTTCGCGAACTCCCGGACGAACCCGTGCAGCTCGAGGTCTCCAGTGACTCGTACCTCTCGATCCGCTGTGCCCGGGCCGCGTTCCAGCTGGCGGGGACCGCCGCCGAGGAATACCCGGCACTCCCGGCGCTGAGCCCCGGTCGGGTGGCGCGCGTGGGGGCCGTGGTGCTCGGGCAGATGATCGAGCGCACCATGTACTCGGCCTCCTCCGACGAGACGCGCTACAACCTGAACGGTGTCTATCTCGAGTACCTGCCCGACTCCGGAAAGCTCCGCATGGTCGCGACGGATGGGCATCGACTGGCCTACGTCGACCGCGCGCTGGGCGCGGATTTCGAGGGTCTTGAGCGCGGCGTGATCGTCCCGCGCAAGGGCCTGATCGAGCTCAAGCGCCTGGTCGACGAGGAGGATGCCGATGAGGTGGAGCTCGGTTTCGAGGGCAACAGCGGCGTGGCGCGCAAGGGGAGCGTGACCCTGGTGATGAGGCTCATCGAGGGTGAATTCCCGAACTACCGACAGGTGATCCCACGCGATCCCGGCCGGGTGCTGACCCTCGATACGAGTGCGCTGGCACAGGCGCTGCGCCGGGTGGCCCTCCTCTCGGCAGAGCGCAGCCGCGCGGTCAAGTTCGAGTTCACGGCGGGAGCGCTCCGCCTCTCGTCGAACAACCCGGACCTGGGGGAGGCCCACGAAGACCTCGACGTGGACTTCGAAGGCGAGCCGCTCGCCCTGGCCTTCAACGCCCGCTACCTGATGGACGTGCTGGCCGTGACCCACGCCAAGGAGATCCAGCTCGTCCTGCGGGACTCCCTCTCCCCGGCACAGCTCGTGCCCACCGACGATCCCGACACCCTGGCGGTCGTGATGCCGATGCGACTGTGAGTCCCGGCGCGGTGCCTGGAAGGTAGGTTCTCGAAACCTTTACCAGCACTTACGCTTCCGGTACCCTCCCGCCGGCCCCGTGGGTCGCCCTCCCCGCGACCCACCTGGAGGGAGAGCGCGGGTGCTGGCTCGGCTCCCCGCGCTGGCGGTCATGGCGGCCGAACCCGCGGGAGCCCACTCCCGGACCTCTCCCAGGGGTGACGAGGAAGCCTCCGGAGTGAGCTACGACGCCAGTTCGATCGAGGTCCTCGAGGGGCTCGAGCCGGTTCGCAAGCGCCCCGCGATGTACATCGGGAGCACCGGCCCCGATGGGCTCCATCACCTGGTCTACGAGGTGGTGGACAACTCGGTCGACGAGGCGGTAGCCGGCTTCTGCAAGGCGATCTCCGTCGCGATCCATCAGGACAACAGCATCACCGTGATCGACGACGGCCGCGGCATCCCCGTGGACATGCACGCCACCGAGAAGCGCCCAGCCGCCGAGGTGGTCCTCACCACGCTCCACGCCGGCGGGAAGTTCGACGACCGCAGCTACAAGGTCTCCGGCGGCCTGCACGGGGTCGGGGTCTCGGTGGTGAACGCCCTCTCCGAGCGCCTCGAGGTGGAGATCCGCCGGGAGGGCCGGGTCTGGCGTCAGACCTACGAGCGCGGCGATCCGAGCAGCCCCTTCGAGTCGATCGGCACGACGGACAAGACCGGGACGCGCGTCACCTTCGCCCCGGATCCGCAGATCTTCTCCAGCCTCGACTTCTCCTTCGACACCCTCTCCCAGCGCCTGCGCGAGCTCTCGTTCCTGAACGCGGGCCTGCGCATCCAGATCACGGACGAGCGCACCAACAAGAGCCACGACTTCTGCTACGAGGGGGGCATCGTCTCCTTCGTGGAGCACCTGAACCGCACCCGGTCTCCGCTCCACACGCCCCCCATCCTGATCTCCGGGGAGCGCCACTTCACGAGCAAGAGCGGCGAGACCCCGGTCTGGACCGAGATCGCGCTCCAGTACAACGATTCCTACAACGAGAGCGTCTACTCCTTCGCCAACAACATCAACACCGTGGAGGGCGGGAGCCACCTGGTGGGCTTCCGGACGGCGCTGACCAGGACGCTGAACCGCTACCTCGCCAAGCACGCGAAGAACGGCAAGGAGGCCGGGGAGAGCCTGGCCGGCGAGGACGTGCGCGAGGGCCTGACCGCCGTGATCTCGGTCAAGCTCCCGCAGCCCGAGTTCGAGGGGCAGACCAAGGCGAAGCTCGGGTCGAGCGAGGTGCGCGGGCTGGTGGAGGGCCTGCTCTACGACAAGCTCAGCGACTACCTGGAGGAGAATCCGGCGGCCGCCCGCACGATCATGGCCAAGGTCCAGGACGCCGCGCGGGCCCGGGCGGCGGCGCGCAAGGCCCGCGACCTGGCCCGGCGCAAGGGCGCCTTCGGCGACCACAGCCTGCCGGGCAAGCTCGCCGACTGCCAGGAGCGCGACCCCGAGCGCTGCGAGCTCTTCATCGTGGAAGGCGACTCGGCGGGGGGCACCGCGAAGCAGGGCCGGGCCCGCGAGACCCAGGCCATCCTGCCCATCCGGGGCAAGATCCTGAACGTCGAGCGCGCGCGCCTGGACAAGATGCTCTCGAGCCAGGAGATCCAGGCCATGGTGGCCGCCATCGGCTGCGGCATCGGCCCCGACTTCGAGGTCGAGAAGGCCCGCTACCACAAGGTCATCATCATGACCGACGCCGACGTGGACGGGAGCCACATCCGCACGCTGCTGCTCACCTTCTTCTACCGGCAGATGCGCCCCCTGATCGAGCGCGGGCTGCTCTACATCGCGCAGCCACCCCTCTTCAAGGTCAAGCGCGGGAAGTCCGAGCGCTACATCAAGGACGAGCGGGCCCTCGAGGTCTACCTGCTCGACCTGGCCCTCGAGGGGGTCGAGGTCTCCGCCCGCGGCGCCCCGGCGCCGCTCTCCGCCGAGGCGGTGCGGCAGCTCCTCGACGCGGCGAGCCAGTACCGGCGCCGGCTGGACCGCCTGGCCCTGCGCCGCCTCGACGAGCGGGTGATCGACGCCGCGGTCCACACCGGGGCACCGCGCGAGGGGGAGCTCTCCGACGCGGCGAGGCTGCGCGGGCCCGTGGCCGGGGGCATCGAGGCCCGCATCCAGGCGCTCTTCCTGGACCCGGGCCAGATCGCCTGGTCCAGCGAGGAGGACCCCGAGCACGGCGGTCACCGGCTGGTGGCGGAGACGCGCCGCGCGGGAGTGGACTACTGGACGCCCCTCGATGCGGATTTCCTGCGCTCTTCGGACTTCCAGCACCTGCTCGAGCTGGCCCGGCAGATGGAGGAGGTGGGGGCCGCCCCCTATCAGCTCCGCGCAGGCGCCGGCGAGGAGCCGCGCGAGGTCGCGAGCGCCGTCGAGCTGCTCGAGCAGCTGCTCGAGCTCGGCGGCAAGGGGCTCTCGATCCAGCGCTACAAGGGCCTGGGCGAGATGAATCCCGACCAGCTCGCCGACACCACCATGGACCCGGCGCGGCGCACGCTGCTCCAGGTGCGCGTGCCGGACGAGGTGGAGGCGGAGCTCGCCTTCACCACCCTGATGGGCGACGACGTCGAGCCGCGCCGCGAGTTCATCGAGCGCAACGCCCTCGACGTCCAGAACCTCGACATCTAGGACGAGACCCGTGGCCGACGAGCTCGCGAACGAGGAGCCGGGAGCCGGCGCCGGGGGAACCGGGGGGGAGGGGGGCGCGGCGCCCGTGCCCCCGGGCCCCGAGCACCCGCCGGTGAACATCGAGGACGAGGTCCGCCGCTCGTTCCTCGACTACTCCATGTCCGTGATCATCAGCCGCGCACTCCCCGACGTGCGCGACGGCCTCAAGCCCGTCCACCGGCGCATCCTCTACGCCATGAACCAGGAGGGACTGCTCTCGACGCGCGGCTACTCGAAGTCCGCCGGCGTCGTGGGCGAGGTGCTGAAGCACTACCATCCCCACGGCGACAGCGCCGTCTACGATTCGATGGTGCGCATGGCCCAGGACTTCTCCATGCGTTATCCGCTGGTGGACGGCCAGGGCAACTTCGGCTCCATCGACGGCGACCCGGCGGCCGCCTACCGCTACACCGAGGCCCGCCTCCAGGCGCTGGCCGAGGAGATGCTGCGGGACATCGACCGCGATACGGTCGATTTCGCGCCCAACTTCGACGGCGGGACCCAGGAGCCGTCGGTCCTCCCGACGCGGCTCCCGAACCTGCTCGCCAACGGCTCCTCGGGCATCGCGGTCGGGATGGCCACGAACGTCCCGCCCCACAACCTGGGCGAGCTGGTCGACGCGCTGATCCTCGAGGTGAAGCACCCTGCGTGCAGCCTCGACGACCTCCTGGAGAAGCTCCCCGGGCCGGACTTCCCCACCGGCGCGATCATCTGCGGGAGCGACGGCATCCGCAGCGCCTACGCCAGCGGGCGGGGCCTGCTCACGGTGCGCGCCCGCGCCGGCATCGAGCAGTCCAAGCGGGGCCCGCGCATCGTGGTGACCGAGATCCCCTACATGGTCAACAAGGCGGTGCTCCTGGAGCGCATCGCCGAGCTGGTGCGGGAGGGCAGGATCGACGGGGTCACCGACCTGCGGGACGAGTCGAACCGCCAGGGCATGCGGATCGTGATCGAGCTGCGCCGGGACGCCCCCGAGGAGGTGATCCTGAACCAGCTCTACAAGCAGACGCCGCTCCAGAGCACCTTCGGCGTCAACCTGCTCGCGCTGGTGAACGGTCGCCCGCAGCTCCTCACCCTCAAGGAGGCGTTGCGCCACTTCATCGACTTCCGCCGCGAGGTGATCGTGCGGCGGGCCACCTACGACCTGGCCCAGGCGGAGGCGCGCGGCCATCTGCTCGAGGGCTTCGCCATCGCCCTTGAGCGCATCGACGAGGTGATCGCCGTGATCCGGAGCGCCGAGGACACGGCGGGCGCCCGGGCGGAGCTGATGGAGCGCTTCCAGCTCTCGGAGCGGCAGGCGAACGCCATCCTCGACATGCGCCTGCGGGCGCTCACCCAGCTCGAGCGCCAGCGGGTGCTGGACGAGCTCGAGGAGATCCGGGCCCGGATCGCGGACCTCTCGAGCCTGCTCGCGAGCGACGCCCGGATCCTGGAGGTGGTGCTGGAGGAGCTCGAGGAGATCCGCGAGAAGTACGCCGACGAGCGGCGCACCGAGCTCGGCCTCCCGGTGGAGGGCATCAGCACCGAGGACCTGATCGTCGAGGAGGACATGGTCGTCACCGTGTCCCACATGGGCTACGTGAAGCGCAACCCGCTCACCCAGTACCGGGCGCAGCGCCGCGGCGGCAAGGGCGTGAAGGGCATGGAGGCCCGGGAGGAGGACTTCGTCGAGCGCCTCTTCGTGGCCTCCACCCACGCCTACATCCTCTTCTTCACCAACCGCGGCCGGGTCCACTGGCTCAAGGTCCACGAGCTCCCGCTCCTGGGCCGGGCGGCGCGCGGCAAGGCCCTCGTGAACGTGCTCCAGCTGAAGGAGGGGGAGCGCGTGCAGGCGACGCTGCCGGTGCGGAGCTTCGAGGCCGAGGGCGAGCACATCGTGCTCGGGACCCGCCAGGGCGTGATCAAGAAGACGCGCCTCGAGGCCTACTCGAACCCCCGGCGAGGCGGGATCATCGCCATCAACCTCGACGAGGAGGACGAGCTGATCGCCGCATGCCGCACCACGGGCTCCCAGGAGATCCTGCTCGTGAGCCGCAAGGGGAAGTCGATCCGCTTCCCGGAGGTCCAGGTGCGCCCGATGGGGCGCGCGGCGACCGGCGTGCGCGGCATGACGCTCGGCGCTGGCGACCAGGTCGTGGGGATCGAGATCCTCTCCCCGGGCGCCACCATCCTCACGGCGACCGAGAACGGCTACGGCAAGCGCACGCCGCTGGACGACTACCGCCTCCAGCGCCGCGGCGGGCAGGGGGTGATCACGATCCGCACCAGCGAGCGCAACGGCCTCGTGGTGAGCGTGGCCCAGGTCGTGGACGACGACGAGGTCATGTTCATCACCGACGGCGGCAAGGTGCTGCGCTCGCCGGTGGCCGGGATCTCCATCATGGGCCGCGCCACCCAGGGCGTGCGCCTCATGAATCTCGCGCCCGGGGAGAAGCTCGCCTCCATGGCGCGGCTCGCCGAGCGCGACGTGGGGGAGCCCGGCGACGGGGACGGGGCCACCGGCGAGGAGGCCGCGCCCGGCGAGGGGAGATGAAGACCGCGCGCTCGAAGCGCCTGTTCGAGCGGGCCCGGAAGCGGATCCCGGGCGGCGTCAACAGCCCCGTGCGGGCCTTCGGCTCCGTGGGCGGCACGCCCCGCTTCCTGGCGCGGGGCAAGGGCTGCCGCGTCTGGGACGCCGACGACAACGAGTACATCGACTACCTGGGCTCCTGGGGCCCGCTCATCCTGGGCCACGCCCACCCCGGGGTGCTGCGGGCGGTGGAGGCGGCCGCGCGCCTGGGCACGAGCTTCGGCGCCCCCACCGAGCTCGAGGTGGAGCTGGCCGAGCGCCTGTGCGCGGCGCTGCCCTCGCTCGAGCGGGTGCGCATGGTGAGCTCGGGAACCGAGGCCACCATGAGCGCGCTGCGCCTGGCCCGGGCCGCCACCGGGCGCTCCCGGGTGCTCAAGTTCGAGGGCTGCTACCACGGCCACGTGGATGCGCTGCTCCTGGGCGCGGGCAGCGGCGTCGCGACCCTGGGGCTCCCCGGCACGCCGGGGGTGCCCGCGGCCTTCACCGAGCTCACCGTGCAGGTTCCCTTCAACGACCTCGAGGCCGCCGCCCTGGCCTTCGAGCGCTTCGGGCGCGAGCTCGCCTGCGCGATCGTCGAGCCGGTGGCGGGCAACATGGGCTGCGTGCTGCCGGAGCCGGGCTTCCTCGAGGGGCTTCGCGAGCTCTGCACCCGCAGCGGGGCGCTGCTCGTCTTCGACGAGGTGATCACGGGCTTCCGGGTGGCCTTCGCGGGCGCCCAGGGCCGCTTCGGCGTGCTCCCGGACCTGACCTGCCTCGGCAAGGTGGTGGGGGGAGGGCTCCCGGCGGCGGCCTACGGGGGGCGCGCGGATCTGATGGCCCGGCTGGCGCCGGAAGGACCGGTCTACCAGGCGGGCACCCTTTCCGGGAATCCCCTGGCCATGGCGGCGGGGCTCGAGACCCTGCGCCAGCTCGAGCGCCCCGGAAGCTACGAGCAGCTCGAGCAGAGCTCGGAGCGGCTCGCGCAGGGCCTGCGGGCGGCGGCGCGCGAGGTGGGGGTCGAGCTCAGCGCGGTGGCCGTGGGGGGGCTTCTCGGCTTCTTCTTCCACCCGGGCCCGGTGCGCAGCTTCGAGGAGGCGAAGAAGTCCCACGAGGGCCGCTTCCGGCGCTTCTTCGCCTCCATGCTGGAGCAGGGCGTCTACCTGGCGCCCTCCCCCTACGAGTGCGCCTTCGTCTCCCTGGCCCACGCCCCGGCGGATCTCGAGGCGACGCTGGCAGCGGCGCGCGTCTCCCTCGCCGAGGCCGCTCGCGTGCGTTGAGGCGGCGGGGGGGCTCGGCTAGCATGCGCGCCGCGCCGAAGCGGACGCGCCCGACGCGGGGCGGCGGGGCGGCGTACCAGGGGGCCTTCGAGGCGGTCTTCGCGATCCTGATCTCGGGGGGCGCCGGCTACTGGCTGGACACGCGGCTCGGGAGCGCGCCGCGCGGGCTTCTCCTGGGCCTCGCGATCGGCTTCGGGGCCTTCGTGCTGCGGCTCTTCCGCCTCGGCCGGCAGCTCGAGGCGCTGGCGGAGCGGGAGCGGGCGGAGGCGGAGCGCGCGGAGCAGACGGATGGCGAATCCGATGATCCTCCACCCCATCGAGCGCACGAATCTCAAGCTCTCCGCGGGCGCGGTGGTGGCGGGGCTCACGCTCGCCTCGCCGCTCTTCGCCGGGAGCCTGGCGCTGGGCGCCGCCTTCGAGGCGCTGAACTTCCACGGCCTGCGGCGCGCCGGGGAGGCGCTCTTCGCGGGCGAGCTCTCCGCCCGCCGCGCGGGCCTCCTGGGCCCGCGCCTGCTGCTCCTCGCGGTGGCGATCGCAGGAGCTCTCGCGGCCGGGGCCCACCCGATCGGGCTCGTGCTCGGCCTCTCGCTGATCCTGCCCGCCGCGCTCCTCGGGGCCTGGCGCGCCCGCCCGCCCGTGGATCCGCGGGCGCCGGCGCTCGCGTCCGACGACGAGGCCTGGGAGCGCTGGAACCCCTGGCTGGCCCGCGAGCGCGACCCGGAGGAGGACGACGGGGAGCCCGCCGCATGAACGTCTACGCCTTCCTCGAGGACCACATCCCCTGGGTGATCCAGGCCTCGATCCTGGCGGCGGCGCTGCTGCTCGCCGTGGGGATCGGCGTGCGCCGCCAGATCGCCGCGGCCGCCGGCGGCGTGGTCCCCGACGAGGGCGTGACGCTCCGCAACGCCGCGGAGGTCGTGGTCGAGGGCCTCTCCGGGCTGGCCCGCGACACCATGGGCGAGGAGTGGCGCCGCTACTTCCCGGTGGTGGGGACCATCTTCGTCTTCATCCTGTTCGCGAATCTGATGGGCCTCGTCCCCGGTCTCGGCGGAGCGACCAGCGACGTCAACACCACCGCCGCCTGGGCCATCATCTCGTTCGGCGTCTACCAGTACGTGGGCATCCGCACCCACGGCGTCTGGTACGTGAACCAGTTCCTGGGCCCGAGCTTCTTCGAGGCCAACCTCTTTGGCCGCCACGTGCACGTGCGGCTCCTGGCCCCGTTCTTCTTCGTCCTGGAGGTGCCCCTCCACTTCGCGCGGATCCTCACCCTGGCGGTCCGGCTCCTCGCCAACATGTACGCGGACCACACGGTGGTGGCCGTCTGGCTGGGCCTCGTGCCGATCGCGATCCCGGCGATCTTCATGGCGCTGGGGCTCATGGTGGCGGTGCTCCAGGCCTTCGTCTTCTCGCTGCTCACGATGATCTACATCGGCCTCGCCCTGGAAGAGGCCCACTAGGGACAAGGAGGACCCCGTCGATGAGAACTCTGGCCCGGTTGGTCTTGTGGAGCGCCGTCTTCGCGGTGGCACCGCTCGCCGCCCTTGCCGCGGACGACGCGGCGAGCGCCTCGAGCTGGGGCTACGGCCTGGGCGCCGGTCTCGCGGTCGGTCTCGCGGGCCTCGGCTGCGGCATCGGCCAGGGTCTCACGGCGGGCAACACGACGGCGGGGATCGCGCGCAACCCGGGCGCGGCGGGCTCCATGTTCACGAACTTCATCCTCGGCATGGTGCTGATCGAGTCGATCGCGATCTACGGGCTCGTGATCGGCTTCATGCTGGTCGGGAAGATCCCCGCCTGAGCCCCGGCCTGGCCCGGGCCGGGACCCCGAGGCAAGCGCGCAGCGCGCGCAGCGACGCGCAGCCGAGCGGAGGGGGAGAGGGGCGCCGGGCGGGAGCCCGGCGCGGGTCTCACCCCGTTACGTCCCGCGCCGGACCCCGTGCTCCCGCCCGGCGTCCCGGATCCGCCGCCCCCGGTCCCGTTCGAGGGGCATTGGCGGAGCTGCCGGAGCAGCACCCGGGTCCCAGAGCAAGGCGCGTGCCAGCGCCTGCGGGTGCTCGCGCGCGCTGGCACCGCGCCGGGCGCCGCGGGCGTGGACGCGCCGCCACGCCGCGGGCGGAGCCGTCGTCCACGCGGCGCCAGGCTCCAGTACCCTCCCCGGCATGCGAACCGGCGAGCAGGCGCGCGGCCGCCTCGTCGCCTTCGAGGGCCTCGACGGGGCGGGCAAGAGCACCCAGCTGGCGCGCCTGGCCCGGGTGCTGCGGGCGCGGGGCCGGGAGGTGGTCGAGACCCGCGAGCCCGGCGACGGCCCGGCGGGCCGGCGCCTGCGCGAGCTCGCCCGGGCCGGCCGGCGCCTGGCGCCGGACCTCGAGCTCGACCTCTTCCTCGAGGACCGGCGCGAGCACGTGGCGCGCGTGATCGCGCCGGCCCTGGCGGCGGGCCGCTGGGTCCTGACCGACCGCTACACCCTCTCGACCGTGGCCTACCAGGGCGCCCGGGGCCTCGACTGGCGCGAGATCCTGGCGCGCTGCGAGGCGGAGTTCCCGCGCCCGGACCTGGCCCTGCTCCTCGAGGTCGACCCCGCCCGGGGGCTCGAGCGGGCGCGCGGCCGGGGCGCGGGCCTCGAGGCCTTCGAGCGCCGCGGCACCCTGGAGCGCGTGGCGGCGATCTATCGCGCCCTCGAGCTTCCCTGGGTCGAGCGCATCGACGCCAACGCGAGCCCCGACGCCGTCCACGCCGCGGTGCTGGAGCGCGTCGCGAAGCGCCTGGAGCCCGAGCGGAGCTCATCGGGCTAGCGGGCGAGCGCCCGCCAGAGCCCGGCTTCGTTCGCGCAGCCGAGCGCGGCGCGCGCCGCGAGGACGCCCGAGGTGACGACGCCCGTGATGCCGCCGCCGGGCTGGGTCCAGTGGCCGACCAGGTGGAGGCCCGCCACCGGCGTCTGGCCCGAAAGGCGCCCCGGGCCGACCTGGCGCGGGGTGAGCTCGAAGCCGTAGCAGGCGCCGCCGCTGTTGCGCGTGTAGCGCTCCATGGTGCGCGGCGTGGCCCCTTCGACGAGGCGCGCCCGGGCGGCCAGGCCGGGGAAATGGCGGCTCGCCCGCTCCAGGAGCTCGCGCGTGACCTCCTCCTTGGCCTCGCGCCAGCTCGCCACCGCGTCGGGGGGAACCAGCGTCGTCAGGACGAGCAGATGCGTCCCGGCCGGCGCGAGCCCCGGGTCCGCCAGCGTGGGAATCGTGACCGAGAGCCAGCCCGCCTCGCCGCGCCCACCGGCCGCGAAGCTCGCGTCGTGGTCGAAGCCCGGGTAGAGGAAGGTCTCGTGGCTCGCGCTCTCGGGGCAGAGCTCGAGCTCGGCGGCCAGGTACACCACGAAGGCCGAGACCGAGGGCCGCAGGCGCCGCAGCGCCTCCAGGTAGTCGGCGGGGAAGGCCTCGCTCCCGACCAGCTCGAGCACGGTCTGCGTCGCATCGGCGTTCGAGAGCACGAGCGGCGCTTCGATGCGCTGGCCGTTCTCGAGCACCACCCCCCGCACGCGCCCGCCCTCGACCGCGATGCGGCGCACGGGGCTCCGCAGCAGCAGCTCGCCGCCGCGCGCCTCGAGGGCGCTGGCCAGGGAGTTCGCGAGGCGCTGGAAGCTCCCGCGGCAGTAGTAGGCGCCGTCGGCCACGTAGCTCATCAGCATGGTGGCGAAGTAGAGGAAGGAGACGCGCGACGGCGGGAGCCCCAGGTAGGGCCAGGGGGTGCCGAGCAGGGCCTTGAGCTCCGGCGACTCCAGGTGCTCGTCCAGCACCTCGGCCAGGGTGGCGCGCCGGTAGCGCAGCAGGGTGGGGAAGCGGCTCCGGGCGCGGATGACCTCGAAGGCGCTCTCGAGCTCGCCGGCGCGCCCGACCTCCTGGCGGATGGCGAGGCACTCCCCCAGGACCTGGCGCAGCGCCTTCTCCTCGCCGGGGAACTCCTCGGCGTGGACCGCGACGAACTCCTCGAGGTCGCAGGGAGCGCGCAGGCTCGTCCCCGGGTAGACCGCCGTGTAGAAGGGGTCGATGCGCTCGAAGTGGCAGAGGTCCCGCACCTCCAGCGCCTCGAGCAGGCGGTGGACGAGGCCACCGCCTTCGAAGGCGCCGGGCTCGCAGCCGCCCACCACGTGCACCGCCGAGTCGAAGAGATAGCGGCCGCGGCGGAAGGCGTGCGCGTAGCCCCCGACCCGGTCGTGGCGCTCCACCAGCAGGACCCGGCGCCCCGCCCGGGCCAGGAGCGCCGCCGCCGTGAGCCCGCCCATTCCGGCGCCCACCACCACGGCGTCGTAGCGGTCGCGACGCGCCTCGGCGTGGAACTTCACTGGATCTGGAGCTCGCGCGGGTCGTTGCGCGCGAGGCCGTAGCGGCTCATGAACTCCACGAGGGCCAGGCTGTAGCGGTTGGTGGCGGCCTCGCCGGTGAAGATGCGCGGCATGTGCTTGCGGAAGTGGAAGTCGAGGAGCCGGCCGACGAGCGTGTGCTTCACGTAGTCCCCCACCCGGAAGAGGGTGAGGAGGCGCCCGTCGTAGTAGCGCCGGATCACGCGCTGCCAGGCCCGCAGGTTGCGCTCCACCGCGCGCCCGTAGTCCTGGAGCGCGCGCTGGGAGCCGTCTTCGATGGCGGCGGCCAGCCACTCGGCGCTCTGGAAGGCGATCAGGACCCCGCTGGAGAAGACGGGGTCGACGAAGCCGAAGGCGTCCCCCGCGAGCGCCCAGTTCTCCCCCACCCCGCGCGTGGCATACGACTGGTAGTTCGTGTAGCGGACGACGGGGGTCACGCGCCGCGCGGGCCGGGCGAAGTCCCGGATCACCGCGTCGTGGCGCAGGTAGTTGTCGAGCTGCTCGTCGGGCGTGTTGCCGAACTTGCGGATCAGCTCGGAATCGATCACGACCCCCAGGGAGACGCGGCCCGGCAGCGGGATGCGCCAGGCCCAGCCGTGCTCGAGGCGGTCCGTGTGGACGTTGCCCTCGATCTCGACCTCCACCCCCTCGAAGTGGGCGTGGAGCGCCGTGTCGCGCCGGTCGCCGTCGCGGACGGGGATCCCGAGCAGGCGCGGGATGGCGCGGCTGCGGCCCCCCGCGTCGACCACCAGGTCGGGCGGCCCGCGGAGGGCGTCCCCGGCCGCCAACCGGGTCTCCGCCGAGAGGCGCACGCGGTCGCCGGCGCCCTCGCGCTCCAGGCGCGCGCCGTGCTCGACCACCCGCGCGCCGGAGCGCCGCGCCGCCGCCAGCAGGGTGGCGTCGAAGCGGTCGCGCGGCACGTTGTAGGAGTAGGTGGTGCGCGCCCCGCGCACCTCGTGGAAGCGGAAGGAGAGCCGGTAGTCGCGGTCGTAGACGAAGGTCGCGCCGCCCTTCCAGACGCTGTAGCCCGCCACCTCCTCCTCGACGCCGAGCGCGCGCAGGGTGGGGACGACGGCGGGGACCAGGGACTCGCCCACGATGATGGGCGGGCGCTTGCCGCGGGTGAAGAGGACCACCTCGTGGCCGGCGCGGGCGAGGAGCGCGCCCAGGGTCGCGCCCGCCGGTCCGCCGCCGAGGATCGCGACCCGCCGCCCCATGGGGAAGGACCATAAGCCAGCGCTCCCGCAGGAGCAACGACGCGCGCGCGCCGCCGCTGCTACTCTGGCCGCCGTGGCGGGCCCCACGCGCGACGAGCTCACCCGGCGCGTCTTCCACCTCCTGCGCGACGAGCTGCTCCGCGCCGGAGACGACTTCACGCCCCGCTCGGACCTCGTCGCGGCGGGCCTCGACTCGCTGGCCGTGACGCAGCTCCTGCTCTCGATCGAGGAGACGACGGGCGTGTGGGTGGACGAGAGCCTGCTCACGCCGGAGAACCTCGCCTCCGCCGAGTCGCTGGCGGCGCTGGTCTACGAGCAGCTCGCGAGCGGCTGACGTGCAAGCCCGAAGGGCGCGCAGCGAGCCGCGGGCGAGCGGAGTGCCAGGGATGGCCGTCCCTCCCCTCGTTCCGCTCACGGGCGCCGACTGCTTCCTGCGCGCCTTCGACGCCGAGATCCGCCGCCACTGCGGCGCGAGCCACGTCTCGCAGCTGGTGCTGCGCCTGGGCCCGGGCCTGGACGCCGGGGCGCTGGCCCGGGTCCTGGCCGAGGCGAGCGCCGCGCAGCCGATCCTGCGCGCCCCGATCGGGCGCCGCCTGGGGCTCGGCGCGCCGGTCTACCGCACCGGCCGGGCCCGGCGCTCGCCGGCGCCGCGCCTCGAGGTCCACGACCTCCCGGCGCCGGCGGAGGGCGAGGCCCCGCTCCCGGCGCTCTTCGCGCGGCGCCTGAACGAGCCGCTCGACGCGCGGCGCGGCGAGCTGCTGCGCCTGGATCTCGTGCGCTACGCGGGCGGCGCGGCGGGGGCGGACCTGGCGCTCTCCTGGCTCCACCTGCTCTTCGACGGGTCCGGGAGCGAGGGCTTCGTGCGCTGGCTCGACGAGTGCCACCGGGGCGCGCGCAGCCCCCGGGAGCTCCCGCAGCCCGACGAGCTGGCCCCGCCCCCGCCCCCCGCCTCGAGCCCGGGCGAGCGCGGCGCCCGGGCCCGGGCCTGGCAGCGCCGCACCCTCGCGCTGGGGGCGCTCCCGCTGCGCTCCCCCGCCGGCCCCCTGCGCCGCACCCGGCAGGCGCTGGAGTTCGAGTTCGCGGCGCTCGCTCCCGACGAGACGGAGCGCGCCGTGGCCCGGGCCCGGGAGCGCGCCGGCTTCCTCACCCCCATGCTCTTCTACCTGGCCGCCGCGATCCGCGCCCACCACGCCGTCTTCCGCAAGCGCGGCGTCGATCCCGGGAGCTACGCCGTGCCCCTCCCGGTGAACCTGCGCCCCAAGGGCGCGGCCGGGGCGCTCTTCCGCACCCACGTGTCGCTGCTCTGGTTCCAGGTGCGGCCCGAAGAGGTCGAGGACCTGGGGGGGCTCCTGGAGGTGCTGAAGGAGCAGCGGCGCGAGGCGATCCGGGGCGAGCAGGTCGAGAACGGCGTCTGCGCCATGGACTTCGCGCGCTTCGCGCCCCGGCGCTTCTACGCCCGGCGGGCGCGCCGGCACCTGCGCGGCGAGCTCTGCTCCTTCTTCTTCGCCTTCACCGGCGACTTCCTGCCCGGGCTGACCCATTTCCTGGGCGCCGAGATCCGCGGCGGCTTCCACGTGGCCCCGGTCCCCCCCTCGCCCGGGAGCGCGCTGGCGCTCTCGCTGCGCGGGGGCCGGCTCGGCGCCACCCACGTGCGCCAGCGCGGGGTCTTCGACGCCGACGAGCTGGCGGTCTTCCGGGAGCAGCTCCGGGACGACCTCGTCGGCGCCCCGGGATGAGCGGGCGCCGCCGCTTCGACGTCGCGGTGGTGGGCGGCGGCCCGGCGGGCTTCGCGGCGGCCCTGGCGGCGGCGCGGCTCGGCGCCCGCACGCTGCTCCTCGAGCGCGCCGATCGGCTGGGCGGGAACGCGGCCCTGGCCTTCGTGCACACGATCTGCGGCCTCTACCGGCCCTGCGACGGCGCCGCGGCGGTTCCGGCGCAGCAGGGCTTCGCGCTGCGCTTCGCCGAGGCCCTGGCGCGGGCGGGGGGCGCGCGCCCGCCCGAGCGGGCCGGGCGCGTCTGGGTGCTCCCCACCGATCCGCCGCGCCTCGCGGCGCTGGCGGCGGAGCTCTGCGCCGGGGCGCCGGGCCTCGAGCTGGCCCTCGGCTGCGAGCTGGTGGCGGCGAAGCTCTCGCCGGCGGAGCGCGGCCGGCAGGAGCTCCGGCTCGCGGGCCCGGGCCCGCGGGTGGCGGAGGTCGAAGCGGAGGTCGCGGTCGACGCCTCCGGCGATGCGGCGCTGGGCGCCCTGGCGGGCGCCGCCCTCGCGGAGCCGGGCCCGCTCCAGCGCCCCTCCTACATCTTCCGCCTGGGGGGAGTCGAGACGGCGGAGCTCGCGGGCTTCGCGAAGCTGCGGGTGAGCCACGCCGCAGCGGGCGCGGTGCGCGCGGGCCGGCTCCCGCCCGGCTGCGAGTCGGTGCTGGTGCGCCGCGGCTTCGCGCCGGACGAGGTGTACGTGACGCTGAACCTCCCGCTCCTCCCGGGCGAGGTCTACGACCCGCTCGAGCCCGCCTGCCTGGTGGAGCTCGCGACGCGCGCGCGGCGCGACGCCGAGGCGCTCCTCGGGTTCCTGCGAGCCACCCGGCCGGCCTTCGAGAAGGCGCGCGTCACGGCCTGGCCCGAGCGCGTCGGGGTCCGCGAGACGCGCCGGCTCGTGGGCCGGGCCTGCCTCGGCCGCGAAGCCGTGCTCGAGGGCCGGACCCACCCCGACGAGGTCGCGGTCTCGAGCTGGCCCATCGAGCTCTGGGAGGACCACCGGCGCGCGCGCTTCGAGCACCCGGCCGGCCCCTGCTCGGTCCCGCTCGGGGCGCTCGTGAGCCGCTCGCACCCGCGCCTGGCCATGGCGGGCCGCTGCCTCTCGGCGAGCCGCGAGGCCCTGGGGGCGCTGCGCGTGATCGGGACCGCGCTTGGCACCGGCGAGGCGGCGGGGGTGGCGGCGGCGCTGGCCGCCGACGCCGGCGCGCCGCTGGCCGCGATCCCCGCCGCCCGGGTGCGGGAGCGCCTCGCGGGGCTCGCGCAACAGGAGGCCGCCGGGGCATGACGCAGAGCGTCATCGACGAGATCCGCGCGGCCGCAGCGCGTCATCCGGCGCAGCCGGCCCTCGTCGCGGACCAGACCGCGGGCCGCCCGCGCCGGGTCTCCTACGCGGAGCTCGTGGATCTCTTCGACGCCTGCGCGAAGCGCCTCTCCGGGGAGGGCGTCGCCCCGGGCGACCGCTGCGGGCTCCAGGCCCGCCAGGGGGCCCCGTTCATCGAGCTGGCCCTGGGCGTCCTGGCCGCGGGCGCCTGTCTGGTGCCCATCCCCGACGAGACCCGCGGCGCGGCCCTCGAGGCCCTGGTCCGGCGCGCCCGCCTGCACCATCTCCTGCGGGAAGACGAGGCGGGGGGCTTCGAGCGCCAGAGCTTCCCGCAGGCGCTCCCCGTGGACGGGGCCGGCGACGCGCACTTCCGCGCCCTCGGGCCCGCCTACCTGCGCTTCACCTCGGGGACCACGAGCCGGCGCAAGGGCGTGGTCCTGGGCCACGCCGCGGTGCTCGCCCGGCTGGCCGCCGCCAACCGCGGCCTCGCGATCGGGCCCGGCGACCGCGTCCTCTGGCTCCTGCCCCTGGCCCACCACTTCGTGGTCTCGATCCTCCTCTACCTCTCCCGCGGGGCCGCGGTGCTGCTCCCCGCGAGCCCCCTCGCGCGCAGCGCCCTCGAGCTCGGCCAGCGCGCCGGCGCCACGGTCCTCTACGCCTCGCCCTACCACCACCAGCTGCTGGCGAAGGACGGCTCGGAGCTCTCGCTCCCCGAGCTCCGCCTCGCCGTCTCCACCGCCGAGGGCCTGCGCGCCGAGCTGGCCGGCCGCTTCCTGGCGCGCTTCGGCCAGCCCCTGGTGCAGGCGCTCGGGATCATCGAGGTCGGCCTCCCGGTCGCCAACCTGTGCGCGGCGGCCGCCAAGCCCACGGCCCTGGGGCGGCCGCTCCCGGACTACCAGGTCTGGCTGCGCGGGGAGGACGGCCAGCCCCTCCCGGGCCCCGGCTCGCCGGAGCGGACCGGCGAGATCTGCATCCGCGGTCCCGGGCTCCTGGACGCCTACCTCGAGCCCTGGCTCCCGGCCGACCGGGTGCTCGAGGCCGGGAGCTTCCGCAGCGGGGACCAGGGCTACTTCGACGCCGAGGGGGACCTCTTCCTGGTGGGCCGCCGCGCGGCGCGCATCAACCTGGCCGGCATGAAGTTCTTCGGCGAGGAGGTGGAGGCGGTGCTGGACGCCCACCCGGACGTCCGCGCGAGCCGCGTCTTCGCCCGCGAGCACGCCCACCTGGGCGAGATCCCGGTGGCCGAGGTCGTGCCCGCCGATCCCGCCCACCCGCCCGAGCGCGGCGCGCTCCTGGCCCACTGCCGGGCGCACCTCCCCGCCTGGCAGGTGCCCCGCGCCCTCGACTTCGTCCCCTCCCTCCCGCGCACCGCGACCGGCAAGCTCCGCCGCAGCGGCGAAGCCGAGTAGGGTCCGCGCCGGCTTCAGCCCGGGTCGGGGCCGCCCTTCGGGACGTTCTGGAACTCGCGGTGCACCACGGCCAGCCCGGGGGAGACGAGCGCCGCCCACGCGACGAGCCCCAGCGCGACCCAGCCCAGCGGAAGGAGGGCGAATGCGGCGATCCACGCGCCCGCGAAGGCGACGATGCGCGGAAGCATGCGTCGGGGATCCGGGGCGGGGTCGTCGTCCGCACGCCCGAGCGGGAACGTCTTGGGGCGCAGGAACCACCCGTGCGCCAGCAGCATGAGCACGAAGAGCCACCAGGGCGGCGCCCTTCCGTCGCACTCGGGGGAATTGTCGAGCGGCGCATCCGCGCCCAGGCCCGCGAGACGCGAGCGGACCTGCGCCCAGACGTACCCGGGGAGGGGGCGCGCGGCGGCGCCCCCCAGGTTCCCTCGCGTCGGGCGGCATCGCCAGCGATAGAGCACCCGGCCCTCCCCCGTGAGTGCCAGCACGCCGGGCTGGAAGTAGCCCTTCGGATGAGCGATCCAGGGCCTCGCCTTCGAGAATGCGGACAGCCCGGATCCCTCGTTCACGAAGAGATCCAGCCAGCCGCGCTCCCGGCAGGCGCCGAGAATCTCGTGGTGCGGATCGCCGACGCAGGGGAAGCCGAGCTGCCAGGCTTCCGAGGCCTCCGTCGCGAGGCTCTGGGGCTCGCTCGTCACGCCGAAGATCCCGCCGCCGACCTGTCGGACCGCATCGGCGACTCCGGATTCTGCATAGCCTCGCAACTCGAGGCGACACGGCGGTCACCAGAACCCGCGGTAGAAGACGATCACGGCGAAAGCGTTCTTTGCCAATTGAGTGTCGAGCCAGCTCCTTCGCACACCGACCGGCGGGTCGAGATGCGGGGGGATGCCCTGGTGATCGGCTTCGATCGCGCTGACCAGGAAGCCCTGACCCTGCGCCTTTACGCGCACCCGCTCGCGGAGACACAGATCGCCGTCGCACAGGACCAGATCCAGCTCGATGGGTCGGCTCGCATCGCCGTCCAGCGCTTTTTCGGACCTCACCAGTCCGGTGAGCTTGAACCGGGCCCCGCGTTCCCGGTTGATCCAGGCCAGCGCCGCTTCCGCGGCGGGCCTCAGCTCGAGCGGGATCTCCTCGACGACCTTCGACAGGCGAGCCCCCGGAACCGTCGGACCCGATCGTATCAGAAGAGGTCCTTCGGGCCCGGCCCGCAGCGCCCACACCGCTCGCGCGCGAAGGCGGGATCAGCGCGGGCGCCGCGGGAGCCAGCGCGGGACGCGGGCGCAGTAGGCGTCGTAGGCGGCGCCGAAGCGGTGGCGCAGGCCGCGCTCCTCGAAGCGCACCACGTACCAGTGGGCCAGGGCGGCGAAGAAGCACGCGTAGCCCAGGAGGGCCCGGGAGCGGTAGAGCAGGGCCTCGCCGAGCACGATGGCGACGTAGAGCAGGTACATGGGGTTGCGCACCCAGGCGTGGGCGCCCCGGATCACGAGCTCGCGGGGGGGATCGAAGGGGAGCTGGGTCCCGCGGCCTTCGCGCACGAAGCGCAGGTGGGGCGCCACGAGCGCGGCGAGGGCCAGCGCGATGAGCGCGGCGCCGAGGAGCGCGGCCGGCCCGCCGGGGGGCCGCAGGCCGGCGCCCTCCGCCCAGAGCACCCCGGCCGGGAAGAGGGCGAAGAACCAGAGCGCGAGCCAGAGCCAGCCCAGGAGCGCGCGCACCACCAGGACCCCCGTGGAGCGCGCGGGTGCCGGACGGCGGGCCGCGCTCGTCACGGGAGGAGCTCCTCCGAGAGCAGGGTCCAGGTGGCCTCGTAGCCGCAGGCCTCGTTGCGGAGCAGGACGCGCGGCGGCCCGCCGCCCGCGCCCGGGGGTTCGAAGCGGAGCTCTGCGGCGGCGCGGCCGCCCGGGCCCTCGATGCGCCGCGTCAGGAGCCTCCCCTCCCGCCACTCCTCGCGGATCGCGCTCCCGCCCACGAGCCGCAGCGAGGTCTCCTCCCCCGGCGCGGGCTCCCCGGCGGCGAGGAAGCGCACGCGGTGGAGGTCGCGCAGCAGGTTCAGGGGGGGAATCGGGAGGGCGCGGCCCAGGCCGGCCTCGACGGAGGTCGCGACACCGCGCTGGGTCACCGCAAAGAGGCGCGCGCCCAGGGGCGAGAATCCCACCAGGACGAGCTCGCCGCCCCGGCGCTGGACCGCGAGCTCGAGGGCCACCTCGACCTCGGCCCCGCGGATGCGCACGGCCTCCCGGCGCAGGAACCGGCCCTCCATCTCCTCCGTCGCGAGGAGCTCGCCGGGGCAGTCGGGGAGCCCCGGCGCGAGCCCCGGGAGGTGCCGGCAGGCGAGGGCCAGGGCCAGCGGCCCGAAGAGCGCCGCGCGCCTCACGCGCGCCCCGGAGCCCGCGCCGGCGCCGCGCCGAGCCAGGCCAGGGCCAGCGGCGCGAGCAGGTAGGAGAGCGCGATCCCGACGCCGCTCGTGACTCCGATCGCCCGCAGCGAGGGCTCCGCGGAGAGGGCGAGAGCGCCGAGGGCGAAGACGGTGGTGAGGCAGGAGACGAGGAGCGAGAGCAGCGTCGCGCCGTGGCCCTGCGGGTGGCCGGCGCTGTCGACCAGGAAGATGCCGTAGTCGACGCCCATCCCCATCACCAGGCACAGGCTCATCACGTGGAACAGGTTGGCGGAGACGCCGAAGCCGGCGAGCAGGCCGAGCAGCAGGAGCGCCACCAGCGCCGAGGGCAGGAAGGCCGTGAGCGCGGGCCGCCAGGCGCGATAGCGGAGCAGGAGGAGGAGCACCACGAGGGCGCTACCCAACGCGAGCTGGCGCAGCGTCGTGGCCCGGAACTCGGAGTAGATCTCGCTCGCGAAGGTCCCCTGCTCGAAGAGGTGCACGTCCGGGAGATCCGCGAGCGCGGCCCGGATCCCCTCCGGGCTCCGCACCCCGCGCAGGTAGGCCACGGCGCCGAGGTCGCCGTGGAGATCGAGGAGCAGGGGGGCCAGGAGGTCGCCCAGGCCCGCCGCCTCGAGGTCGCCCCGCGCGAGGGGCGGGGGCGGCGGCGCCCGGAGGTCCGCGCGGAAGGCCTCGAAGGCGGCCTCCCGGAAGCCCTCGCGCCCGAAGGCGGCGGCGACGCGCGCGGGGAGCCCCGCGTCCTTCCGGACCAGGTCCTGGTTGCGTTGCTGCAGAGCCCGGGACCAGAGCAGGTCCGCCAGGGAGCGCGCCCCCGCGAGGTGGCCGGCGTCGACGGCGGAGCGGAGGCGCCGCTCGATCTCCTCCGAGAGCCGCAGGGCCGCCTCCTCGTCCCGCGCGAGCCCCACCACCACGCGACCGGTCTCGAAGCTCGCGACGCGCTCGCGCACGCGCCGGTCCTCCTCCAGGAGCTCCGGGTCGAAGCTCGTGAGCTTCGAGAGGTCGTCCACCCAGGTGAGGCGAGGGAGGGCCAGCGCGGCCAGGAGCCCCGCCGCCAGGGCGATGCCGGCGAAGCGGCGGCGCCGGCTCGCGAGGGCCGCGTAGAGCCCGGCGAGGGACGCCGCCGTGCGCTCCGCGCGCGGCGGCAGGGGCCCCGCGAAGGGAATCCAGTCCGGCAGCAGGAGCCGGGTCGTGAGCCAGGCGGTCGCCACGCCCACCAGGGAGAAGAAGCTGATCTCGCGGAAGGCGGGGAAGGAGGTGACGGCCATGCCGGCGAAGCTCGCCATGGTCGTGAGGGCGCCGAGCGAGAGGCTCGGCCCGAGCCGCCGCGCCGCGGCGCGGGGCGAGAGCGGCCCCGGGGCCAGCCGCTGGTGGATCAGCAGGTGGACCGAGTAGTCGATGCCGACGCCCATCAGGATGGTGCCGAAGGCCATGGTGAGGCCGTCCAGGCGGCCGAAGACCAGGAGCCCCAGGCTCGTGGCGACGAGGATCCCGGCCAGCGGCGGGATCATCACCACGAGGAAGCTGCGCGCGGTGCCCACCAGCAGCAGGAAGAGCGCCGCCACCCCCCCGAAGGAGAGGACGACGATGCGGACCGCATCGCGCCGGATGCTGCGCTCCGCCGCCACCGCGAAGCGGTGGGCGCCGCCGATCTCGAGCCGGAGCCCGGCGTCGGGGCCGGCCTCGGCCGTGAGTCGCCGGGCCCCCTCCTCGAAGGTGGCCTGCACCCGGGCCAGGAACGGCCCCTGGACCCCCGAGGCAAAGGCCGAGGAGCGGGTGGCGAGGAAGAGCACCGCGTGCCCATCCGCGCTCACGAGCTGCCCCGCGAGGCTCCGGAGCTGCGGCCCTCCCTGGCGGAAGCGCAGGGCGATGCGCTCGAAGGCCCCGATCGGGTCGGCCCGCGCCAGCTCCTCCAGCAGCGGCGAGGCGGGCCCCGAGAGGCGCAGGCGCAGCTCCCGCGCGCGCCGGGCCAGGGCCTCCTCGGCCAGGAGCGCCGGCAGCTCGCGCTCCGGGTCGAGGGACAGGAAGCCGTGGCGGCGCGGGAAGTAGAGCGCGGTGAGCTTCTCCAGGTCCGCCTCGTCGGCGCCCGCGCGGAGCCACTCCACCTCGGGGTCCCGGCCCAGGGCCGCGGCGAGCTCGCCGGCGGCGCGGGCGGCGAGGCGCTCCTCCCGGGCCTCCACCGAGAGCACCAGCGTGCGCGTGAGCTCCGAGTCCGCCAGGCGGGCCGAGAGCGCCGCCAGCGGCGAGCGGCTCCCCACCGGCATGAAGCGGGTGATGTCGCTCCCGACCTCGAGGCGGAGCGCGCACCAGGTCGCGAGGGCCAGGGCCAGCGCGCCCTGCAAGAGCCTCCGGCCCGCGAGACTCACGGTCCGCTCGCCGGCCCCCGCGCCGCCTCCGGGCCCCCGGGAAAGAGCCGCGCCAGCTCCGCCGCGCTGAAGGCGTGGTCTCTGTCCACGGCCGAGAAGCGCGTGAGGGTGCGGTCGCCATCCCGCTCGCGGAGCTCCATCTCCCGCATCCCGCCCGCGTCCCCGCGCAGGAAGATGCCCGCCACGAAGCGGTCCAGCGGCGCCCGGCGCGGGACGAGCGCGAGCTCCCAGGCCGCCGCGTCGCCGGAGAGCGCCAGCTCGTAGCGCTCGCGCAGCCGCTCCGCGTCGCCGCGGAAGATCGCGACCAGGTTCTCGACGAAGGCGCGCGCCAGCGGGCTCGTCGAGAGGTCGATCTCCTCGCCGCCCGAGGCGTCGCGGAAGTGGAGCTCCTCGCCGTCGATGCGGAGCTCCGTCTCGGCGGGGTGGGTGGTGAAGCGCGCCAGGCGGTCGGGCGGCGCGAAGTAGAGCGTGCCGCGGCTCTCCAGCGGGACCGCCAGCAGCGCCAGCTCCTTCTTCTCGACGAACTCCGCCACCACGCCCCGGGTGGCGGCCATGCCCCGGAGCAGCTCCTCGACCTCGAGCTCGGCCCCCGGGGAGGGCGGCGTCGCGGCGAGGAGGGCGGCCAGCGCCGCGGCCAGCCTAGGCCAGCAGGCGCTGCCGGATCTCATCGGGGGTCTCGAGCAGGAGCTTCCGCTCGCGGTCGGTGATCGCCAGGATGGTGTGGCCGCGCGCGGCCCGTCGCCCCGCGGTCAGGTTCTGGATCTCGTAGGCGACGAAGATGCGGTGCTGGAGGTCGCGCACCCAGGCCGTGACCCGGGCGCGGTCCCGGTAGCGGAGCGGGTGGCTGTGCCGGCAGCGGCTCTCGATCACGAAGAAGAGGTAGCGGGGGCCGATCAGGTCGCCGGCGTCCAGGTCGCAGGAGCGCAGCAGCGCCGCCCGCGCGGCCTCCAGGTACTTGTAGTAGTGGCCGTGCCAGACGACGCCCAGCACGTCGACGTCGTAGAGGGGCACCTCGAGCTCGACCGAGGTCTCGCGCAGGCGCCCCATCAGCGCGGGTCCGGCGCCGCCGTCTCCCCGAAGAGGCCTCCCTCGGGCTCGAACGCCCCGATCGGGAGCGAGTCCGCTCGCAGGAGCTGGAGCACGCGCTCGATGTCGCGGTCCTGGCGCCGGTCCTCGCTCAGCGGGGGGACCTCCTTGCGCACCGCCTCGCGCAGGGCGGGGATCCGGCCGCGCAGGTTCCCCCCGTCGCGCAGGTCGAGGGCCTGACAGGAGGCCAGGAGCCCGATCGCCGCCACCGTCTCCGCGAGCTCGAGGACGCGCAGGCAGTCGCGCGCGGCGATCGTCCCGAGGCTCACCTTGTCCTGGTTGTGGGACTCGGTGCTGCGGCTGAAGGCCGAGGCGGGCATGCTGAGCTTGAGCGCCTCGGCGGTGAGCGCGGAGGCGCTGATCTGCATGGCCTTGAAGCCGTGGTGGGTGAGATTGCCGGAGGCCACCAGGTTCTCCGGGAGGCCCGCGCTGGTGGCCGGGTCGCAGAGGAGCACGAGCTGGCGGTCGAGGAGGTCCGCCACGCTCGCGAGCGCCGCCTTGAGCCCGTCCATCGCGAAGCAGACGTGGCCGCCGTAGAAGTTCCCGCCGTGCAGGATCTCCCCGCTCTCGGGGTCGACGAGCGGGTTGTCGTCCACGGAGTTGAGCTCGATCTCGAGGGTGCGGCGGGCCAGCTCGAGCGCGTCGACGAGCACGCCGATCACGTGGGGCGCGCAGCGCAGCGAGTAGCGGTCCTGGAGCCGCGCCGGCGCCGCGCGCCGGGCGCCGGCGGCGAGCCCCAGGTCCTCGCGGATCCAGGCCGCGCAGCGCACCTGCCCGGGGTGGGGCTTGAGCTCGAAGATGCGCGCGTCGAAGTGGCCCGGGTTGCCCCGGGTGGCCTCGACGACGGCGGCCGTCTGCGCCGCGGCCAGGCGCGCCAGGCGCCGCGCCCCCGCGAAGGCCAGGCAGCCGAGGGCCGTCATCACGCTGGTCCCGTTCATGAGCGAGAGGCTCTCCTTCGGGGCCAGCGCCAGGGGCTCGAGCCCGGCCTCCAGGAGCGCCTGGTCGGCGGGCAGCACGCGGCCGCCGAGGGTCACCTCGCGCTCGCCGGCCAGGGCCGCGGCCAGGTAGGAGAGCGGCGTCAGGTCTCCGCTCGCCCCGACGGAGCCCTCGGCGGGGATGCGCGGCAAGAGGCGCTGGTTGAGGAGCGCGCAGAGCCGCTCGAGCAGGACCGCGCGCACGCCGGAGTGGCCGCGGGCCAGGGAGACGAGGCGCACCGCCACGACCGCGGCGGCCTCGTTCTCGTCGAGGATGCGCCCGGTGCCGCAGCCATGGAAGCGGAACAGGTTCTGGGGCAGCTCGCCCCGCAGCGCCTCCGGGATCGCATTGCCGACCGAGGCGCCGACCCCGGTCGTGACACCGTAGACGGGCTCGCCGCGCGCCTGCGCCTGCTCGAGGGCGCGCCGGCCGCGCTCGAGCCAGGCCCGGTAGCCCGGGTCCGGATCGATCTCGGCCCGCAGCGCGCCGCGCGCCAGCGCCAGGATCTCGTCGATGCGGAGGGCCGAGCGCCCGATGCGGCAGGCCGCCCGCGCGTCCTCGGCGCGGGGATCCGGGCGCGGGATTCGGGCGGCCATCGCGCGGGATACTACCCCGGGGATCCGGATTGGTCCCGGCCGTCGGGGAAGGGCGGCTCCCCCGTCGAGGCGTGCGGGGTCGAGGGCGCTGCGCGATGCTGGGACCCGATGGGCGCGCCCTCCCCGGCGAGAATCTCGCGGGTCCTCCGCACCGCTCTGGCCTGGGCGGCCTTCGGGGTCCTGTGCGCCGCTCTGGGCCTCGTCGTGCTCCCGCTGGTGCGCCGGCTCCCGCGCGGGAGCGCTGCCGCGGACCTGCGCGCCCAGCGGGCGCTCCAGCGCGCGGCCCGCCTCTACCTCGGGCTCGCCGCGGCGCTCGGCGTGCTGCGGCTGCGGATCGACGGGGGGGAGCGCCTGCGCGCCGGCGGTCCCCGCCTCGTCGTGGCCAACCACCCGACCCTGCTGGACGCGGTGGCCCTGATCTCGCTGGCCCCGCAGCTCGATTGCATCGTGAACGCCGCCCGCGTGGAGCACCCCTTCCTGAGCCGCCTCGCGGCCGCCGCGGGGTATATTCGCAACGACGGCGGGCCCGCCGTCGTGGCGGAGGCGACGCGAAGGCTGCGGGCCGGGCGCTCCCTCCTCGTCTTCCCGGAGGGCACCCGCTCGCCGCGCGGCGGCCTCGGGCGCTTCCAGAGGGGGGCGGCCCACATGGCGCTCGCGAGCGGCTACGATCTGCTGCCGGTGGTGATCGCCTGCGACCCGCCGACGCTGGCGAAGGGAGAGAGGTGGTACGAGGTGCCCGGGCGCCGCTTCGAGCTCTGGCTGCGGGTCGGCGAGCCCCTCTCGCCGCGTCCGCTCCTCGAGGGCGGGCTCGCGCCGCCGCTCGCGGCGCGGCGCCTCACCGCCGAGCTGCGCGAGGTCTTCGCAAAAGGGCTGGAGGGCTCCGATGTCCCTGGATCTCGAAGCTGAGCTGAAGGAGCTCATCATCGACGCCCTCGAGCTCGAGGACGTGAGCCCCGAGGACATCGCCTCGGAGGAGGCGCTCTTTCTCGAGGGCCTGGGCCTCGACTCGATCGACGCCCTCGAGCTGGCCATGGCCCTCGAGGAGCGCTACGGCGTGAAGGTCGGAGACGATCCCGAGCAGAACCAGCGCATCTTCGCCTCGGTCCGGAGCCTCGCGGCCTTCGTCGGGGAGCAGCGCGGGTAGGCGCCTGGGATGCCGGCCTCGGACGAGCTCATCCTCGAGTCGCTGCGCGCGGTCCTTGTGCGCGAGTTCGAGCTGCCGGAGGCGGCGCTCCAGCCCGAGGCGAGCCTGGCCCGCGATCTCGACCTCGACAGCCTCGACGCCGTGACCCTCGAGCTCGAGCTCGAGGCCACGACCGGCGTGCAGCTCGAGCTCGAAGACATGAAGCGCGTGGAGACGCTCGGCGATCTCGTGGCGCTGCTCCGCGATCGGAAGCCCGAGCCGCGAGGCTGAGTGCAAGCCCGAAGGGGGGCGCGCAGCGAGGCGACGCCGAGCGGAGTCCCAGGAAGAGCCCGAAGGGCGCGCAGCGAGGCGACGCCGGGTCCGCCCCCATGACCGCAGCCTTCCTCCCGTTCTCGCAGACGCTCTCCCGCGGGCGCCCGGCCCGGGCGCTCGTGGCCTTCGGACGCGGCGGCGAGCGGAGCTTCGCGGACCTCGAGGCGCGCGTGGCGGGCCTCGCGGGGGCGGTGGAGGCGGTGGGCCGCGGGCGCTGGCTCCTGCACAGCGTCAGCAGCTACGCGGCGGCGGTGGGTCTGCTGGCGCTGGCCCAGGCGGGCTGCGTGGCGGTGCTGGTTCCGAACCTCGGGCCCGCGACGCTGCGCCGGCTGCGGCGCGGCGCGGCGGGCGCGATCCTCGACCCGGGCCCGGGCGGGGAGGCCCTGGGCGCGTTGCCGCGGCTGGCCCCCCTCGAGGCGCGGGCCGCGCCGCGCCGCCCCTGGCGCGCCCTCGATCGCGAGGCGCCGCTCGCCGAGCTCCTGACCTCGGGCACGTCCGGTGCGCCGCGGCGGGTCGCGAAGGCGGCGCGGCACCTGGAGGACGAGGTCGCCGCCCTCGAGGCCCGGCTCGGCGCCGGCCTGCCCCGGAGCGCGCGGATCTTCGCCAGCGCCTCCCACCAGCACATCTATGGCCTCCTCTTCCGGGTGCTCTGGCCGCTGGCCGCGGGCCGGCCCTTCGAGAGCGAGACCCTGCTCCACGCCGAGGAGCTCCTGCCGCGCATGGCCGAGGTACCCGACTGCGCGCTCGTGACCACCCCCGTCCACCTGCGGCGGCTCGCCGCCGGCGACGGGCTGCGCCGCGTGCGCGGGAGCTGTCGCGCCGTCTTCTGCTCGGGCGGGCCCCTCGAGGCGGAGACGGCCAAGGCCGTGGCCGCCCGGCTGGACCGGGCGCCGCTGGAGATCCTGGGATCCACGGAGACGGGCGGGGTGGCACTGCGCCAGCGCACGCGGGACGGGGAGTCCTGGCTCCCCCTGCCCGGCGTCGCCTGCGCGGTCACCCGGGAGGGCCTGCTGGCCGTGACCTCGCCCTTCGCCAGCGTCGGCCGCAGGGCCGGCGGCGGGGCCCGCCGCTTCGTGCTGGGCGACCGGGCGGAGCTGGCGCAGGACGGGAGCTTCCGGCTCCTCGGGCGCGCCGATCGCGTCGTCAAGGTCGGGGAGAAGCGCCTCTCGCTGCCGGAGATGGAGCGCGCGCTCGAGGCCCATCCCTGGGTGGCCGAGGCGGCGCTCGTCGCGCGCGGCCGCGGGCGCGACGAGCGCGTGCACGCCGTGCTGGTGCCGAGCGCGCCGGGGAGCGCGGCGCTCGAGGCCCGGGGCCGGCGCGCCTTCACCCGCGCACTCGCCTCGCACCTGGCCGAGCGCTTCGACCGCGTGCTCCTGCCGCGCGCCTGGCGCACCGCCCGGGAGCTCCCGCGCGACGCCCAGGGCAAGCTCTCCCAGGGGGCGCTGGCCGCGCTTCTCGCGCGCGCGCCGCGCGCGGCGGGAGCGGCCCGGGCGGGCAGAGAGCCCGAGGTCCTGGCCGAGCGGCGCGGCGCGGGCCGGCTCGAGCGGCGCCTGCGCGTGCCCGCCGACCTCGCCTGGCTCGACGGCCACTTCGAGGGGCTCCCCCTGGTGGCGGGCGTGGTCCAGCTGCGCTGGGTGCTGGAGGCGGCGCGGGAGCTCCTGGGAGGGCCGCCGCGACCGAGGCGCCTCGAGGGGCTCAAGTTCCCGGAGCTCTTGCGGCCCGGGCAGGAGCTGACCCTCACCCTCGAGCTCTCCCCGGCGGGCGACCGGCTCCACTTCGAGCTCGCCGAGAGCGGGCGCGTCTTCGCCTGCGGCCAGGCCCGGCTCGCCGCGCCGGGAGAGGGCGCGCCGTGAAGCCCTGTCTGCTGATCCCGATCTTCGACCACGGGGCGGCGATCGGCCGGGTGCTGGACTCGCTGGCGCGCTTCGGGCTTCCCTGCCTGGTGATCGACGACGGGAGCGCCGCCGAGACCCGCGCGGCCCTCGACGCGGCCGAGGCGCGGCACGCCTTCGTCGAGGTGCACCACCGCAAGGAGAACGGAGGCCGCGGGGCGGCGCTCAAGACCGGCTACCGGCGCGCGGCGCAGCGCGGCTTCTCCCACGCGCTCCAGCTCGACGCCGACGGTCAGCACGACGCTTCCGACGTCCCGCGCTTCCTGGCCTGCCTCGAGCGGGATCCCGACTCGCTCGTCCTGGGCACGCCGGTCTTCGACGCCAGCGTCCCCCGGAGCCGCCTGTACGGGCGCCAGCTCTCGCGCCTCATGGTCTGGCTCGCCACCCTCTCCTTCGAGGTCGACGACCCCCTGTGCGGCTTCCGCGGCCTCCCGATCGCCCCGGTCGTGGAGCTCCTCGACGCGGTGCCGACCGGCGACCACATGGAGTTCGATCCCGAGCTCCTGATCCACCTGTTCTGGCGCGGCCTGCGCGTGCAGACGCTCGCGACCCGCGTCGTCTACGACCCGAAGGGCCTCTCCCACTTCGACCCGCTCTGGGACGACCTGAGGCTCGCCGGCGTCTACGCCCGGGCGCTGGCAGCGCTCCCCGGGCGCCTCCCGCGGCGGCTCGGCCGCCGGCGGGGGCAGCGGGGGAGCGCGCGATGAGCGCGACCCCGCGGCCCGCGGGCTGGGCCGAGCTCGCCGAGGTCGGGACGCTGCGGGCGCTGCGGCTCGGGGCCTGGCTCCAGCGCTGCCTCGGCCGGCGCCCCATGCAGGCGGTGCTCTGGGTCTCGGCCCTCTACTTCGCGCTGCGCCGCGGGGCCGCGCGGCGCGCCTCGCTCCACTACCTGCGCCGCCTGTACGGGACCCCGGCGGGGCGCGCGGCGCTCGGCCGGCGCCCGGGGTTCCCGGCCGTGGTGCGCCACTTCCACGCCTTCGCCGAGAGCCTCTCCGACCGCATCCTGGCCTGGGGCGGCGGGCTCGGCGGGCTCCAGCTCGAGCACGACGGCAGCCAGAAGCTCTTCTCCGTGGCGCGGAGCGGCCGCGGCGGGATCCTGCTGGGCGCGCACCTGGGGAGCTTCGACATGCTGCGGCTCGTCGCCGGGAAGTACCAGGTCGTCGTGAACGTGCTCCTCTACCGGGAGAACGCCCGGCGCATCAACGCGCTCTTCGACAGCCTCTCCTCCGAGAACCGGGTGCGGATCATCGAGCTCGATCCGGCCTCCCTGGACGCCGCCTTCGCGATCCGGGCCTGCCTCGGGCGCGGCGAGCTCGTGGCGATCCTGGCCGACCGCGTGCGCCCGGGGGAGCCGGGCCGCTCGGCGGAGGTGGACTTCCTCGGCCGGCCGGCCCGCTTCCCGCTGGCACCGTTCCTGCTGCCGGCGCTGCTCGGCTGCCCCGCCTTCCTGGCGCTCTGCGTGCGGACCGGGCCGCGCCGCTACCGCACGCTCCTGCGCCCGCTCGCGACACCGCGGCGCGTTCCGCGCCGCGAGCGCGAGAAGCACGCCCGGGAGCTCATCCTGCGCTACGCCGGCCTGCTCGAGGCCACCTGCCAGGAGCTCCCCTTCCAGTGGTTCAACTTCTACGACTTCTGGGGCGAGGAGGCGGGTCCGCCGTGAGGGCCGCCGGGTTCCCGGAGATCGCGGAGCTCCTGCCGCAGTCCGGCGGCATGCGGCTCCTGGCCCGCGTGCTCTCCCACGAGCCCGCGCGCACCGTGTGCGAGGTGGAGGTGGCCGCGAGCGCGCTCTTCGCCGAGCCCGACGGGAGCGTGCCGGCCTTCGTGGCCCTCGAGTACATGGCCCAGTGCGCGGCCGCCCACGGGGGCCTCCTGGCCCGGGCCGCGGGCGCCCCGGTCCGGCCGGGCCTCTTCCTGGGCGCGCGGGGCGTCGCGCTGCGGGTCGACGCCTTCCGCCCCGGGGAGATCCTGCGCGTGGAGGCGCGCCACCGCGGGGGCGAGGCGGGCCTCGTGGTCTTCGACTGCGCGGTGCGCAGCGCCGCCGGGCGCGAGCCGCTGGTGGAGGGGCGCCTGAACGTCTACACCCTGGTGACGGGCGCGGAGAGCGCCGGAGGAAGCAGCGGGTGAGGCGCGCCGAGCGCAGGAGCGAGGGGCCCCGCCGCGCCCTGGTGACGGGCGCCGCGGGCGGGATCGGCCGCGCCGTGGCGCGGGCCCTGGCCCGCGACGGCTTCGACCTGGCCCTGGGCTACCACCGGAGCAAGGCGGCGGCGGAGCAGCTCGCCGCGGAGGTGGAGGGGCAGGGCCGGCGCGCGCGCCTGCTCGCCTTCGACGTGGCCGACCGGGAGGCCTGCGCCGCCGCCCTCGAGGCGGAGCTCGCCGCCGGGGGCGCCTTCTGGGGCGCGGTGCTCTGCGCCGGCGTGAACCAGGACGCGTCCTTCCCGGCCCTCTCGGGGGAGGCCTGGGATCGCGTGCTCCGCACCAACCTCGACGGCTTCTACAACGTGCTCCGCCCGCTGGTGCTCCCCATGGTGCGGCTGCGCGGGGGGGGCCGCATCGTCGCGATCTCCTCCCTGGCCGGGCTCGCCGGGAACCGGGGGCAGGTGAACTACGCCGCCTCGAAGGCGGGCCTCGTCGGCGCGGCGAAATCGCTCTCCCTCGAGCTCGCGAAGCGCCGGATCACGGTGAACTGCGTGGCCCCCGGCTGGATCGAGACCGAGATGCTGGCGGGGGCGGACCTCGAGGCGCTGGCGCGCCAGGTCCCGCTCGGGCGCCTGGGCCAGCCCGAGGACGTGGCGGCGGCGGTCTGCTTCCTCTTCTCCGAGGGCGCCTCCTACATCACGGGCCAGGTGCTCTCGGTGGACGGGGGCCTGTGGTGAGCGCAAGCCCGAAGGGCGCGCAGCGAGGCGGAGCCGAGCGGAGTCCCGGGGAGAGCCCGAAGGGCGCGCCGGCCGCGGCCCTCGACGTGGCGATCCTGGGCGGCGGGCTGGCCGGGAACCTGCTGGCCCGCCAGCTCAAGCGCCGGCTTCCGGAGCTCCGCGTCGGCCTCTTCGAGCGCGAGACCGGCACCTCCTACAAGGTGGGCGAGGCCACCGTCGAGATCGCCGCCAGCTACCTGGTGCGCCGCCAGGGCCTCTCGAGCTATCTCTACGAGCAGCAGCTGCCCAAGAACGGCCTGCGCTACTTCTTCGACGACGCCGAGAAGAGCCTCCCGCTCCCCGAGATGAGCGAGATCGGCACCGTCAACCTGCCCTTCCATCCGGCCTTCCAGCTCGACCGGGCGCGGCTCGAGGCGGATCTGCTCGACATGAACCGGCGCGACGGCGTGCGCGTGCGCAGCGCCGCGCGGGTGGGCGAGGTCGAGCTCGGGTCGGGCGGTGCCCCGCATCGCTTCGCGGTGCGCGAGGCGGGCGGCGTCACGCGCTTCTCCGCGCGCTGGCTGGTGGACGCCGCCGGGCGCGGCGGGCTCCTGGCGCGGCGCCTGGGCCTGCGCCTGCCCGAGCCGGAGCACCAGCTGGGCTCCGTCTGGGGGCGCTTCGAGGGCGTGGCGGACATCGACGAGCTGGGCCCGGAGTCCTTCCGCGCCCGCGTGCGGCACACCGCGCGCCGTCTCTCGACGCTGCACTTCTGGTACCCGGGCTACTGGATCTGGATGATCCCGCTGCGCGGTGGCGTGACCAGCGTGGGCGTCACGGGCCGGCGCATGGCCGCGGAGCCCGAGCTCCGCACGCCCGCGGGCTTCCGCGCCTTCCTCGACGAGCACCGGGCCGTGCGCGAGCTCCTGGCCGGATCCAAGGTGCTCGACCACGGGAGCTACCGGCGCATCGCCTACGGCACGCGGCGCTTCTTCCACCCGGACCGCTGGGGGCTCACGGGCGAGTCGGCCACCTCCGCCGATCCCCTCTACAGCCCCGGCGGCGACTTCATCGCCCTCGAGAACGATCTCCTCGCGGATCTCATCGCCCGCGACGCGGCCGGCGAGGGCGCCAACGCCCTGGCCGAGCGCTGCGAGCTCTACGACGCCTTCATGCGCTTCCGGCACGAGGCGGCCATGCTGCTCTACATCGGGCTCTACGAGGGCCAGGGGAGCTTCGAGCTGGCGCGCGCCAAGTGGGACTTCGACATCGGCTGCTACTACAACCTCTGGGTCTCGCCCTACCTGCTGGACCAGCACCTGGACCCGGCCTTCCTGCGCCGCCAGCTGCGCCTGCGCCCCTTCATCCTCCAGGCCCTCAAGAACTTCGCGGGCCTCTTCCAGCGGGTGGAGGCCGAGCTGCGCCGGCGCGGCGACTACTTCCGCCGCAACCGCGGGGAGTTCCACTACGGGCTCGCCAACATCGACTTCGCCGAGCGGGTGGGGCTGCCGCGCTCGCCCCGCGAGGTGCTGGAGGCCACCGGCGTCGTCTTCCACCGGGTGCGCGCCGGGGCCCTCGAGCTCCTGGGCCGCGGCCCCGCCGCCGACCAGGCCCCCCTGCCCCTCTCCGCCTACCTCCTGGACCGGCCGCTTGACTGAGTGCAAGCCCGAAGGGCGCGCAGCGAGGCGGCCAGCGCCGGGAGGCGCGCGCAGCGAGGCGAAGCCGAGCGTCGATCGCACGGGAAGGGCGCGGGTCCTGGCGGGCGGGCTCGCCCTCCGCTGGCCGGCCCGCCTCGCGCTCCTGGGCCTCCTGGGCCTCGCCCTCGCCAGCGGCCGGGAGGTCTTCCTGCGCCTGGCGCCGGCCCTGGTCTACGGCGCCCTGGGCCTGGCCTTCCGGGCCAGCCTCGCGGGGGGGTCGTCCCTGATCGAAGAGCTCGTGCGGCGGCGCATCCCGGAGGCGCCGGAGTTCATCGCCGGCTACTGCCGCGGCCTCACGCGCGCCTGGGCGTGGCTTCTGCTCTCCAGCGCGCTCGCCGTCGCCGCCCTGGCCCTGGCGGGATCCCGGGAGGGATGGCTCGCGGCCAGCAGCTGGGGCGTCCCGGCGCTGCTGGCCGCCTGCGCCGGCGGCGAGTTCCTCTTCCGCAAATGGTGGTTCCGCTACTACTTCTCGGGCGGGCCCCTCGACCGGCTCTTCGCCCGCTTCTTCCCCGCCGAGGCCACCGAGCGCGGCCGCCGCTCCCAGGCCTACATCCAGTGCTACCGCGAGGAGCGGGCGCGCGCGGGCGCGCTCAGCTCGTCACCATGAGCCCGGTCGCGAGGACGATCCGCCGCTCCAGGGTGCGGATCCACTTGTTGTAGCCCTTGTGGATCGTGTCGCCCTCGTGCCTCAGGTTCTCGCTGCTCTGGTAGCTGATGCTGAAGGTCTCGGTGTCGAAGCGGACGAGGGCCTCCGCCGTGTGGCGCCGGTTGCGGAGCCGGGCCCGGACCTCCCCCGGTCCGACCTCCGTCATCTCCCAGCCGAGGCTCGCGCCGGCCTGCTGGATGGCCTTCGTGACCTCGGCGAGGCTGGCCCCGGCCGGCGCTCCGAGGGCGACGCCGCTCGGGTTGTAGATGGGTGCGGTGCGGCAGGCAGCCAGCGCGAAGAGCGCGAGGAGGAGCGCGGAGAAGATGGCCCGTCGTTGCATGGGGGTCCTCCTTCCCATCGTGTGACTCCGGGTTCTGCCACCCGGTAGAGCTGCTTGTCAAGGCCGCGGTCGCGCAGCGCGGGTGGGCGTTTCCCCCCGATCGCGCCCGTGTTAGGATCGGCCTCTGCGGCGGCGCTACATGGCGACTTCAGGCTGGGCGCACGCGGACTCGGGCCGCGCCGGCGAGCTGCTGCGGCGGCTCGCGCGGCTGAGCCGCGCCGCGCGCACCGGGATCGCCTTCGCCGCCTTCGGCGCGGGGGGCGTCTTCTTCGCGCTGCTCGTGATCCCGGCCCTGCGCTGCCTGCCCGGCTCTCCGCGCGAGCGCGAGTTCCGCTGCCAGCGGCTCGTGCACCTCTGGTTCCGCGCCTTCGTGCGCTTCATGCAGGGCCTCGGGATCCACCGCGTGGAGACCCATGGCGCGGAGCACCTGCGCGCGCCCGGCCAGCTGGTGGTGGCGAACCACCCGACGCTCCTGGACGTCGTGATGCTCGTGGCCCAGATGCCCCAGGCCGACTGCGTGGTGAAGCGGGCCGCCTGGTCCAATCCGTTCATGCGCAGCGTGGTGAAGGCGGCGGGCTACGTGCCCAACGACCTGGGCGAGGGGCTGATCGAGGCGTGCGCCGAGCGCCTGGACGCCGGCCGCACGCTGCTCTTCTTCCCCGAGGGCACGCGCTCCCCCGAGCGGGGGCTCGGGCCCTTCCAGCGCGGGGCCGCCCACGTGGCGCTGCGCTCCGGGCGCCCGATCCTGCCGGTCTTCATCCACTGCGACCCGCCCACCCTGAAGCGCGGGCAGCCCTGGTACGACGTCCCCGAGCGGCGCTTCGAGCTCCGGATCGAGGTCGGGGACCCCATCGCTCCCGCGCCGGGCGCCGGCGCCGGCCGCGGTGCCGAGGCGCGGCGCCTCACCGCGGCCCTGCGCGGGTTCTACGAGCAACGCCTGCGGGCAGTGGAAGGTGCCCCCGGGGCCCGCGCCGGGGCCGCGCGCCCGGCCGGGTTGGACGGTCGCCCCGCCGGAGACTAGGCTGCGCGGAGTGCGGTCGAAGGGCGAGATCCTCGAGTGGGTGAGGGGCGTGCTGCGGCGCGAGTTCCAGTTCCGCGACGAGGAGCTCCTCCCGACCACCCGCCTGGCGGAGGACCTGGACCTCGACAGCATCGACGCCATCGACATCGCGGTGCGCATGGAGGAGGAGCTCGGCGTGGAGCTGCTCGAGTCCGATCTCAAGTCGCTGCGCACGCTCGAGGACGTCGTCGAGTTCGTCCATGGGCGGAGCGCCTAGCGCGCGCCGCGGCGCCGCCCGGGGGGGGCCGGGCTGGAGCCGCGTGGCCGAGCGCGGCTCGCTCTGGGGCCTGCGCGTCACGGTCTTCTGCTACCGCGTGCTCGGGCGCCGGGCGAGCCTGGCCCTGGTCCACCTGGTGGTCGGCTATTTCTTCCTCACCGACCGCGCCGGGCGCCGAGCCTCGCGGGCCTTCCTCCGGCGCGTCTGGGCGCGCCCGGAGGGGCGCCTCGCCCTGGGCCGGCCGCCGGGGACCTGGACGAGCTTCCTCCACTACCGGAGCTTCGCGCTCTCCATCGTCGACCGGCTCGCGATCTGGTTCGGCCGCACGGCGGACTTCGGGTACGAGGTCCACGGCAGCGAGCACTTCGACCGGCTCGCCGCCGAGGGCCGCGGCGCGCTCGTGCTCGGCGCGCACCTCGGGAGCTTCGACGCGCTGCGCCTCCTGGCCGAGCGCCGGCGCGCGGTGGTGAACGTGCTGATGTTCACGCGCCACGCGCCGCTCATCAACCGGATCTTCCGGGAGCTCGCGCCGGGGGCGGAGGCGCGCGTGATCCACGCGGATCCCGGCTCGGTGCAGTCGGTCTTCGCCATCCGGCGCTGCATCGAGCGCGGCGAGCTGGTCGCGATCCTCGGCGACCGGGTCGAGCCGGCCGACCGCCACCGCACCAGCGCCGTCCCCTTCCTCGGCGGGACGGTCGAGCTCCCGCAGGCGCCCTTCCTGCTGGCCGGGCTGCTCCGCTGCCCCGTGATGCTGGTGCTGGCGCTGCGCCGGGGGCCCGGCCGCTACGAGGTCTTCGTCGAGGAGCTCGCCCCGGAGGTCCGCGTGCCCCGCCGCGGGCGCGGGAAGGTCGCGGCCGAGCTCCTGGCGGCCTACGCGGGGCGGCTCGAGGCGCACCTGCTGCGGGCCCCGCTCCAGTGGTACAACTTCTTCGACTACTGGGGGGACGCGGAGCCGGCCCCCCGAGGGCGGGGGGCGGGATGAGGCGGCGCGTGGTCGTGACCGGGATGGGCGGCCTCTCCCCGATCGGGCAGGACTGGAAGCAGGCGCGCGACTTCCTGCGCTCCGGCCGCTCCGGCGTGCGGCGCATGCCCGAGTGGGACGAGATCGAGGGCCTCGCGACCCGCCTCGCCGCCCCGGTTCCGGATTTCGGGATCCCGGCGCACTATCCGCGCAAGAAGACCCGCAGCATGGGCCGCGTCTCGCTGCTCTCGGTGCGGGCCGCGGAGCTCGCCCTGGCCGACGCGGGCCTCCTGGGAGACCCGCTCCTCGGCGGCGGGAGGGTCGGCGTGGCCTTCGGCTCCAGCGCCGGGAGCCCGCCGGCCATGGCCGTCTACGCGCGCAAGCTCTGGGTGGGGCGGAGCGTCAAGGGGATCGGCGCCAACGACTACCTCCAGTTCATGCCCCACACGACCGCGGCCAACGTGGCCCAGTTCTTCGGCCTGCGCGGCCGCGTGATCCCGACCTCGAGCGCCTGCACCTCCGGGAGCCAGGGAATCGGCTTCTCCCTCGAGGCCATCCGCCACGGCCAGCAGGAGCTGATGCTGGCGGGGGGGGCCGAGGAGCTCGACGCGATGGACGCGGCCATCTTCGACGTGCTCTTCGCGGCTTCCACGCGAAACGGCGAGCCCGAGAGGACGCCGCGGCCCTTCGACGCCGAGCGCGACGGCATGGTGGTGGGCGAGGGGGCCGGCTGCCTGGTGCTGGAGGAGCTCGAGCACGCCTGCCGCCGCGGCGCTCGCATCCACGCCGAGGTCCTCGGCTGGGGGACGAACTGCGACGGCCGCCACCTCACGAATCCCGACGCCGAGGGGATGCAGGAGGTCATGCGCCTCGGCCTCGCCGACGCGGGCCTGGCCGCCGCCGACGTGGGCTACGTGAACGCCCACGGCACCGCCACCGAGATCGGCGACATCGCCGAGAGCCAGGCCACCCGCGCCGTCTTCGGCGAGCGGACGCCCGTGAGCACGCTCAAGGGGCACCTGGCCCACACGCTCGGCGCCTGCGGGGCGCTCGAGGCCTGGCTCACGATCGAGATGCTGCGCGAGGGGTGGGTCGCGCCCAGCCTGAACCTCGAGCGGCTCGACGAACGCTGCGCGCCGCTCGACTACGTGCGCGGTGCGCCGCGCCCGCTCGAGGTGGAGATCGCCGTCAGCAACAACTTCGCCTTCGGCGGCGTCAACACCTGCCTCGTGCTGCGGCGCTGGCCGGAGTAGCCGCGCGCCGCATCAGCGGGGCCAGCGGCCGCGGTAGGCGAGCGAGCGGCGGCCGTTGGCGGTTCGCTCGGCGGGGAAGAGGCGCGCGAGGACCTGGTCGGCGAGGCCCCGCCCGTAGCCCCGGAACCAGAGCTTGCGCACCAGGGTCTCGCCGACGAGCAGCGCTCCCAGGAGCAGGTAGAAGACGAGGCCCGTGTAGAGCGTCCACCAGGCCAGCGGCGCGAAGAGCGCCAGCGCGCCCACCGCGAGGGCGTGGAGCGCCAGGAAGACGCACCAGAGCACGGTGACCTTGCGGCAGTAGCCGAGCGTGAAGGGCGGGAGGTCGTGCTCGATGGCGCGCGCGAAGCGCTCGATCATGGGCGGTCCGGAGCGCAGGCTCCAGGCGAAGGCGGCCAGCACGTAGAGGCCCGCGAGCATCGGGAGGAAGAGCAGCAGGCGCCGGTCGCCGAGCGCGATCGAGAGGCCGATCAGGCAGGCCAGGGGCAGATGGGGCCGGAGCGCCCGCCAGAGATCCGCCGCGGAGCCGCGCAGGCGCAGGACCAGCGAGAGGGCGTAGAGGCCCAGCAGCAGCGCCGCCAGGCTGCGGGCCGCGAGGCGCGCGTAGCCGAGGTAGATCACGAGCGGGTAGGCGAGGTAGAGGGCCGCCTGGAGCGAGCTGGCGGCCCGCTCGCGCGGGGTCGCGCGCAGGCGGCGGGGGGCGGGCTCCATCGCGCCGCACGGTAGTGCCCGGCGCCCGGCGGCACAATCGCGCCGGGGGCCGATTGCGGGCCGCGAGGGCCCTGTGGTAATCGCCCGCCATGGGCCCGGCGCGAATCCAGAGCGTCGCCATCGTCGGCGGAGGACCGGCCGGCTCGGCGCTGGCGGTGCACCTCGCGCGGGCGGGGCTCCGGGTGGGACTCTTCGCGCGCGAGCGCTCGCGCGGTCTCGTGGTGGGGGAGTCCCTGGTGCCGGCCGTGGTCCCCTGCCTGCGCGAGCTCGGCCTCGAGGAGGAGGTGCGGGGCTTCGCCGCCTACAAGCCCGGAGCGAGCTTCGCCACCGGCCCCGCCGAGAGCCTGCACTTCCGCTTCGCGGACTTCGCCGGGCGGCTGCCCGGCTACGCCTGGAACGTGCCCCGCGACCGCTTCGACGCGGCGCTGCTCGCGGCCGCCGCCAAGAGCGGCGCGCACATCGTCCCGGAGGCCGCGCGGGTCGAGCGCGTGCCGGGGAGCGAGGGCGAGCCGGAGGGCCCGCGCGTCCGACTCGCCGACGAGAGCCGGGCGGCGGCGGGCGGATTCTTCGCCGAGCCCCCGGATCTCCTGGTGGACGCGAGCGGCCGCCTGCGCCTGCTGTCGCGGCTGCTGGGCCTCCCGGAGCGCGCGGGCGCGCGGCGCGACACGGCCCTCTTCGCCCACTGGGAGGGCGTCCCGGTCGAGCCCGAGGGCCACGTCTTCTCCGATCGACTCGGGCACGGCTGGTGCTGGCGCATTCCGCTGCCGGGCCGCGTCTCCCTCGGGATCGTGGTGGATGGCAGCGTCCTGACGGCCCGGGGCAGCACCCGGGAGGAGCAGTACGAGCGCACCCTCCGCGAGGAGCCGCATCTCCGGCGGCTCACGGCCGGCGCGCGGCGCCTCAGCGACGTGGTGCGCTACAGCAACTACCAGCTCACGACGCTGCGCGCCGTGGGTCCCGGCTGGGCGCTCGTGGGCGACAGCTTCGGCTTCATCGACCCGGTCTTCTCGAGTGGCCTCTACCTGACCTTCGACGGCGCGCGTGAGCTCTCCCGGGCCGTGCGGCGCGGCACCCGCGCGGCCTTCCGCCGCTACGAGCGCCGCCAGATCCGGCACCTCGAGACCTGGCAGCGGGTGGTCGACTACTTCTACGACGGGCGGCTCCTCGCCCTGCTCCGGATGCGCGAGGAGCTGCCCGAGAACTGGATCGGCCGCTTCTTCCACCCCCACGTCTCGCGCCAGCTCCCGCGGCTGTTCACCGGCGAGTCCACCCGGGGGCGCTACGGCCCCTGGCTCCTGGACTTCATGATCCGTCACGCGCTGCGCGGGGCGGACTGCGAGAGCCTGCGGATCGACTAGAGCCGCTGGAAGGCGAAGCGCCGCGCCCCGGATCCCAGGCGCAGGCGCGGCTCGCGGGCGTGGAGCCAGCGCAGGAACTCGAGGGCGTCGGGCCAGGGCGCCGGCGCCCCGTTCGGCTCCGCCGCCTCGAGGTCGAAAGCGAGCGGGGTGCCCTCGCCCCCCCGCGCGAGCAGCAGCGCCAGGGCGTAGGAGGCGGGCCGCTCGTCCAGGAGCGCCGCGAAGGTCGGGGCCAGGGGCACCTCCCCCATGACGAGGAGCACGCCCCGGTCCGGCTCCCGCTCCAGGTGGCAGAGCGCCTCGAGGAAGCCGCAGCCGAAGGTGTCCTCCATGGCGGCCACGGAGCTCGAGGCCTGCCGGTTGGCCGCGGCGATCGAGAAGAGGCCCGCCTGCGCGTTGTGCACGCTGTGGCTGAAGCGCGCCGGGGAGAGGGGCTCGCGGGCGGCCAGGTGCTCCAGGAGCTCGATCGACTGGTTGATGTTGCCGTGGCGCGAGGCGAAGACCGTGCGCACCCGGGCGAGCTCGCCGGCGGCGCAGCAGTCGAAGGCCGCCTGGAGCATGATGCGCGCCAGGGGCCCGCAGCGGCGCCGCAGGAGCGGCGGCAGGAAGCGCGCCGCGGGCTCGCCTTCGCCCTCGAGCGGGGCGGGCTCGGCGCACCAGCCGCGCCAGGCCTCGGCGCTCGCGCGCCCGGGCGCCCAGGCCGACCAGCGCTGGAGCGTCACCGCGATCACGCCGGCCCGCCCTCGAGCACGAGCGTGCAGTTGTTCCCGCCGAAGCCGAAGGAGTTGGTCATGACCGGCCCCGCCGGCGCCCGCGCGCCCTTGGCGGCGAACGGCAGGTCCGGGAGCGCCGGATCGCGCCGGCCATCCCAGGCGTGGGGCGGGAGCTCGAGGGAGCCCCCCCGGGCCTCGCGCAGCACCAGCCAGCAGAAGGCGGCCTCCAGCGCCCCGGCGGCGCCGAGCGCGTGGCCCACGAGCGGCTTGGTCGAGCTCGAGGGCGGCGGCGCGGGGAAGACGCGCGCGACGGCAGCGCACTCCACGGCATCGTTCAGAGCGGTGCCGGTCCCGTGCAGGTTCAGGTACGCGATCGCCTCCGGCGCGAGGCCGGCGTCCGCGAGGGCGCCGCGCATGGCCGACTCGGCGCCGCGCCCGTCGGGATCGGGCGCCGACATGTGGTGGGCGTCGCTCGACTCCCCCACCCCGCGCAGCTGGATCCCGCCCGCCTCCCGGGTCGCGAGGAAGATCGCCGAGCCCTCGCCCAGGGTGAGGCCCTTGCGGTTCGCGCTGCACGGGTTCGCGACCTCGTCGGAGACGAGCTGGAGCGCGCCGAAGCCATTGGTGGTGAGCCCGCAGAGGCTGTCGGTGGCGCCCGCCACCACCGCGTCGCAGAGCCCCAGGGCCAGGAGCGAGCGGGCCGAGGCCAGCGCGCGGGCGCCCGACGAGCAGGCGGTGGAGAGCGTGTAGCAGGGCCCGGCGAGACCCAGGAGCTCCGCCGCGAAGCGCGCGGCCCCGCCGAACTCGAGCTGCTCGTAGTGGAAGGCGGTGGCCAGGGCGCCCGTCTCGCGCCGGTGGCGGATGGCGACCTCGGCGTCGCCCACCCCCGAGGTGCTCGAGCCCAGCACGACGCCCACGCGGGTCCGGCCCGCGCTCCGCACGAGCTCCGCGATCGCGGGCTCGAGGGGCTCGAGGGCGGCGAGGGTCAACGCGTTGTTGCGGCAGGCGAAGCGCCGCAGGCGCTGCGGGATGGCGGGGAGCGGGCCCGTGACCTCGCCCACGACGAGGCTCTTCCCGGGCACGAGATCGCCCCGCACCCGCAGCCGCGACTGGTCGCCGGCCAGCAGGCGCGGCCAGGTCTCCTCCGGTCCGCGGCCGAGGGCGGTCACGAGGCCCAGCGCCGCGAGCCGACAGGGCGCCTGGGGCGGGCGCTCTTCCGATCGGCGCCGCGCACCGGAGAGGGCGAGGGTCATGCGCTCCTACGATACCGGAACCCTCCCCGGCTCAAAGGCCGCGTGTTACCCTGCGCGCCGGCCTGCCGCGCCGGCGGGCTCCTGGCAGGGGGCCTCCATGTCGGGCTCAGCGCGTGGACTCGCGAAGAGCGCGGGTCTGCGAGCCGCCGCCGCTCTTGTGGGCGCCGCTGGAGCGCTCGGGCTCGCCGCCGCGCCCGCCGCAGCGGCCGGGACCCAGCTCGCGCGTTCGGCTCCCTGGGCCACGGACGCCCGGGTTCCGCCGAAGGTGCGGGAGCAGTGCGGTCTCGAGACGCGCATCCCGCGGGCCATCGCCGACCGCTCCTCGGAGGTCGAGCTCGTCGACGGGGCGCCCGACCGCGCCCGGGGGCGCGCGCTCGCGCTGAGCATCGGCGACGTCCACGCCCCGGGGGGCGGAGCGTTCTCGGGGCCCAAGTGGGCCGAGGTGCGAGGCGAGCTCACCGAGAGCGGGAAGCTGATCGGCTCGTTCCGCGCCAAGCGCTTCACGACGGGCGGGGCCTGGGGGGTCTTCCAGGGGACCTGCAGCATCCTCGGCCGCGTGGCGGACGCGCTGGGCCAGGACATCGCCGCCTTCCTCGAGTCGCCGCGCCTCAACGCGGAGCTCGGGGACGCGAGGTAGCGGCGGAAGGGGTCTCCGGCGCTCCCGCCAGCGTCGGGACACGGCGACCGCTTCTGAGGCCGCGGCGTGATCGATGCCCTCTACAAGCACCGGATCGACGGCTGGTTCGACCGGCTCGGGGCGCGCGTCGCCCGCGCGGGAGTGAGCGCCGACGCGATCACCTGGCTCGCGCTCGGGCTCGGTGCGGTCAATGCGCTCGCGTTCCTGGGGCACCGAAGCTCCCTGGCCTTCGGCCTCTGTCTCGCCCTGGTGGGGCTGCTCGACGACCTCGATGGCGCCGTGGCCCGCGCCACGCGCCGCTCGACCCGGGCGGGCTCCTTCCTGGACGCCTGGGCGGATCGCTACCAGGAGCTCTTCGCGCTGCTCGCGGTGGCCTCCGTCACGGGCTACTGGGGGGTCTCCTTCCTGGCCGTCACGGGCTCGCACCTGGTGAGCTACACCCACGCGCGCGCCGCGATGGAGGGCGCCAGCGCCGCGGCGGGGCGGGGCCGGCTCCCGGACCTCTTCGAGCGCTTCGAGCGCGTGGCGCTCTTGTGCCTGGGCCTCGTCCTCTCGCCGCTCCTGCCGCGCGACCTCGCGTGGGGGCGGGACCTGCTCTTCTGGGCGCTCTGCCTGCTCGCGCTGATGACGCACCTGACCGCGCTCCAGCGCTTCCGGCGCGGGATGGCGCAGCTGCGGTCCGCGCCGGGGGAGCCCGGGTCATGAGTGCAAGCCCGCAGGGCGCGCAGCGAGGCGGAGCCGAGCGGAGTCGATGAGGATCGGAATCGCCAGCGAATACGCCCGGCCCTGGCCCGGGGGCATCTCGGAGCACGTGCACCACGAGGCCGTCGAGCTCGCGCGCCGGGGTCACGAGGTCGCGATCCTCACGGGCCCGGCCCGGGAGGCGGCCGGGACCCGCGAGATCGCGGGCCCGCCGCGCGTGCGGGTGCTGCGCCTGGGCTGGGAGCTGCGCTTCACCCACAACGGCGCGCGCTCCCGCATGCTCCTCGGGCGCTTCCTCCTCGGCCTGCGCGCTCTGCTGCGCGATCTAGGGCTCGACGTCCTCCACGTGCACGCGCCCATGGACCCCGTCTTCGGCTGGGCCGCCCTGGCCGCAGCTCCCTGCCCCAGCGTCGGCACCTTCCACGCGAGCTTCGAGCCCGGGCTCCTCTGGGACGCGCTCTACCGGGGGCTGCGGCCCCTCTCGCGGCGCCTCTTCGAGCGCATGGGCGAGCGCCTGTGCGTCTCGGCGGAGGCCCGGCGCAGCATCGAGCGCTACTTCCCCGCGCCCTTCGAGATCCTGCCCAACGGGGTCGACGTGGAGCGCTTCCGCCCCGCCGCCGCGGCGGCGGCCTGGCGCGATGCGGAGCGCCCGAGCGTGCTCTTCGTGGGCCGCGCCGATCCGCGCAAGGGGCTGCCGCTGCTGGCCGCGGCCTTCGCCCTTCTGCGCCAGCGCCTGCCCCGCGCGCGCCTGGTGGTGGCGGGGGTGGAGGCGCGCGAGGGCGCGCGCCTGGTCCGCGCCATCCCCGAGCCCGCCCGGGGCGCGATCTCGTTTGCCGGCTACGTCGCTCCGGCGGAGCTCCCCGGGTACTACCGCGCCTGTGACGTCTTCTGCTCCCCCGCCACCGGGCGCGAGAGCCAGGGCATCGTGCTGCTCGAGGCGATGGCCTCCGGGCGCGCCCCCGTCGCCTTCGACATCCCCGGCTACCGCGACGTCGTGAGCCACGGGCGGGACGGATGGCTCGTGGCCGAGATCGGGCCGGAGCCCCTGGCGGAGGCGCTCGCGGCGCTCCTCGCCAAGCCCGAGCTCTCGGCGGGGCTCGGGCGGGCGGCGCGCGAGACCGCGCTGCGCTACGCCTGGCCGGTGCTGGCCGAGCGGCTCGAGGCCGTGCTCGCCCGCGCCGCCGCGGCGCGCTGCCCCGCCCTGGGCCCGGGGGAGCGCCCCGGCCGGAGCGCCGCCTGATGGATCCGCTCTCGCCGGATCAGCTGGCGCGCTTCGAGCGCGACGGCTTCGTCGCGGTGCCCGGCTTCCTTCCGTCCGGGCAGGTGGCCCGCCTGCGGGCCTTCGCCGCGGAGCTCGAGCGGGCGCCCGAGGTCCCGGGCGGGATCCGCAAGTACTACGACGAGGAGCGGCGGCGCGACGGCGTGGTGCTGCTCAGCCGGATCGAGTACTTCCGCCGCTTCCACGCCGGGCTGCGCGCGCTCCTGGAGACCGGGCTCCTGCGCGCAGCCCTGACCCAGCTGCTCGGGGAGCCCCCGCTGCTCTTCAAGGAGAAGATCAACCTGAAGCCCCCCGGCGGATCGGGCTTCGAGCCGCACCAGGATGCCCAGGCGGGCTGGGACGCCTACTGCGCGCTGCACCTGACCGCCGTCGTCGCCATCGACGCCGCCACCCCCGCCAGCGGCTGCCTCGAGCTCGCACCGGGCGCGCACCGCCGCGGTCTCCTCGGCGCGCGCTGGCGGCCCCTCGCGGGGCCCGAGCTCGCCGGCCTCGATTTCCGACCCGAGCCCTGCGAGCCCGGCGACGCGCTCTTCTTCGGCTCCTATGTGCCCCACCGTTCGGCGCCGAACCGCACCGATCGCTCGCGCCGCATCCTCTACCTCACCTACAATCCCGCCTCGCAGGGAGATCACTACGAGCGCTACTTCGCCGACAAGCGGGCGTCCTATCCGCCGGACGTCGAGCGCCACCCGGGGCGCGAGTACCGCTACCGGGTGTGAGGGCCAGGACGGCCGGGGATCGCCGGGGCGGGCGGGCGCAGCGGGAGGCCGGGCATGGGGCGCGTCGACACGGCCGTGATCCTCGCGGCGGGCATGGGCCGGCGGCTGGGCGCCCTGGCCGGGGATCTCCCCAAGGGCCTCGTCCCGCTCGGCGGCGAGGCGCTCGTCGAGCGCTCGCTTCGCGCCCTGCGCGCGCGGGGCGTGGGGCGGATCGTGCTCGTGGCCGGCTACCGCGCCGAGGCCTATTACCAGCTGGCGCGCGCCTGGCGCGAGGTCGAGGTGATCGAGAACAAGGAGTTCGCCACCACCGAGAGCATGGCCTCGCTGGCCTGCGCCCTCGAGGTGGTGGATGGCGACTTCCTGCTGCTGGAGAGCGATCTCTTCTACGAGCCGCGCGCGCTCGACGCGGTGCTCGAGCACGGGGCGCCCGACGTGGTGCTGGCCTCGGACCCCACCGGCGCCACCGACGAGGTGTGGGTGGAGGCGGAGGCGGGGCGCGTGCGAAACCTGAGCAAGGACCCGCGGTCCCTGGGCGCCGTGAGCGGCGAGTTCGTGGGCATCCTGCGCGTCTCCTGGCCGCTGGCGGAGCTCCTGCGCGGGGCCTATGGCGTCTTCCAGCGCGAGCACGGCCACGGCCGCATGGCCTACGAGACCGGCGCGCTGGTGGCCGTCGCGGCGCGCCACCCGGTCGGGCTCTGCCTCGTGCCCGATCTGCTCTGGGGCGAGCTCGACGACGAGGGCCACCTGCGGCGGTTGCGCGAGGAGGTCTGGCCGGCCTTCGAGCGGGGCGCGCGGGGGCGGGGCTAGCGGTGCGCGCGCGCCGGGAGCTCGCCGCCCGGGCCCGCGCAGAGCTCCTGGCGGCCGGCGCGGGCGGGACCTCCGCCGCGCCCGAAGGCCCCTGGGTGCGCGAGCTCACGGCGGTGGTCAAGACCTTCGAGCGCCCCTGCTGCGTGGTGCGCTTCCTGCGCTCGCTCCGCCGGCACTACCCCACGCTCGGCGTCCTCGTCTGCGACGACAGCCGCGAGCCCCTCTTCCCGGATCGCTGCGAGCCCCTGCCCGGTGTCACCTGGCTCGTGCTCCCCTTCGAGGCCGGGCACACGCTCGGCGCCGGTCGCAACCACCTGGTCGCGAACGTGAAGACGCCCTTCCTCTTCGTGAGCGACGACGACCACCTGATCACGCCGGGGACGCGCCTGCCCGCGATGCTGGCCTTCCTCCAGGAGAGCGGCTACGACCTGGTCGCCTGCGCCCCGGGGCGGCACAGCTACGGTGCGGCGACCTTCGATCAGGTGGGAGACGTGGTCTACCAGCGCTTCCACGAGCACCGGGGCCTGGTGGCGCCCCGGGTGGTGCGCTGCGACCGCGTCTCCAACGTCTTCGTGGCGCGCACCGAGGCGGTGCGGCGCGTGCTCTGGGAGGACCGGGTCTACGCCAACGAGCACGCCGACTTCTTCCTGCGCGCCACGCGCGAGGGCCTCCGCATCGCCCAGATGGGGGGCGCCTTCGTCGATCACGACCGCCGCTGCGAGGCGCCCTCGGGCCTCGTGGGGCGGCTCCTGGGCCGACTCCTGCCCCATCCCGACGGGCGCTACCGGGCCCTGCGCCTGGGAGGCGGGCCGGAGACCGGCGGCTCCCGGGCCCGGCGCGCCCGGGAGCTCTACCGCCAGCACGTGCTCGAGAAGAACGGCATCCGCGCCATCGTCGACGTGAAGCGGCGCTCCGCGCGCCGCGACCTCGACCGCCTGATCGGCCCCCCGACCGGATAGGCGTAGGCGGGGACGTTCCTTGCGTTTTTTCGCTTTCGTACCCGCACGGAAACGAAAAAACGCAAGGAACGTCCCCGCTAGCTCCAGGGGAGGCGGCTCACGAGCTCGTAGCCGACGCGGGTCTTCGCGAGGGTGTTGCCGGTGAGGCGCTGGAAGCGGCGCGCGCGGGGGTCCTGGCGCTCGAACCAGCGATCGCGCTGGGAGCGCGCCTCCTGCCGCGCGTAGCCGCTGGTGCGCGGGTGCTCCACGGTGATGCGGTCGTCCACCACCGAGCGCATGCCCCGCCGCAGGGCCAGGAAGCCCAGGTAGACGTCGAGCCCCCAACCGATGCGGTTCACGGAGGTATCGACCGGCGTCATCTCCTCGAGCAGGGCCAGGCGCGCCGCGAAGCAGAAGCCCTCGACGAAGATCGCGGGGCGCAGCCGCCCGCTGCCGCGCCAGCGCATCTGCGCGTGGGAGCTCGCCGTCGCGGAGGGGGCGTAGACTCCGATGCGGGGGTCGCGGAAGGCCTCCTCGGCGCGGCGCAGGGCTGCCCCGCAGTCGCGAAAGCGCACATCCGAGCAGACGAAGTAGAGCGCGCGGCGCTCGCCGCGCAGGCGCGCCAGGCGCACCGCCTCGTTCAGCAGGCCCACGTAGTAGACGTTCGGGAGGCGGACGTCGAAGAGCGCCTCGTGGCGGGGCTCGAGGCGGGAGCCGCTGTCGATCGCGGCGACCGGGCCGTGGGGGCGGAAGCCCTGCACCAGGGCCGCCGCGCCCTCGTTGCAGTCGTGGTTGACGATCGCGACGAACACGGGGCGGAACCTCTCGGCTGCGCGCGGGACCTTCGACCATAGCAGATGGGGTAGTCTCTTCCGCCGCGAGAGAGCGGGGGGGCAGCTTGGAAGACGAGGTGGCGCGGAGGCTGCTCGGGCTCCTCGCCGCCCTCTTCCTGGCGGTCGCCGCCTGGATCGCGCTGCAGCTCCGGCGCGGCCGCTACCGCGACCGCCGGATCTGGACCGCCTACGGGGTGGAGTTCGGGATCCTGGCCGCGGTGCTGGTGCCCGCCTGGCTCGGAGCTCCCTGGCTCGCGGCGGCCGCCCTGGCCATCGCCGCGGCCTCGACCTGGGAGCTCCTTCCGGCGCTCGAGGCGGCCGGGAAGCGCCCGGTCCGGAGCGCTGCGATCGCGGGCGGTTGCGGTGCGGTGCTGGCCACCGCCTGGCTTCCCGCCCTCCCCCTCTTCGCGCTTCCCGCGCTCGCCGCGGTCCTGCTCGCGACGCGGAATCTCGCCTTCGCCCCGGCCTTCGCGCGCGGGCGCGCGGCGGCCACCCTGTTCTGCATCCTCTATCCGGGACTCTGTCTCGCGCACCTCGTGGGCCTGGCGCAGCTCCCGGGCGGCTTCGGCTACGTGGTCTTCTGCTACGGCCTCGCGGAGGCCAACGACGTCTTCGCGTTCCTGATCGGTTCGGCCTATGGCGGGCGGCGTCCGTGGACGGAGCTCAGCCCCAACAAAACGGTGGTTGGCAGCGTCGGGGGCGCCGCCGCCACGATCCTGCTCGCCATCCCGCTCGGCTTTGCGGTGCCCGCGCTCGGCCTCGGCGAGCGACTCGTGGCCGCACTCCTGCTGGCCGTGGGAGGTCAGGCTGGCGACCTCTTCGCCTCCCACATCAAGCGCCGCGCAGGGATCAAGGACTTCAGTGCAGTGATCCCCACACAGGGCGGAGTGCTCGACGTCTACGACTCCCTCCTTCTTGTATCCCCCCTCTTTGCCTATTATCTTCGCGCCACGGTCATCTAGCAGCAGCGCGCGGCCTCCCGCGCAGGCCCAGGACCCGAAGCCGGGAAACCAGAAGCGATCGCGCGCGTGAAGTACATCCTGGCCCACGACCTCGGCACGTCCAGCAACAAGGCCATCATCGCCCGCGCGGACGGGGAGATCGTGGCCTCGTCCGCCGTTCCCTACGAGGTCCTGGCCCCCCAGCCAGGTTGGGCCGAGCAGGACCCCAACGCCTGGTGGCGCGCCGTCTGCCGCTCGAGCCGCGACGTGCTGGCCGGCGCCGGGATCGCGCCCTCCGAGGTGGTCGCCCTGGGCTTCGCGGGCCAGATGCAGGGGACCCTGCCCGTCGACGCCAAGGGCCAGCCGCTCATGAACTGCCTGATCTGGCTCGACGCGCGCGCGGAGCGGCAGTCGCGCGCGGCGACCAGGGGCCTCGTCCGCATCCACGGCTACGGTGTGCGGCGCCTGGCCCGCTGGCTGCGCCTCACCAACGGCGTCCCCACCCTGGCCGGCAAGGACCCCCTGGCCAAGATGCTCTGGATCCGGGAGCAGCGGCCCGAGATCTGGAGCGCCACCCACAAGTTCCTGGACGCCAAGGACTTCCTGCTCTACCGCAGCACCGGTCGCTTCGTGACCTCCTACGACTGCGGCAACAGCACCTGGCTCATGGACACGCGGGAGGGCCGCCTGTGCTGGGCACCGGCGCTGCTGCGTCCGCTCGGGATCCCGGAGGAGCGCCTCCCGGAGCTGGTGCCGGGGACCGAGATCGTGGGCGGACTCCAGGAGGAGGCCGCGAGCGCCATGGGCCTGCGGGCCGGGATCCCGGTGGTGGCCGGCGCGGGCGACGTCGCCAGCATGACCGTGGGCACCGGCTGCGTGCGCGACCACGAGGTCCACGTGGCCATCGGCACCAGCGCCTGGATCGCGACCCACGTGCCCGCGCGGCTCCGCGACCTCTCGAGCTACATCGCCTCGGTGTGCAGCGCGCATCCCAGCAAGCAGCTGCTCGTGGCCCACCAGGAGACCGGCGGCGCCTGCGTCGAATGGGCGCGCGCGGCGCTCGGCCGCGCGATCGCGCCCACCGGCAACGGCGTGACCTACAAGGACCTCGACACGGTGGTGGAGCGCTACGAGCCCGGCGCCGCGGACCTCTTGTTCCTGCCCTGGCTCAACGGGGAGTACGCCCCCGTCGACGATCCCTGGGCGCGGGCGGGCTTCGTGAACCTCTCGCTGCGCCACGACGCCGGGCACATGATCCGAGCCCTCTACGAGGGCGTGGCCCTGAACGCCCGCTGGGCCCTGGCCAAGGTCGAGGCCCTGATCGGCCTGCGCTCCGAGTCGCTGCGCTTCGCCGGAGGCGGCGCCGCCAGCGAGGTCTGGTGCCAGATCCTGGCGGACGTCACCGGTCGCGCCATCGTGCAGTTCGAGAGGCCCCAGCTGGCGGCGGCGCGCGGGGCGGCGCTGATCGCCGCCCACGCGTTGGGTCTGATCCGCCACTTCGAGGACATCGCCGGCCTCGTGACCGGACGCGCCCGCTACGAGCCGCGCCTGGAGCACCGCGAGCTCTACGACGAGCGCTACGCGCTCTTCGTCGACTTCTACCGGCGCAACCGCAGCTTCTACCGCCGCGCCAACGCCTAGCGCGGGCCGGGGATCCCGAGCAGGGGATCGAAGCCCGCGTCCTGGCCGTCGACCGCGATGCGGCCGTCGACCAGCTGGATCAGGCGGTCCGCCGCGCCGAAGACGCGGGCGTCCTGCGTGACCATCAGGATGGTCGAGCCGCTGCCCTTCGCCAGGCGGCGGAAGAGCTCGAGCACGCCCTCGCTGTTGCCGCGGTCGAGGGCGGCGGTCGGCTCGTCGGCCAGCACCAGGCGCGGGCGGTGCACCAGGGCCCGGGCGATGGCCACGCGCTGTCGCTGCCCGCCCGAGAGCTTCTCCGGCTTGTAGTGCATGCGATCGGCGAGGCCCAGGGCGGTCAGGATCTCCACGATGAGCGCGTGCTTGTCCTCCGGCGTGCAGTCGCGCAGGTCGAGCGACATCTGCACGCTCTGGTAGGCCGTGAGCGCCGGAAAGAGATTGTGGAGCTGGAAGATGAAGCCGACCTTCTGGCGGTGCTCCTCGAGCTCCCGGCGGCGCAGCTCCCCGACCTCCCGGCCCATGACGCGGAGGGTCCCTTGCTGGGGCGTGCGCAGCGCTCCGATCAGGCTGAGGAGCGTCGTCTTTCCCGACCCGGAGGGCCCCGTCAGGATCGCGAACTCGCCGGGCGCGACGTCGAGGTCGATGTCGAAGAGCACCTGCTTGCGGCTCTCTCCCTCGCCGAAGGCGTACTGGAGGCCGCGGATCTCGATCAGGCTTGCCGCCGCGGGCCGCGTCATCAGAAGAGCTCCGCCGGGTCGGCCCGCGCCACCTGGCGCAGGGCCAGGAGGCCCGCGGCCGTGCACATGCCGAGCGAGAGCCCGAGAACGACCAGGGCGCCGCCCCAGGAGAAGTGTACCGGTAGCCTCGTCATGGCTCCGAGCACGAGGTGGAGGGCGCCGCCCAGGAGCAGGCCGGGAAGGAAGCCCAGGAGCGCCAGAGCCCAGGCCTCCACCAGCACCACGCTGCGCAGGTAGGCGGCGCCGTAGCCCAGGGCCTTCACCGTCGCGAACTCCGCCACGTGGTCGAGCACGTCCGTGTAGAGGATCTGGTAACAGGTCACGACCCCCACGGCGAAGCCGAGCGCCATTCCGACCAGCAGCAGGATGCTGAGCGGCGTGCCGCGCTCCCAGTAGAGGAGATCCCGCTCCAGGAGCTCCGCCTTGGTGAAGACCTGGACGTCGCTGGGCAGGATCTGGCGCAGGGTCGCCACCACGGCGCCGGGCTCGGCGCCGCCCGCCAGGTGGAGAGCCGCCAGCTCGAGCCGGCGGGGATCGCGGCCGGTCAGCATCGCGAAGGTCTCGTCGCTCACGATCAGGTTGCCGTCCGATTCGAAGTCGGAGCCGAGCGGGAAGGTGCCCACCACCTGGAGCCGGCGCCGGTTCACCTCGGCGGGCCCGGGCGCCAGGCGGCCGTAGGAGGGGCGCGAGCGCGAGTCGACGAGCGCCGTCCAGGGCGTGCGCAACGCGCGGGCCGCCGCGTCGATGGCCTCGTTCCGGAAGACCGGGTCGCCGGGCCGGAAGCCGATCACGCGGATCGGGCGCTCGGTCCCGTCCTCGAGGTTGGTCCAGAAGAGCTTGTCGAGCCACAGGGGGTAGGCCGCCTCCACCCCCGGAACCGAGAGAGCCTGGTAGACGCGCTCCCAGGGCATGTCGTCGCGGGCCAGGAAGGGGAGCTTCTCCTTGTTGAGGACCAGGGCGTCGGCCTGGATCTGGTGCAGGAGCTCGAGGGAGCTGTCGAGCAGCGCGTTGCGGAAGCCGAGCTGGCCCAGCATGAGGAGCAGCGCGAAGGTGATGCCCGCCGTCGAGGTGAGGAGCCGCAGGGGATCGTGGGCGAGCAGGCGCCAGCTGAGAAGAGCCGCCGAGCGCAGCGGGAGCCCCATGGTCAGTAGAGCTCCGCCGGGTCCGCCAGATCGAGCTTGCGCGAGCTCAGCCACGCCGCGGCGGTGCACAGGCCGAAGGCCAGGCCCAGGACGGAGAAGGCCAGGGCGCCGGTCATGAAGACGGGCAGCTGGGTCCAGTGGCGGATCAGGCCGAAGGCCGCGGCGGCGATCGCGAGCGCCGGGCCGAAGCCCAGCGCACCGTAGATCCAGGCCTGCTCCAGCACCAGCCGGCGCAGCTGGTGCCTTGCATAGCCCATGGCCTTGAGGGTGGCGTAGAGCGGGAGCTGCTTCCGGATGTCCGTCGAGAGCACCTGGGTGAGGACGACGAAGCCCACGAAGAAGCCGGCGATCCCCCCCAGGGCGAAGATGTTGCCCACGGCGGTGTCCTCGACCCAGTGGCTCCGCTGGAGGGCGTCGAGCTCGGCGCGCGTCCGGACGGCGGTGTCCTGGGGCAGCGCGGCGCGCAGGAGTCGGGCGGTGTGCGCGGGGTCGGCCCCGGGGGCGAGCCGCACGAGCCCCAGGTGGACCAGGCCGAGCGGGTAGCCGTGGAAGAGCTTCGAGAACGTGTCGTCGCTGGTGAGCAGCGCCCCGTCGGCCAGGAAGCCCACGCCGAGCTCGAAGCCGCCCACCACGCGCGCCACCTGCTCGCGCACCTCCACCTCTCCGCCGGGAGCCCGGGGCCCGCAGTCCCGCTGCGTGAGACGGTCGAGGAGCAGGGAGCCGCCGGCCTCCAGGGCCGGGAGCTGGGCGGCGACGCCCGGCACCGCCAGCGGCGGGCCGCTCGCCAACGGGAAGCCCATGGCGAAGAGCTTGCAGTGGGCGCTCGAGACGGGGTCGCGCCAGGTCGCGTAGCGCAGATAGAGGGGCTCTGCGCTGGCGACGCCGGGCACGGCCAGGGCCTGGAAGAGCCGCGCCCGATCGATCGAGCTCGCCTCGCTCAGGTGCACGAAGCGCGGCGAGACGAGCACGAGGTCCGCGTCGAGTCGGGAGGTGATGGCCACCGCGGTATTGACGACGGCTCCGTAGAAGCCGAGCTGCAGGAAGATCACCAGGACCGCGAAGGCCACCCCCGCCGCGGCGGCCGCCGCGCGGCGCCGCTGATGGTCGAGCTGGCGCCAGGCGAAGGCGATGCGCAGGGCGCGCGCGGGCGGGGCGGAGGCGGCGGAGCTCAAGGAGAGGCGGGCAGCGGCTCGAGGAAGATGCGGACCTGCCCCTCGAGGTTGGTGAAGCGGGCGGCGAGCTCGCTCTGGTCCAACCGCACCCGTACCTCGAAAACGCGCAGGCCCTGGGGCGCGCGCGGGTCTTCGCCGAAGACGTCGTTCTTGTAGATCATGACGCCCACCTGATCCACGACCCCGTCGATGGGGCCGGGGAGCGCGGCGCTGGTGAAGCGCGCCCGCTGGCCCTCCGCCACGTGGCGGATGTCGGTGGCGTGGACCTCCGCCACGGCGACCATCACGCGGGTCTCGCCCATCTGCACCAGCGCGCGCGTGCCGGAGCGCTCCCCGGGGCGGACCAGGACCTTCAGGATCCGCCCGGCGATGGGGGCGCGGATCATCGTCTTCTCGACCAGCGTTCCGGCCCGCTCGAGCTCGTTCTCGGCCTCGCGGCGCTGGAGGTCGAGGCCCGCCTCGAGCTGCTTCAGGATGGCGCGGGCCTCCCCGAGCTCCTCCTCGGCCAGGCGCACCTTGAGGAGCGCGCTGCGGTACTCGTCGCCGGCGCTGAAGCCCTTCTCCGAGAGGCCGCGCTGGCGCTCCACCTCGGCGCGGGAGTGCTCGAGGCGGGCCTCGATGGCGCGGGCGCGGGCCCGCTGCGCCTCGATCTCGTAGGGCCGGAGGCCCACGCGCTCGCGCTGCAAGCGCGCGGCCTCGAGCTCGGCGGTGCGCAGGGCGTTGCTCTCGAGCACGAGCAGCGTCTGCCCGGCCTGCACCTCCTCGCCCTCGCGCACCAGGATCTGGGAGACGATGTCGTCGGCGGCGGAGGCCACGTGCACCACGCGACTCGCGGGCTCGAGGCGCGCCATCGCCACCAGGTTGGCGCGCTCGACCTCCGCGGGCTGCTCGGCGGCGGTGGCGTTTCCGCCCGGGCCGCGCGTGAGCAGCGGCGGCAGCAGGATCGCCCCCGCGAGGAGGGTCGCGGTGGCCAGGAGCGGCTGGCGCCGGATCGGGTTCATGGACGTCCGGGAGACTATATCGGGCGCCTCTCGAAGCGCGAGGGCTCGGGGTAGGCGCCCTCGAGGAAGCGCTGCACTCGGGCCACCACGCGGGGGTTCGGGCGATCGCCGAAGTTGTCGTTGAGGCAGTAGAGCTTCGGGCGCCGCCAGCGCAGCCAGGCGAGCCCGATCGCGGTCGCGAGCGCCGAGTTCCCGAGCCCGAGGTAGGAGACGTCGCGGTAGGCGCGCAGGAGCGGCACGCGCACCGCCCGCGACGTGGCCAGCAGGTGGTACGGGTAGAGATGCTCGGGGGCCAGGTCGTGCATCGAGCGGAAGCGGCTCGCGAGTGTGTGTCCGATCTCCTCCTTCCACTGCAGCTGGAACTCCTCCCAGCTCCCCTGCTCCACGAAGAGCGGGAACTCCTTGACGGAGCGGCGCCGCGCCGGGCCGTGGCGCCGGTCTAGGAGAAGGTTGGAGCGGGCCAGCGCCAGGTTCCAGGGCGAGAGGCGCGCGTCGGCGCTGCGCGCGCCAGCAGGCGTCCCGGAGAGCTTCGCGTAGACCTTGATGCGGCCGTCCTCCGTCAGGAAATCCGCGAGCGTGGTGTCTCGCCCGAAGAGCCGATCGTCCTCCAGGTAGAGGAAACGCCGCGCCAGCCCGGAAATGCGGTGCAGGCTCGCGACGATCGCGAAGGAGTTGAAGGTCGGGAGCTGCCGGGGTTCGAAGATCTCGTCGTGGTGGACGAGGCGGAGGCCCGGGGCCCCGGGATCGAGCCAGCGGGGGAGCTGGGGGCGGGTCGTGACGAGGAAGACCCGGCGCAGCCAGGGCGCATGGCGCTCCAGCGAGCGCAGGCTGTACTTGAGCAGATCGAGGTTGTCCCGGGTGCGGTTCGGGTTGCGGTCGTGCGCGCTCTCGGCGTGGGCCTGGAGCAGCTCCGCGTAGCCCGGAAACGATCCGTCCACCCAGGTGTAGACGGCGTCGACCGGCTCGGTGTCAGCGCCGAAGCTCACGGAAGAGCCCCCGCTCCACGTAGAGGAAGACGCCCACCACGTAGACGGCGATCCCGAGCAGCACCCGGTCGAGGGCGCCGAGGGCCCCCCCGACGGCGATGGCGAAGATGTAGAGGTTCTCGAGCCCCGCCAGCGCGATCACGAGCCGGGCCTTCCAGGAAAGCGGGCCCCGGGGCCGCTCCTCCGAGAGCTGGTGCCAGCCGAAGTGGAGCTGCGCGTAGTTGCGCGTGAGCCGATTCACGCACACGAGGAGCGCGAGCCCGAGCCCGATCTCGAGCCCCGCGCCGGCGAAGGGGCCCGCCCCCGCGCGCTCCACGAGGAGCCCGAGGGAGGCCAGGAGCAGGATCCCGTAGAAGGTGCCCACGAGGAGGTCGAGGAGCTGGCCCCGGTCGCTCGTCCGCTGCGTCACGCGCGCGACGTTCCCATCCACGCAGTCGAGGAGCTGCACCGCGAAGCCCAGAAGGAAGACCCCGAGCCAGGCGTGGGAGCCGCCGCGCCAGGCCACCGCGAGCATCGCCACGGAAAGCGCGGCGCTGAGCCAGGTCACCGCCGCCGGAGAGAAGCCGGCGCGCACGAAGAGCGGCGTCACGAGGAAGGAGAGGGGCCGGAAGAGCAGCAGCGAGGGGAGCTCGCCGGCGAGCTCCTCCCAGCGCTTCTCGGCCGGGTAGGAGCGGCGCACCGCCGCGACGCCCGGCGCGCTAGGGCACAAAGGCGACCTCCCGCACGGGAGCCGCCGCGTCGCGCCCCAGGTAGGGGTTCACGACGCGGTCGTCGTTGCGCTTCTGCACCCAGCGGCCGCCGCCGGGGGCCTCCGGGCACTCCCAGGCCACCAGCGATTCGACGAAGCGCGGGCGCTCGGCGATGAAGGCGATCAGCCCCTCGGAGATCTGCGCGAAGATCTTTCGCGCGCTCTCGAGGTCCGCGGCCCGGGCGAGCTCCTGCGCCGCCTGCCCCAGGAGGAGCTGCGCGACGCGCTCGCGCTCCTCGAGGGCCTTGCCCGCCTCGCGGCGGGCGAGCTGCGCCAGCGCCTCGGCGTGCTCGCGCATGGGACCCAGGGCGGCGTCGGCGAGGGACCCCACGACCCCCTCGTAGGCGTTCATGCCCTTCGAGAGCTCCGGGACCGCCGGCGGCGGGGGCCGCCGGGAGAGGTAGCGCCGGTAGTCGAAGCCGCGCGCCGCGTAGTGGGCGCGCGGAGGCTCCGCGATCGAGCGAAGCTGCGCCTCGAGCTCCCCGCGCAGCTCCGCCTCCTCCGGGAGCCCGCTGCCCAGGAGGTTTCTCTCCTCCGCGGGGTCGGCCAACAGGTCGTGGAGCGCCTCGCCCAGCGCGTCGTGGCGGGTGAGCTTGAAGCGCCCGCGGCGCACCGCGCGCACGTTGGGCCGCCAGGGCGAGAACCAGCGCCCCCCCGTCTCGCAGTACGCGACGAGCTCCGGGAGATCGCGCCCCGCCCGGAGCTCGGGCCAGAGCGAGCGCCCCTGCCCCAGGAGCGGCGGGAGCCCGAGCGCCTCGAGGAGCGTCGGCGCGAGATCCAGCGAGCGCACCACCTGCTCGATGCGGCGCACCGGGAAGGGCGGGTCGCCGATCAGCGCGGCGAAGCTCCGCACGGTGCCCTCGGTCAGGTAGACGCCGGTGGTGGGCTCGAGCTCCGGGCGCGGCTCCCAGGCGGGGTCGATCCACTCGCGCAGGCGCATGCCGTGGTCCGAGTAGACGAGGGCCAGCGTGCCCGGCCCTTTGAGCCGCCGGTAGAAGCTCTCGAAGTCCGCCGCCAGCTCGTCGAGGGCGCGGTCGTAGCCCTGCGGCGTCATCTCCTGCGGCCGGTTGCAGCAGGCGTCGTGGACGTGCTGGAAGGAGAGGCACAGGAAGCGCGGGGGAGGCGCGGCCTCGAAGGCCTTCAGCACGCTCTCGTCCGGGTGGGGCAGGAGCTGGTAGAGGTCGAAGCCGTGCACCGGCTCCATGGGCTCGAAGGGGCTCCCGGCAAAGCAGAGCGTCGCGTAGCCCGCCTCCTTCAGCACTTCGGTGAGGGAGACGGCCTCGGGATCGAGGTCGTCGCTCGTGGTCTTGTAGGCGCCATTCACGCCGTTCGTGCTGCCGTAGAGGTTCGTGAAGAGCGCGTTCACGGCGATCGTCGTGTAGGGCCCCGCGCTGACGGCCCGGGTGAAGAGCGTGCCGCTCTCGAGCACGCCGTCCAGGAACGGGCGGCGGGCGACGGCCCCCCCGCAGCTCGCGAGCCGGTCCGGGCGCACGCCATCGAGGAGGAAGAAGACGAGGTCGGGCCGCACGGCGAGCTCCCTCCGCGCGCAGGGTAATCGAGGCCGAGGGGCCGAGAAAGCCCGTTGGCGGATCTCCGGGCGCGGATTACCATGCGCCGCGGGCGCTGCCGTGATCTCCTGGGTCTGCTGCAAGGCGCGGGACGACCGCTTCGAGCGCCACCTCCGCCCGTCCCTCGAGGTCCAGCGGGAGCGCTACGGCGCCGAGCTCGTACTGGTCTCCCACCCGAGCTCGATCTTCGCCGCCTACGAGGAGGGCCGGCGCCGCGCCGCCCACGACGTCGTGGTCTACGTGCACGACGACGTCGAGGTGCTCGATCCCTTCGCCAGCGAGAAGATCGCGCGGGCCTTCGCCGAGCGGCCGCGGGCCGGGCTCGTCGGCCTGTGCGGCTCGCGCGAGCGCGAGCTCCTGCCCTGGTGGCACAACCGCGGCCCGCGGGTGGGACACTGGGTGGAGCGCGCTCGGGGCGGGGGACTGCTCTACTTCTGGTCCACCGGGAGGCGCTTCGCCCGGGAGCCGATCCCGGAGGGCGAGACCTGGCGCGCCTGGCAGGAGCGGGCGCCGGCGCGGAGCTTCCGCGGGCTCGACCCGGCCGGGCTCCTGGACGGCCTGCTCCTGGCCGAGCACCGCGGGCGCCTGGACCTGCCCTGGGACACGCAGACCTACTCGGGCTGGCACGCCTACGACGCGGACCGCTGCCTCCAGGCCCACGCCGCCGGCCTCGAGGTGCTGGCCGCCGACGTGCTGGCGGGTCACTTCGAATCGCCCCACGGAAACAGCTGGATGCTCGACGCCTCGCGCAGCTTCGCCGCCGCGCGCCGCAAGTGGGGACTGCGCCGCTCGCGCCGCTACCGCCTGCTGCGCCATCCCTGGTCCTGAGCTCCCGGCGCGGCGCGCGCGCGGGGCGTCCGCAGGCTCAGGAGCCCGCCGGCTCCCCTCCCCGCGGATCGGGCCCGGCGATGCTGAGGTCGAGGTCCCGCAGCAAGCCGTCGTGCAGGTCGTAGATCCAGCCGTGGAGGACGAGCGTCTGCCCGCGGCGCCAGGCCTCGCGCACGATCGCGCTCTCCCGCACGACCCGGACCTGGGCGGCCACGTTGAGCTCGCAGAGCCGCCGCCAGCGCGCCTCGCGGTCCGGCAGGCGTTCGAGCTCGTCCCGGTGCGCCTCGCGGACGCCGCGGATCCGGTCGATCCAGCCGTCCAGCGGCAGCTTCGTCGGGCCGTCGAAGGCCGCCAGCACTCCCCCGCAGCCGTAGTGGCCGCAGACGATCACGTGCTCGACCCGCAGCACCTCGACGGCGTACTGGAGCACCGAGAGCGCGTTCGGGTCGTTCGGGGCGACCACGTTCGCCACGTTGCGGTGCACGAAGAGCTCCCCGGGCGCGAGTCCCACGATCTGATTCGCCGGGACGCGGCTGTCGGCGCAGCCGATCCAGAGGTACTCCGGCGCCTGGAGCTCGCACAGCCTCTCGAAGAAGTCCGGGTCCTCCGCGAGGCAGCGCGCCGACCAGGCGCGGTTGTTCGCGAAGAGCTGGGGCAGGAACCGCATCGGCGTCAGCCCGCGCCGCCGCCGCGGCGCTCGTAGAGGGCCCGGAAGCGCCGCACCGGCGGGCTCTCGGCGTCGAGGAAGCTCTCGAAGGAGAGCTCCTCGAGCCCGTCCTCCCGGGCCGCGTCGAGCTCCTCGCGCAGGAGCGGCCACGGGAGCTCCCCGACGGGATCCCCGGGATCGCGCCCCCGGCAGAGCAGGAGCAGCCGCCCGCCCGGGCAGAGGAGGGAGGTCAGGCTTCGGATCGCCGCCCGGCGCTCTCCCGGCGGCAGCACCTGGAGCGTGTAGGACTCGAATACCAGATCGAATCGCCCGCTCCAGCCGGCGGGCGGCGCCAGGAGATCCGCCACCGCGTACTCGACCCGGGAGTCCGGGAAGCGCGAGCGACAGGCCCGGATCGCCGTCGCGGACACGTCGAAGGCGAGCACCGAGAAGCCCGCCGCGGCCAGGCACTCGGCGTCGTCGCCGAGGCCGCATCCCACCACCAGGCATGCCCGACCCCCGCGGCGGGCCCCGGGCGTGCCGAGCCACTCCACCAGGACCGGGTTGGGCGCCAGATCCGCCCAGGGGATCCGCTCGAAGCTTCCCCCGGCGCGCCGGTAGAGCTCCTCGAACCAGCCCGTCGCATCGCCCCGGGCGAGCGACTCCGCGGCCAGCCGGCGCACCTCGTCACGCCCGCTCATTTCCCCTTCGCCCGCTCCGCGGGGTAGTCGAACACCTCGCACCGCTTGACGGGAAAGAGCTCGGGGCTCGTGGCCTGGACCGAGTGGGTCGCGGCCCGGGAGATGGCGAGCGTCTCGATCGCGTGCACGGCCACCAGGAAGGACGTCGCGTCGAGGAGCCGGATGTCCCGAATGCCTCCTTGCGCATCGACGCTGTAGCTCGCCACCGCCCGGCCCGGGAAGGTGGGCCGGGCTCGCATGGTCGGTCGCTTCCATTTGACCCGGAGCTCGTCTCCCGGGCTGCGCTTCTGGTGGAGCTCGATGCAGGCCTCCTTCGTGATCGGGCCCTGGGGCGGCGCCCCGCCGGCCTCCGCGCGCCAGGGGTGGCGCGCCAGGTAGTCCCGAAGGGCCGCCCCTTCGACGCTCCTGCCCCTCTCTTCGAGGATCTCTGCCCGGAGCCGGATCGACGCGACGGCCTGGGCCTCGCTCACGTCCGGTGAGGTCAAGGCCATGCGGGTTCGCTGGAGCGCCCGATCCCATTGGCCCGAAGCCCGCAGCTGCTTCGCTTCCGCCAGCAGCGCGTCGCTCCTCTCGGAGGACGCTTCCGCTGCGGCGCCCGCGGCGAGAGCGACGGCGACGGCCCAGGCTGCGATGCGCTGGCTCAGGGGCAACGAGCTCTCCTGGCGCCGCCCGGGCGCCGGACAAGGCGCGACTTCGTTCGGAACGTACCACGATTCGGATCGCTCGCGGTTGCTCGTCAGACCGCGTTCTCCCGTGACCGCTCGGGCTCGGCTCTCGTCGCCTCGGAACCGACGAGATGGTCCCCCACCATACGGAGCACCCGGGGCGAGAAGAGCATCGAGACGTGCCCGAGGTCGGGAACGTGAACCTCCCGCTCGTGACTCGCGAAGACCCGGGGAACGACCAGGTTGTCCGAGCCGGCGATCAACGAGAGGAATCGAACCCCGGGAGCGCTCGCTCGCGAGCCGTGGAGGCGGGAGAGGAGGGGGGAATCGGGTCGAAGCTCGCTACCCACGCGGGAGCTGAGCCAATAGGAGTTGTACGTACCGCGATGAGGCGTGCCCAGCGTGACGCACCGATCGACGCGACGCGCGCCCCCGAGCTCCTGGATGTAGACCCGGGCGACGAGCCCCCCGAGGCTGTGGCAAACGAGATCGATGCGTCCACCGCGGACGTGCTGGCGGAGGTACCGACGCAGAGCGAGCGCAGCTTGCTCGACCCCGGCGCTGGAGCTGTAGTTGAAGGAGAGGACCTGCTTGAAGCCACGAAACCGGAGGTACGCAGCGACGGGGAAGAGAGCCGAGCGATTCGCGAGATAGCCATGGATGAGAACGACGGTCCGCTGATCCGGCCGGCGAGGCGTGCGGCGACGCGACGGTTTGATCCCGAAGGGAAAGAGCGCAGCTGCCGCGGCGAGGCCGAGCGCCTCTTGCGCGATCGAGCGCCAGGCCGGCCGTTCGGACACCCGATAGTCCTGGATCACCGCCTTCCTCCGGTGCCGCGCCAGGTCGGGCGGCGGATCCTCAGCATCGCTCGGCCACGACGACTTCGCTCGCCACCCCGAAGGGCGCCAACCTGGCGTGGTGCCGCAGCTTCCACCGCGGCGGAGTAACCCAGGCGAGGAGCTCGAGAGGCCGGCAACCCCCGACGAGCGCGGGACGCAGCCCCTGCACGCGCACCCACAGGCGGGACACCAGACGCGAGAAGGAACCCGTGCCCGTGGAAAGGCTGGACAGGCAGAGCAGGCCCGCGGGCTCCAGGATCCGATGCGCCTCCCGAACGACGGCCGCGATGTCCTCCTCCGAGAGCAGATCGAGCACGAAGTTGGACACGAAGCGGTCGCAGGAATCCGCGGGCTCTGCAGTGGGAGGGGAGCCATCCGTGAGGGCGACCTCCGCCCTCTGGCCGAAGGGGGCGAGGCGCTCGCGGGCCAGCCGCACCATGGTGGGACTGAGGTCCAGCGCCCGGTAGCGCGCGTCCTGGGGCAGGTGCTGGGAGAGGAGGCGGAATGCGAAGCGCCCCGTGCCGCAGCCGAACTCGAGAACGCGACGGGCGGTGCCGAACTCGCCGTGGGAGACGAGGATCCGGGTGGCTCGGTCCTCGTAGAACGCTTGAGTGTCCTGGCGAGCCCCGATCCGGTCGTAGACGCGGCGGGCCTGGTCGTGGGACAGCGTGGGCATGTGGCACGAGGTCGCGGCGGGTCCCTCCTTCACTCGCGCGGAGGTCAGCGGGCCCGCAGGGGCAGGACGTCGCTGTTCTTGAGGTTGCTGGGGATCCTCCCCTCGAGGATGTCGACCACGCTCTCGAAGGTCTGGTCCTCGCAGCGCCGGAACGCCTCCTCCGTGTACCAGGCCAGGTGCGGCGTGAGCACGACGTTCTCCCGGCGGAGCAGGGGGTAGTCGGGATCCAGGGGCTCCGCGTGGAAGACGTCCAGGCCGGCGCCGGCGATGCGGCCCGCCTCGAGCGCGGCGATCAGCGGCTCCTCGTCGACGACTCCCGCCCGCGAGACGTTCACCAGGATGGCGGAGGGCTTCATCCACGCCAGCTCCCGCGCGCCCAGGAGCCCCCGGGTCTCCGGGGTCAGCACGCAGTGGATCGAGACGAAATCGGAGGCGCGCAGCAGCTCCTCGAGACCCACGAGGGTCACCCCGAGCTCGCGCGCCGCGTTCGCCTCGACGTAGGGGTCGCAGGCGAGGGTCCGCATCCCGAAGCCCAGGGTCTTTCGCGCCATGGATCTCCCGATCTTCCCGAGGCCGACCAGGCCCGCGGTCTTTCCCTGGAGCTCCACGCCGAGGAGCTCCGGCAGCGGCCACTGCCAGCCCCGGGCCTCCATGGCGCGCCCGATCTTCGGGAGCTTCTTCGCCACCGCGATCAGGAGCGCGAAGGCGTGCTCGGCCACCGTATCGCTTCCGTAGGCGGGGCAGTTGGCGACCAGGATGCCCCGGCGGGTGGCTGCCGCGAGGTCGATGTTGTCGACGCCCACGCCGTATTTCACGATGCCCGCGAGATTCGGGGCCGCATCGATCACCCGGCCCGAGACCGGGTCGTAGCAGGTGAGGATCAGGCTCGCGTCCGCCGCGGCCTTCGCGATCGTCTCCTCGCGGTCGTCGGCGGCGGTCACCACGTCGGCGATCCGCTCGAGCTCGGGAAGGCGGCTCTCCAGGATCCTCAGCGGTCGGTCGGTGCGCAGGATCTTGCGTCTCGGCATGCTTCCTCTCCGCGCCGGGGGCCGGGCGCGGTCAGCGGAGCACGCGCGCCAGCGCGCGGCCCGTGTGGCTCTCCGGGTGGCTCGCGACCTCCTCGGGCGTCCCCTGGGTGACGATGCGGCCCCCGGCCAGGCCACCCTCGGGTCCCAGGTCGATCACGTGGTCGGCGGTCTTGATCACGTCCGGGTGGTGCTCGATCACGAGGACGGTGTTTCCGGCCTCGACCAGGCGGTTCAGCACCTCGAGGAGCTTCTCCACGTCGGCGAAGTGGAGCCCGGTGGTGGGCTCGTCCAGCAGGTAGAGGGTGCGCCCGGTGCTCCGGCGCGCCAGCTCGCGGGCCAGCTTGACGCGCTGGGCCTCGCCCCCCGAGAGGGTGGTGGCGGGCTGGCCGAGCTTCACGTAGCCCAGGCCCACCTCGTGGAGGGTCTGGAGGGGTCTGCGCACGGCGCCGGCGTGCTCCAGGAAGCCCGCCGCCTCCTCCACCGTCATGTCGAGCACCTCGGCGATGCTGCGGCCCTTCCAGGCGATCTCCAGGGTCTCGCGGTTGTAGCGGCGCCCGCCGCAGGCCTCGCAGGTGACGAAGAGGTCGGGCAGGAAGTGCATCTCGATGCGCAGGATGCCGTCGCCCTCGCACGACTCGCAGCGCCCGCCCTTCACGTTGAAGGAGAAGCGCCCGGGCCCGTAGCCCCGCACCCGTGACTCCGGCACCAGGCTGAAGAGCTCGCGGATCGCGTCGAAGGCCCCCGAATAGGTGGCCGGGTTGCTGCGCGGCGTGCGGCCGATCGGCGCCTGGTCGATGTCGATCACCTTGTCGATGTGCTCGATCCCGGCCAGGCTCGCGAAGCGCCCGGCGGGCTCGCGCGCGCCGTGGAGCCGCGCCGCCAGCGCCCGGTAGAGCGTGTCGTTCACCAGGGTGGACTTCCCCGAGCCCGAGACGCCGGTCACGACCGTGAAGAGGCCGAGCGGCAGGCGCAGCGTCAGGTCGGCCAGGTTGTGCTCACGGCAGCCGCTGAGCACGAGGGCGCGCCCGTCGGGGCGCCGCCGGCGCTCCGGCAGGGGGATGCGGCGGCGGCCCGAGAGGTAGGCGCCGGTCGTCGAGTGCGGGTCGGCCAGGATGGCCTCCGGCGGGCCCTCCGCCACCACGCTTCCGCCGTGGATCCCCGCCCCCGGCCCCATGTCCACCACCCAGTCGGCCGAGCGGATCGTCTCCTCGTCGTGCTCCACCACGATCACGCTGTTGCCGGCGTCGCGCAGCCGCAGCAGGGTCTCGAGCAGCCGCCGGTTGTCGCGGGGGTGGAGGCCGATCGACGGCTCGTCCAGGATGTAGAGCACCCCCATCAGGCTCGAGCCCACCTGGGTGGCGAGCCGGATGCGCTGGGCCTCGCCGCCCGAGAGCGAGGTGCTCGCGCGGTCGAGGGTCAGGTAGGAGAGACCCACGTCGGCGAGGAAGCGCAGGCGTTCCTGGATCTCCTTCAGGATGCGCAGGGCGATGGTGCGCTGGCCGGGGGAGAGCTCGAGCCCTCCCAGGAAGGCGGCCGCCTCGCCCACCGAGAGGGCGCAGAGCTCCGCGATGGAGCGCGAGCCCACGCGGACGCTGCGCGCCTCGATGCGCAGGCGCGTGCCCTCGCAGTCGGGGCAGGAGCGCGGGCTCCGGTAGCGCGAGACGTCCTCGAGCTCCCCCTCGCCCTCGGAGGCGGCGCGCCGCTCGAGCTCCTGGAGCACGCCGCCCCAACGGCGCCGGAACGACCCGTGCCCCTTCCCGCGCCCGAGCTCGAGGGAGATCTCCTCCTGCGTTCCGAACAGGATGCCCCGCTGCACCGCCTTCGGGAGCTCGCCCCAGGGCGTCTCGAGGTCCACCCCGAAGTGACGGGCCAGGGCGGCCAGCAGCTCCCGGTAGTAGCGGGGGGCGCCGCGCCCGCTCCAGGGGGCGATGGCGCGAGCGAGCGGCAGCGACGGGTCGGCCACCACCCGGTCCGGGTCGAACTCCTCGCGGGTGCCGAGCCCGCCGCAGGTCGGGCAGGCGCCGTGGGGGCTGTTGAAGGAGAAGCTGCGCGGCGCGATCTCCGGGTACGAGGTGCCGCAGCGCGTGCAGGCGCTCCGCTCGGAGAGCACCCACTCCTCCCGGCCGGGTCCCACGTCCAGGATCGCGAGGCCTCCCGCCAGGCCGAGCGCCGTCTCCAGCGACTCGCTGATGCGGCCGCGCAGGGAGGCCTTGGCCTGGAGCCGGTCCACCACCACCTCGATCGTGTGCCGGCTCTGCTTCGCGAGCGCGATCTCCTCGGCGAGCTCGCGGAGCACGCCATCGATGCGCGCGCGCACGAAGCCCGCGCGCCGCAGCTCGTCGAGCTCCTGCCGGTACTCCCCCTTGCGGTCGCGGACCACCGGTGCCAGCACCTGGAGGCGCGTCCCCTCGGTCAGCCCCAGCACCCGGTCGGCCATCTGCTGCACGGTCTGGCTCGAGATGGGACGCCCGCAGACCCAGCAGTGGGGCTGGCCCACCCGCGCGAAGAGGAGCCGGAGATAGTCGAGGATCTCGGTGCTGGTGCCGACCGTCGAGCGCGGGTTCCGGCCCAGCGTGCGCTGCTCGATCGCGATGGCGGGCGAGAGCCCCTCGATGGAGTCGACGTCGGGCTTGCCCATCTGCTCCAGGAACTGCCGCGCGTAGGCCGAGAGCGACTCGACGTAGCGCCGCTGCCCCTCGGCGTAGATCGTGTCGAAGGCGAGGCTCGACTTGCCCGAGCCCGAAAGACCCGTGATCACGACCAGGGCGTCGCGGGGGATGCGCACCTCGAGGTCGCGCAGGTTGTGCTCGCGGGCGCCCCGCACGTGGAGGAACGCGGGGGGCGCGGCGCCCGCGCCGCCGGGGGGCGGCGGGGCCTCCGGGAGCGGTCCGGGCGGGGCCGCGGGGGGCACGACGGGGTCAGGGCAGCGGCGGGGCCGTGAGCGCCGTGGCCCCCGCGAAGCGACCCTTGCGCTCGATGTAGGTCTGCGAGCGCAGCTGCTCCAGCCAGGCGCGCCGCTCCTGGTCCTCGCGGCGCGCGAAGATCTCGCGCTCCAGGGCCGGCCTGGCCGCCTCGTAGCTGACCGGCGCGTACTCCTGGCGGTCGGCGAGCTGGAGCAGGCTACAGCCGAAGGGAAGCTCGGCCCGCTCGCTCACCTGGCCGGGCTCGAGGTGCTTCACGATCTCCACCATCCAGGGCGCGAGCTGGTCCAGGTGCAGCCAGCCGATGTCGCCGCCGCGCTCCGGCGAGGCGGCGTTGTCCCGGCCTGCGGCCACCGCCTCGAAGGCCTCGCCGGCGAGCACGCGGGAGCGGGCGCGGTCCGCGAGGGCGCAGGCCTGTTCCCGGGTCCGGCCCGCCGCCTCGCCGAAGAGCACCAGCAGCTGCCGCAGGTGGACCTGCTCGCCACCCACGGGCTGGTTGGCGTAGCGCTGCTCGAAGAGGCTCCGGACCTCCGCCTCCTCCACCTGGATCCTCGAGCCCACGGCCGCCCGCAGCGCGTTGGCGCGCTCGATCTCGCGCTTGATCTGGGCGCGGTAGTCGTCGTACTCGAGGCCGTGGGCGGCGACCGAGGCCTTGAGCTGGTCCCGGGTGAGGCCGTTCTCCTGGGCGATGCCGTCGATCGCCGCGTCGATCTCGGCATCGCTCGCGTAGAGCTCCATGCGGCGCACCGTCTGCTCGATGAGCCTCCACTCGATCATGCGCTCGAGGCCCTCGGCGCGCAGCCTCGCGATCTCCAGCTCCGGAACGGCCTGGGCCCGCATCTCGTCCTCGATGGGGCCCACCATCTGCATCACCTCGGAGTAGAGGACGATGTCGCTCCCCACCTGGGCGGCGATGGCGTCCACCAGCTCCTCGGCGGCGCGGGCCGGCGCAGTCCCGAGGAGGGCCGCCGCGGCGGCCAGCAGGAGCGCGGGGCCGCGCGCGCTGCGGCGCGCGCGAGGGGGCGGGTCGGAGGCGGGCCGGGGCACGGGCGCAAGGGTAGCTCGGCTACCCTGCCCGGCATGCGCTGGTCGTGGGGGCGCGCGCAGCGCGGAGGGGCCATCGCCCTCGTCGCAGCCACCGCGGGGCTCCTCGGCCTCCGCTGCGCCACCTCGCCGGAGGTCCCCTTCCTCTGGCCGGGCGCCCCGGCCCCCTGGATCGCCGCGCCGCTGCCGGTGAGCGCCGAGCTCATGCAGTGGGGCCGGAAGGAGGTCCCGGTCGCGAGCTTCGAGCGCTCCTTCGCCGCCGGGCTCCCGGGCCCGCCCGTCTGGCTCGAGCTGCGCGCGCTCCGCCAGTACCAGGTGACCCTGAACGGACGGGTGGTGACCGGCTCGCGCGACCCGCGGCGCTGGCGCGAGCGCCGCCGCGTCGACCTCACGCCCTTTCTGCGCGAGGGCGCGAACGAGCTGCGGGTCGCGGTGTGGAACGCGCGCGGCCCGGCCCTGCTCTCGGCGCGGCTCGAGGGCGGCGGGGGGCTCGAGGGCGGGGGTCCCTGGCAGGTGCGCCTGGACGGCCGCGCCCTCGGAGCCGCCATCCCGGCCGACGACACGAGGCCCGATCCCAGCTCCTTCGGGGTGGAGCCGCCGCTGCGCACCCTCGCGCGGCGCGGCGGGGCGGCGGCGCTGCTCTTCGGGCTGGGGGTACTCCTCTCGCTGGCGCCGCGGCTCGGGGCGCTGCCCGGCGCGGGCGCCGCGCGGGCCGCCCTCCTGCGCCTGCGCGCCGCCCTCCCGCAGGGCTCCGGGCCCGCTGCGCTGCTGCTCGTGGCGGCGCTGGCCTGGCTCTGGCTGCTGCTCGCGAAGTTCGCGCGCATCCCCCTGGCGATCGGCTTCGACGCGCGCCACCACCTGGCCTACGCGGGCCGGCTCCTCGGGGGCGGGGGCCTGCCGCTCGCGAGCGACGGCTGGTCCACCTTCCACCCGCCCCTCTTCTACGCGCTCGTGGCCCTCCTGGCCCGGCTCCTGGGCGCCCCTCCCCCCGCTGGCGACCTCGAGGGCTGGGTCGCCGCGGGGCCCGCGCCGGCGCTGGCCTTCCGCGCCCTCCCCTGGGCCTCGGGGCTCGCGACCGTCTGCCTCGCCGCCGGGCTCGCGCGCCGCCTCTTCCCCCGCGAGCCGGTCCCCGTGGCCCTGGCTCTCCTCTTCGCCGCGCTCCTCCCGGTGAACCTCTATGTCTCGGCCTACTTCTCGAACGAGTCGCTGCACGCCGCCCTCTTCGGAGCGGCGCTCCTCGCCGCGGTCGGGCTCCTGCTCGCCCCGCGCGCCGGTCTCGCGGGCGTGACGGGCCTCGCGGCGCTGCTGGCGCTCGCGGCCCTGGTGAAGTTCACGGCGCTCCTGCTCGTCCCGGTGGCCCTCTTCTTCCTGCTCCTGAAGCTCCGGGCGGTGGAGGGCGCGCGCGCCTCGCGCCTCTGCGCGGCGACCGCGGTCTACCTCGGCGTCTTCCTCGCCGGCGCGGGCTGGTACTACCTGCGCAACTGGCTCGCGCTCGGCGACCCCCTCGCGGCGAACTGGAGCTTCGCGGAGCCGGGGCGCGTCTGGTGGCAGCAGCCCGGGTTCCACACCCCCGCCTACTACGCGCGTTTCGGCGAGGCGCTCTCCCATCCTTATCTGGGGGGCTTCCGCTCGCTCTGGGACAGCCTCTACTCGACCTTCTGGGGGGATGGCTTCGTGGCCGGGCGCGTGAGCGCCGGCGACCGGCATCCCTATTGGAGCTACGACTTCATGTCGCTGGGCTACCTGGCGGCGCTCCCCGCGACCGCGCTCCTCCTGGCCGGCGCGCTCCAGGCCCTGGCCGCGGCCCTGCGCTCCCCGGAGCCGCGCCGCCGCCTGGCCTTCTCCTTCCTGCTCGCGGTCCTCTACGCCGTGGGTCTGGCCTTCGTCACGCTCTCGCTCCAGGTGCCCTACTACTCGCAGACGAAGGCGGCCTACGGGCTCTGCCTGGCGGCCCCCCTGGCGGTCTTCTTCGGCCTGGCGGCGGCCCGCCTCGACGCGGCGCTCGCCCGGCGCGGCCGCAGCGCCGCGCGCGCCCTCTTCCACGGCTGGCTCGCGCTCTTCGCGGGGACGCTCTTCCTGGCCTACGCGGCTTGAGCGCAAGCCCGAAGGGCGCGCAGCGAGGCGCAGCCTGCTCCCATCAGGGCCCCGCGACCGCCCCCGAGAGGCGCGCCAGGGCCTCGCGACAGGCGTCGGCCCGCGCCGGGCCCGGGAGGTCCGCGAAGCAGGACCAGCGGTTCCGGGGGTCGACCCCGGGAGCCGCGCCGCGCGGGCGGGCCGCGGGGGGGAGCGCCGCGGCGCGCTCCAGGAGCTCGCGCGCCACCGCCAGGCGCCGCGCGTCGGGCGCCGCGGGCGCGGCCGGCAGCGGCTCGAAGGGCGGCGCAGCGGCCAGGAGCCCCGGCAGCTCCGCCGCCGCGATCTGCCGCGCGCCCTCGAGGGGAAGGCCATCGCCCACGCGCCAGAGCTCGCAGCCCTCGGCCGCCAGGGCGGGGCAGCGCCAGGAGAGGTAGCGCGCCGCGTGGAGGTAGTGGGAGTTGGTGAGGGCCGGCGAGCCGCTGGCGCGGCGCGCCCGGAAGACGCCCTTCTGCTCGCCGCACAGGTCGACCCCCACGAAGGCCAGGCGGCGGGCGCCGAGGCGGCGGGCCAGGAGCAGCATGGTCTCGGAGACCGTGTTGAGCGGCTCGTCGAGCGGCGCCTCGCCGCAGGCCGCGAAGGCCAGGTCGTAGAGCTGCGAGGAGCGCAGCGCGAAGAGCGCGGTGCGCTCCGGCCAGCGGTCGAGGAGCCCGGGCTCGGCGCCGGCCTCGGCCAGGAGCAGGCCGAAGCGCGGCTCGAAGCCCGAGAGGAAGGGCAGCGAGTGGAGCGGGTCGGGCGCCACCGCGAAGTCCACGCGCACGCCGGCCTCCGCCAGGGGGCGGAGCGCCTGGACCGCGGCGAAGACGACGCCGCCCCGGCGCGCCGCGAGGGCCGGGAGCGCCTCCGCGAGGCTCGGTCCCGGGGCCACCAGGAGCGCCGTCTGCCCCTGGCAGCTCCCCGCCAGCTCGGCCAGGGTGCGGCGCCCGGGGAAGCGGACCAGCGCCTCCAGGCTGCGCGGGCTCACCACCGCGTGCCCGAGGGCGGGGAGGGCGGGAGCGCCCAGCGCGCGGCGCAGCGCCCGGGCGGCGAGGCGCAGCTCGAAGCGACATAGCTCGGTGTAGCCCGGGTGGGGGGCGACGTGGACGCGGCGGCCGGCGGCGGCCCAGCCCGCGAGGGTGGCCTCGAGGCCGGCCGCCCGGGTCTCGGCCTGCGGCCCGTCCGGCGCGGCGCCGACCTCCTCGAGGGCCCGCCGCAGGCCCGGGAAGGGCTCGAAGAGGAGGAGCTCGCCGGCGAGCTCCCGGCGCAGGGCCTCGGGCAGGAGGCCCAGGCCGGTTCCCAGGAGCGCCACCGCGTCGGCGCCCTCTTCCCGCGCGGCCAGGGCGATGGCGCGGGCGCGGGCGCGGGCCTCGCCCCCGGGGTCGTAGGCGCTGTGGACCGACTGGCCGCCGACGCGCAGGGTGAGGGCCCCGGAGCGCGCGCGCGCGAGCGCCCATTCCACCTCGGCGAGGCCCTGGCAGGGCTGCGCGATCCCCCCCATCGGCGCGCCTCATCGGCAGACGGGCGCGCACCCGTGAGCTGAGCGGAGACGGGGAGCGGTGGTAGCCTCGGGCCGCCGCCTGCCGGAGGATCCCATGGCCCCCGCGACCGCCGCCCCCCGCAACACCTGGACCTGGCTCCTCGGGCTCCTCGGAGCGGGATCCCTGGCCAACGGGGCCTGGATGCTCTTCGATCCGGCGGGCTGGTACGCGGGCGTCCCCGCCGCGGTCCCCGACTTCGGCCCCCTGAACCTGCACTTCGTGCGCGACATCGGCTGCGCCTACGCTGTCCTGGGGGCGGCGCTCCTCCTCGCCGCGCGGCGCGCCGCGCTGCGCGCTCCCCTCGTCGGCGTGGGGGCGCTCTTCTTCGCGGCCCACGCGATCCTGCACGTCCACGACACGCTGCGCGGCCTGGTGCATTCCGGGCACTGGTGGCTGGATCTTCCGGGCGTCTACCTGCCGGCTCTCCTCCTCGTCCCGGCCGCGCTCCACTTCGCCCGCCAGGAGGCGGCATGAGACTCGCGCCGATCGAGCGGCCCCGCGGGCTCTTCCTCCGGATCGCCTTCTGGCTGAGCCGCCGGCAGGCGGGCGCGGTGATCGCGCCCCTCAAGGTGATCTACGCCCGGGTGCCCGCGCTGGGTCTCCTCGGCTGGCGCATCGCCCGCACCCTCGAGCGCCTCTCCCTCGAGCCCGGGCTCCGGCTGCTGGTCGCGACCCAGTCCTCGCTGCTCAATGGCTGCGGCTTCTGCGCGGACCTGCACCGCGCCCAGGCGGTCCGGGCGCGCCTGGGCCAGGAGAAGTTCCTGGCGCTCCCCGACTACGCGACGAGCCCGCTCTTCAGCGCCCGCGAGCGCGCGATCCTGGCCTACACCGAGGAGGTGACGCGCCAGCGCAGGGCCAGCGACGCCAGCTTCGCCGAGCTCGCGCGGCACTGCGACGAGCGCGAGATCGTGGAGATCACCTGGCTCAACGCCGCCTCGAACTACTTCAACCTGTTGGCGGTCCCGCTCGGGATCGGGTCCGACGGCCTGCTCGAGCTGGCGCTGCGCCGCACGCGCCCGCCCGACTCGCCGGGCGATCCCTCCGTGGGAGGCGGCTGAGCGGTGAGATTCGGCATCGACATCACGCCGCTCTCCGCGGGGAAGGGCGGTGTCCAGAACTACACCCGGGCCCTCGTCCAAGGGCTCCTGGGGCTGGATCGCCGGAACGAGTACCGCCTCTTCCACAACGGGCCCGCCTCGCCCTTTCGCCTGGCTACGGCCTCTTCCCACCCGGGTGTCGAGATCCTGACCTGGCGTGGGAAGCTCGCCCATCTGACGGCGACGGCGCGGCAGCTGCCGAAGTCCCCCGCAGCGGCGGCGATCCTCGCCAAGGCATTGCCGATGCGCAGCAGCCGAATTCTCAAGGACCAGCTGCTGGCTGGCCTGGACCTGTTTCACTCTTCGGATGTGTTCCTGTGGGACAATGCGCCGGCCGCGAATCTCATCACGGTCTTCGATCTCACCACGATCCTTTTCCCCGAGTTTCACACGGAGCTCAACGTCCGCATCCACGCCCGCAAGATCGCGTTCGTCAAGAAACCCGGCGTCGACGTCGTCGCCATCTCCCAATGCACGAAGAACGACCTGGTCAAGCACTGCGGGATCTCCCCGGAGCGGATCCGGGTCATCTATCCGGGGTGCGATCCCCGGCTCTTCCGGCCGCTCCCGGAAGAGGACGTCCTGCCCGTCCTGAGCGCCCATGGTCTGGAAAGGGGCTACATCCTGGCCGTGGGCACGATCGAGCCGAGGAAGAACCTCGTCGGCCTGATTTCCGCCTTCGAGATCCTGGCTCGCCTGGGGAGTCGCTCGGAGCGGCTCGTCCTGGTGGGAGCCAAGGGGTGGCTGAGCAGAGAGACGTTCGCGCGGATCGCGAGCTCACCCTTGCGCGGCCGGATCAAGTGGCTCGATCACGTTCCGGAGAGCGATCTGCCGCAGCTCTACAACGGAGCTGCTCTACTCGCCTATCCATCGTTCTACGAGGGCTTCGGATTGCCGATCGTGGAAGCGATGGCGTGCGGTGTCCCCGTGGTGGCGGCCGATCGATCCTCCGCCCCAGAGCTGGTGCAAGACACCGGCCTGCTCGTGGACCCCTGCGATCCCGAGGAGATGGCCAGGGCGATGCAGTCGCTCCTCGCAGATCGGGCTCGGCGCAGGGAGATCGCCGAGAAGGGGATGGCGCGCGCCCGCTTCTTCTCGTGGGAAAGAATGGTGCGGGAGATCCTGGAAGCCTACCGGGAAGCGGTCGAATCGAAGAAGCGACAGCTGGCTGCGACGCGATTGCCGTCTTGAGGGCGTACCCCATGAGCATCGGCCAGGAAACGGGCCTTCCCTGTCAGCTCGAAGCCCGGCTCGAGACCCAGATCCAGGCCTCCTACGCGGATTGGAATCGCCTGCGCGAGGGATTCGCGTTTCCCGAGCTCCCCTCCGCGGGAATCTGGCGCGAACTGATCCACGCCAGCATCACCGGCCTGAGGGACGAAGGGAAGCTCCACTGGCGGTCTCCCGCTGGCCGCGAACGTCCGTTGGGGGAGAGGCTCCGTGCACTCGGCGAGCGCCTCTTGCTGAGGATCCTGCAGCCGTTGCTCCGCGTAGCTCTGGCGAGACAGCTCAGGCTCGAGGAGCAAGCCGGCACGCTGGCCGGCATCGCGGCCGCCCTGGAGCTGCGCTCGGCGCACGCCGACCACGTCGCCGAGGCAAGTCGGAGCGCGGTGGAGCTTCCGACGCGCCGCACTGCGGCGCGAGCCGGGAGAATGCGGCCGCGAGTCGATCAGTTGTTGCCCACCGTCTCTGCGGAGGACGCGGTCGGCACACACGTGCTCCATACGCAGGCGCTTCTGCGGGAGCGCGGATTCACCAGCGAGGTCTTTGCGGAGACCTGGAATCGATCCTTCGGAGAGGTCCGACCGCTGGCCACTCACCGAGACGCGATTCGCGCCGGCGACGTCACGATCTTCCATTTCTCCATCGGATGCTGGACGGCCTTGGAGCTTCGGCAGCTGGCGAGCTTTCGGGTGACGAATTATCACAACATCACCCCCGCCCGCTATTTTCGGGACCCGCGAGACTACATGACGAATCACCTCGTGGACCTCGGGCGACGTCAGATCCCCATGGTCCGGTCGGCCACGGACTTCTGGTGGGTCGACTCATCCTACAATGCCCGGGACATCGGCGTGGAGCAGGGCTCCATGGTGTCTCCGGTGCTCCGTGACTATACGGCACTGACGGGGCTCGGGAGCGACCGGAGACTCGCCCGCCAGCTCACGTCGCGGCGGAAGGATATTCTCTTCGTGGGGCGCCTGAGTCCCAACAAATGCCAGCATGACCTGTTGTTTCTCCTGGCTCTCTACCAGAAACACATCGACCGCAACGTCCGCTTGATCCTCGCCGGGACAGGAGGCGTGAGCGGGTACATCGCGCAGCTGACTGCTGCCATCCGCGCGCTGGGCCTCACCACGAACGGGCCCGGTGGACGACGCGACGAAGGGGACGTGGACGTCTTCTTCTCGGGGTCCATCGACCAGGCGGAGCTCGCCGCCATCTACCGGCAGGCGAGCTTGTTCCTCTGCCTCAGTGAGCACGAGGGGTTCTGCGTGCCCCTCATCGAGGCGATGAGCTTCGGACTTCCGGTGATCGCCCATCGAGCTGCCGCGGTTCCGGAGACCTGTGGAGGCGCCGCGCTCCTGGTGGACAAGCGGGACCCGGCGGTGGTGCTGGCGGCCATGCGGAGCGTACTCGAGAATGCAGAGCTGGAGGAGAGTCTGCGCCAGAGAAGCCTGGCGCGCGCCGAGGCATTCTCGTGGGAGCGCCTCGTGGCGGGCTTCGACGCGGTCCTCGATGCGACGCTGAAGCGCGCAGGGGACGCGAAGCGGTGAGCGACGCATCCGGAATCTACTGGACCGGACCGATCTACGATCGAAGCGGATACGGAAACGTCTCCCGCAACTACATCCGGGCTCTTCTCGCGGCGCGAATACCCGTTCGGGTTCTCAACCTGGGGGGTATCGATTCCGACATCGACCCGGAAGCTGCCCGGGCCGTGCGCGCGTGCGAGGAATCGAGAGTGGGCGATCGGCCGATCGGCGTCGTTCACTATCTCCCGCACATCCTGGAATCGCTTCGGTTGAGAGGTGTGGCGGCAACCGTGAGCGCATCGATCTTCGAGACGCATTCGATCCCGGCACAGTGGGTGCGGCCGCTCAACCGGATGGATCAGGTCTGGGTCCCATCGCGGTTCAACGAATCGTCCTACGGGGCGGCGGGGATCCGAAGAGAGAAGCTCCGCGTGATCCCCTACGCAGTCGACTGCGCGTACTACCACCCGATGCCCAGGACGACGATCCCGGGAGCCCGCGGCTTCGTATTCCTCTTCGTCTTTGCCTTCGATTGGCGAAAGGGGTTCGACCTGCTCCTGCGCGCCTACGTGAGCGAGTTCGCGGCGGGGGAGGATGTCACGCTGGTGCTGAAGGTTTCGCCGGGATTTCCGGCCGTCCCGGACCTCGCCGGGGAGATCCTGAGGAGCGGCCTCGCGGCCTGCGAGCAGCCCGCTGGTGGATGGCCACCCATCGTGATCCTGACCGAGCCCATGAGCCAGAGCGACCTCCGCTCCCTCTATGCGGGATGCGACGTGTGCATCTCGACCGATCGAGCGAACGGCTGGGGAATGCCGTGCCAGGAGGCCATGGCCATGGGAAAGGCGGCGGCCGCCGTCAACTGGAGCGGAAGCACGGAGTTCATGAACGAGGACAACGCCTTCCTGATCCGGCCCACGGGTGAGCTCGAGGCGGTCGATCCGCGTCTGGTGGAGGCCCGGGGCGATCTGTATCAGGGCCAGAAGTGGGCGCGCGTGGAGGCGTCGGAGGTGCGCCGCGTCCTTCGCGAAGCGTTCGAGAATCGGTCCCTGGTCCGCGAGAAGGGGGAGCGAGGCGCCGCGACCGTGCGGGAGAACTTCAGCCTCGAGCGGATCGGCGAGACGATTCGGGGCGTGCTGGGCACGTTCTCGAGGCTCAGGTCGACGTGGCAGGCGCCGGCTGCGTACCTCACGGAGGGGTGGCGGAGGGATCTGGGGCGGGATCTCAGGGAATGCCTGGGCTTTCGCCTGCGGCGATCGGGCCTTCGCTGCGGCGGCTGAGCCGGTCTCGGCTGACCGAGCGGGCCCTCACGGGGGCGTCTCCGTCGGCCAGCGTATAGAGGAGGAAGTGCCCGTCCTCCTGCCGGTGTTCGATCGGAAAGACCCCCTCGACGTATTCCCGAAACACCCCTTCCGACCCGGCGCGGAGCCACGGTTTGAAGAGCATGATGTAGCGGATCCCGAGGGTGTCGACGAAGCCGCGCACACTCCGTCGATCCCCCGCGATCTCCTCGCGGGATGCCGGTTCGCCCGCCTGGATCGCGACCAGGCGCGGGATGCCGGGCAGCGAGCTGAAGTAGTCGAATACCGGATCCTCGATGCGGGTCACGAAGCCTCCCAGGATCTTCTTCCGCATCAGGAGCTGGAAATAGAGCTGGCGGGTGTGCTCTTCGCCGTAGGACCGGAAGCCCGAGCGGATGCCAAAAGGAAGCTGGAGGACGGCGACGTCGCGCGGATCCGCGGCCACCTGGCGGAGCAGTGCGCTCTCGATCACGAGCGGCTCGGCGGGGTAAGGGAGAGAGAGGCCCTCCGCCGCGGCGAGGGTCCCGACGGCGAGGGCCAGGCGTCGGCGAGCCCCGGGCCAGCGCGCGAAGAGGGCCCGGAGCTGGAAGCCCGCCATCACCGCAGCGCACAGCGTGACCCCGATCGAGATCCGGGAGGGTGCGCGAAGGTTTCCCAGGAGCGGAATCGACCGCATGATCCACCACGGGAGCGGAACGCGCAGATCGAGGCCCGCGATCTCCAGCGAATCCCGGCCGGCGATGTGCAGGAAGGGCCCCAGCGAGAGAATGAGGAAGGCGAGCCCGATCCCGGCGAAGGTGCGCACGACGCCCGCCTCGGAACCGCTGCCGTGCCAGCTCCTGCGGAGCGCGCCAGCCGACAGCACGATCAGCGTGAAGCCGAGGGAGGTGGTCGATTCCATCGCTCCGCCGGTGAACAGATCGGACAGAGAGAAGCGACCGAAAAGAGTGCTCGCAGGCGAAGGTGAGAAATAGGACAGGAGATCGGCGCAGTAGGCGTTGGCACCCATCCAGTCGGCGACGCGGCCCTCGCCCCGCGCCGCCAGGCGAGCGAGTCCGAGCAGGATCGGTGAGAAGGCGGCGCAGAAGATGCCCGCGATGGGAAGAAGCTTCGGAAGCTGCTCGCGGAGGGGGAGTGACCGCCTCGCGAAGAGCACGAGACACGCCGTGAAGAGCAGGCACGAGAAGAGGTGGAGGAAGTCGGTATAACCGGCGGCGGCGAGCCAGATCCCGGCCCATACGCGCGCGGCGCGGCCTCCCCCGTGGAGCGATCGGTACAGCGCCAGCACGTAGAATGGCACCCACTCGACGCTGGCGATGTTCAGGTGCCCGGTGAGTCGCATGAGGAGGAAGGGACAGAACCCGAACAGGAGCCCCATGACGGCGCTCGCGAGCCGGTCTCCGTTCAGGTAGCAGCCCAAGCGGTACATCCCGAAGGCGGAAAGGACCGGCGCCGCCAGCACTGCGACGTTGTGGGCGAAGGGCAGACCCAGCGCGAGTTGAAACGGGAGGGTGAGCAGCCCCAGGAGCCAGACACCGGCATTCAGGACCAGATCGCTTCCCAGTGGATGCAGGATCTGGTCGGTGTGGAGGAGGTGCACATCCGGACTCGTGAGCGCTTGCCGCACCCACCAGAAGGACCAGACGTAGACCGAGGTGTCTCCCTCGGCGGACGGCACGTGGGTCGTGAAGTGAAGCGCGAGGGGCCACGTGAAGACCAGGGCCAGCGCGAGGTAGCCCAGCAGGAGCAGGGCGTCCGCGCCCGGAAGGTGGCGCCTCGAGGCCGTTGCGGTCGGGATCCGGGAACGGGTCCGCGACCGGGGCTTCACTGGGCCACGAGCTGGTTCTCGACGAGGTCGCGGTAGGACGCCGAGGTCCGCAGGAGTTCATGGTGCGGACCGTCCGCCACGATCCGTCCCTCGTGGAGAACGATGACCCGATCCATGTCCACCACGGTGGAGAGGCGGTGGGCGACGATCAGGATGGTGGGCATCTCCGGCAGCTTCCGCAGTGCCTCCTTGAGCGTGGCCTCGACCTCGGAGTCCAGTGCGCTCGTCGCCTCGTCGAGGATCAGGATTCTCGGCCGCCGGAGCAGGGCCCGCGCGATGGCGAGGCGCTGGCGCTGCCCCCCCGAGAAGCGGAAGCCCCGATCCCCGACCGAGGTCCTCAGGCCCTCCGGCAGGTGATCGACGAACGGCGCCGCCTGGGAGATCCCGAGCGCGGCCGCCAACTCGTCGGCCGAGGCGTCCTTTCGCCCGAAGCACACGTTCTCTCCGATGCTGCGGGAGAAGAGGCTCGCATCCTGCGAGACGATCGTGACGTGCTGCCGGAGCCAGCGGGGATCGAGCTCCCGGATGTCTCGTCCGTCGAGCAGGATCCTCCCCTGATCGGGGTCGTAGAAGCGCGCCACCAGGCTCGCAACGGTCGACTTTCCAGCCCCGGAGGACCCGACCAGGGCGACGAACTCCCGCGGTCGGATCTTCAGGTCGATCCCGCGCAGCACGGGCTTCCCGGGTCGGCCGGGATAGCGGAAGTGGACGTTCTCGAGGCGGAGCTCGCCCTCCAGGGCGGGAGGGCGGGCTCCGCCCGCGATCGGCAAGCGGGGCTCGCGGTCGAGCCAGGCGAAGATCCGCTGCGTGGACCCGTGGCTCCGCAGCACCTCGGCGCTGGCCTTCGAGAGCTGCTTGAAGGACCTCACGACGAGGGCTGCGTAGAAGACGAACGAGATCACCGAGCCCGGACTCACCTGGTCGCTCACGATCAGCGCACCGCCGGCCACGATCGCCAGAACGATCGCAGCTTCCGATGCCAGGTGGGAGAGCCCGTCCAGGGTTGCCTCTGCCCGGATCACCCGCCGGATGGCGGCCAGGAAGCGCTGCTGGATCGCTTCGTAACGCTGCCCCTCCGCGCGCTCCTGGGAGAAGGCGCGGATCGTTCGGATTCCCTGGAGGGATTCCAGGGTCGCGGCATGCATGGCGGCTGCGACGTCCGCCGCTGCCAACGTGCGCCGCCCGATCGCCTTCCCGAGGACCGAGGTGGTGATGGCGAGCAGGGGGCCGACGAGGAGGATCAGTCCCGCCAGGAGCGGCGAGGTGTGGATCATGAGCACGATCGCGCAAGCCCCCTGAAGCGACCAACGCAGAGCCTCGGGGATCCATTCGGCGATCACGAGCTCGAGCATCCCCGTGTCGTTCACGAGGCGCGCGTTCATCTCGCCGGGCTCCTGTTCGTCGAAGAACGCGATCTCCTGGATCAGCAGGTGTTGCAGCAGGCGACTGCGGAGCCTCGCGGAGGTGCGGCGCGCGGCCATGTGGAAGTAGTAGGTGCGCAGGAAGGTGGCGGGCACCTCGACGAGGAGGATGGCGACGAGCAGGAGCCCGAGCTGGGCGAGGCGGTCCATGCGACCACCTTGGACGCCCTCGTCGATGGCGACCCGCACGACCTGGGGATAGACGAGCGCGAGGCCGCTGGTGAGCAGGACGAAGAGCAAGCCCAACGCCACGCGCCCGCGCTCGGGTGCGAGCAGCGGGGTGACCCGGACCAGCCACTGTCGGAAGAGCGCGACCATCCCGGGTGCTCCCGCCGACACGCTCAGTCCTCGATGGCGCGAAGCAGCTCGGCCGCCAGGTCCCGATCGGTGCGCGAGAAGATCGCGTTGGTCGAGGGCCGCGCCAGGCGCCCGAACATCTTGCGGGTCGACTGCTCGATCTCGCCCAGGTGGTGCGGAGTCACGTAGTCGACGAGACCATCCGCGTCGGCAGAGCCTCCGTGCTCGAAGTAGTCCCGGATCGGGGTCCAGCGCGAGGCGACGGTGGGAACTCCGAGCTTCACCGACTCGAGGACGGTGTAGCCCGGGCGTTCGTGGAACGCCGGGTGCAGGTGGAGCCCCGCATTCTGGTAGGCCGACCGGAGACAGCTCTCGGAGAGCCTGCCGCCGCGGGGCATCGGCACGACCTCGAGGGCGCCATCCCGAGCGGCCCGCCGCGCCGGGCACACGAGCAGCGTGCGAGCGCGCCGGTATCGCTTCACGGCGCGCAGAAAGCTCTTGCGATAGCTGCGTCGCAGGCTCGTCGCCACGAAGACCAGAGGGGTGTCGAGCTCTCGGGTCGCGAGGACCGATCCGAGTTGGTTCTTGCGCGGCTCGAGCCGGCCCACCTGAAGGATGTACTCCCCGCGCGCGAGGCCCGTGAGCCTCAGGAACTCGTCCGAGCGCGCACCGCTCCAGCCCTCGGCGAGGCCGGCCGTCAGGAGCACGACGCGCGTCCTGGCCGCCGGGCAGTCGCGCCGCATGGTGCGCTCCTCGGTGGGCGAGTTGGCGATGCAGACGCGGGCGTTGCGCATCACCTCGTAGTTGTTCAGGGCATACCGCCCGGGGGGACCCGAGAAGTAGTGGACGATCTCGGGGCTCTCGAGGAGCCGCTCCAGCGCGAACGCGAAGCCGCCGTCGCGAACCCCTCTCAAGTGGGATTCGACGTAGCGCTCGAACCCGAAGCAGGCCGGGGCATACCCGATGAAGTCTTCGTGGAATCCGATCACGCCGAATGGCCGACCGGCTCGCGCCAGCCGGGCGTGGTTCTGGCGCTGGTCGAGGCAGGTGTTCGAGAGGAAGACGAAATCGCAGCCGAGGAGCCGCCCGGCGTCGGGCGCGGTCTGGACCTCGTGGCCGAGGGAGCGCAGCCCGTCCCGCATGGTGTAGAGGGCGCGCAGATCGCCCCCCCACTGCTCCTCGCTCGGGCGCGTCACGATCCCGATCTTCACGCCGCCGCCCGGGCCCCCTTCCGCGCCGCGCGAGGTCGCGCGGAAGAGGTGGTCCTCTCGCGGGCCCCCGAGGCGTGCGGGATTCTAGCCCGCGGGGGAGCCCGGCGCGCCCCGGGCGCCGCCTCGGATCAGGCTCCGGCGCTCCAGCGCGAGGGGTCGAGGAGCTCGCCTCCGGCGGGGCCCAGCCGGGCCGCGAGCTCGTGCAGCTCCGCGGCGGGGGCCTCGAGGCTGCGCCAGGCGACGAGGTTCCGGCACAGCTGGCCCGCGGTCTCGCAGCCCAGCACGAGCGGAACGGTCAGGCACTCGCGCGCGTAGAGCAGGAAGGCGTCGGCGCGCCGCAGGCCGCGCGCCCGGGCCCAGTCGTCGAGGAGCCGCAGCGGCCGCGCCAGGCCCGAGAGCGCGGCGGGCAGCGCCTCCACGGCCAGGTGGGCCACGCCCTGGAGGAAGACGCTGCGCACGAGCACGCGCCTTCCGAGCGCGGCGGCGCGGGCGAAGAAGCCCGCCTCGAGGAGGCGCCGGTCGAGCAGGCTCGCCGCCACCTGGATCACCTCGAGTGCGGGATCTTCGAGGAGCGTGAAGGCCTCGGCCGGGCTCGCTGCCGAGGCGCCGAGCGCGCGGACCCAGCCCTCCGCCTGGCGCCGGCGCAGGTGCTCGAAGAGCGCGCCGTCCAGGGCCGTGCGGTGGTGCGCCCGGTGGAGGAGCAGGAGGTCGAGGGCCTCGCGGCGGAGCGCGCGCCGGCTGGCCTCGAGGCTTGCGTCGACGCGCGCGAGGCACTCCGGAAGGGTCGCGCCCGCGTCCACGTCCGGGGCGAGCTTGGTCGCGATCTGGAAGTGCGGGTCGGCCCCGCAGAGCTCGCCGATCCGGGCCTCGCTCTCGCCGTAGGCGCGCGCCGTATCCAGGGTGTCGATGCCCGCGCGCCGCGCCACCGCGAGGAGCGCCTCGAGCTCGTCGCGCGGCGGCGGGCCCGTGGCGTTGGCGATGCCGTACGCCATGCCCCACTGGGCGGTGCCGAGCGCGATGCGCGCAGGGGCCCGCTCCGCCGGGGCTACCACGCGGTCCAGCCCCCGTCGACCACGAGGTTGTGGCCCGTGACGAAGCTCGCCGCCCGGGAGAGCAGGAAGGCCGCGGGCCCCACCAGCTCTTCGGCTCTCCCCACGCGGCCGAGGGGCAGGCGCCGTTCGAGCTCGGCGCGGAAGCCCTCCTCGGCCCGGATCGGGTCGCGCGGGAAGGGCCCCGGCGAGAGGCAGTTGACCCGGATGCCGCGCGCCGCCAGGTGGCAGGCCGCGTAGCGCGTGAACTGGATCACGCCGGCCTTGGCGGCGCCGTAGGCCGGCGGGTTGTGGTACTGGGGGAAGTCCGCGTAGGCGGCGGGCTGGGGCGAGACCATCCCGTACATGGAGGCCACGTTCACGATCGAGCCCCCGTCCCCGGGCCGCATGCGCCGCGCCACCCGCTCGGTGGCGAGGAGCACGCCGGCGAGCGTCCCCGACAGGGTGGCCAGGGTCTCGTCGCGGGTGAGCGCCCCGAGCGGCTCGGGAAGATGCCCGCAGGCGTTGTTCACGAAGCCGTGCACGGCGCCGGCCTCGGCCTCCAGCCGATCGAGGACGCGCTCGAGGTCGGCTTCGCAGCCCGCGTCGGCGCTGACGGCGAAGATGCGCCCCGGGGGCTTTCGCTCCGCGGCCTCGGCCACCACCGCCGCCAGGGGCTCGGGCCGGCGGCCGCAGATCACGACCAGGGCGCCGGCCTCGGCGAGGCCCAGGGCGAGGGCGCGGCCCAGGTGGCCGCCGCCCCCGCTCACGCCGATGCCGCGTCCGGAGAGGTCGAAGAGGGCGGGCTCGGGGCCGGGCACGCCTCAGCCCTCCTCGACGGCCTTCTGCCGCACGTGCAGGTTCGCGCCCGCCACCTCCGGGTGCGCATCGAGGCGCGCCACCATCTCCGGGTAGGAGAGCTCGGCGGCGCGCGGGCCGAAGAGGTCGAAGGCGGCCCGCGCCATGGCGAGGTCCTCGGGCGTGTCCACGGTCCAGCGCCAGTCCGGGCGCGCCGGCCAGTCCGCCGGGGCCGGCGCGAGGAAGGGCTCGCTCCTCGAGCGCAGCCAGCTCGTCACGTGGCTCCGGTGCCAGGGCTCCGCGGCGGGGATCTCGCGCTCGCTGGCCAGGAGGTCGCTCGCCCGGGCGAGCTCTGCTCCGTAGCCCAGCGGCAGGAGCCGCGCGGCGCCCGCGAGTCCCACCCAGGAGCCCTCCTTCTCGGCCTCGCCCAGCGCGTCGAGCAGCGCGTTCACGAGCTCGCCATCGGCAAAGGGGTCGTCGGCGGTGACCCGTACGATCCAGTCCGGACGGCTCTCGCGGACGATGGCGGTGAAGCGCGAGAGCACGTCGTCGCGCTCGCCGCGCAAGACGCGCAGGCCCAGGGCATCGCCCCAGGCTGCCGTGAGATCGTCCTCGGGCCCGCGCGTCGTGGCGAGCCACCACTCGTCCACCCGCGCGCTGCGCAGCCGCTCGCTGAGCAGGCCCAGGAGAGGGCGGCCGGCCAGCGGCGCCAGGATCTTTCCCGGGAGCCGGCTCGAGGCGAGCCGCGCCTGGATGATGCCGACCACCGCGGGCAAGGGGCCTCCCCGCCGGTCGCGCGCTGCGCCGCGCCGTTTCGCCCTGCAACGGAGGGCTTCAGGCTGAAAGGCGGCGAGCGGCTGCGAGGCCGGCGCCCGGGAGCGCTGCAATCCCCGTGCCGGGTGCCGGGGACGTTCCTTGCGTTCTTGCGCTTTCGTGGGTCCTGCGCCCAGCCGGTCCGGGGTTCGCCACCCCGAAACGAAAAAACGAAAGGAACGTCCCCGCCCTGGCGCTAGGGCTCGAGGGCGGCGCGTACCTTTTCGAGGAGCTCGTTCGGCAGGAAGGGCTTGGCCAGGAAGCCCGCCAGGTCGAGGGCGGCGAAGTGGCTCGCGGCGCGCTCCTCGGAGTAGCCGCTCACCAGCACCACGGGGAGCTCGGGCTGCCGGCGGCGCAGCTCCCGGAAGGTGTCCTCCCCGCTCAGCGTCGGCATGGTGCGGTCGAGGAGCACGGCGCCGATCTCGCCGGCGTGCTCCTCGAGGATCGCCAGGGCCTCGATCCCGCTGGCCGCGCCGAGCACCCGGAGCCCCGCCCGGCCCAGGACGTCCCGGGCCACCTCGCGCACGCCGCCGTCGTCGTCCACCACGAGTACGGTGGCGCTGGAGCGCCAGTCCGCGAGCGCCGCCTCCCGCGGTCCCGGCTCCTCGGCGCGCACTTGCGTCCCCGCCACCGGGAGCAGCACGCGGAAGCGCGAGCCCTGGCCCCGCGCACTCTCGAGCTCGATCGATCCCCCGTGGGCGCGCACGATGCCGCGCACCGCGGCGAGCCCGAGCCCGCGCCCGGTGAACTTGGTCGTGAAGAAGGGATCGAAGATCCGGCTGCGGGTCTCGGGGTCCATGCCGCAGCCCGTGTCCTCCACCTCGAACCAGGCGTAGCGCCCGGGCGGCGGTCCCTCGCCCAGGACGTGCTGCGCCGGGCTCGCGGGCCCCAGCACGGCGCAGCCGGTGCGGATCGCCACGCGACCCTCGCCGTCCCCCACTGCCTCGACGGCGTTGGTGATGAGGTTCATCACCACCTGCGAGAGCTGGGAGGCGTCGGCGAGGACGTGGGGCAGATCCTTCGCGAGCTCGTAGCCGAGGACCGTCTTCCCGGAGACGGCTCCCTCGAGGAGCCGCCCCATCTCGAGGACCAGCTCGCTCAGGTCGAGGAGATCGGGCTCGAGGGACTCGGATCCCGCGTAGGCCAGCATCTGGTGGGTGAGCGCCGCGGCGCGGTGAGCCGCCCGCTGGATCTTCTCGAGCCGAGCGCGCAGCGGCGAGGTCGCGGGAAGGTCCTCCAGCGCCAGGCTCGCCTCCCCGAGGATCGGGGTCAAGAGGTTGTTGAAGTCGTGGGCCACCCCGCCCGCCAGGACGCCCAGGCTCTCGAGGCGCTGCGCCTCCTGCATGCGCTGCTCGAGCTCGTGACGCTCGCGCTCGGCGCGGAAGCGCGCGGTCACGTCGCGGTTCATGGTCATGAAGCGATGCTCTCCGCTGGCGCTGCGGTAGCCGATGCCCACCGTCTCGAGCCAGCGCCAGCTGCCGTCGGCGTGGAGCCCGCGGTAGGGCTCGAAGCGCGTCGTCTTGCCCGTTCCCATCGCCTCTGCCCGGGTCTTCTCCACGAGCGGCTGATCCTCGGGGTGCACGAAGAGCAGCGAGGGGTTGGCCTTGAAATCCTCCAGGGTGCGGCCGAAGACCTCGAGGATGTTCGGGCTCGCGTAGACGACCCGGTCCGCCTCGTCGATCTCCGTGATCACGTCGAGGCTGGCCTCGGCCATCACCCGGTAGCGCTCCTCGCTCTCGCGCAGCGCCGCCGTGGCCTCGACCAGGTCGGTCACGTCCCGGTTGACCGCCACGTGGTGGAGGCGACCGGAGGGCTTGCGGTAGCAGATCCAGAGCGCGCTGTGGACCCAGACGTAGTGCCCGTCCCGGTGGAGGATGCGGTTGGCGATGATCTCCCCCGGCGCGACCTGGCCCTCCCCCTGCGCGAGCTTGCGCATGCGCTCGACGTCCTGCGGGTGATACTTCTGGAAGAGGTCCGGGGTGGCGAACTCCTCCGGGGACCAGCCCAGGACGTCCGCGACCGTGGGGCTCACGTGGTGGATGAACCCCTCCTCGTCGATGTCGCAGATGAAGGAGCGCAGGTGCCGCAGGCACTCGAGGAGGAACTCGCCGCCCGGGCCGCCGCGCTCCCAGTCGGGGGTCGAGGAGACGGGGGGCCGGAAGGGGGTGGTGAGGGTGCGCAGCAGCTCCGGGGGAAGCTCGATCCGGCCGCTCCGCTCCTGGCCCATGCCCGCCTCGCCCGCGGCGTCCCCCCGACGCGCCCTCCGGCTCATGACCCATGGTAGCCCCCCCTGGGGCTCGCGCGGAAGGAGCGATCGCCCCGGGAGCCGCGCCGCGCGCGGCTCGGCCACCCCGGGGAGTCTCCTCAGCCGGGATCCGCCAGGTGGTCCAGCAGGGCCCGGGCGGCCTCGCACAGCCGGGCCGGGTCGCCCGCCGGCGCCGGCGCGTGGATGCGCTGGCCCGGGGTGACGCGCAGGCCACCCCCCGCCTGGGTGAGCAGGCTCAGGAGCCGCCGGGGATCGACCTGGGTGGCGGGGCCCGCCGTGAGCACCAGCTCGCCGTCGGCCAGCTCCAGCGTCGCCACGCCCAGGCGGCGGGCGCGCAGCTTCAGCCCGATCACGCGCAGCAGGTTCTCCGCCGGCTCCGGGAGCGGGCCGAAGCGGTCGAGCAGCTCGTCGCGCAGGCGGGCGAGCTCCGGGTCGTCGCGGCAGCTCGCGAGCCGCTTGTAGAGCACGAGGCGCTGGTTCACCACCGGGACGTAGTCCTCGGGCAGGCGCGCCGGGATCGGGAGCCGGATCTCCGGGTCGACCTCCAGCGGGCGCGCCTTGCCGCGCAGCTCGTCGATCGTGGTCTCGAGCATCTCCATGTAGGTCTCGTAGCCCACGGCGGCCAGCTCCCCGGACTGCTCGGCGCCCAGCAGGTTCCCCGCGCCCCGGATCTCGAGGTCGAGGTTCGCGAGGCGGAATCCGCTTCCGAGCTCCGAGAGGTCCTGGATGGCGGCGAGACGCCGCTCCGCGTCCGGGGTGAGCGCGTCGGGCCCGGGCACCATCAGGTAGGCGTAGGCGCGCTGCCGGCTGCGTCCCACGCGCCCGCGCAGCTGGTAGAGCTGGGCCAGCCCCAGCCGATCGGCCCGGTGGATCAGGATCGTGTTGGCGCGCGGGATGTCGATCCCGCTCTCGATGATGGTGCTGCAGAGGAGCACGTCGGCCTCGCCGTGCATGAAGGCCAGGATGCGCGACTCGAGCTCGCGTTCGCGCATCTGCCCGTGGGCCACGATCACCTTCACCTCCGGCACCACGCGGGCCAGGAGCTGGGCCATGGGATCGATGGTCTGCACCCGGTTGTGGACGAAGTAGACCTGGCCCCCGCGCCGCACCTCCCGCAGGATCACCTCGCGCACCAGGTCTTCGGAGAAGCGGCACACCTGGGTGCGGATGGCCAGGCGGTCCGCCGGCGGCGTCTCGATCACCGAGAGGTCGCGGATCCCGGTGAAGGCCAGCTGGAGCGTGCGCGGGATGGGCGTCGCCGTGAGGGTGAGGATGTCCACGGTCTTGCGCAGCTGCTTGATGCGCTCCTTGTGGGCCACGCCGAAGCGGTGCTCCTCGTCCACCACGAGGAGCCCGAGGTCGCGAAACTGGACGTTCTTCTGCAGCAGGCGGTGGGTTCCGATCACGACGTCCACGTCGCCGCTGGCCAGGCCCTCGAGGATCGCCCGCGCCTCACGCGGCTTGCGAAAGCGCGAGAGCGCCTCGATGCGCAGGGGATAGCCCTGGCAGCGCTGGCGGAAGGTCTCCTCGTGCTGCTGGCAGAGGATCGTGGTGGGAACCAGCACCGCCACCTGCTTCCCGTCCATGGCGGCGCGGAAGGCGGCGCGCACGGCCACCTCGGTCTTGCCGTAGCCCACGTCGCCGCAGACCAGGCGGTCCATGGGCTTCGGGCGCTGCATGTCGGAGAGCATCTCCTCGATCACCGCGAGCTGGTCCGGCGTCTCCTCCCAGGCGAAGCTCGCCTCGAACTCCTCGAAGAGGCGGTCGCGCGGCGAGAAGGCGAAGCCCGGCGCGAGCTCCCGCGCCGCGTGCACCGCGAGGAGCTCCACCGCCATGCTCCGCAGCGAGGCCTTGACGCCGCGCTTGGCCCGCTCCCAGGTGGAGCCGCCGAGCCGGTCGATGCGGGGCACGTGGCCGTCGGATCCCGCGTAGCTCTGGATCAGGTTCAGGCGGTCGACGGGCACGAAGAGCCGGTCCCCCCCGGCGTACTCGAGGCGCAGGAACTCCCCGGCCACCCCGCGCAGCTCCAGGGGAACGAGCCCCCGGTAGGTGCCGATCCCGTGCTGGGCGTGCACCACGTGGTCGCCGGGCTGGAGCTGGCCGATGGTCTCCACGGCGGCGCCCGCGGGCCACGCCGCCCGGATGCGGCGCCGCTGGCGCGGGCCGAAGATCTCCTCCTCGGTGACCACCGCGAGCCCGTCGGCGGCGAAGGCGAAGCCCTCCGAGAGGCGCGTGGCGCGCACCTCCACCCGTCCCGGGCGCGACCAGCGCCAGATCGGACGGGGGTCGTTGGCGGTCTGGGCCGCGACGCCGTAGTCGGCCAGCAGCGTGCGGAGCCGCTCGGCGCCGGAGAGCGAGGCGGCGCAGAGCACGATGCGCCAGCGCTCGGCGCGCCAGGCGGCGATCTGGTCGACGAGGGGGGCGAGCGCCGCCTCGCCGGTGCGCGCGCGGGCGAGCTCGCGCACGAGCTCGTCGGGGGGGCGGGCTTGCAGGTGGATCCGGTCGGGCTCGTCCAGGGCGTCGGCCACGTCGAGACCCTCGAAGAGGACCGGGGCGCGGGCGCGGACCCGGTCCTCGAGCTCCTCCGGCGCGAGCAGGAGCTCCCCGGGCGGCGCGACCGGCCGACCGCTGGCCCGCGCCACCTCGAAGTGCTCGCGGGCCTCCAGGGCGTAGCGGGTCAGCCGCTCGCGGCCCGCCGCGAGGTCGTCCACGGCCACGAGCGTGTCCTGGGGGAGGAAGTCGAGCACGGTCTCGAGGCCGGGCTGGAGCAGCGGCGCCAGCGCCTCGGCGCCGGGCGGGAGGTTGCCGCGCAGGAGGCCGTCGAGCAGCGCGTCCACGCTGCGGGGCGCGACGCCCTGCTCCGCCGCCAGGGCGCGAATCGCCGCCGACCGCTCGATCAGGAGCGCCCGGTCGAGGAGCAGCTCGCGGGGCGGCGGCGCGACGCAGGAGCCGAGCTGCTCCTGGGAGCGCTGGCTCGCCGCGTCGAACTCGCGGATCGACTCGACCTCGTCTCCCAGGAGCTCGACCCGGAGCGGGTGGGAGCGCTGGGGCGGGAAGAGATCCACGATGCCGCCCCGCACCGCGATCTCCCCGCGCTCCTCGACGAGGGGCTGGCGCGCGTAGCCGGCGGCCACGAGGGTCGCCACGAGGGCGTCGCGGTCCACGCGCTGGCCCACCTCCAGGTGGACCGAGCGGGCCCGCACCCATTCGCGGGCCGGCACCCGCAGCGCGAGGGCCGTCCAGGGCGCCACCACCACCGGCGCCGGATCCGCCGCCCGCGGCGCACGCTCCCGGTGCGGCGCGCTCCCGAGCCAGCGGTAGAGGACCTCCATGCGCTGGGCCACCACGAAGGGCTGCGGGGAGAAGCGCTCGTAGGGCTGCGTGTCGTGGCGCGGGAACATGCGCACGCGGCCGCGCTCGGGCACCTCGCCCAGGGCGGCGCGCAGGTCCTCGGCGAAGGCGTCCGCGCGCTTGGCGCCCGGGACCAGCACGAGGAGCGGGCGCTCGCCGTGCGCCCGCACCAGCTCTGCCGCCATTGCGGCGCGCGCGGCGCCGCGCAGCCCCGTGAGCCGCAGCGGGCCGCTGCGCGCCAGCGCACGCGCCGCCGCCTTCGCCAGATCCATGCCCGGCGCGCTCCGGCTCGGGGCCCTCGCCACGCTCGCTCTCCCAAGGCCCCCGGGGCCGCCCCGTCGCTCGGGCGAGCCGCGGACGCACGTGCGCCCGCCGCCCGCCCCGGACGGGGGTGGGCGCGGGTGGACCCGAGTCTAGCGTGCGCCGCCCTCTCGCTGCGCGCTTCCACGCGCGCGCGGCGGGCAAGACCGGCCTCGGACCTCGTGACCGGGCAGATCCTCTACGTGGACGGCGGGATCCTGGCGCCCCTCTGACCCCGCGCGCGGTGCGACCAGGCGCTGCCTGCTACGGAGCCGCTGCGCCGAGGCGGAAGCGGTTGTGGCAGGACACGCACATGAAGTTCTCCGACTCCAGCCTGCGCGAGATCAGGCGCTTCGCCCCCGACCCCTCCAACACCCCCACCACCACCTACCTGATCCTCAAGACCGGCGGCGGACCGGCGCGGCAGGGGCTGGGGCTCGGCATCCATTGGCACGTGGAGAACCGCGTGCGTTACTACCGCGCCGACAGGTCCAATGGGACCATCCCATGCGTGCGGGTGTACAACGACGACGGCACGCTGGAAGAGTACGTGGACGTGAGCTCAGGCCTGGATCCGAAGTCCATCGCCGAGTCCGACCTGGAAGAGATGGACTGCATCACCTGCCACAACCGCATCACCCACCGGGTCGACACGCCGGAGGTCAGCCTGGACCGCGCCCTGTCGCGGCGGCTGATCAGCTCCGCGATTCCCGAGATCCGCCGGAAAGGCGTGGAGGTCCTGCGCGGCAGCTACGGCAGCCAGGCGCAGGCCCTGGAGGGCATCGCCGCACTGGAGAGCTACTACCGGGTCGCGTATTCCGACTTCTACTCCGCCCAGGGCGAATCGATCCGCGGCGCCATCGCCGTGCTTCAGGAGATCTACACCCAGTCGGTATTTCAGGAGCAGAGATCGGACTGGAACTCGCACCCCAACCACATCGGGCACAGGGACTCGCCCGGCTGTTTCCGCTGCCACGATGGCAAGCATCTCAACGAGGAGCAGCAGGCCATCCGGTTGGAGTGCGACCTGTGCCACTCGATACCGGTCGTGGTCGGCGCGCAGGGAGGCCCGGCCGAGGTCGAGATCAGCGGCGATTTCCAGCCGGAGATGCACCGCAGCGCCAACTGGATCGGCCAGCACGCGGCCGCCTTCGATGACTCCTGCGCCCGCTGCCACGACACGGCCAACCCGGGCGGCAGCGACGACAGCTCGTTCTGCTCGAACTCGGCCTGTCACGGGACCGTGTGGACCTACGCCGGGCTGGGCGCGCCCGGCCTGCGCGAGATCCTGCTGGCGCAGATCGCGTCCGAGCCCACGCCGGCTGCCCAGGCGCCGGCAGGGGGGGGCCTCAGCTTCTCCGGGGCGATCGGCCCCCTGTTCGCGGATCGCTGCGGCGCCTGCCACGGCGAGGGTGGAGCCTCGGGCCTGAAGCTGACCGCCTATGCCGGAGCGCTGGCCGGAGGCGACAGCGGACCGGTGCTCGTGCCCGGAGACCCACAGGCCAGCCGGATCGTGCAGGTGCAGTCGGGGAACGAGCCGCACTTCGGCCAGCTCTCGGCGGACGAGCTGGAGCGCGTGGTGGAGTGGATCCGGGCCGGCGCCCCGGAAGGGTGACCGATTCCGGTCGTGATCGCCGCGCCCTGGGGTGGCGGCGCCCTCTCGGGACTACGCGCCGCGGCGGAGCGCCGAGTGCGCGAAGGCGAGGGTGCGGGCGGCCAGCGCGGGCCAGGCGTGCTGCGCCTCGAGGGCGGCGCGGCCGGCACGAGCCAGGCCGAGCGGTCGTGCTCGAGGCCCTCGGCCGCGCCCGCGAAGGCCACCACCGGCCGCGCGGCCTCCATGTAGTTGAGCAGCTTGATGGGGAAGCCGCCCGCCTGCCGGCGCGGGAGCACGGCCAGCAGGGCGCCGAAGCAGAGCTCCCGCGCCTCCTCCGGATCGACGCGCAGGAGGCGAAGGTGGCGCCAGCGCGGAGCGGCGGCGGCGTGGGTGGCCACGACCACCGGGAGCTCCGGGAGCTCGCGGGCGGCCGCGTCGAGCTCGCCCAGGTTCTGGTAGCGGTCGAGGTTGCCGGCGTAGAGGGCGTAGCGGCCCGGCTCGAGGGAGTGGCGCGCCAGGGTGCGGGCCAGCCGGGCCGGATCCGGGGCCGGGCGCGGGTCGAGCCCGGGCGGGATGACCTCGACCCGCGCGCCGGGCGCCGCCGCGAGCACCCCTCCGGCGGCGCGCGCGAGCGCGATCACCGCGTCGGCGCGGCTCGCGATCCACGCGTCGAGGGCGCAGCCGATCCGGTCGAGGGGGGGGCGCAGGGAGCGCGGCCCGTAGCTCGCGAGCTCGACGCCCAGGAGCGTGTGGGCCAGGTAGATCACCGGCACGCCGATCCGGGCGCGCGCGCACAAGGCGGCGAGGGCCGCCTCGGCGTTGTGGGCCAGGGCGATCTCGAAGGGCCGGCGGCGGTGGGAGGCGACGCAGGCCCGGGCCAGGGCCAGGTCGGCGAGGGGCTTGCCGGGGCCCGGCCCCGCGCGCAGGCGCCGCGGCGAGAGCCAGGAGGGGATCCGCTCGAGCAGCAGATCCGCCGGCAACGGCCCGCAGCCCCGGCCGTAGCAGAGCAGCCGCACGTCGGCGCCGGCGCGCTGGAGGGCGAGCGCCTGATCGCGGGCGAAGACCTGCGAGCCCTGGGGCAGCGGGAAAGGGAAGGCCCCCAGGACGGCAACGCGCAGGGAGGCCAGCTCGTCGCGATCCCTCACCCCGGGGATCTCACTCGAGGTAGCCGAGCGCGCGCAGGCGCTCGGCCACGAGTGCCTCCTCCTCGGGCGTGTAGGCGACGCGCGCGGGCGGCTCCCCCGCCCGCGAAGCCTCCCCCTGCGCGTCCGGAGCGAGACCGAGGGCGCGGAGCAGGGTGGGCACCACCTCCTCGATCGCGGCCCGCGCGGGGAGGTCCTCGGCGCCGGGGCCGCTGGCGAGCCACAGGCCCTCGGGCCGGTGCGTCCCGTTGAGCCCCCGCCCGCGCCCGCCGGCCAGCTCCGCGGCCTCGAGCCAGCGGACCGCCGGGGCGCCCGGGTCGTGCCAGGGCGTCGGGACGAGCGAGAGGCCGTAGCCCGCATCGAGGGCCAGCTCGACCACCACGTCGGGCGCGAGGCCGACCCGGGGGCCCCGGTAGACCTCCTCGCGCCGCCGGGCGCGCGCCACCACGGAACCGCCGTCCGGGAGCCTCCACTCGAGGAGCGCTGCGATCACGTCGTCGCGCACGCGCTCGTAGTCGCCGGGTGCCACCGCGCCCCGCGCCTCGCGGCCCGCCAGGTTGATCCAGACGCCGGGCTGGGTGTTGGCCTCCTCGCAGAAGGCGAGCGTGCGCTCCCAGTCGATGCCGCCGAAGCGGGCCGCGCTCTCGACGCGCGCCGCCGCGCGCCGCGCGCGGCGGAAGAGACGCTCGGCGGCGCGCGGCGGGAGCGCGCGCAGGGCCAGGTCGCGGGCGCCGCGGGCCAGGCGCTCCGCCCCGCCGCGGGGCCCGGCGCGCCGGCGCAGGAGCCCGCAGTCGGCGAGCCGGCGCCCCAGGTGGAGCACGCGCCGCGCCGCCCCCCCGCTCCCGTGATCGGAGACCACGGCGCAGAGCGCGTCCTCGCCGAAGGCGCGGCGCAGCGCCCCGCAGGCGGCGTCGAGCCGCTCGTAGACGGCGCCGAGCGCGCCCCGCCGCGCCGCGCTGGCGCTGGGGTCGTGGCGCGGAGAGCCGGGATCGTGGTCGCGCCAGAAGTGATGGGCGACCGTGTCACTCTCGGAGAAGACCACCATGGCGAGCTCGGGGCCGGCGCCTCCGGCGCGCCGCAGCTCCGAAAGCGCCTCCAACGCGAAGGCCTCCTTGCGCTCGATCCGCGCCAGCAGGGTCGCGACGGCGCCCTCGCGCCAGCCCTCGCCGCGCGCTCCCTCGTCGAGCTCGCGGCGCATCCAGGGGCCGGTGCGGGCGGCGATGCGCCGGTACAGGGCCGGGTCGCTGGCGGAGCGGGCGTCGGTCCCGGCGGAGACGGGGGCATCGAAGCCCGCCACCAGGAGCCCCCGGACGGGCTCGGGCGGGAAGCTCGCCGGGACGCCCAGCGAGAGGACCCGGCCCCCGGCGCGGCTCACCCGGGCGAAGAGCGTGGCCCCGCGCCGGTCCGAGGCGTTGGTGAAGCGGATCGCGTAGGCGCCGGGGACCTTCTGGGTGAAATCGAAGAGGCCGTGCTCTCCCGGCGAGAGCCCGGTCACGAGGCTCGACCAGGCGGGGAAGCTCATGGGGGGGACCGTGCTGCGCAGAGGGCCGCTGCGCCCGCCGCGCCGCCAGGCCGCCAGGTTCGGCAGGCGCCCCGCCGCGAGGAGCGGGTCGAGCGCCTCGAAGCAGGCGCCGTCGAGCCCGAGCAGGAGGACGCGCCGTCCGGCGTCGCTCGACATCCCCCTGCCCCCCTCCTATACTCCGCCGCCCCGCGTCGCCGGGGAATCCTCTTCGCGGGAGACCGCTCCGTGGCCCTCGAGCTCCTGTGCCGCAAGCTCGGAATGACGCAGCTCTTCGCCGAGGGCGGGGAGTGTATCCCCGTGACCGTGCTCGTGGCGGAGCCCAACCCGGTGGTCCAGAAGAAGACCCTGGAGCGGGAGGGCTACACGGCGCTCCAGATCGGCTTCGGCCGCCGCCGGCCCAAGCACACGACCCGGGCGCTGGCGGGCCACTTCCAGAAGGCCCAGGTGGCGCCGCGCCGCCACCTGGTGGAGTGCCGGGTCACGCCGGAGGAGGCCGCGGGCTACGAGGTGGGGAGCGAGCTCGATGTCTCCCTCTTCCAGACGGGCCAGTGCGTGGACGTGATCGGTACCTCCAAGGGCCGGGGGACCGCGGGCGTCGTGAAGCGCCACCACTTTCCCCTCAAGGGCCACGCCCACGGCGCCCACGAGTACTTCCGCCACGGCGGCTCGGTGGGCCCCGGCACGTTCCCCGGGCGCGTGATCAAGGGCCTGCGCATGCCGGGCCGCCTGGGGAACGAGCGCGTCAGCGTGCTCAATCTCGAGGTGGTGCGGGTCGACCCCGAGAAGCACCTGCTCTTCGTGCGCGGGGCCGTCCCCGGCCACGACGACGGCCTCGTCCGGGTGCGCCCCACGGTCAAGTAGCGGGGACGTTCCTTGCGTTTTTTCGTTTCGGGGTCCCCCCGAAACGAAAAAACGCAAGGAACGTCCCCGTGGCGCGCTACCAGCGCAAGGACCACTTCCACCAGCGAGCCAAGCGCGAGGGCTTCCGCTCGCGGGCCGCCTACAAGCTCGAGGAGATCCAGCGGGCCCAGGGCCTGCTGCGTCCGGCGGGGCGGGTGGTGGAGCTCGGCTGCTGGCCCGGGGGCTGGCTCCAGGTGGCCGCGGCGGCGGTGGGGCCGGCGGGGCGGGTGGTCGGGGTGGACCGGGTCGCGCTCGATCCTCCGCTGAGTAATGCGAACGTGATCTCATTGATCGGCGACCTCGAGGATCCCGCCCTCCCCGCCCGGGTCCTCGCGGCGCTCGGGGGGCCCGCGGATGCCCTGCTCTCCGACGCCGCTCCCAAGCTCACGGGCGTGCGCGCCACGGATCGGGCCCGCGAGGAGCAGCTCCTGCTGGCCATCGAGTCCTGGATCTCCCCCTTGCTGCGGCCGGGCGGGGCCCTGCTCGTGAAGCTCCTCGAGGCCCCGGAGGCGGTCGCCGTGGCGCGGCGCCTGGGCGCCCGCTTCGAGCGCACGGCGAACCTGCGCCCCGCCTCGACCCGCAAGGGGAGCCGCGAGCTCTACCTGCTGGCCCGCGGCCTGCGCGCCTAGGGTGCTGGCCGGGCGGGCCGCTTCGCGGGCTACACTCGGCGCTCCCCGCGCGGCCCCCGCCGCGGCGGGGGCGGGTTCGGGAGGAAGTGGTGGCGGAGCGACCCTTCCAGGTGCTCGGGGTGCAGCAGCTCGCCGTGGGCGCCCTCGACAAGGAGCCCCTGCGCCAGCTCTGGGTCGAGCTCCTGGGGCTGCGGCCGGCCGGGAGCTACCGCAGCGAGTCCGAGAACGTCGACGAGGACATCCTCGAGATGGGCGCCGGCCCCGACCGGATCGAGGTCGACCTGATGCAGCCCCTCGACCCCGAGAAGCGGCCGCGCGTCCACGAGCCGGCCCTCAATCACGTGGGGCTCTGGGTGGACGACCTCGCCGCCGCGGTGGCCTGGCTCGGATCCCGCGGCGTGCGCTTCGCACCCGGCGGCGTCCGCAAGGGCGCCGGCGGCCACGATGTCTGCTTCATCCATCCCAAGGGCGACGCCCGCTCGCCGATCGGCGGGGCCGGCGTCCTGATCGAGCTGGTGCAGGCGCCGCCCGAGGTCATCGAGGCGCGCGCCCGGCGCGGCTGAGCCATGCGCACCCAGGGACCCCCCCTCCGGCTCCTCGCCCTCCTCCTGCTCGGGCTCCCGCCCTCCGCCGCGGCCCAGCCCGAGGACGCCCGGCCCGCCGGGCCCGCCCTCGAGCCCGGGTCGGTCATCGGCTACGACCAGGTGGGCCGCCTCAAGCCCTTCCTGCCCGCGGATTTCTGGGACAACCGGGACTTCTTCTTCTACCCGGGCATGCAGCTCGAGATCGGTCCCACGGGCGCCGACTACTCCCCCGCCAAGGAGTACGCCGCCGCCACCGAGCGCTACCGCGGCCAGGCGCAGATCGGCCCGGACCAGAGCCTCCAGGGCTATCGCGGGGGCCAGCCCTTTCCCATGCGGGAGATCGACTGCCGCGGCGACCCCCAGGCCGGCGCCAAGATCATGTGGAACCACCGCTACCAATGGGGCGGCGCGGGGGGGCAGACCCGGTTCTTCTACTCCTACTGGGACCGCGGCGAGCAGCTCCCGCTCTACTACGAGGGCACGGGCCAGGCCGTCCAGCTCGCGCGGCGCGTGGAGAAGGAGTTCGAGGAGACCGACGGCGACGTCTTCCGCGGCGAGAAGCGCACCGGGGCGAGCGGCGCCGAGGTGGATGCGCCCTTCGACGCCCGCGGCATCGCGCTGCTCACCTACCGCTACAAGGCCTCCGACGGGCCGCGCTGGGAGACCAAGAACGACGACACCTGGGTGTACGTGCCGTCCCTGCGCCGCGTGCGC
>Ga0187892_10000158_pt1 | contig 171903 bp, 151 predicted proteins | sample MA1701073metaG_FD_139345 | JGI IMG/M metagenome (GOLD analysis project Ga0187892, IMG submission 139345) | Bio-ooze microbial communities from a basaltic lava cave in the Kipuka Kanohina Cave System on the Island of Hawaii, USA - MA170107-3 metaG ...
CCGGCCCGCCGCGCCCGGGCGAGCGCGTGGCTCAGCCGCTGGTTGAACATGTTGCGGTTGGGCAGCCCGGTCAGCTCGTCGAAGTGCGCGAGGTGCAGCACGCGCTCCTCGGCCTGCTTGCGCGCGATGAATTGGCCGATCTGGCTGCCGATGGCGCGCGTGCTCTCGACCAAGGTCGCTTCGGGCGCGCGCGTGCTGCGGCCGAAGAACTCCATGACGCCGAGCGTCTCGCTGCCGAAGCGGATCGGGAACGCGAACGCACCGTGCAGCCCTGCCGCGGCGGCGACCGGTCCGCGCTGAAAACTCGGTTCCCGGGTAACGTCGTTGATCACGACCGGCTCGCCGCTCGCCAGCACGCGCCGGATCAGCCCGCCCTGCCCGTCCGGCCGCGGTCCCAGATTCTGACTGTGCGCCTGGAACGCTTCGACTTCCGCAGTGCCGACGCTCCAGGTATCACCGCGGGCGACTTCCTGCGCACTGCGGTTCCAGAACCAATACGCGCCGCAGGCGCAGCCCAGCGCCTCGCCAATGGTCTGCAGGATGGCGGGCATGGCTTCCCGCAAAGTCTGCGCATCGGCCAGCAACAGCGCCACGCGATGCTCCATCGCCTGGCGCAGTTCCAACTGCCTGCGCTCGGTGATATCGGCGATGGTCGTGACGCATCCGGAGGGCGGCGCATTCGGATCCTCGAACAGAGGTTGCGCGTTAACTGACAGCCACAGCACGCTGTCGTCCGCCTTGCGAAAACCCATCACTACTTGCGATTGCAGTTGCCCGGTGCGCATCGCGGCAATGACAGGGCGTTCCTGTTCTGGGAACGCGGAGCCGTCCGCGCGGATCGCCTGCCAGGTGCGGTCGAAGTACACGCTGCCCTGCATCTGCTCGAGCGTGCGGCCGATAATGCGCTCCGCGCTGGCGTTGCAGGTGATGATCCTGCAGTCCTTGTCGCGCACCAGGACGCCCTCCGCGATCGCCGCAATCACCGAACGGTAGCGGGCCTCGCTGTCGCGCAGCGCCCGCTCGGCCTGCTTGCGCTCGGTGATGTCGGCGACCACCGCGATGATGCCGTCGATGTTGCCGGCGCCATCGCGCAAGGGGCCAAGAAAGGCATCGACGTCGATCGGACTGCCGTCGCGCCGCACGCGGCGCGCCTCGTACTTGATGAACTGCTCGCCTTTCAGCAATCGCATGCGCAGCGCGTCGGACGCTTTCCGCTCCTCGCCCGGCACCGAGGGCAGAGGTTTGCCCAGTACTTCGGTCGCTTTCCAGCCGTACATCTTCTCGGCGGCCGGGTTCCAGCTGGTCAACAGGCCATTTCGATCGCGCGTGTAGATGGCCAGCGGCGAGGATTGCACCAGCGTCTGCAGCCGCACGTTGGCGGTGCGCAGCCGCTCCTCGCTGTTGCGGGCGGCAAGCTCCGCCCGCTCGAGTTCCGTGGTGCGCAGCCGAACGCGCTCTTCCAGCAGTTCGTTGGCCTTGCGCTCGCGCTCGTGCAGTTCCTGCATTTCGCGCGACGAGAGCTCCATCGAGCGCTCGGTGAGGATGCGCGACTCGTCGGACTGGGCGTAGGTCGCGCTGACCCGCTCGAGGAACTTTTGCCAAAGCCCGGCACTAGGCGGCGCCTCGACCCCCAGGCCGAGGCGTTCGATCTGCCGTTTGAGCAGCCGATGGAGCGACACTTACGCTTCGCTGATGGCGGTGAGCGTCATCGTCTGATTGTGCAGATCGCAGTGTCCGGTGGTGTACGGCGAGATCTCGCCGTAGGAATAAAAACCGATCTGCTGGGTATCCTGCGGCAGCACTTCGAGCGTGGCTTCGGTTTCTTCCTCGGCCCGCTCGCCGAGCACCAGGCGCTTGTCCTGGTCGGGACCCGAGCGCAGCGTCAGCGGAAACAGCAGGCCTGCCGCCGGCAGCTCGCTCGCGCGCAGGCCGAGATACTGCTTGTAAAGCTGCAGGGCCGGCTTACCATCCAGTTCAAACAGCATGTTGCCCTTGGAGCGCGTGACTAGGCGCTCCACGCCGAACGGGTCCCAGCCCCCCTTGGAGCCGTGCCCGACGTGCGTTGCGTCCCCGTACAGGCCGACCGCCGCCACGAATCCGGGCGTCAGGCGCCGGTCCGCGATCACCCAGGTGCGCTTGAAGCGGTCGCCGTCGCCGGCCAGCCCGCCGGTTACCGTCACGCTCGCGGGCAGGATCGAATTCACGCCGCGCACCAGTTCGCTGCCATTGACATGCAGGCCGTCCGACAGCATCAGCACGGCTCGCAGATCCGGCGCGTTCAACTTGCCCGCGATCTCCCTGCCGGCCGCAAGCGATTCCGCGGTGCCGCTGATCGGCGCCTGAGCGAGGCGCAAGGCCACGCGGTCGAATTTCGCTACCGCGACAGCGAGGCTGTCATCGAGCACGCGGGTACCGTGGATTTCGCCCGAACTGGAGCAGCCGATGATCTTGGAACGCGGGTAGGCTTCGATTACGCGCTGGATCGGCCCCGGCTGATCGATGATCTGCGACGCGCCGAAAATGACCACCAGCGTTTGCTCGGAATCAAGCGAACCGTCCGGCTCCTTTGACCAGCTGCCGGAGGCAAAACTGGAAGTCTGAACCTTCATCGCCCGCCCCCTTTATCAAGGCCATTGCTACTCTACTGCACCGTCGCCAATTGCGCGAACACAAAGGTCTCGGGCGATAATAGCCGGAATAATCGGGCCTGTACGCTGTTACCCGTAGCAGCGGTCGCCCAATACGAACTTTTACGAGGAGGAGTCCGGTCATTAGGCCAATCAAGAAAGCACCGGCTGCCACGCTGGCAGTCGTCGCAGCGCTAGGCGTTGCAGCCTGTGTAACGGCAGGGGATCCGCAGTCCGAGATGAGCTTTTTCCTCACCAGCGTTGGCCCCGGCAAGGGGGCGGACCTGGGCGGATTGGCCGGGGCCGACAAGCACTGCGAGACTCTGGCGAAGGCGGCCGGCAGTAACAACCGCACCTGGCGTGCTTATCTCAGCACCCAGTCGCCGGCGTGGAACCAGCCGGGCGCTATCGATGCGCGCGACCGCATTGGCACGGGTCCATGGAAGAACGCGAAGGGCGTGCTCATCGCGCGCAACGTCGACGATCTGCATTCGGCCAACAGCAACCTGAACAAGGACACCGCGCTCGACGAAAAGGGCCAGCCGGTGAATGACCGCACCATGAAGCCCAACAAGCACGACATCCTGACCGGCTCGCGGCCCGACGGCACCGCGTTTTCCGGGGCGCCTGGCCCGGACATGACCTGCGGCAACTGGACCAAGGGCGGCAAGGAAGGTTCGGCGATGGTCGGGCACTTCGACCGCGCCAGCGCCGTGCCGTCGTCCTGGGGCACTTCCTGGAACTCTTCGCACCTGAGCGCCGGGCGATGAATGACCGCTAAGGGCCGGACGCGGTCTTCGCAGTCACCTTGCCGTCTTAAGGTTGATAACGAGTTCATAGCGGGTCGGCGTCACGCAGGCGCGGGCACGGATGGTAAGCCCGCCAGCGCCAGCGCCAGTTCGGACTCGTCGTAGCTCTGATCGGTGAGCTTGCCGCCGAAGTAGTCGATATAGGCCTGCATGTCGAAGTGGCCGTGCCCGCAGAGATTAAACAGGATCACCTTCGACTTGCCTTCGATCTTGCAGCGCAGCGCCTCGTCGATCGCACCTTTCACAGCGTGGTTCGCCTCGGGTGCCGGCAGGATCCCTTCGGCGCGGGCAAACTGGGCGCCGGCGCTGAAGCATTCGACCTGCTTATAGGCCTTCGCCTCGATCAGCCCCTGGTCCAGCGCATGCGACACCAGTGGCGCCATTCCGTGGTAGCGCAATCCGCCGGCGTGGAATCCCGGGGGCGTGAAAGTGGAGCCCAGCGTGTGCATCTTGACCAGCGGCGTCAGGTGCGCGGTGTCGCCGAAGTCGTAGGCGAACTTGCCGCGCGTCAGGCTCGGGCAGGCCGCTGGCTCGATCGCGACCACGCGCACTTTGCGCCCGCCGCGCAGCTGCGCACCGATGAAGGGAAACGCGATGCCGGCGAAGTTCGAGCCGCCGCCGGTGCAGCCGACGATGACGTCGGGATAGTCACCCGCCATCTCCAGTTGCGCCATCGCTTCCTGGCCGACGATGGTCTGGTGCATCAGGACGTGATTGAGCACCGACCCGAGCGAGTATTTCGTGTCGTCATTGGTGGCGGCGACTTCGACGGCTTCCGATATCGCGATGCCGAGGCTGCCGGGATGGTCCTTATCCTTGGCCAGGATGGCGCGCCCGGAATTCGTTTCCGACGAGGGCGAGGCAACGCACTTCGCGCCGTAGGCCTCCATCAGCGCCCGGCGGTAGGGTTTTTGGTTGTAAGAAACCCGCACCATGTACACCTTGACCTCGATGCCAAACAGGGCGCCCGCGAACGAAAGCGCCGATCCCCACTGGCCGGCACCGGTCTCGGTGGTGATCTTCTTGATCCCGGCTTCTTTGTTGTAGAACGCCTGCGGCACCGCGGTGTTGGGCTTGTGGCTGCCCGCCGGGCTAACGCCCTCGTACTTGTAATAGATCTTCGCCGGCGTCTGCAGCGCTTGTTCCAGCCGGCGCGCGCGAAACAGCGGCGAGGGGCGCCACTGGCGGTAGATGTCGCGCACCGGTTCCGGGATTTCGATTTCGCGCTCGGTGCTCACCTCTTGCAGGATGAGCGACATCGGGAACAGCGGTTCGAGGTCGCCCGGGCCCACTGGCTGCTTGGTGCCCGGATGCAGCACCGGCGCCGGCGGCGTACGAAGATCGGCCGCGATGTTGTACCAAACCTTGGGAATGCGGGTTTCATCCAGAACATACTTGACCGTGTCGCCCATGATGGATTCCCCTCCGTTATCCAGAAACGGACTGTCAGAACGTTACGCCTCGGCACAGGTCCAAGCAATACCGTTGAATAGAGACAACCAGCGCATCCCGATGCCGCCAGTCACGCAATCGCTCATCATCGCCAACGTGGCGATGTTCCTGCTGCAGATCTCGGGAGGCGTACCGCTGGTCGAGTGGTTTGCCCTTTGGCCGGGGAACGACTTTCAGCCTTTGCAGCTGGTGACCTACAGCTTTCTGCATGGCGGATTCGGGCACCTTTTTTTCAACATGTTCGCGCTCTACATGTTCGGCGAGGACATCGAACGGCTGTTCGGGTCGCGCTACTACCTCTCGTACTACTTCGCCTCGGTCGTGGCGGCCGCGCTCAGCCATCTCGGCGTCACCTTCCTGATGGGGGGACCGGAAATTCCTACCGTAGGCGCCTCGGGCGGCATCTATGGGTTGCTGCTCGCCTTTGCGATCTACTTTCCGCAGCGGCGCGTGGTGCTGCTTTTTCCGCCGATTCCCATGGCGGCGCGCACCTTCGTGATCCTGTTTGGCGCGCTCGAGCTGGTTCTCGGCGTCACCGGGACTGCGGCGGGCGTGGCCCATTTCGCCCATTTGGGCGGAATGCTCGGCGGCTGGCTGATGATTTCCCACCGCAGAAACGGGCGAATCTCCTAGCCTTGCTATTGCGCGGTGTAGCCGCCGTCCACCACCAATTCGCTGCCGGTGACAAAGGCCGCGTCGTCGGAACAAAGGAAGGCGATGACGTTGGCGACGTCCTCCGCCTTGCCGAGCCGTCCGAGCGGATGCTGCGCGACCAGCATTGCCCGGGCCGCGGCTTCGTCCTTGGCGGTGCGCTTCATCACCAGCTCGACCACCAGCCGGCCCATGTCCGTGTCGATCACGCCCGGATGCACCGAATTGATCCCGATCGGGTACTGCTTCTGCCCGTATTCGAGCGCGACGGATTTGGTCAGCAGCCGCACCGCGCCCTTCGAAGCGCTGTAGGCGGGCATGCGCGGCGAGCCGACCAGGCCGGCGATGGAGGAAAGATTGACGATCGCTGCGCCTCCCGGCCAGCGGCGGCCGCCTTCCTTTAGCAAGGGCGTGCAGTTGCGGATGCCGAGGAACACGCCCTCCACATTCACCGCGTGCATCGCGCGCCAATCCTCGAGCGCCGTTTCTTCCATGGAGGCGGCGAACACCACGCCTGCGTTGTTGACGAGGATGTCCAGGCCGCCAAAGCGCGACTTCGCCAACTCGCAGGCGGCCGACCAATCTGCCTCGCGCGCTGCGTCCAGGTGCAGGTACGCCGCCTGGCCGCCGGCAGCGCTAATCGCTGCCGCAGTCTTTGCGCCAAGCTCATCGAGCAAGTCTCCGAGCACGATGCGTGCGCCTTCCGATGCCAGGCGCTTTGCTGTCGCCGCGCCGATGCCCCGCGCAGCGCCGGTCACGAGCGCCGTCCTACCTTCGAGCCTCTTCATGTTTTTCCCTTTTTTTTCGGCAACTAAATCTACCTGATCCGGCATGCGGCAACGCGAACGTGGAATAATCAGGCTGCAAATCACGCTTAATCAGGAGTGCACATGGCGAAAAGAAAGCAGGCCAATCCCTATCGCACGGCGGCCCATCGAGCTCGAATCGAAGCGCAGCGCGCCGCCGCCGAAATCAGGGCGAGCAAAGAGGCGCGGCAGGCGCTGGCGCGCGCCCGCGCGGCGATGAACGCGCTAGGCAACGCGGCCAAGGCGGCCGGCAAGCTGGCGCGTGCGGCCTGGCGAACGGGCAGCGGCCACACGCGGGCGCTGGCAAGCTCCCGAGAAGTGCAGGCGATGCAAGCGAGCGCCCGGCCCGCCGCGCAGTCGGCGGCCGCAACAGCGCGCGCCACTGGGCTTGCTGCCAAGAAACGCGGCGAGGCCGCCTGGAAAATCGCAGTGGCGCGCAGCAAAAAAGCGGTGTCGAGCGTGCGCAAGAACACGCGGCGCCGCCGCTGACACAGGCGGCTCAGCGGATTCCCGGCAAGCCCGCGTTCACGCTTGCCGCAGCACCCGGCGGATCGTGTCGACCAGCAATTCTTTGCTGTAGGGCTTGGTAACGTAGCCGTCGGCGCCGAGGTCCAGTCCCCATTGAATGTCCTCGGCGTCCGTCAGTGCGGTCAGCATGATCACCGGCATCAGTGAAAACCTCGCGTGCCGCCGCATGCCGGCGAGGATTTCGAAGCCGTTGCCGTCGGGCAGCAGGATGTCCAGCAGCACCAGGTCCGCGGCGACCGGCTGGTGCACCAGGTCGGCGATCATTTCCAAGCGGGTGCGGGCGATCCGGGTCTGGTAGCCCGCCATACTGACGCGCAGGTCCCCCAGCGCGGCCTGGTCCGGATCATCTTCGACGAGCAGAATCGTGGTCTGCGCCGGATCCTTGCGCAGCGGGTCCCGGTTTTTCAGGCGGGCCGCTGCAACATAGACACCTTTGCCTTTCAGGGCCGCGCCTGCCGCACGTGCTTCCTTGTCGACGCGCTGTTGTTCGTCCGGCAGCTCGCGCATGGCGGCGACCGACAGGCGGTAATTCGCCAGCGGCTGGAAGTCCAGGTCGTAGGCGTCGCCGACGTCGGCGGCTTCGATGAAGCCGAGCTCTTCCAGTTCCCCCAGCCAATCCGCGATCAGCGCGTCGGAATACTGCCGCAGGCGGCCGCGCACCACGTTGGCATGCGTGTTCCTGTCGATGAGGCACAGAATCCGCCGGTAATCGACCGGAATGGCGGTGTCCACACTGCGCAGCGCCGCATCACCGGCGGCGGTTCGGCGATAGGTTGCGTCGAGCTTCATCTATCGCGCAGCACTTCCCGGTTGGTCCAGTTCAGGCGTGGCCGAGCGTGCCGAGCCGGAAGCGCAGGCGCGCGTCGGCCGGGTTCATCAGGCGCTTCAACTTCGGCCCGTCGGTCGGTTTCACCCGCAGCAGCACGAAGCAGCAGCCGGGCGAGTGGCGCAGCATGCGCGCGCCGGCGGCGATATCGCCAGGCTTCTCGACCGAGCAGGTCGACCTGATTCCGGCACCGATCGCCATCTGCTCCAGGTCGACGCCGAGGCAGGTGTGGCTTTTCTGGTAGCCCGTCTCGCCGTAGTGGCCGTTGTCGACGCACAGGATCGAGAGGTTTTTCGGATTGAGGATGCCGACCGTCGCGAGCGCGCCCACATTCATCAACAACTCGCCATCACCAGTGGCAACCAGGACTTTCTTGTCCGGCCGCGCCAGCGCCAGCCCAAGCCCCATCATTACCGCAGCCCCCATCGCCCCGGCCAGCGCATAGCAGTGCGGCCCGTCCTCGGTCAAGGAGGCTAAGTCCTTCGCGGTGCCTGCCAGTCCGGCGATGAACAGGAAATCCTTGTGATCGCCGATGATCGCCGGCACCGCCGTGATGCGGTCCAGCGTGTAACGTGGCCCGGCGCTTCGTTGCAGTTCGTTTGCCATGGTCGGTCTGTCTAAAACGCCTTGGCGCCGATCAGCTTCTGCGTGAGCAGCACGGCCACCGCCTGCCCCGATTTCCATACCATGTCGGCCGCTGCATCGATGGTCGGCGCGACATCCTCCGGCCTGGTGACCTCCAGGATGATGAAGTCCATGGCGCCCAGAACCGGCCGCGTCGCCTGACCCATCGCCATCTGCCAGGGATTGCCCTCGCCGAAATCGCCGCGCATCGACAGGATGGTCAGGAACGGAAAGCGCCCACCCTTCACCATCGACAGCAGATTGATGCAATTGCCGAGCCCGCTCGACTGCATCAGCAACACCGCGCGCTTGCCCCCGAGGTGTGCGCCGCAGGCGAGCGCCACGCCTTCCTCTTCGGTGGTCAGCGCTACCGAATGGACATCCTCGTCAGCGATCGAACGATCGATGCAGATCCGGTGCCCTGCATCCGGCACATAGGAAAACTGGTCGACGCCGTGGCGGCGCAGCGCCTCGTAGAGCTCGTTCTGCCAGCCGGTGAATATTTCCTTGGCGTGCTTGTCTTCGGTTTGCAGCTCGGCCATGCCAGGCTCCTCTGTCGATGCGTTGCGGGCGTCCGGATGGTAGGGCCGCCGGCGGCGGCAAGCAAGGACCCTGGAAAACCTCGCTATTGGATCTTCGGGTCGGCACGCAGTTGAATCAATTGCGGGACCGTGGGTCCGGGCAGCCACTTTTCGTTCGATGGAACAAGGACGGTCGCGGTTGCATTACACTTGCGCAGACAAAGCGGGAGGGGGAGATGAATTTGTTCAAATTGGTGCTGCTGTGCGTGCTGCTCGGTGCGCTGCCGGCGCGGGCCGCCGATACCGTGAACGCCTATTCGATCTGGCCGGAGAACTGGGCGCGGCCGATGTTCGAAGAGTTCGAGAAGGCGACCGGCATCAAGGTCAATTTCGTACGCTTTTCCTCGGGCGAAGCGCTGGCGCGCGTGATCGCGGAAAAGAACAACCCGCGGGTGGACGTGCTGTTCGGCGGGCCGGTCGAGACGCACGCCGCGGGGATCAAGGAAGGCATCTTCGAATCCTATATGCCGCCTTCCTTCGCGCGGCTGGCGCCGCGCTTTCGCCACGCCGAGGGCCAGTGGGTGGCGATTGCCGACGATCCGCTGGTGTTCATGACCAACAACAAGTTTCTCAAGGACAACAACCTGAAACCGCCGGCTTCCTGGAACGACCTGCTGCACCCGGCCTACAAGAACATGCTGCAGATGGCCGATGCACGCACCTCCGGCACCGCGGTGACGCGTATTTTCTCGGTGCTGGAAGTGAACGGCCGCGACGAGACGAAGGCCTTCGACTACCTGAAGAAACTGCGCCCCAACGTGCAGCTCTACACCAAGAGCGGCGGCGGCGGCACGCTGCCGGTCGGCCTCGGTCAGGCGGGCGGCGGCATTTTCTTCATCGTCGATGCGCTCGACACCAAGGCGAAGGGCTATGACGTCAGCATCAGCTTCCCGCAGGAGGGCATCGGCACTGCGGCAGAGGCGATCGCGCTGCTCAAGGGCGCAAAAAACCCGGCGCTTGGCAAAAAACTCATCGACTGGGCGACTTCGCCCGCGATGCAGGGCCTGTTCGCCAAGCACAAGATCAATTTCGTGCCGGCGCACCCGGACGTGGCGGTGGAAGCAAGTCTCGCGGAGGTCCTCAAGGGAACGAACATCTTCCCCATCGACGCAGAATACGCGGGCGCCAACCGCAAGCGCGTGGTGGAGCGCTGGATTGCCGAAGTACTGAACGCCAAGCCCTAGGCCCGTCCTGAGCACCCCGCTCGCAAGCGGCGGCGCCCGCGCGCTCGCCGACCCGGCGCTCGCCGTCGCGGTACTCGCGCTGTGGGTGCTGCTCGCGCTGTTTGTCCTCTACCCGCTCGCTGCGCTGTTCGCGCGGATTTTCAGCGACGGCAGCAGTTTCGGTATTGCCGGCGCGCTGGCGATCCTCAGCGACGCGCACCAGGTGCAGGCCTTCTGGAACAGCCTGCTGCTCGGCACGCTGGTCGGATTGTTCGGCACCGTCCTGGGTTTCCTGTTCGCCTTTACCGCGGCGCGCGCCAGGCTGCCGCGCTGGATGGCCACCGCCATCGACGCAGCCGTGCTGCTGCCCCTGGTTTCGCCCCCCTTCACCGCCGCGATCGCGCTGATCTTCTCGTTCGGCCCGCGCGGCCTGATCACCTACGAGTTGCTCGGCATCAAGGGCTACACCGTGTACGGACTGGGCAGCACGCTGTTCTCCGAGGTCCTCACCTACTTCCCGATCGCCTACCTGACGCTGCGCCCGATCCTTGCGGCAATCGACTCGAACATCGAGGGCATGGCGTTGAGCCTCGGCGCCTCGCGCTGGAGGGTTTTTCGCACCGTGACCTTGCCGCTTTGCATCCCGGGCCTCGCCAACGCCTTCCTGCTGCTGTTTGCCGCCTCGCTGGCGGATTTCGCGACGCCCCTGATCCTTGCAGGCAACAGCTTCCCGGTGCTGCCGACCCAGGCCTATTTGCAGATCACGGGCCTCTTCGACCTTCGCGGCGGCGCGGTGCTTTCCTTTGCCTTGCTGGTGCCCGCGTTGGCGGTGTTTCTGCTGCAGCGCTACTGGGTCAGCCAGCGCTACTACGTCACAGTCACCGGCAAAGGCGCTGGCCAAGCCCCATTCGATAGCGTCGCACCGCATCTGCGCGTGCTGCTGCTGGCCGCATGCGCGGCAGTCGCCTTCAGCTTCGTGTACCTCTACGCCCTGCTGTTCTACGCGTCGGTAGTGGTCGCGCTCGGAGCCAACCACGAATTCACGGCGCACCATTACAAGGTGATCTTCACCGAGGGCATGAAGGCGATTCGCGACACGCTGATCATCGCCGGCATCGCGATGCCGCTGGGCGGCCTGTACGGCATCCTGCTCGGCTATCTCGTGACAAAGAAGAAGTTCCCCGGCCGGCGCAGCATGGAACTGGTGTCGATGATCAATTACGCCTTGCCCGGGACCATCGTCGGCATCGCCTACCTGATCGCCTTCAATGATCCGCCGATCGAACTGACCGGCACCGCGCTGATCATCGTCGCCTGTTACATCTTCCGCTATGGCCCCACCGGCATCCGCGCCACTATCGCGCTGCTGCAGCAGATCGACCAAAGCCTGGAGGAGGCCTCGCAGGGCCTGGGCGCATCCAGCGCCACCACCTTCCGGCGCGTCACGCTGCCGCTGATTCTGCCCGCCTTCTTTACCGGCCTCGGCGTGGTCTTCATCCGCTCGATGACCGCGATCAGCGCCACCATCTTCCTGGTGTCGATCAGCTGGACGCTGATTACTGTCAAGATCCTCGACAACATCACCGAACTTTCACTGGGGCCCGCGGCGGCGTTCTCGGTGCTGGTAGTGGCGATCGTTTTCGCAGTAATGGCGGTCATCAGCTGGGTGCTGCGCCAGCTGCGCGCGCCGGGCGCTGCACCCGTCACCAGTTTTCTGGGCGGCTGAGGCGAACGATGGATTCTGTGGCGATCCGCGTCGAGGCCGTTTCCAAGCGCTTCGCGCACCGCGTCAAAGGCGAGATCTACGCCGCGCGCGAGGTGACTCTCGAGGTGCGTCCGGGCGAATTCGTCACCTTGCTCGGTCCCTCGGGATGCGGCAAAACCACCACGCTGCGCATGATCGCGGGCTTCGAGCAGCCAGACGCTGGGCGCATTCTGATTGGCGGGCAGGATGTGACCGGGGTACCGAGCAACCGGCGCAATATCGGCTTCGTATTCCAGAACTATGCGCTGTTCCCGCATCTCTCGATATTCGAGAACGTCGCCTACGGTCTGCGCGTGCGTGGGGAGTCGCCGGGCTCGGTTGCCAGCCGCGTTGCGGAAGTGCTCGGCATGGTCGGGCTTGCCGGCCATGAAAAGCAGTTTCCCGCGCAGCTCTCGGGCGGCGAGCAGCAGCGCGTCGCGCTGGCGCGCGCGATCGTCATACGGCCGCGCGTGCTGTTGTTCGACGAACCGCTCTCCAACCTCGATGCCAAGCTGCGTGTGCAGATGCGGCACGAGATCCGCGAGCTCCAGCGCAGGCTTGCCATCACCACGGTGTACGTCACCCATGACCAGGAGGAAGCGATGGCGGTCTCCGACCGCATCGCGGTGATGAGCGAAGGCGCGATCGTGCAGGAAGGCAGCGCCGAGGACCTCTACCACCGCCCGGCGTCGGAATTTGTGGCGCGTTTCATCGGGCGCGTCAACCTGCTGCCGGGCCGCCTGCTCGAGATCGCAGGCGAGGCGGCACAGGTCGAGACGCTGGGCACTCGGCTGAGTGTGCGCGCAATACCGCCCGGCGCGAAGGCTGGCGATGCAGTGCGCCTGGTGCTGCGTCCCGAGGCGGTTTCGCTGTTCGCCGGCGACCGCGGCATTGCGGCAAGCGTGCTTGCTCGCACCTTTCTCGGCGACAAAATCGAATACATCGTGCGCTGCGGCACCGAAACGCTGCACGTCACCCAACAAAACGCCGGTGCGGGCGCCAGCTTCGGCGAGGGACAAACAGTCTCCGTCCACCTTCCCGCCGACGATATCGCCATACTCGAACCCGATTCAGGCAAATGAATGCACTGCGCGGTCTCCTGATCGGCGCACTTGTTTGCGCTGCAGCGCTTTCCCGCGCTGCCGATCCGGTCGAAGTGCACGGCGCGAGCGACCTCTTCGACGCGCGCGGCGTCGCCATCGCCTGGGGCGTCCTGCGCGGTGCCAGCGAGGAAACCACGCTTGTCGTGGTGCGGGTCGCCGCGGACGCCGGCAAGTTCAGCCACATTGCGGTCGAAGGCGTGGATCCGTTCACGCGGCAGCGGCACACGCTGCTGGCCGGCCAACCCTTAGCCGGAACGATTGACGTCCGGATCCCACGCACGCGCTTTGCAGACCTGCCGCGCAGCGAGATACGGCTGTATGGATCGCCGGAAGCACTGCAACGCGGCGCTCCGTCGCTGATGATTTACTACCTATCGATCCCCGACACCACGCCGGAGTTTGCCACCGAGGCGGCGCTCGGCGCCTACCTCGATGGGCGCATCGCGAAAGCGAAACTGCGCTGAGGTGCACGGCGCTCGCTAGTTCAATCCGGCCAGCACGCGCAGGTGCTGCACTACGCTGCGGCCAAGCGCCGGGAGCGAGTAGCCGCCTTCGAGCATCGAGACGATGCGGCCATCCGCGTGCCGGTCGGCGACGGCCTTGACCTGCTCGGTGACCCAGCGGTAGTCGGCGTCCTTGAATTGCAGCATCGCCATGTCGTCCTCGGCATGTGCATCGAAGCCGGCCGAGAACACCACCAATTCGGGTCGGAAATCCTCGAGCGCAGGCAGCCAGTGCTTGGTCACCGCTTCCTGGAACTGCTTCGAGCCCGCGCCCGCCGGCAGCGGCACGTTGACCATGTTGGACGCGGGCATCTCGGTGCCGCTGTACGGGTAGAACGGATGCTGGAACGTGGACGCCATCAGGACCGACGGGTCGCCTTCGAAGATGTCCTCGGTGCCGTTGCCGTGGTGCACGTCGAAATCGATGATCGCAACGCGCTCGATGCCGTGCGCCTGGAGGGCATGGCGCGCCGCCACCGCCACGTTGTTGAAAATGCAGAAGCCCATCGGCCGCGCCTTGCAGGCATGGTGGCCGGGCGGGCGCACACTGCAGAAAGCGGATCGAACCTTTTTCTCGAATACCAGATCCACCGCTTTCACCGCCGCACCGGCGGCGCGCAGCGCGGCGGACAGCGTGTGCGGATTCATCGCGGTGTCCGGATCGAGGTGCACCGTGCCCGATTCGGGCGCCGCCTCGCGGATCGCGTTCACGTACTCGATCGGGTGCACGCGGGCAAGCTGCTCATCGGTGGCGAGCGGCGCTTCGTAGCGCTGCAGATGGCCGTCGATCCCCGAGGCGATCAGCTGGTCGCCGATCGCGGTAAGCCGCGCCGGCTGCTCGGGATGGCCGCGGCCCATTTCGTGCTTCAAACAGTCAGGATGTGTAATGAACGCAGTCGGCATAAGGTCCTGAATCATAACGTATCGAGTACAATCGAACGATGCTCCTGAAGAGACAGATTCAACCCGTTGGCAGCTCGCCGGTGGCGCGTGTCATCGAGGCCGCGAGCCAGATCATTCTTGGCAAGGACGCGCAGATCCGCATGGCGCTCGCCTGCCTGCTTGCGCGCGGCCATCTGCTGATCGAAGACATTCCCGGCGTGGGCAAGACCACGCTCGCGCATGTGCTGGCGCGCTCGCTGGGGCTGAACTTCCAGCGCATCCAGTTCACCAGCGACATGCTGCCGGCGGATATTATCGGAGTGTCGATCTACGAGCGCGCGAGCGGCGCCTTCAAGTTCCATCCCGGCCCGATTTTCGCGCAGGTGGTCCTCGCCGACGAAGTCAACCGCGCGACGCCCAAGACGCAATCGGCGCTGCTCGAGGCGATGGAGGAGCATCAGGTCACCGCCGAGGGCGAAACGCGCAAGCTGCCCGCGCCGTTCTTCGTCATCGCCACGCAGAATCCGACCGAGCAGGTCGGCACCTTTCCGCTGCCCGAATCGCAGCTGGACCGCTTTCTGATGCGCATCGAACTGGGCTACCCGGACCGGGGAGCCGAACGCGCGCTGCTCTCGGGCACCGACCGCCGCGACCTGCTCGCCAATCTCGCGCCGTGCATGACACCCGCCGAGTTGGAAGATCTGCAACGCAAGGCGCAGCTGGTGCACGTTGCGCCGGCGCTGCTCGATTACGTGCAGGCGCTGGTCGACTACACGCGCCGTTCGGCGGACTTTGCCGCGGGGCTCTCGCCGCGCGCCGCACTCGCGCTGCTGCACTCGGCGCGCGCCTGGGCGCTGGTCGAAGGCCGCGACAAGGTGATTCCGGAGGACGTGCAGGCAGTGCTGCCTGGCGTTGCCGGCCATCGCCTGCGCCCGGCGCACAACGCGACGCGGCTGGTCGACCTCGGCGCGTCGCTGCTGTCGGCGGTGCCGATCCCCTGAGGCTTACTGCCCGGGTGCGATGACCTGGATGTGCTCGCGGCTGACGTTGAGGAACGGCGCCACGATCAGCTGACGGCCCTGCAGTTCCCAGACTTCGGCCTCGGTCACCGCGATGAAGGTCTTCGCTTCGGCCATGAAGTCGGTCACGCGCGCGCCCGGGATCAGGTCGATGAAGCCCTTGATGCGGTACGACCCCGTGAAAATCGTGACCTTCGTCTTCGTTCCATCGTTTGGCATCGTCGGCTCCCTGCGAAACGTCCAATCTTAACCCGGGCCCAAGGGGCTTCAGGCAACGCCTTCGGGCGTCTGGGCTAGAGGATCAATCCCACCGTCGCCGCAGTCAGGCAGGTCGCGAGCGTTCCTGCGACGATGGATTTCATGCCGAGCGAAACGATCTCGGCCCGGCGTTCAGGGCACATGGTGCTCATGCCGCCGATCATGATGCCCAGGCTGCCGAAGTTGGCAAAGCCGCACAGCGCGTAGGTCATCAGCAGCCGGCTGCGCTCGGAAAGTCCTTCTGCCTTGGCGAGGTCTAGGTAGGCGATCAGCTCATTCAGAACGGTCTTGGTGCCGAGCAGCATGCCGGCCGCCTGCGCTTCGGACCAGGGAATACCAGCGAGCCAGGCGAGCGGCGCAAGGGCCCAGCCGAGCAGACCCTGCAAGGTATAGGGCGCGATCGCGAGGTTGACCAGCGTCACCAGCGCAACGAACACCACCAGCATGGCGACGATGTTGAGCAGCAGTTGCGCGCCGTTCAACGTGCCTTGCGTGAGCGCGTCCATGCTGCCCGACGCCTCGGATTTGAGCTGCAGTTGTCCGCCGGTCGCCTCGCCCGCCGGCGGCACCATCAGGAAAGAGATTACGAGCGCCGCAGGTGCCGAAACGATGGACGCGATCAACAGGTGCGCCACCGCGTCGGGCAGCACCTTGCCGAGGATGCTCGCGTACAAAAACAAGACCGTGCCCGCGATCGACGCCATGCCGCAGGCCATGATGGCAAACAGTTCGCCGCGCGAAACGCGCGCGAGCCATGGCCGCACCAGCAGCGGCGCCTCGACCATGCCGACAAACACGTTGGCCGCGGTAGACAGGCCCAGCACGCCGCCTATGCCCATGGTGCGCTCCAGCAGCCAGGAAATCGCCCGCACCAGCCGCTGCAGCAGTCCCCAGTGAAAGAGCAGTGCGGACAGCGCGCTCATCACCAGCACGATCGGCAGCGCCCGGAAGGCAAGCACGAAGTTCGAATTCGTGTCGGTCACTGCAAAGGGAGTCGGTCCGCCGCCCAGGTAGCCGAACACCAGCGCAGTTCCGGCCTGGGTCGATTTTTCTAGCAGCGCCAGGACGTTATTCAGTGCAAGAAAGGCGTCCTTTGCGTACGGCAGCTTGAGAAACAGTAGCGCCAGCACCAGCTGCAGCGCGAGCCCGGCGCCGATCGCGCGCCAGGGAATCGAATTTCGTTTCTCGCTGAAGATCCAGGCCAGCAGCAGCAAGCCGCCGATTCCGGCCAGGCCCTGCATCACGACGCAAACACCCCCGCAATCGTCTTCTGGATCGCCTCGGCCGCCGCGGCCGGGTCGGCGGCGTCGCGAATCGGCCGGCCGACGACGATGTAATCGGCACCGTTCTTGAAGGCCTGCGCCACGTCCACGGTGCGCTTCTGGTCGGCCGCGTCGCCGCCCGCCGGGCGAATTCCAGGCGCCACCACCAGCAGCTTGGCGCCGAATTTCGCCTTGATGGCGGGCGCTTCCAGGCCTGAAGCGATCACGCCGTCGCAGCCGGCGGCAAGGGCGCCGACTGAGCGCTCCAGCACCAGCTGCCCGATGTCGCCGCCGTAGCCCATCTGCTTCAGGTCGCGTTGATCGAGGCTGGTCAAGACGGTGACCGCGAGGATCCCGACGTCGCCCTTGTCCTTGGCCGCGGCTTCGAGGATCGCCCGATCGCCGTGCACGGTCAGGAAGCTGACGCCTCGCCCGCGCAGGTTGGCAACCGCGCGGCGCACGGTTTCGGGAATGTCGTAGAGTTTGAGGTCGCAGAACACGCGGTTGCCGCGCTTCACCAGCCAGTCAAGCAGTTCGTGATAGCCGCCCGAGGTCGCGAGCTCAAGGCCGATCTTGTAGAAGCTAACGGAGCTGCCGAGTTTTTCGACCAATGCGCGCGCGGCGGCGGCGCTGGGCACATCGAGCGCGGCGATCAGGCGATCGCGGCGGGGAAAAGCGCGGGGATTTTCACCCATCGTGGGGCGCTATGATACAGGCATGGTCGAGATTCTCGTTCTCTACTACAGCGCCGGCGGCTCGGTGCGGCGCATGGCGGAAAGCGTCGCCGAGGGCGTGGAACGCGTGCCAGGCGCGCAGGCGCGCGTGCGCACGGTCGCCAGGATCGGCGAATCCGCCCCGCTGCCGGACGGCCCGCCTGCGTGCGAGCTCGAAGACCTGCAAAGCTGCGACGGACTCGCCCTCGGCAGCCCGACGCGCTTCGGCAACATGGCGGCGCCGCTGAAGGCGTTCCTCGACGGCACCGCGACGCTGTGGCTGAAGGGCACGCTAATCGGCAAGCCGGCTTGCGTTTTTACTGCCGCCGGCGCCATGCACGGCGGTCAGGAAACGACGCTGCTGTCGATGATGCTGCCACTGCTGCATCACGGCATGCTGATCGTCGGCATTCCCTACTCCCATCCCGACCTGAACGCCACCCGCACCGGCGGCACGCCCTACGGTGCGAGCCACTTTGCCGGCATCGCCGATGACCTGCCGCTCTCCGACGCCGAGCGCAGCTTGTGCGTGGCGCAGGGCAAGCGGCTGGCCGAGATTGCCCTCAAACTGAAGCCATGAACGAGATGATCAAGCATACCGGCGGCTGCCACTGCGGGCGCGTGCGCTTCGAAGTGATGGCGCCCGCGCAACTCGAGGTGGGCGAATGCAACTGTTCCATGTGCAGCAAGGCGGGCTACCTGCACCTGATGGTGCCGGCAGCGAGCTTCAAGCTGCTCAGCGGCGAAGGCGCGTTGTCCAGCTACCGGTTCAATACCCGAACCGCGAAGCACCTTTTTTGCACGCACTGCGGCGTCAAGTCGTTCTACGTGCCGCGCTCGCACCCGGACGGCTACAGCGTCAACGCGCGCTGCCTCGACGAAGGCACGGTCACCGGCATGACGCTGACGAAGATCGACGGCAGGAACTGGGAGAAGCACTATCCCGCAGGCCGTGGGCAGTACTAGCGCGCTGCGCGCGACCGCCACGCTCCTGCTGCTGGCGTTGATGGTCCTGTGCCTGGCGTGGGAATTGTGGCTCGCGCCGCTCCGGCCCGGCGGTTCCTTTCTCGCGCTCAAGGCCGCGCCGCTCGCGCTGCCGCTCTACGGAATACTCTTCGGCCGGCGCTACACCTACCAGTGGTCCTCGATGTTCGTGCTGGCGTACTTCGCCGAGGGCGTGGTGCGGGCCTGGAGCGAACGCGGCGCCTCGCAGCTGCTGGCCGGAATCGAAATCACCCTGAGCCTCGCGTTCTTCGCCGCTGCGCTCGGCTACGCGCGCTCGAGCGGACCGGCTGCGCAGTGAGGCGTTATCATTACAGGTTCGAGCATTGCATCGAATCATGAGCGAACGCACCCTGCAACGGAAGCTGGCCGCCATCCTCAGCGCTGACGCGCAGGGCTACAGCCGCCTGATGAGCGAGGATGATGCGGCGACGGTGCGCATGCTTGCGGCGTGCCGTGCGACGATGACGCAGCAGGTGCAGGCGCGCAGCGGCCGCATCGTCGACATGCCGGGCGACAACATCCTGGCCGAATTCGGCAGCGCCGTGGACGCGGTGGAAGCGGCGGTGGCGATCCAGCGCCAGCTGGCCGAGGACAGCAGCGGACAGGACGCACAGCGCCGCATGCAGTTTCGCATCGGCGTCAACCTGGGCGACATAATCGTCGAGGAAGGCAGGATCTACGGCGACGGCATCAATGTCGCCGCGCGGGTCGAGAAGCTGGCCGAGCCGGGCGGCATCTGCGTTTCCGGAAAAGTGCACGAGGAAGTGCGCCGCAAGCTCGATCTGAGGTTCGACGACCTCGGAGAGCACGAGCTGCACAACATCTCGGCCAAGGTCCGCGTGTATCGGGTCGTCCTCAATGCCGTTGCCGATGCATCGGCAGTGAAACGGGCGAAAAACAGCCCGGCCGAGCCGCAGACGAAACCGTCCATCATTGTCCTGCCTTTCACCAACATGAGCGGCTCGGCCGAGCAGGAATTCTTCGTCGATGGCCTGACCGAGGACATCCTGACCGACCTGTCGCGCTTCCGCGACCTGTTCGTCATTTCGCGCAATACCTCGTTCAAGTTCAAGGGACAGGCGGTGGACGTGAAGAAGATCGCGCGCGAGCTCGGCGTGCAATACGTCATCGAAGGTAGCGTGCGACGCGCCGGCAACCGGGTGCGGGTCACGGTGCAGCTGATCGACGGCGAGTTCGACGCGCACATCTGGGCCGAGCGCTACGACCGGGACCTCGAGGACATCTTCGCGATCCAGGACGAGATCACCTCGGCCATCGTCGCCACCCTGCCCGGTCGCGTCGCGGCCGCCGCGCACGACCGCGCCGAGCGCAAGACGCCCGGCAACATGGCGGCGTACGAATTCGTGCTCGAAGCGAAGGTGCTGCACCACCGTTCGAAGCGGGAAGACAACGAAAAGGCGCAGGTGCTGATCGGGCGCGCCATCGAGCTCGATCCCAAGTACGCGCATGCGCACGCCTGGAAGGCCTGCATCCTGGGCCAGTCCTGGATCTACTCCTGGTCCGAGGACGCGGAGGCGACCAGGCAAATAATCGAGCGTGAGCTCGAGATCGCGCTTGCGCTGAACGAGAATGACAGCGACGTGCAGCGCGTTCTCTCGGCCCTGCGTCTCACCCAGAAAAATCACGACAAGGCGTGGTTTCACCAGCAGCGTGCGCTCAGCCTCAATCCCAACGATGACCTGATCGTGGTGCAGCAGGGCGAAATGCTGACCTGGATCGGCAAGGCCGAGGAAGGCATCCCCTGGATACAGAAGGCGATGCGCCTCAATCCCTACCATCCGCCGCGCTTCTGGAATCACCTGGGGCGCGCCTATTTCGCGGCGCGACGTTACGCGGAGGCGGTGGAAGCATTCAAGCGGATCGCGGCACCGGACCAGTTCCACCACGCTTTCCTTGCTGCCTGCTACGCGCAACTCGGCGAGGCCGCGGCAGCCACCAAACAGGTCAAGGAAGTCCTGAGCCAGAATCCGGCTTTCAGCTGGACCGCGACGCTAGTACCCGTCCTGCACTACCAGCACGAGAGCGACCTCGCGCATCACCGCGACAGCGTATTGAAAGCCGGGCTGCCGCTGTAGCTCAGTGCCCGTGCTGTGGATTCACCTTTTCGATCTTGCTTGCCAGCTTGTTCAGCGCGCTGATATAGGCCTTAGCCGACGCGACGATGATGTCGGTGTCGGCGCCGACGCCGTTGACGATGCGTCCGCCCTTGGCCAGGCGCACCGTGACCTCACCCTGGCTCTCGGTTCCCTGCGTCACCGCGTTGACCGAGTACAGCAGCAGCTCTGCGCCGCTTTTGGCGACGCTTTCGATCGCCTTGAAGGTAGCGTCGACCGGGCCGTCGCCCTTTGACTCGGCCTTGATGTCGGCGCCGTTCTGCTTCAGCGCCACTGAGGCATGGGGCTTTTCGTTGGTGCCGCTGCCCTGGCTCATGCCGACCAGGCCCCAGACCTCGTCGCTTGAGGCACCCGCCTCCTGCGCCACCAGCGCCAGCAGGTCTTCGTCGAAAATTTCGGATTTCTTGTCGGCCAGGTCCTTGAAGCGCTGGAAGGCCTTGTTGTAGCCGTCCTCGTTGTCGAGCTCGATGCCGAGTTCCTTCAGGCGCTGCCTGAACGCGGTGCGCCCGGAGAGCTTGCCGAGAACGATCTTGTTGGCGCTCCAGCCCACGTCTTCGGCGGTCATGATCTCGTAGGTCTCGCGCGCTTTCAGCACGCCATCCTGGTGGATGCCGGAAGCATGCGCGAAGGCATTGGCGCCGACCACCGCCTTGTTCGGCTGCACCACAAAGCCGGTGATCTGCGACACCAGCCGCGAGGCCGGAACGATCTGCGTCGTATCCAGTCTGGTCTGCAATTTGAAAAAGTCTTTCCTGGTGCGCAAGGCCATCACCACCTCCTCGAGCGAGGTGTTGCCGGCGCGCTCGCCCAGGCCGTTGACCGTGCATTCGATCTGGCGCGCACCGCCGAGCCGCACTGCCGCCAGCGAATTGGCCACCGCCATGCCGAGGTCGTTGTGGCAATGCACGCTCCAGACCGCCTTGTCCGAGTTCGGCACGCGCTCGCGCAGTTTGCGGATCATTTCGCCGAACTGCTCGGGCACCGCGTAGCCGACCGTGTCCGGGATGTTGATGGTGGTGGCGCCTTCCTTGATCGCCGCCTCCAGCACGCGGCACAGGAAATCGGGGTCCGAGCGGCTGCCGTCCTCGGGGGAAAACTCCACGTCCGGGCAGGCGTTCTTCGCGTAGCGTACCGAAAGCTTGGTCTGCTCGAACACCTGGTCGGGGGTCATGCGCAGCTTCTTCGCCATGTGCAGCGCGCTGGTGGCGATGAACACGTGGATGCGCCAGGCCTTGGCGCCGGCAAGCGCGTCGATGCCGCGCTGGATGTCCTTGTCGTTGGCACGGCACAGGCCGCACACGACCGAATCCTTGATCACCTTGCCGACCGCCTGCACCGCCTCGAAATCGCCGTTCGAGGAAGCGGGGAAGCCGGCCTCGATCACGTCCACTTTCATGCGCTCCAGCTGGCGCGCGATGCGCAGCTTCTCGTCCTTGGTCATCGACGCGCCGGGACTCTGCTCGCCGTCGCGCATGGTGGTGTCGAAAATGATCAGCTTCTCTGTGCTCATATACCGCTCCTGGTAGGGATGCGAATAGGCCTCTGCGCCGGGTAGGCGGTCAAGGGGTACTGCCGAATTGGGGGATTATTTTGTGCGCGCGGGGCGCAGCAGCAGGCCAGCCAGCAGAAGCAGGCTGGTAACGGTCGCAAGGACAAGCGCGATCGCGGAAGTCATGCAACCACTATAACTGGAAAAAGGGGGTCAGAGCAACTGCCCGTCAAGCGACCGGCTTTGCGCGCCGGCCCAGTCCCCACAGGACGTAGCCGGAAACCCCATAGGAGAACACCATCAGGAACAGGACCAGCGACGGTTTCAGCGAAATCACGCCCAGGCCCGCGGCGAACAGGGCCACCACCCAGAACGGCACGCTTTTCTTCAAGTTGATTTCCTTGAAGCTGTAGAACGGCACGTTGGTCACCATGGTGATGCCGGCATACATGGTGAAGACCCAGGCGATGATGTTGAGCCAGAGTTCGCGGTCGATGCCGAGGTCATCGAACACCCACACCAGCCCGGCCAGCATGGCCGCCGCCATCGGACTGGGCAGCCCCTGGAAATAGCGCTTGTCGACCACGTCGATGTTGGTGTTGAAGCGCGCCAGGCGCAGCGCGGCGCCAGCGCAATAGACGAAGGACGCGATCCAGCCGAGCTTGCCGAGGTCCTTGAGCGCCCACTCGTACATCACCAGCGCCGGCGCAGCGCCGAAGGACACCATGTCAGAAAGGCTGTCGTACTGCGCGCCGAACTCGCTCTGCGTGTGGGTGAGCCGCGCGACGCGGCCGTCCAGGCCGTCCAGAATCATGGCGACGAATATGGCGACGGCGGCGTACTCGAAGCGGTTGTTCATCGCCTGCACGATGGCGTAGAAGCCGAAGAACAGCGCCGCCGTGGTGAACAGGTTGGGCAGCAGGTAGATGCCGCGCCGACGCAGCGCGCCGAAGCCGCGCGGCACGACCTGCGGATTGCCATCCTCGAATTCGTCTCGATCACCCATGCGTTTTCAACCTCGCAAGGATCGATTCGGTCGCGTAGACCTTGTCGCCGAGCGCCGCGGCCGGCTCGGCGTCCAGCGGCAAGTAGACGTCGATGCGCGAGCCGAAACGGATGAACCCGTAGCGCTGCCCCCGCGCCAGGGCGGCGTCTCGGTCAACATAGCAGAGAATCCGGCGCGCGAGCAAACCCGCGACCTGCACGCAGGTGACGTCCTGCCCGCCGGCGGTACGCAACCACAGGGCGTTGCGCTCGTTCTCCAGCGAGGCCTTGTCGAGCGCCGCGTTGAGAAAGCTGCCGGCGTGGTACCAGCGCTGCTTCACCGTGCCATCCACCGGCGCGCGGTTGGAGTGGACGTTGAAGACGTTCATGAACACGGAAATCTTCAGCGCCTCCCGCTCGAGGTAGGGATCACGGGCCTTCTCAACCGCGACGACGCGGCCGTCCGCCGGCGAGAGTACCGCCTGCGGATCGTCGGGCACCGCACGCGCCGGGTCGCGGAAGAATTGAAGAATGAACAGGGCTGCCGCCCACAACGGCAGCGCCCACGCCAGGCCGAACCAAAGATGAACGAGGAGGGAAACCGCCAATGCGATTCCCAGGAACGGCCAACCCTCCCGCGCGATGAGCGGGTGCGGATATTGCCGCACTAGTTCTTGGAAGTGTCGACCAGCCGGTTCTTGCGGATCCAAGGCATCATTTCGCGCAGGCGGCTGCCGACTTTCTCGATCGGCAGCTCGGCGGTCATGCGCCGCTGCGACAGCAGCGTCGGCTGCCCGGCGCGGCTCTCGAGCACGAACTCCTTGGCGTACTCGCCGGTCTGGATGCGGCCGAGCACCTGCCTCATGCGCTCGCGCACGCCCGCGTCGATGATCTTGGGTCCGCTCACGTACTCACCGTACTCGGCATTGTTCGAGATCGAGTAGTTCATGGTGCCGATGCCGCCCTCGTACATCAGGTCGACGATCAGCTTCAGCTCGTGCAGGCACTCGAAATACGCCATCTCGGGCGCGTAGCCGGCCTCCACCAGCGTGTCGAACCCGGCCTTGACCAGTTCCACGCAGCCGCCGCACAGCACGGTCTGCTCGCCGAACAGGTCGGTCTCGGTCTCCTCCTTGAAGTTGGTCTCGATGATGCCGGCCTTGCCGCCGCCGATAGCCGAGGCGTAGGAGATCGCCATGTCGCGCGCCTTCTTCGACGGGTTCTGATGCACCGCCACCAGCATCGGCGTGCCGCCGCCCGCCGCGTAAGTCGAGCGCACCGTGTGGCCGGGCGCCTTGGGCGCGACCATCCACACGTCGAGGTCCTTGCGCGGCTGCACCTGGCCGTAGTGGATGTTGAAGCCGTGCGCGAAAGCGAGCGCGCCGCCTTTCTTCAGGTTCGGCTCGACCGATTCCCGGTACACGGCGGCGATATGCTCGTCGGGCATCAGCATCATCACGATGTCGGCGCTTTTAACCGCATCGGCCACTTCGGCCACCTTGAGGCCTGCCTTCTTCGCCTTGTCCCAGGAGGGGCCGCCCTTGCGCAGGCCCACGCTGACCTTCATGCCCGAATCGTGCAGGTTGAGCGCATGCGCGTGACCCTGCGAGCCGTAGCCGAGAATGGTGACCTTCTTGCCCTTGATCAGCGAGAGGTCGGCGTCTTTGTCGTAGTAAACCTTCATGGTGGGTCCTTACACTTTGAGAATCCGGTTGCCCCGTCCGATGCCGCTTGCGCCCGTGCGCACCGTTTCGAGGATCGCGCTCTGGTCGAGCGCCTGGATGAACGCATCGAGCTTGGCGCCATCGCCCGTGAGCTCGATCGTGTAGGTGTTGTCCGAGACGTCGATCACGCGACCGCGAAAGATATCGGCCATGCGTTTCAGATCTTCGCGCTCCTTGGCGCCGGCGCGCACCTTGATCAGCATCAGTTCGCGTTCGATGTGCTCGGCTTCCGACAGGTCGACGACCTTGACCACCTCGACCAGCTTGTTCAGCTGCTTGGTGATCTTCTCGATCACCTCGTCCGAGCCCGCTGTCACCACGGTCATGCGCGACATCGAGGCATCCTCGGTGGGCGCGACCGTCAGCGACTCGATGTTATAGCCGCGCGCCGAGAACATGTTCGAGATGCGCGAGAGTGCCCCGGCCTCGTTTTCGACCAGGATGGAAATGATGTGCCGCATCAGAGATCCTCGGAGAGGATCATTTCCGTGATCCCCTTGCCGCCCGGGATCATCGGATAGACGTTTTCCGTCTGGTCGGTCAGGAAGTCGAGGAACACGAGCTCATTCTTGCGCTTGAAGGCTTCGCGCAGCGCCGGTTCCACGTCCGCCGGCTGCTCGATCAGCATGCCGGAATGGCCGTAGCCCTCGGCCAGCTTGACGAAGTCGGGCAGCGCGTCCATGTACGACTCGGAGTAACGGTTGCCGTGGAAGAACTGCTGCCACTGGCGCACCATGCCCATGTACTTGTTGTTGAGGTTGACGATCTTGATCGGCAGCCGGTACTGCTTGCAGGTCGACAGTTCCTGCAGGCACATCTGGATCGACGATTCGCCGGTGACGCAGACCACGCTCGCGCCCGGATTCGCCATCTGCACCCCCATCGCCGCGGGCAGACCAAAGCCCATGGTGCCCAGGCCGCCCGAATTGATCCAGCGGCGCGGCTGCTCGAACTTGTAGAACTGCGCGGCCCACATCTGGTGCTGGCCGACATCCGAGGTGACGAAGGCTTCGCCGCCGGTCACTTCGTAGAGCTTCTCCAGCACGAACTGCGGCTTGATGATCTTCGCCTTGCGGTCGTATTTGAGGCAGTCCTTGGCGCGCCACTGCGCGATCTGTTCCCACCAGGGCTTGAAATCCCGTGGCTTGTCCTGCTGCAGCAGCTTCAGGAAATCTTCAAGCACATCCGGAATATTGCCGACGATCGGTACGTCGACCTTGACGCGCTTGGAAATCGACGACGGGTCGATGTCGACGTGGATGATCTTGCGCGGGTCCTGCGCGAAGTGCGCGGGATTGCCGATGACGCGGTCATCGAAGCGCGCGCCGATTGCGAGCAGCACGTCGCAGCGCTGCATCGCCATGTTCGCCTCGTAGGTACCGTGCATTCCGAGCATGCCGAGGAACTGCGCGTCGGTCGCCGGAAACCCGCCCAGGCCCATCAAGGTGTTGGTAATCGGAAAACCCGTGCGCTTGGCCAACTCGCGCAACTGCGCCGCCGCATTCGCCTGCACCACGCCGCCGCCGGAATAAATCAGCGGCCGCTGCGCTTCCAGCAACAGCTGCACGGCCTTCTTGATCTGCCCGGCATGGGCCTTCTTCACCGGATTGTAGGAGCGCATGCTGACCGTGTCCGGGTATTGGAATTCACAGGTATGCGTGGTTACGTCCTTCGGAATGTCCACCAGCACCGGGCCGGGCCGCCCGGTGGTGGCGATGTGAAACGCCTTCTTCATCGTCGCTGCCAGGTCCTTCACATCGCGCACCAGGAAGTTGTGCTTGACGCAAGGCCGCGTGATGCCGACCGTGTCGCATTCCTGGAACGCGTCTTCGCCGATGGCGTGGGTCGGCACTTGGCCGCTGATCACGATCATCGGGATCGAATCCATGTAAGCCGTGGCGATGCCGGTAACCGCGTTGGTCAGGCCCGGGCCGGAGGTGACCAGGCAGACCCCGACCTTGGTCGAGGAACGCGAATAGCCGTCGGCGGCGTGCGCCGCGCCCTGCTCATGGCGCACCAGCACGTGGCGCACCTTTTCCTGCTTGAACAGTTCGTCGTAGATCCACAGCACCGCGCCACCCGGATAGCCGAAGACAACGTCGACGCCTTCCGCCTGCAAACAGCGGACGATGATCTGAGCGCCGGTCAGTTGCTCGGTCTTGACGCGATCCATGACAATTTCGCCTGGTGCAGGAAAAGCGTTCGAGATTAACGGCTTGCTGCGATGCGGTCAAGCAACGGCGGGCGGATTTGCGGTTCGGTTTGATACCATCTCCGCGGCAGCCGGAGCCCCGGCCGAGGGAGAGGAAAACTGGCATCACGCAGTGAGCTGTCGGCGTTCCTCGAGGGCGTCGAGCGGCGCGCCTTCAAGCAGGCCTTGTTCGCGGTTCGAGACGAGGAGGCGGCACTCGACATCGTGCAGGACGCGATGCTGCGCCTCTCGGAGCGCTACGGCGATCGCGGCAACGAAGAATTCGCGCCGCTGTTCCAGCGCATCCTGCAGAACGCCATCCGCGACTGGTTCCGACGCCAGAAAGTGCGCTCGCTGTGGACCACCCTGCTTTCCAGCCTGTTCCCGGCACGCGGCGAGGACGACGACCAGGACCCGCTGGAAACTTTGCAGGCGGCCGGCGACTCCAATCGCGAGGAAACGCCGCCGGATCGGCTGGAAAGGACGCAAGTTATTGAAATAATTGAGCAAGAGATCTCGCGCCTGCCGCCGCGTCAACGGCAGGCTTTCCTGCTGCGTTATTGGGAGGAACTGGATGTTGCGGAGACCGCTAGGGCGATGAAATGCTCCGAGGGCAGCGTGAAAACCCACTGCTCCCGGGCAGCGCATGCCTTGGCAACCGCTTTGCGTGCCCGGGGCGTAACGCTTTGAGCCCGACCGGAAAGGAATAACCATGAACGATGAGCCGAGGTTCGGCAATAAGCTGCGGCAGGCGCTGAACGAAAGCGCGCGCCTGCAGGGTCCCGGCGGCGCGGCTGTCGCCGAGCGCCTGCGGGCGGCACGCGAGCGCGCGCTCGAGCGGCGTAAGCCTGAGCGCGAACCGGCGCTGGTCTGGGCTGGCAGCATCGTCGGCGCCTTTGGCGGCGTCGGCGGCTTTTCGCTGCGGCTGCTGCTGCCGACGGTACTGCTGATTGCCGGCCTCGCGGCCATTTACAGCGGGCAGAAGGAGCAGCGCGCGGCGGATATCGAAGAGCTCGATACCCAGCTGCTGACCGACGATCTGCCGATCGACGCCTACCTTGACCGGGGCTTCGAGGCCTGGCTGAAGAAGGTCTCGTCAAAAAACAAATGATGCGCACGATCCTCCTGTCGGTCCTGCTGCTCGCGCTGGGCGCATCGGCCGCGCTGGCGGCGCCCAAATCCAAGGCTCCGCAGTGGGCCGCGCTCACCGCCGACCAGCAGCAGGTGCTGGCGCCGCTCGCGGCCGATTGGAACAAACTGAGCGCCGAGCGCAAGCACAAGTGGCTCGGCATCGCCAAACGCTACCCGGCGATGGCGCCCGAAGAGCAAAAGCGGGTGCAGGCCCGCATGCAGCGCTGGGCGAAGCTATCACCGGAATTGCGCTGGCAGGCACGCGAGCGGTATCGCAACATCGTCGGCAAGATGGCGCCCGACCGGCACGCCGAACTGCGCCGTTATTGGGCCCAGTACCAGGCGCTGCCGCCGCACGAAAAGCGTATGTTCGACGTGTCACCGAGCTACGTACCCCCGGTCGAGCGCCGCAAGCGCGTCGCGCCCGCCGCGCGTGACTCCGGGAAGCTGCTGCCCGCCTCGCTGTGAGCGGCAGGCTGTCCGTCGCGGAGCAGGCTGGCGGCGGGCAACCCGATACTGCGCCAGGCGTACTGCGCCGTCTGGGCAGCATGCTGTATGAATCAACTTTGCTGTTTGCGGTTGCCTTCCTAGGCACCTGGCTGTTCCAGTTCGCCGCGGGCACGTTGCGCATCGAAGGCTGGCGCATGCTGGCGCTGCAACTGTTCCTGCTCGTCCTATTCGCTGCGTATTTCCTCTGGTGCTGGTTGCGCGGCGGGCAGACGCTGGCGATGAAAGCCTGGCGCATCCGGCTGGTGGCGAAGCAGGGCCACGCGCGCCTGGCGCCGAAGGCCGCGCTGCTGCGCTTTGCCTACGCGCTGCTGCTGGTGCCGACGCTGGTGGGAATCCTCTGGGCCTACGTCGATCGCGACCGCCAGTTCCTGCACGACCGGCTGGCCGGCAGCCTTCTGATCCCGGTCGCGTGATGCGCGCCCGCGGCTAACCCTTCAGCCGCACCCAGACCGGTCGCAGGCGCTCGATCCAGAGCATCATCAATACCGCGGTGGCGAGGAACAACAGGCCGGGCACGGCAGCGGCCGCAACCGGCGGCCACTCCTTGAGCAGGCCGACATGCGAGAACAGGCTGTTCAGCATGTGAAAGAGAATTCCCAGCATGATGCCAAGGAACACCTTGATGCCGACCATTCCGGAGCGCGCATGCATGTAGGCGAAGGGCAGCGCAAGCGCCATCATCACCAGGGTGGCAAGCGGGTAGAACAGCTTTTTCCATAACGCGATTTCGTAGCGCTCCGTCTTTTGCCGGTTGCCCGCGAGGTGCTGCAGGTATTTGTAGAGTTTCCAGGTCGACATGCGCTCGGGCACCACGATCAACACGTTGAGCAGATCCGGGTTCACCGCCGAGCGCCATTCGGCTTCGTCGAGCCGCGCGGTGCTGGGGCCGGCGACATCAAAGCGCGTTTGCGACACGCCCAGCATGCGCCATTTGCCCGCGCCGGCATACTCGGCGCGCTCGGCGGCGGTGACCTGCCGCAGCCGGTACGCCTTGTCGAACTCGTAAATTGTCACGCCGGCGAGCGCATCGGCTTCGCGCGCCTCCCGCACGTTGATAAAGGAGCGCTCGTCCTTGAACCACAGGCCGGAGTTGAGGCTGCCGCCGATCAGCGACTGCGTGGCGCGCATGCGCACCTGCTGCGCCGCCTCCTCGCTGCGCGGCGCGACCCACTCGCCGATGGCAAAGGTGGCCGCGACGAAGGCGATGCCGACCTTGGCGAGTACCGACCCGGCCCGCGCCGGCGACAGGCCGGCGGCGCGCATCACGGTGTACTCGGAATTGCTCGACAGGTGCGCCAACACGTAGAGCGTGCCGATCAGAACCGCGATCGGCATCAGCTCGTAGGCATGCCCCGGCACCCAAAGCGCGACCACTGTAAAGATCTGCCGAAGGTGGTAGTCGCCGTTGCCAAGATCGCGCAGCTCGGCGATCAGATCAAAGAACGCGAACAGCGCAAGAAAGCCGAGCAGCACGAAGCCGACCGCCGCGTAAATCTGGCTTGCCAGGTAGCGCTGCAGGGTCGGGATCCGGATCGTCATGAGGGCATGCCCGCTAGCGCCGCCACGGTAGGCGAATCAGCGACAGGCGCTGCGCAAACAGCACCAGCAGCACCACCAGCATCACCGCATGCACCAGCCACCAGCCGGTGGTAAACGCGAGCTTGCCCTGCGCCACCCGCGCCTGGCTCACCGACAGCAGATTCGAATACACCATGTAGGTGAGCAACGCGAACAGCAGGTTCACCGAGCGCCCCGCCCTCGGATTGACAAAGCTCATGGGAATGGCGAGCAGCGCGAGAATCAGCGCCGACAGCGGGATGCCGATGCGCCACAGCAGCTCCCCAAGGTTGGCGCGGGTCGGGTTCTCGATCAGCCCGAGCGTCGAGGTGCTCTTGTGCGTCGCCGCCGGCTCGTCGCCTTCCTTGGCCTGGATGCGCGTGGCGTAGCGGTCGAATTCCATGAGCCGGAAATCGGCCTCGCCCGGCGTGCCCTCGTAGCGCCGCCCCTGCAGCAGCACCAGGAAGCGGTCACCGTTGGGCGCGTACTCGGTGAAGCCGCGCTCGCTCATCATCACCCCGGTGCGCCGGTGCTGGATCGAATTGACGAACACGTTCTGCACCGAGGATTTGTCGCCGGCGATGGATTCGACGAAAAACACCCGCTCCCGGTTGCGCGACTCGCCGAAAGCACCCGGATCGACGCGCGATATATCGTCGCGCGCATCGACGCGGCTGCGGTACTGCTCGCTCATCTGCGCCGACCAGGGCGAAATGAAGAATGACAGCAGCGCAATCACCAGCACCAGCGGCGCGGCGAAGATCAGCACCGGGCGCGCCCAGGCGGCGAGCGACAGGCCGGAATTGAACCAGATCACCATTTCCGAATCGCGCCAGCTGCGGTTGATCGTCAGCAGCACCGCGATGAACAGCGTCAGCGACAACAGCACCGGCAGCAGATTGAGCGCGGAAAAACCGAGGAACGCCACCACCGCGTCGGAGGGAATCTTGCCGCCAGCCGCCTGGCCGAGCAGCCGAATCAGGCGTGTGGTGAGCGCAATCAGGAACAGCGAAAGGAACACGGCGATCGCGAGATTGGCGAATTCCCGCAGCACCGTACGGAGGAAGATCATGCGATACTTGCTGCGAAATTCATGGGAGAAGCCCAGTGCAATTTAGCATAAGGGCGCAAGCGCCAGCGAAGTGTAGAACCGGCTGTTTGGTGCTGGGCGCGTATCGCACGAACGCGGGCGGCAGCGCGCTCACGCGCAGCGGCCAAGCGGCGGACAAAGCCGCCGCCGGCGCATTGCGCCGCAGCCTCGAGCAAGGCGATCTGGCCGGCAAAGCCGGCTCGACGCTGCTTCTGCAGCGCATCGCCGGCCTCGCCGCCGAGCGCGTATTGCTGGTCAGTCTGGGGGAGCGCGGCGAGTACGGCGTGAACGCGTTCCGCGATGCGCTGCGCGGCGCTGCCGTGGCGCTCAAGGCGCTTGGCGCCAAGGACGCCGCGCTCTACGTCGCCGATTTTGCGGTTGCCGGCCGCGGCCTGCCCTGGGCGGTGCGCAATGCCGTCCTCTGCGTGCGCGACGCGTTCTACCGCTTCGACCAACTCAAGACGCAGAACAAGCCCACCGCGCCGGCGCTCGCCGCGATGACGCTGGCGATCGCCGGCGCGCCGGTGACGCTGCAGGCACAGGCCGCGCTGAAGGAGGCGGTTGCCACCGCCGACGGGGTGGATCTTGCGCGCACGCTCGGCAACTTGCCGCCGAACCTGTGCACCCCTACCGAGCTCGCCGAGCAGGCACGCAAGCTCGCCAAGCAATTCAAGCTCGGCATCGAGGTACTCGAGCGCCGCGATATGGAACGGCTCGGCATGGGGGCGCTGCTCGCGGTCACGCGCGGCTCGCACCAGCCGCCCAAGCTGATCGTGCTGCGCTATGCCGGTGCGGCGAAAAAAAAGAAGCCGCTGGTGCTGGTCGGCAAAGGCATCACTTTCGACACCGGTGGCGTTTCGCTCAAGCCGGCGGGGGACATGGACGAGATGAAATTCGACATGTCCGGGGCAGGCAGCGTGCTGGGCGCGATCCGTGCGCTGGCCGGCATGCGCGCGCCGGTCAACGTCATCGGCGTGGTACCGACCTGCGAGAACATGCCCGGCGGTGCCGCCACCCGGCCCGGGGACGTGGTCACGACGCTGTCCGGGCAGAGCGTGGAAATCCTCAATACCGACGCCGAGGGCCGCCTGATCCTATGCGATGCGCTGACTTACGCGCAGCGCTTCGACCCGGTGGCGGTGGTGGACATCGCCACGCTGACCGGCGCCTGCGTCATCGCGCTCGGCCATGTCGCGACAGGCTTGTTTGCCAACGACCAGCGGCTCGCCGACGCCATCCGCGCCGCGGGCGATGACGCTTGGGACCGCGTCTGGCAAATGCCGCTGTGGGAGGATTACCAGGAGCAGTTGCGCTCCAATTTCGCCGACTTCGCCAACATCGGTGGCCGGCCCGCCGGCAGCGTCACCGCCGCCTGCTACCTCGCCCGCTTTACGCGCAAACTCAAGTGGGCGCACCTGGACATCGCCGGCACGGCGTGGCGCAGCGGGCGGGAAAAAGGCTCGACCGGCCGCCCGGTGCCCCTGCTGGTGCGCTATGCGTTGCGCCAAACCGGGCGAGTGTGAGGAAGGCTTGACCTCGATCGATTTCTACTACAACGCCAGCGACCGGCTGGAAATCGCCTGCCGGCTTGCCGGCAAAGCGCTGCAGCAGAACAAACGCATGCTGATCTATGCCCCGCAACCCGACGTGGCGCGGCGCCTGGACCGGCTGCTGTGGACCGCGCAGGCCGTTTCATTCATCCCGCACTGCGCCGCCCACGATCCGCTCGCCGCGGACACCCCGGTGCTGATCGCCGACGGCAACCAGGCGGCGCCCGCCTGCGAGGTGCTGCTCAACCTGGCGTTCGACTGCCCGCCGCTGTTCGAGCGCCACCAGCGCCTGATCGAGATCGTTGCGCAGGCGGACGAGGAGCGTCAGGCCGGCAGGCTGCGCTACGCGTTTTACCGCGACCGCGGCTATGCGATTCGCGGCCACGACCTGGCGAAGGATCGCGCGTGAGCGACAACAACGGCAGCGAGCGCAATGATGGCCGCGACCCGAACCAGCTGATCGCGCGGGTCGACGCACTGATGAAGCGCCAGCAGGAAGATTCGCTGCGCGCGGTCGAAGAGGTTCCGCTGCTCACCGACGTGGTCGAGCAGGATGCCGCCGCCGCGGCCAACCAGGCGGCGCGCGACGAAGCGCTGGCCACGGACATCGAGCGCGTGCTGGTGGTGCGCTTGATCCCCGAGCTCAACCGGCAGATCGCCGGCCTGCGCTCCCAGCTGGAGAAGGAACTGCGCCGTTCGGTGCGGGAAGCGGTCGAGCACGCTCTTGCTGCGCGCAAGGCATCCCCAGGCAAGTTCTAGCGTGGCGTTGGATAAGAGTTTCGATCCGAAGGCGGTAGAGAGCCGCTGGTATTCGCATTGGGAATCCAGCGGCTGGTTTGCGGCCGGCCGCAGCGCCGATAGGTCGGCAGGGGCGCCCGCCTACTGCATTCAACTGCCGCCGCCCAATGTCACCGGCACGCTGCACATGGGCCACGCCTTCCAGCAGACGCTGATGGACGCGCTGATCCGCTACCACCGCATGCGCGGCGAAAACGCGAACTGGGTGGTCGGCACCGACCATGCCGGCATCGCCACCGAAATCCTAGTCACGCGGCAACTCGAGGACCAGGGCACGCCGAAACGCGAACTGGGGCGCGAGGCATTCATCCGGAAAGTCTGGCAATGGAAGCAGCAGTCGGGCGCCACCATCACGCGCCAGATGCGCCGCCTCGGCGCCTCCGCCAACTGGACCTATGCCGATACCGAAGGACAGCGCGCCGGCTACTTCACTATGGATGCGAAGCTGTCACGCGCGGTCACCGAGGTCTTCGTGCGATGGTACGAGGAGGGCCTGATCTACCGCGGCAAGCGCCTGGTGAACTGGGATCCGGTGCTCGGCACGGCGGTATCCGACCTCGAGGTGGACAACGAAGAAAAGATCGGCACCATGTGGCAGATCCTCTATCCCTTCGTCGACGGACCGCAGCCCTCTCGCGACAAGGACGGCAAGGCCGTATCGCTGCGCGGCATGACCATCGCCACGACGCGGCCCGAAACCATGCTGGCCGACGGCGCGGTCGCGGTCCATCCCGAGGATGAGCGTTACCGGCACCTGATCGGCAAGCAGGTGGTGCTGCCGCTGTGCGAGCGCAACATTCCGATCGTCGCCGACAACATGGTCGAACGCGAGTTTGGCACTGGCTGCGTCAAGATTACCGGCGCGCACGACTTCAACGACTACGGCGCGGCGTTGCGCCACAAGCTGCCGCTGATCGTGGTTCTTACGCTCGACGCCAAGATCAACGACAACGGCCCGGCGCAGTTTCGCGGCATGGACCGCTACGTGGCGCGCAAGGCGGTGGTCGCGCAGCTCGAGCGCGAACAGTTCCTGGTCAGCGCCGATTCGCACAAGATGGTGCTGCCGATCTCGGGCCGCACCGGGGTGGCGGTCGAGCCGATGCTCACCGACCAGTGGTTCGTGAAGATGGACGGGTTGGCGAAGCGCGGGCTCGAGGCGGTCGCCAGCGGAGAGGTGAAATTCTTTCCCGAGCACTGGACTGCGACTTACAACCACTGGCTGGAAAACATCCAGGACTGGTGCATCTCGCGGCAGCTCTGGTGGGGCCACCAGGTGCCGGCATGGTACGACGAGCAGGGCAACGTCTTCGTCGCGCGCAGCGAGGCGGAAGCAGTCGCCAAGGCGGGCGGCAAGGCGTTGCGGCGCGACCCGGACGTGTTCGACACCTGGTTCTCGTCCCAACTGGTGCCGTTCAGCTCGCTCGGCTGGCCCGACCAGACCCCCGACCTGGACACCTACCTGCCGTCCTCGGTGCTGATCACCGGCAACGACATCATTTTCTTCTGGGTGGCCCGCATGATCATGGCGAGCCGGCATTTCACCGGCAAGGTTCCGTTTCGCCACGTCTATATCAACGCCATCGTGCGCGACGCCGAGGGCCAGAAGATGTCGAAATCCAAGGGCAACACCATCGATCCCCTGGACCTGATCGACGGCATCTCGCTCGACGCGCTGCTGCAGAAGTCCACCACCGGGCTGCTGAAAGGCGAGCAAAGGGAAAAAGTGGAGAAGTACGTCCGGAGCCACTACGCCAATGGCATTCCGGCGTTCGGCGCCGATGCCGTGCGCTTCACTTTCGCCTCGCTCGCGAGCTTTTCCATCACCCTCAACTTCGACCTCGGCCGCTGCGAGGGTTACCGCAATTTCTGCAATAAGCTCTGGAACGCAACGCGCTTCGTGCTGATGAACACCGAGGGCCGGGATTGCGGCGCCGCCGCCGAAGCGGCGGTGCAGCTCTCGACCTGGGATACGTGGATCATCAGCGCGCTGCAGCGCACGGAGGCGGAGGTCGAGGCGGCTTTCGCCGACTATCGCTTCGACAACGTCGCGGCGGCGATCTACCGCTTCGTCTGGGACGAGTACTGCGACTGGTACCTGGAGATCGCCAAGGACCAGCTCGCGCGGGGCAGCGAAGCCGAGCAGCGCGGCACGCGCCGCACGCTGGTGCGGGTACTGGAAACCGTGCTGCGGCTCGCGCATCCGGTCATCCCCTTCATCACCGAGGAGCTTTGGCAGGACGTGGCGCCGCTGGCCGGCAGGAAAGGCGACACGGTGATGCTCGCGCCGTACCCGAAAAGCCACCCGGAAAAAATAGACTCGGCAGCCGAGCGCCAAGTCACGCTGGAGAAAGCACTCGTCAATGCGGTGCGAAACCTGCGCAGCGAGATGAAGATTTCCCCAACGCAGCGGGTTCCCGCCATCCTTGCCGGTCCGCAAGGATTGCCGATGTACCCGTCCGTGAGGACGCTGGGAAGGCTATCCGAGCTGACCCGCGTCGATGAAGAGGAACTGAACCGCACCGATGCGCCGCTGGCAATCGTCGGCGAGATCAAGCTCAAACTGAAAGTTGAACTCGATATTGCTGCCGAGCGCGGGCGCATCGCCAAGGAAATCTCGCGGCTCGAGGGCGAAATTGCCAAAGCGCAGGGCAAGCTCGGCAACGCCGGGTTCGTTGGTCGCGCGCCTGCCGAGGTGGTGGCGCAGGAGCGCGCGCGGCTGGCCGGCTTCGAGGCGACGCTCGGCAGGCTGCGCGAACAACTGGGCAGGTTTTCGGCGAAAGCCTAGTAGCGGCCCGGCCGGTAACCGGGCATATCGACGAACGCCGGCTTGCGCCCGACCAGGCTCTCCAGCAGCACCAGCTCGGCGTCGGTATGGTTGACCACCGGCGCGACCATCAGCATCTGCGGGGCGCCCGCAGCCATGATATAGCGCGGCTGCTCGTGGTGCTTGGTGCGCACGGTCTCGCGCGCCGACGGATCGGCCGTCGACACGATCTGCGTCTCGCCGTAGCAGGTGCAAACATAGGTGCGGCTCTCCTCGGCCTCGACGTACACCGCGGTGCCGCGAATACCGATGGTTGCCGTCGTAGTACGCAAGGTCTTGCGTTCGCCGGGGGAGAAAACCGACAGCATCGCACCTGTGACGATGCGCAGGCCCGTGATCAGCACGCTGCCCGCGCCTCCTTCGGCCTGGACGCGGGAAGCGGATCGGATGAGGAAGGCATCCTTCCCGGCCACGAACACCACTTCGCTGTCGGCACCGGTGGTGATCGCGTCGCCCGCCTTCACCTCCATGCCCGCAGCGGCCGGTGAACCGTTGATGCGCACGTCGCCACGCAGTCGATGCACGCCCTTCTCCACCGAACCTGCAGCGAGAGCTTGCCGCAGGAAGGCAAACTGCGCGGCGATCTGCGCGCTCAGCGCCGCAACGCCCATGCGCAGCAGTGCGCGGCGCCGATGCGGCGGCGCCCGCCTCCGGTCACTGCGCACCGGTCGCTTCCACGGCGAGCGCGCCGCCGACCGCCGCGCGTTCCGCTGCCGTGGGCCAGGAATGGTCGAATTGCCAGCCGTGCTGCGCCTCGATCCGGCGGCGAAACGCTTCCAGCACGTTGCGCTCGGTCCAGCCGCCATTCGCCTGCGGAAGCCGCCCAAGAAAACTGGAGGCGATCACCGCACAATCGCCAACTGCCACGGCTTCGCTCGCGGCAATCGCGCGGCCGCTCAGGCAGATTTCGTCGCGATCGAGATAAGCGCGGGCGCCAAATTGCCGGTAAGTAGCGATCGACGGGGCCAGCGCCCACGCACGCCAGCGCCGGCTCCGGCCGGGCGCCAGCCGCAGCGGCGCGATCAGCGCATAGGCAAAGCGCTCATCACGCTCGCGCGCCCAAAGCACGGCGGGTGCCGAGCGCGCACCTTGCACCTGGGTAAAGCCAATAAACGCTGCGCGCAGCGCAGCGTCGCTGTCGGTTTGCAGCCGGATCCAGCGCGCGGCGAGCGCCACCGGCAGCCTAACCCTTGCTGCCGCAACCGGATCGGTCGCGATTCATGACTGCGCATTCCACTGCCATTGCCGCATCTTACTTGCCTGTTGCAGGCCTGGGCTATCATCGAAGCAATGAACCGGCCGCCGCCATCCGAGGATCATCGCTGGCTGGCGCTGATCGCGAGTCTGCCGACCGGGGACGCCGCGGCGCGCATGCGCATGCTGCGCACGCTGGAGTCGCTGGGCGCCGCCGTGATGCGCGAGGGCGCCTTTCTGCTGCCCGACACTGCCGCCAGCAGGCAGGGGCTCGAGCACCTTGCAGACTACATCTTGAAGGGCGGCGGCACCGCGCAGGTGCTGCACGTGGTGCCGGCCAGCGGCGCGCAACAGAGGTCGCTTCGCAGCCTGTTCGATCGCAGCGCGCGCTATACCGAACTGATCAAGGTAGTTGACAGCCTCAAGGTCGGCTACGGCATTGCCGATCCCAGCGCCATTTCGCGGGTGCTGAATAAGCAACGCCGCGAATTCGAGTCGATCAGCGCGCTGGATTTCTTCCCGAGCGAAGTGCAGGCGAAAGCTAAGTCGGCGCTCGCGGCCGCCGAGGCAGCGGTGCACAAGCTGCTGTTCCCCGCACAAGCGCATTCCGGCGGCAAGGCAGATGAACCGCTCGAGCGCAGGGTCTGGGCGACCCGCCGTCCTGCCTGGGCCGACCGCCTCGCCTGCGCCTGGTTGATCCGCCGCTTCATCGACCCGGAAGGCAGCGTGCTCTGGCTGGACAAGGTGCAGTCGCCACCCGCCGAGGCGGTCGGCTTCGGCTTCGATGGCGCGCGCTTCGGCAACAGTGCGTCGCAGGTGACTTTCGAAGTGATGCTGCAGCGCTTTAATCTGGCGAAAAATGCCGCGCTGCAGAAGATCGGCGCCATCGTGCACTTTCTTGAAGTGCGCGACGCACCGGTGCCGGAAGCCGCCGGCGTGCAAACGCTGCTGCAGGGCGCTGCGCGGCGCTCGGCCAACGAAGATGAACTGCTGGCCGAAGCTGAGAAGACCTTCGACCTGCTGTACGAAGCTTACTTCGACCCGCCGAAAGGCTGATTTTCAGCGCTTGTCGCGCGCGTCCTGCGTTTCGCGCAAGTGCTCGGCGCGCAGATCCTTCAAGCGCGCTTCCACCACCGACAAATCGTAGAAGTTTCCGTCGCCCGAGGTCTGCGCCAGCTGCAGCTGTTCGATCGCCGCCGGCAGGCTGCCCTGCAGTACGTACACCTCAGCCTGCGCCTGGTGCTGCAGCAGGCGCTTGCCCTGCCCGCCGTAGGCCCGCGCACGCGCCTCGTGCAGCTTGGCGTCGCGCGGGTATAGGCGCAGCGGCTCGGCAAGCGCTGCCAACACCTCGTCAAAGCGGCCCAGCTCCTGCAGCGTGCCGAGCATCGCGTAGTGAATCGCGCGGCGATGCGGAAAGCGCAGCAGCGCCCCCTTGAGCAGGGCCAGCGCGCCAACCGGGTCGCCTTGCTCGAGCCGCGCCCGCGCCGCCAGCGTTTCGATCATCGGGCTTGCGATCCGGTCGGCCCGCAACCGGGCGATCTCGGCCTCGGCGCGCCGCGGCTCCTTGGCGCGCAGGTAGGCAACGGCCAGCCCGTAACGCGCGCCGGGCTCGTGGGCAAAGCGCCGATCTTCCACCGCATCGGAGAAACGCCGCAGCGCGTCGCGCGTCTCGCCCGACTCCGCGCGCAGCTTAGCCCGCACCAGGTGGTATTCCAGGCTGTCGGCGCGCTGCCGGTACGGAACGCTCTCGGCACGGCTCTGCGCGTCGGCGATGCGCTCGGTGGTGACCGGGTGGCTGCGCAAGTAGCCAGGCACGGCGCCGCTGTCGAGGATGCGCGAGCTGCGCTGCAGCTTCTCGAAAAATTCCCCCATCGCGCGCACGTCAAAGCCCGCGCCCGAGAGCGCTTGAAAACCGATGCGATCGGCCTCGCGCTCGAAATCCCGGCTGAAACTGAGCTGCGACTGGATCGCGCCGCCCTGCACTGCCGCCGCGGCGCCGCTCGCCAGGTCGGGGCGGGACCGCGCCAACAGCAAAGCCGCGGCGATCGCGATCATCATCGGCATCTGCATCTGCTTTTGGATGCCGAGCTGGCGCGAGATGTGGCGTTGCGTGACGTGCGCGATTTCGTGCGCCAGCACCGATGCGATTTCGGACTCGCTGTCCGATGCGCTGATCAGCCCGGTGTTGACGCCGATGAAACCGCCGGGCAGCGCGAAAGCGTTGATCGAGGAATCACGGATCGCGAAGAACTCGAAATCCTGGCGCGCGCCCGGCGCGGCGGCGACCAGCCGCGCCCCCAGGCCGTTAAGATATTCCGCCACTTCGGCATCGTCCAGGTACGACGGCTCGCGCAGCCGGATGTCGCGCATGATGGATTCGCCGAGGCGGCGCTCCGTCTGCAGCGACAACTCGGAGGATCCGGCATCGCCGAGGTCCGGCAAGGAAGACGCCTGCTGCTGCCCGTAGGCGCGCGGCAGCACCACCAGTAAGGCGACCAGCAGCCAGGCCAGGAAACGCATCCGGTTATGATACCGTCACGACCCCGGAGTTCCTCCGCAGAGGACCGATTGGCCCGTAAACTTTCTGCGCAGCTGACGCATTTCGACCGCAAAGGCAGCGCCCACATGGTGGACGTGGCAGCCAAGAGCGAGACGCACCGCGTCGCGATCGCTTCCGGCCGCATCGCAATGCGGCCCGCGACGTTCCGCATGGTGATCGAAGGCGGCGCCGCCAAGGGCGATGTCCTCGGTGTGGCGCGCATTGCCGCGATCCAGGCCGCCAAGCGCACCGCGGCGCTGATCCCGCTGGCACATCCGATCGCAATTACGCGGGTTGCCGTCGAGTTCAACTTCGACGCCCCGCGCAGCGAAATTTCCCTGTTTGCGACGGTCGAATGCCGCGGCCGCACCGGGGTCGAGATGGAAGCGCTCAGCGCCGCCGCGGTCGGGCTGCTGACGATCTACGACATGGTGAAGGCGGCAGATCGCGGCATGACCATCCGCGAACTGCGCCTGGAGGAAAAACGCGGCGGAAAATCCGGACGCTACCGGCGCTCGATCAAGCGCGCGCGATCCGATTACAGCAACACACGCTGAGTAACATTTTGTTACCCGCCTGCTGCAAAGCGCCGATTGCGGACTGCTATGATCGTTTAACGGTCCGATGAAACTCAGTTCCGCAAAAATCATCGCCCTCCTGGTGCTCGCCGCCGCCGTGGCGGGCGCATGGACCTGGTACGCCTCGCGCAGCGCCGCCGGCGGGGCAAAATACCGCATCGGCCAGGTCGAGCGCGGGCCGATCCAGGCGGTGGTGATCGCGAGCGGCACCCTCAACGCCGTCACTACCGTCCAGGTCGGCTCCCAGGTTTCCGGCCAGATCCTCGAGGTCTTCGCCGACTTCAATACCCAGGTGAAAAAGGACCAGGTGATCGCGCGCATCGATCCGCAGAGTTTCCAGCTGCGCGTCAACCAAGCGCGCGCCGACCTGGATGCCGCGGGCAGCGCGGTGGCGGTCGCCGTATCCGCACTCGCTGCGCAAAAAGCGGAACTGGGCCGCGTCAAGGTCAACCTGGCAGAAGTCGAGCGCGACCTGGCGCGCAAGAAGCTGCTGGTGGAGAAGAATTTCATCTCGCCGGCGGAACTCGACAAGGCGCGCACGCTCTACGACGCGACCCGCGAGCAGCTGAAGGCGGTCGAGGCGCAGATCGATGTCAACCAGTCGCAAATCGGCAGCGCCCAGGCGGCCGTCAAGCAGCGCGAAGCGCTACTCAAGCAGGCGCAGGTCGATTTGGAGCGCACCATCATCCGCGCGCCGGTGAACGGCACGGTAATCCTGAAGAACATCGACGCCGGGCAGACCGTTGCCGCCAGCCTGCAGGCGCCGGTGTTGTTTACCATCGCGCAGGACCTGCGCGACATGCAGGTAGAGGCGGCGATCGACGAGGCCGATGTCGGCCGGCTGCGGGTCGGCCAGCCGGCAAGTTTCACCGTCGATGCCTTTCCACGGCGCAATTTCTCCGGCGAAATCCGACAGATCCGCAAATCGCCGGTCAACGTGCAAAACGTCATCAGCTACACGGTGGTGATTTCGGCCGCCAATCCGGACCAGTCGCTGCTGCCCGGCATGACGGCGAACGTGCGCGTGGTGGTGGACAGCCGCGACAACGTGCTGAAGGTGCCGAACGCCGCGCTGCGCTTCCGGCCGGTGGGCGCCGCGGTGGGCAACGGCGCGGCGGCCGAATCGCGGCACGCGCCCGCCGGCGGCGGCGCCGCACAGCAGTTCCGCCAGCGCGTGTTCGAGGAACTGAAGCCCGACGAATCGCAGAAGGTCAAGCTGGAGCAGATCTTCGACGACGTGCGCCAGAAAATGATCCAGCTGCGCGACCTGCCCAAGGATGGCGACCGCCGCAAGGCGGGCGAGCGGCTGCGCAGCGATTCGCGCGCCCGCGTGATGGAGATCCTGTCCGAGGCGCAGAAGCCGATCTACGACCGGCTGCTGGCGGAAATGGGAGTGGCGCGCGGCGCCGCCGCGGCGCCGGGGCGCCTGTGGCTGCCCGTGGCGGGCGGCACGCCCAAGCCGCTGGACGTGCGCACCGGGCTCACTGACGGCACCAGCACCGAGATTCTCGAAGGGCCCCTGAAGGAAGGCGATGCGATCGTGCTCGGCATCGGCGAGACGCCGCCGGCAGCCAAGAAGGACGGAGGGCCTGGCGGACGGCGGATGTTCTGATGGACGGACCGCTGATCCAAACGCGCGACCTGACCAAGGTCTACCGTGTCGGGGACAACGAGATCCGCGCCCTCGCCGGGGTCAGCGTAGACGTCGCGCAGGGTGAATTCACCGCGGTCATGGGGCCCTCGGGATCGGGCAAATCCACTTTCATGAACATGCTCGGCTGTCTCGACCGCCCGAGCGCGGGCGAGTATCTGCTCGGCGGCAGGCGCGTGTCGGTGCTCGAAGGCGACGAGCTCGCTGCAGTGCGCAACCGCAGCATCGGTTTTGTGTTCCAGACCTTCAACCTGCTGGCGCGCACTGCGGCGCTGGAGAACGTCGAACTGCCCCTGGTCTACACCGGCGTGGCGGCGCGCGAGCGGCACCAACGGGGGTTGGCCATGCTTGCCAAGGTGGGGCTCACCGATCGCGCCGATCATCAGCCGGCGCAGCTCTCCGGCGGCCAGCAGCAGCGGGTCGCGATCGCGCGCGCCCTGGTCACGCAGCCGCTGCTGATCCTCGCCGACGAACCGACCGGCGCACTCGACTCGCGCACCAGCCTGGAGATCATGGGACTGCTGCAGGAACTCAACCACCAGGGCATGACGGTCGTGCTGGTGACCCACGAAGCGGACGTGGCGCGGTTTGCGCGTCGCGTGTTGCGCTTTCGCGATGGCCGCTTGGTCGAGGACCAGCGCAATCCACAGCCGGAAGACGCGTTGGCGATCCTCAAGCGCGAGGCAAAAGCGGCATGAACATTTTCGGCCTGCTGCGGGTCGCGATGCGCGCGCTGGCGGTGAACAAACTGCGCAGCCTGCTCACCATGCTCGGCATCATCATCGGCGTCGCCGCGGTGATCGTGATGATCGCCGTCGGTGCCGGCGCGCAGCAGCGCGTCGAAGAGGAAATCCGCTCGCTCGGCTCCAACCTGCTGCTGATCCTGTCGGGCAGCCGCACCACGGGCGGCGTACGCACCGGCTTCGGCTCCAACCTGACCATCTCCGAGGACGATACCGCCGCGATCGCGCGCGAAATCCCGCAAACCCAGTCCGCAGCCGTGCTGCGCGGAACGGCGCAGGTCGTCTGGGGCAACCAGAACTGGTCCACGGTGATCTACGGCACCACGCAGGACTACATCGAAATCCGCCAATGGGAAATCGCCGCCGGCCGCAGCTATGACGCCACCGACCACGCGGGCGCGACCAAAGTCTGCCTGATCGGCCAAACGGTGGCCAGGCAGCTGTTCGGCGGCGCCGACCCGGTCGGCCAGGTAATCCGCATCCGGCGCGTGCCGTTCACCGTGGTCGGCGTGCTCGAGGCCAAGGGCCAGAGCATGATGGGCAGCGACCAAGATGACATCATCCTGATGCCTATGAGCACGGCCCGCAAACGCGTGCTTGGCGCCTCCAACCTCGCCAAGCAACGCAGCGTCGGCGCCATCTGGGTCAAGGTGGCCGAGGGATACGACATGAAGGCTGCCGAAGACCAGGTGCGCGCGCTGCTGCGCCAGCGGCATCGGCTGCAGGCCGGTCAGGACGACGATTTTTCGCTGCGTAATCTCGAGGAGATCGCGGCCACCCAGGAAGCCTCCAGCCGGGTACTCGCCCTGCTGCTCGCTGCGGTCGCCTCGGTGTCGCTGGTGGTCGGCGGTATCGGCATCATGAACATCATGCTGGTGTCGGTCACCGAGCGTACGCGTGAAATCGGCCTGCGCATGGCGGTCGGCGCGCGCACGCGCGACATATTGGGCCAGTTCCTGGTCGAGGCGGTCACCCTGTCGCTGATCGGCGGTCTGGTCGGCATCGCGATTGGCGTCGCCACCGCCGTCGGCATCGCCGAGTTCGCGGGCTGGCGCATCGTGCTATCGCCCGAGTCGGTGATCCTGGCGGTCGCCTTTGCATTTGCGATCGGCGTGTTCTTCGGTTTCTACCCGGCGCGCAAGGCCGCGCGACTCAATCCAGTCGAGGCATTGCGCTTCGAATAGTTTTATTCCCTGGTGTAACTGAGCATCGGCGCGGGTCGGTAGTTCGCCAGCTCTTCCTCGCTCATGTCGATGATCCGAACCATGTGGGTGAGACCGTGAAAACCCAGAGTCGGCCCGGCCGGCGGCCGGGTCTCGAACGAAAATAGCCCGGCCAGCTCGACCGGCGCAAATCGCAGACCGTATTCGCTTTCCAGCAGCTTGCGGTAGGTTCTGCAGATCGCCAAATCTTCCGGCACCAATTCAGCAATGCGCGGATCGCGCAGCGCCTGCAACAGGCCGCGCGAACGCAGCGAAAAGCCGCCGTTGCCCACGCCGCCGTCGCTCCAGGGTGCTCCGACATAGTCGTAGTCATGGAACCGAGCGTTCCAGCGCCGGCCGTTCAGCACGAAACCGTCGTACTGCACCACCAGCGCGAAAGGGCTGTCGATCCAGTCGCCCAGCGACTTGATCACGAAGCGGCTGTAATCGGCGATCGAGGCAATATCGGGAATCACGACCACCTCGACGCCCGGCAGGTCGAACGCACGGTTGGTGAAAAACAGCACCCGCTCGAAGCGGCATTGCGCCATCGAACGGCGCAGCGCGACGATGGCGAGCTCGTGGTTGCGGCAGTCGACGCAGGCAAGCGTGGTACCCGCCACCGGCGCGCGCGGGCCTGCTAGTTCCGGAGCCCCGACCTGCGCCTCGCCTCGCAGTCGCAAGCGCAAGGCCTCGCGAAAGCAGCCGTGGGCATCGTCGTAGCGACCGACGGCCTGAAGCGCCACGCCGAGATGAAAATGCGCGCCCGGCGTTTCGGGTTCTTGCCGCACGGCCTCGCGCCAATGCGCAATCAGCGCCTGCGCTTCTACCGTGGAAGTCATGGATGGCGAATACCTGGCTAAGCGGACGCCACGGAACGAGCCAGATCGGCAGGCACGTCTCGGACGCTGAAGTAATAATTGTGATAGCGGTCATCGTGCTGCGCCATGGGCAGCAGTCCGCCGTCCCTGACCACCCATCCTCGGTAACCGGCATCGGTCAGGAGGCGGATGGTCCGCAAGGGGTCCGCGTTGGAACTTGCTCCCTGGTAGATCTCCACAAACAAATCGGGCTTGAGTGCCGCCAATGCGTTCCGCCCGCCTTCGATCACCTCCGTCTCGAAGCCCTCGACATCTATTTTCACCAGATCGAGACGAGCGATCGCCCGACTGTTGACGATATGATCCAGCGTTTCGAGCTGGACCGGGCTTTTCCTCAGAAATTTCTTCCGCTGCGTGTCCTTAAGGGAACTGTACGCATCATCTTCCATCTCGAAGAAGTCTGCCGTCCCGCGGGCGTTGGACAACGCGCACGGTTCGATTTGGATCCGCTGAGCAAAGCCGTTGCTGCGTATATTCAGTTCGAGCATGCGCCTCGGGCCGGCCGCCGGCTCGAACGCGACGATCCGCGCACTGGGAAACAGACTGCACAAAGTAATCGAATGAACGCCGATATTCGCGCCGACGTCGAAAATCGTCAAATCCCCGGATGGCTTGGCGCCCAGAATTCTCGCGATCAGCGCGAGGTCCTTCCCCTCGAACGAACCCTTGAGGTAAAGAGCGGCGCCAATGTCGGTCCGCACGCGATAGCGTATCGCCGCACGCCCGATGTAGTCGGTAATTTCCTCCGGCAAAGAGTCGCGACGCCATCCCCAAAACTGCCGTCTCAACCAGTGCTTGATCCTGCGCAGTCGCGATATGAAGAACGCGCCCGGATTCATGGCGCATCTTAGCGCCTCGCTCCTACCGGAACAACAAACCACTCCATTGCGCGCGCAGCCAATTCTTGGCTCTCGCAAGCGCCGCAAAGCGCCGGCCGCGGGCGATCGACGACGCCGATTCGGCGCGCATGCGCACACTCCAGGGGTCGCTGCCGAAACGCCGTTCGTACTCCAGCGCGACATCCAGCGCATAGCCCGGCTGTTCATCCAGCAGGGAAAACACGCACAGCAGCGCATAGTGCTCGCGTGTCGCACCCGATTCGGCCATCGACTCTAGGGTTCGCAGGTAGCGCGCTTCGCACCAGCCCGGCGTCAGGCGAATCGCCTGTTCGGCGAACGCCGCGAGGTCGGCCCCTGCCGGCACCACGGTTCGCAGGGAGGAGCTGCGCACCCTGACCGCGCCATGCACGTCCAGGCGGGACAGCCAGAAACCGTTGGTCACGAGGTATTCCTGCGCGTCTACGAAGAGGTCTTCGCCGCGATAGGCGTCGATCAGGCCGGGTTCGATATCCAGCGCCAGCACTCCGGAGCGCAGGCGCTCGCCCAGGCTCCTGAATATCCTCAGGTCGGTCCCCTGCGAGTCGCATTTGAGCCAGTCGATCCGGTCGAGCCCGAGGCGGACAAGAATTTCGTCCAGCGTCGCCGCGCGGACCGTGGCTTGGCGTTCGGTCGCGAACAGCTCGTGGAAGTGATAGTTCGAGAGCGCTTCCAGGTCCGGCTGCAGGGTGCTGGAGCAAAATGGCGAGCGCGTTAGATAGAGTTGCACTTCGCCCTTGCCGGGCTCGCTCGCGACCGCTTCGTTGACGATCACCGATTTGTGAAACCTGCCGTCCGCGGAACTGGCCACCTGCCGCCGATCAGGGTCGAAGCCGACATAGGTTGAACTGCCGGCGATCGGCTCCCAGACGTCCGGCGGACCGGCGGAGGCGCCCACGTCCACCAACACCGGTTGAGTGCCGAAAAATGTCAGCAAATCGCGCATCGGCTCAATCGCACCATCGCTACGATAACCAGCGGCGCCACGCCCGCCGCAGCGCGTCCCGTTTGTTCCGCCACACAGCGCCACGCCGATAGGCAATCATGGCCTTCAGCGCCGACCCGTCCTCTTCGATCGTGCCCGGAAAGGCCCTCACCGGCTGGGTGCAAAGCTCGACGTCGTAGGCGGCGCTCGCGCCACCGTGTTCTCCGCTGCCATCGAAGCCCGTGTTTCTGATCAGCGAGCGCCCCGGATGCAAGGCCAGTCCGCCGCGCATCCAGATGCTTCCGTACCATCGAATGGCCCATGAATCCACGCGTCCGGCGATCTGCGCCTCCAGCATGCCGGAAAAATCGATCGAGCCGCTGACATCAAAATCATGGCGCGCGCCACGGTCGCGCAGCGCCTGCAGGATCCTGCGCCCGTCGGCCTCGAAGTGCTGCCAGGCGCGCGACCAGGTGGCCCAGCCATAGCAGGTCGCCTCGCGATAAAAAAATGCTTCCGGCAGCACTGCCCCGACCGGGTACATATACCCCGACAGGTGCATCACCCGCTCCTCGTCACGATAACGCGCGAGAGCGGCATTGAAGTAATCCAGCGCGACCGGGGAAAGCTCGAGATCGTCCTCGATGACGATTGCCGCGCCGTGCGCAGCGATCGCGTCCGAGACGCCGGCAATCACCGACCGGGCCAGACCGAGATTGCCGTCGCGCTCGACCACGCGGGCATGCGCGGGCGCCAGATCGCGCACCACCGCGCGCGCGCGCGCCACCGCGTCCGCATCCTGCTCGCCCCGTGGTCCGTCGCAGTAAATGCTGATCGGACTCTGCATTGCCAGCGCATTCCCCAGCAGACTGCGCAGCATCCGGCGCGTGTGCTCGGCGCGCTGGTAAACGAAGATCGCGATCGGCGCGGCCTGTGTCATGCCGGCACTAGAATAGCGGATATTCGATGAAATTCTCCATCGTTACGCCCTGCCTGAACGCCGCGTCGCACATCGAGGAAACCGTCACCTCGGTAACCGAGCAATCCGCCCTACGCAATGCGGGCGCCAGCCTCGAACACATCATTTGCGATGGCGGTTCGACCGATGCGACAGTGGAGATCCTGCGCCGCATCGAGAAACCGCATCTGCGCATCGTGTCCCAGCCAGATGATGGGATGTACGAGGCGCTCGCGCGCGGCCTGCGGATTGCGAGCGGAGACGTCATTGCCTACCTGAATGCCGGCGACTATCTCCACCCGCATGCATTCGCAGTCGTGCAGGAACTGATGGACGCGCATCCGGAAATTCGCTGGCTGACCGGATACGAGGCCATCTATAACTCCTCCGGTGCTGCGGTTCGCTTCATCCTGCCGTACCGGTTCCGCAGACGGCTGCTTCGCTGTGCGGCCTATGGCCGTTTCCTGCCGTTCGTACAGCAAGAGTCGACGTTCTGGCGCCGGGAACTCATGGAACGCGTGGACTTCGGCCAGCTCTCCCGCCTGCGCCTTGCGGGAGACTACTATCTGTGGCGCTGCTTCGCCGAAAGCGCCGACTTGCACATCGTGTCGGCGCATCTGGGAGGATTCCGCCTGCACGCGGGTCAACTTTCGGAAAACCAGGCTGAATACCTGCGCGAGATGCAAAGCCTAGCGTCGGCGCCGGGGGCTGTGGACTTTGCCCTGATGCTCTGCGACAAGATCCTGTGGTATGCGCCGCCGTTGGCGAAGAAATGGGCCAACCGTCGCGGACTGCACCTATACGATCACCACGCGGGCCGATGGGGCTGAGCCGCTTGTTTCGCGAGCGGCTGGCGGCCGCGGCGCGCCGTCACGGCATTGCGCGCAACCCGGCCACGATGGAGGCCGCGCTTGCACGCTGCGCGGCGCGTGGACTTGCGCTGCGCACGGTCATCGATATCGGTGCATCCGACGGCCGCTGGTCGCGCGTAGCGCGCGGGATCCTCTCCCCGGCCCACTATTTCATGGTGGAAGCGCGCACTGAGCACGAGCCGGCCCTCGCCAGAACCGCGGCAGACCCGGCGTTCAGCTACCAGATTTGCGCCGCGGGCAATCGCGACGGCCAGGTGTATTTCGACGCTTCGGAACTGTTCGGCGGACAGGCATCCGATACGCCGTACGAGCGCAACGGCATCGTCGTGCCGGTGCGAACGCTGGACGGACTGGTGGCGGAGCGCGCGCTGCAGGAGCCTTTTGCAATCAAGCTCGACACGCATGGCTATGAAGTGCCGATCCTCGAAGGCGCCCGCGCGATCCTGTCTCGCACCGCACTCCTGATTATTGAGTGCTACAACTTCCGCCTGACCCCGCAATCGCTGCTTGCGCATGAGATGTGCGCCTACCTGGGCGAGCGCAGCTTTCGCTGCATCGACCTCTGCGATCCGCTCTACCGGGCCCACGACGGCGCGTTGTGGCAGATGGATCTGTTTTTCGCGCCCGCCGCGGACGCCGCCTTCACCATCAATGCGTATTGACAGACCGCTGCACATCCTGCACGCGGCGACCCACGAACATACCGGCGCCGGGCGCGCTGCGGTGCGGACGCATTGCGCGGCTGCAAAAGCCGGCCACCGATCCGAAATGATCGTCCTGTACGGTACTGGCTCGGATCCAGGCGTCGAAGTGATCGCAGGACCGGTGCGCAGGTTTGTCGCCGGGCTGCAGCTACGCGCCGAGAACGCCTTGCTTTCGCTGCAGATCAGCGGCGACGGCGTTTATCGATCGCTCGGGCTGGCTGGCGGCCCCGGCCTGACCGCGATCCGCCGCCGCACGCCGGATGTCGTGCACCTACACTGGATCCCGGGATTGCTCGGCATATCGGAGCTTCCGGCGATCGACCGGCCGGTGGTATGGACGTTTCACGATCAATGGCCAATCTGCGGTGCCGAGCACTACACCCATCTCGTGCGCCCGCGACTCGGCTACGGTACGGCAAACCGCGGGCCGGGAGCGCGCGGACCAGATCTCGATCGGTGGACCTGGCAGCGCAAGCGCGAAAGCTGGAAGGCGTTTGCCCCGGTCATCGTCTGTTCCAGCCGCTGGATGGCCGGAGAAGTCCGCGCGAGCCAGATGTTCGGCGAGCGCGAAATCCATGTCGTCCCAAATCCCCTCGACACGACCCTGTACCGTCCGCAAGAGCGCGCCGCGGCGCGCATGCGTCTCAAGCTTCCCGGAGATCGCACGCTGCTCTTGTTCGGCGCGTGGAGCGCGACGCGGGACCGGCGCAAGGGTTTCCATGTCCTGTCGGACGCCCTGCGGCAGCTGTCGGCGCGCGGACTGGCAGGCGAAATGGACCTGGTGTTGTTCGGCGCCACGGGCAACGAGCGGGTCCACGGCGTCAACACGCACTGGCTGGGATACATCGGAGACGAAGCAACCATGCGCCAGCTCTATTCGGCCTGCGACGTTCTCGCGATCCCTTCGCTGCAGGACAACTATCCCAACACGCTCGCCGAAGCCATGGCTTGCGGACTGCCCGCGGTCGCCTCCGACACTGGCGGCATCCCGGATTTGGTGCAGCACATGCAAACGGGGCTGCTGGCGGCGCCGGGAGACGCATCGCAACTTGCCGAGCGCCTGGAGCTGCTGCTTTGCGATGCCGCGCTGCGGTCGCGCCTGGGCGAGGCGGCGCGTCGCGCGGTTGAGCAGGCCTGCAACGAAAGGGAAATCGGTGCGTGCTATGCGGAGATCTACCGCGCGATCACGGCCTGATACTGGTCAAGGTAGCCGGCGACCATCGCGTCGCAGGTGAAACGCAGAGCCGCCTCGCCGGCCGCCTTGCGCGCTGCCACCAGTGTTTCGCGCTTCCCGAGGATCTGCTTCAATATCGCCGGCAGCCGCTCCTGATCGTCGGGATCGTAAAGCCAACCACACTCCCCGTAAAACAGTTCCGGTATGCCGCCGCGGCTGGCCGCGATCACGGGCACGCCATGGGCGAACGCCTCCACCACCACGCGCCCCATCGGCTCGCGATACAGCGAAGGCACGACCAGAACGTCGAGCTGGGGCAGAAATGCCTCTGGCCGAACCACGCCGAGCCAGTGAACATCGCCACGCGACGCGGTGCGCCGTTTCAGCAACGCTTCGTAAATCGGATCGCCTTCGCCCGCGATGCGCAGCTCAGCGGCGTGCGGCGTGAGCCCGAGGAAGGCGTCGACCAGGCGATCCAGCCCTTTGGTCGGAATCAGGCTGCCCAGAAATCCGATTCGTAGCGGACCGCTATTGGCGCGGATGCGCGCCTCGGGCGGGCGATCCGGAGCACGGTATCCATTGTAGACCACCGACGCTCGCGCCTGGGTGAACAGCCCATGCTCCAGATGCCTGTCCAGGATAAAGCGGCTCACGCCGATCACGCCGTCCACGTACTTTGTCATCGCCCGGCGCGGCATGCTGGCGAACCAGCAGTGCAGGCATTGCCGGGCGCAGTTTCCGGCGTTCCTGAACATGGTGCTGTAGGGGCAAAGCAGGTAATGGTCATGCAGCGTGTGGACCAGCGGCAAGCCGCGCCGGGCCACCGCCGCCCAAGTCGCCGCCGAGAACCCGGCGAGATTATGTGTGTTTACGACATCAGGCCGGATTTCATCGAGCAATGCGCCGACAGCGCGGTCCATCAAAAAGTTGTAGGAGTCGATCGCATGCCACGCCATCTTCCCGGCCATTGCCACCTCGGCGACTGGGAACGGCCAATAAAGGTTGCGCAGCGGGCAGTAATGCACCTGCACCCCATTCACCTCGGCGCGTTCGAGGCGCTTGCTCTTGCCCAGGCAGATCACATGTACGCGGTGGCCCTTTCCGACCAGCGCCTCGGCAACACTCTGCGCGACGCGCTCGGCTCCGCCGTAAGCGTACGGTTCGTACAGCGAGCTGACGATCGCGACGATCAAGGCGCGGGACCTTCTCGCTTGCCGCGGTCAATCGCCGCATAGCGGGGTTTGCGCAGGCTGGCGACGCGGTACAGGTCGGCCAGCCACCGCGCCGCCCGCGCGCCGATCACCACGCGCAGTGCGGCGTAGACGTACGCGAGAAATTTCCAGTAACTCCAGATGAACGCGGGCGGCCGCAGGCCGTGCAGGCGAAGCGCGCGCTCGGTCTCGCGCATGCTGGCAAGGAAATTCTCCGGCGTGGTGGTGCGCCCGCCCCATCCCACGCCTACCGTCACCACCGGCACGAACTGCGCATCGCCGTTGGTCAGCTCCCGCAGCAGGAACTCGTAGTCGGCCGCAAGCTCGAACCGCTCGTCGAATTGGCCATGGGTCTCAAACAATGAGCGGTGATGCATGAGGCCCGGATGCGGCAGGCAATCGTAGGAGCGAAAACGAGCCTTGCAATCCTGCCAGGGCTCGCCGAGCTGCTCGATCAACTTGCCCTCGCCGTCCACTTGGCGCAGCTGGCTGTAAACGACGCGATAGCGCGGCGCGGCAGTGCGCAGATGCGGCTCCATGCGCGCCAGCGCATCGTCGTCCCAGAGCCAGTCATCGGCGCCGAGGAAGCACAGCCATTCTCCCTTGGCGAGCGGCAGCGCCTTGTTCCAGGCGCTGTAGATTCCGCCATCCGGCGCCGAGCGCCATTTGGTGACGGTGTCACCGCTGCGGTCAAGAATCTCTGCCGTCCCGTCAGTGGACGACCCGTCCATGACGATGACTTCGAAATCGCGAAACGACTGCCCTTTCAGGCTCGCCAGGCAGCGCGGCAGTTCGCGCGCGGCATTCAGCGTGGCGATGACGATGCTGATCAGCGGCGCCGCAGCCACTCGGCGTACTTTTTCGTGACGAAGTCCGTGAATTCGGCGCGAAAGCGCGGAATCGAGAAGCGCTCGGCGCGTGCACGGCAGGCCTGCGCCGTAACGCGCTGCGAATTCTGCTCGAACAGTCGGACGGCGCGCGTCACCGCGGCCGCACTCTGCTCCTCGAACAGCACCCCGGTCGGTGCGGATGAATCTAGGCCGGCGACCGTTTCCGCGGCGCCGCCGCGCCCGTACGCGATGACAGGCGTGCCGCAGGCCATCGCCTCGACCGGCGCGATGCCGAAGTCCTCCACCGCGGCGAACAGGAACGCGCGCGCCCGCTGCAACCGCTCGCGCAGCTGGTCCGGCGCCAGCCGCCCGGCAAACTCGACGTTGGCGCCCGCCAGTGCTTTGAGCCGGCCGTAGTCGGGCCCGTCGCCGACTACGAGCAGGCGCCGGTCCGGCAGCTCACGGAATGCCTGCACCAGGAGATCGACGCGCTTGTAACCAACCAAACGGGATACGGCGACGTAGTAGTCCTCGCGCGCCCCGCCCGGCACGTAAAACCCAGTGTCCACCGGCGGGTGGATGACCTCGGCTTCGCGCCGGTAGCTTTTGGCAATGCGACGCGCGACGAAGCCGGAATTAGCCGCGAAATGATCAACGCCGGCCGCCGAGCGGTAGTCCCAGATGCGCAGCCGGTGCAGCAGCCAGCGCAACATCAGCCCTTTCAGCCCGCCCTCGGCGCGCTCCGCCCGCAGGTACTCGAACTGCTGGTCCCAGGCATAGCGCATCGGCGAATGCACGTAGCTCAAATGCAGCGCATCGGGCGGCACGACAACGCCCTTGGCGACCGCGTGGTTGCTGGAGATCACCAGGTCGTAGCCGCTGAGGTCGAACTGCTCGATCGCCACCGGCATCAGCGGCAGGTACCAGGATAGATGCGCCGCGACGCCGGGCATGCGTTGCAGGAAGCTGGTGCGAGCGCGATGCGCGCCAAGCGGCACGCGCTCGGCCCCGGGCATGTGATCGACGAGCGCGTACAACTGCGCCTGCGGCAGGCACCGCAGCATCTCGGCGAGCACTCGCTCAGAGCCGGCATAGTCCACCAGCCAGTCGTGCACCACTGCAATGCGAGCAGGCAGTTCTTCACTCATACTTCCCTTATGGTACTGAATGTGGCCCTGCGCCGGATTCCGCCCGCGCTGCGCCTGCTGCTCTGGTGCGTACTCGGCGCTGCGCTCGTGCAATTGGTACTGGCGCGACTGCCCGGCAACCCGCAGGGTTTCAGCCCGATCTTCTGGTACCTGCTCAGCGCCTACGACGCGCACGGCAACTGGCTGCTGATCGCACTGGCGGTCGCCGCGTTCCTGCTGCGCCGGCAGTCCGCGGCCATCGCGGCGGTCCGCTACGCCGGCGACCATCCCTGGACGATCGCCGCGGCCGCGCTGCTGCTCTTTTGCGCCGGCGCGCGGATCGTGTATCACGATTACCCGCTCTCCATGGACGAGTACGTGGCGCTGTTCCAGGCGCAATCGTTCGCCGCCGGGCGGCTCGGCGGCCAGTTCCCGCCGGAGCTGCTCGAGCAGCTGCTGCCGCGCTTTCCAAAGGGCTATTTTTTTATCGCTTCGCAGGCGACCGGCGAAGTCTCGGGTAGTTACTGGCCGGGCTTCGGCATGCTGCTTGCGCCGTTCGCGTGGCTCGGCATCCCCTGGGCTGCCAATCCCGTCCTCAGCGCGCTCAGCTTGCCGGCGATTCACCGACTCGCGCGATCCCTCTCCGGCTCGCGCGAGGCGGCAGGCTGGGCGGTCCTGCTGACGCTCGCATCGCCCGTATTTGTCGTCTCGGCGCTGTCCTACTACTCGATGCCGGCGCATCTGCTCTGCAGCCTGCTGTATGCCCTGCTGCTGCTCAAGCCGACGATTGCGCGCGCGCTGTTTGCCGGACTGGTCGGCTCGCTGGCGCTCACCTTGCACAATCCCGCGCCGCATCTGCTGTTCGCAGCCGTATTTGTGATCTGGTTGGTGGCCCGCCGTACCCCGCTTTGGGTCTTCGTTGCGCTGGTGGTCGGGTACCTGCCGCTGGTTGCGCTGCTCGGCTTTGGCTGGCAGCAGCACCTTGCGTCGCTCGGCGGCGCCGCGGAGGCAGCGCAGGCCGCGGCGCCGAAGGTTTCCGCGGTGTCGCTGCTCGATCGGGCCGGATCGATGCTTGCCTCGGCGCTCACGCTGCCCAGCGCAAGAACCATCGAGGCACGCATTGCGGGGGCTTCGAAGATCTGGACCTGGGGCATGGCCGGCCTGGTGGTGCTCGCGGCCTATGGCTACGCCAGAGCAAGGCAACGGCCCGAATCGCGAACCCTGGCTGGCTTGCTCGCCGCGGCGCTGGCGTTCACTTTCTTCGGCTATTTCCTGGTGGCGTTTGACCAGGGCCACGGCTGGGGCTACCGCTACTTTCATTCGGCCTGGTTCGTGCTGCCGGTATTTGCGGCGCACGTGCTGAGCGACGGAACGCAAGACGCGGAACTTCGCAATATGGCCGGATGGGCAATGGCGCTTTCCCTGGTCTTCGCCAATGCTCTGCGCCTGGTCCAGGTCGATGCCTTCATCACGCGGCAGTTCCATCAGGTGCCGCCCCTGGCGCAGGCCGCAGACCCGGCGCGCGGCGAGATCGTGTTCGTCGATCCGGCGGCGGGTTTCTACACCCGTGACATGGTGCGCAACGACCCGCTGCTGCGGCAGACCCGGACCAGCATGGTCTACGACGGCCCGGAGCAGGCCGCAGCACTGATGGCGCGGCGCTTTCCTGGCTACAGCCGCAGCGCGCAAGGCAAGTGGGGCGAACTCTGGATCGCCCCGGGTGACCGCCGCTGAGTACACTGAGGCGCATGGCTGACGACTGCGAACTGACGATCCTGATGCCCTGCTTGAACGAGGGCGAGACCATCGTGACCTGCATCGCCAAGGCGCACGCGTATCTCGAGCGCAGCCGCGTTCGCGGCGAGGTGCTGATTGCCGACAATGGCAGCAGCGACGGTTCGCCGGCGCTGGCCGAGCGCGCCGGCGCCCGCGTCATCCAGGAGAACAGACGCGGCTACGGCAATGCCTTGCGCGCGGGCATTGCGGCAGCCCGCGGCCGCTTTGTGATCATGGGCGACGCCGACGAAAGCTACGATTTCACCGCGCTCGATCCGTTCGTGGCGGCGCTGCGCGAAGGCGCCGATCTGGTGATGGGTAACCGCTTCCAGGGCGGCATCGCACCGCAGGCGATGCCGCCGCTGCACCGCTACCTCGGCAATCCGGTGCTGAGCGGCATCGGGCGGCTGTTCTTTCATAGCCCGGTCGGCGACTTCCATTGCGGCCTGCGCGGTTTGCGCACCGAGGCGATCCGCAACCTGGGCCTCGCCACCGAAGGCATGGAGTTCGCGAGCGAAATGGTGGTGCGTGCGACCGTCGACGGCTTGCGCATCGCCGAGGTGCCGGCCACGCTATCGCCGGACGGGCGCACTCGTGCGCCGCACCTGCGCAGTTTTCGCGACGGCTGGCGCCACCTGCGTTTCCTCTTGCTGCTCAGCCCGCGCTGGCTGTTCCTCTATCCCGGCGCGCTGCTGATGCTCGCCGGCCTCGCCTCCATGCTCTGGCTGCTGCCCGGACCGCGCGTGGTGGCTGGGTTCGGCTTGCAGGTGAATACGATGTTGTACAGCGCGGCGGCGATCATTTGCGGCTTCCAGGCCGTCACTTTTGCGATTTTCGCCAAAGTTTTCGCGATCAATGCGCGCCTTCTGCCCCCCGATCCCCGTATCCGGCGCTTCAAGTCGCTGGTGAACGTCGAAGTAGGCATGGCCGTCGGTCTGCTGTTGTTCCTGGCCGGAATGGCGGGCGGCGCCTATTCGCTCGGACTGTGGAGCCTGGCATCCTTTGGCGCGTTGAATCCGGAAATCACGCTGCGCATCGTGGCGCCCTCGGCGACTGCGATGATCGTTGGCCTGCAGTTGATCTTCTCGAGTTTTTTTCTCGGCGTCTTGGGGTTGCGACGGCAGTAAGCTCAGGCGTCCGCCTGCGCCTGGCGCAGGGCTTGCTCGACGCGCGCGGCCACACTCGGCCAGTGGAAGGCGGATGCGCGCGCCAGTCCACGCTCCCGTAACTGCCCGCGCAGAACCGAATCGTCGGCCAGCCGATCGAGTCCGGCGGCGATCGCCTCGATGCGCAACGCGTCGACGACCAGCGCGTTGCCCTCGCCCGCAGTCTCGGGAATGGCGGTTGCACCCGAAGTCAGCACCGGCGTGCCGCAGGCCATCGCCTCCACGATGGGAATGCCGAATCCCTCGTAAAGCGAAGGAAAAGCGAGCGCGAGCGCACCGCGGTAATGTGCCGCCAATTCGCGGTCATCGAGCATGCCCGCAAAAACGATCTGCGATTCTACCTTCGCGCGCCGCGCCTCGATCAGCACGGTATCTTCGGATGCTCCCGTAAATAACAGCCGCACCGCATCGCGGCAACGGCTGCTCGCGTAGGCGGCGATAAGCCGGCTGACATTCTTGTGCGGCTCGCGCCGGCCGACGAAGAGGAAGTACGGGTAGCCGGGCCGGTGCACCGGCCCCTCCGGCTGGAATGCCCCGGCAACGCCATTGCCGGCAACCGCGACCCGCTCGGGCGGCAAATTCGCCCAATCGAGAATTTCTCTGCGCGAGTACTCCGACACGGTAAGGACGCGCGCTGCGCGCCGCGTGGCCGGACCGACCACCAGCCGGTAATAGGCGCGGCGCGCGGGCGTCGACTCGGCAGCGAAGCGCAGATGGATCAGATCGTGAATGCAGAAAACGAATGGCACCGGACAGCGCAGCGGCGGATTGAACCCCGGGGAGAAGTAGACGCCGGAGCGCAGCCCGGCCACCGCCAGCGTCGTCGCCAACGGGTCGAGCAGCGAAAGCCGGCGGGACCGGATGCGCAGCGCCTGCGCCTCCGGCAGGCGGGCGATGACTTCGGTGGAAAACCGGCCGATGCCGTAGGCCCCGGCCCAGCGCGGGTCGTAACGAATCATCGGCCGTCAGGACGTTTCTTCATGGTACTCATCGTCGATATTGACCGCCCAGATCTCGCTTTTGTCGGCGCTGCCGGCGAGAATCGCTTCGACTGCTTTCCTGGCCGAGAGCATCGCGTGGTCCTGGTTGTTGTAACGATGCATGCCGTTGCGCCCCGCGAGATACAGGTTCTCGATCCCGTCCAGGTAGGCGCGCAATTCGCCAAAGCGCCCGTAGCTGCCGTAATAGCCCGGATAGGCCTTGGGCATCCGGACCACGATGCCATCGAGATGGTCCTCGGGCACCGCCAGTCTCAATCGCTGCATCTCCTCGACGCCGAGGCGCTGCAGTTGTGCATCGGGCAGCGCCCAGAGCGCGTCGCCCTCCCGGCAGAAGTATTCCATTCCGATCCAGACGGTATCCGGGTCCCGGACCAGGTACGGGCTCCAGTTGTTGAACACTTGCAGCCGCCCGACCTTGACGCCGGCTTCCTGCACGTAAATCCAGTTGTCGGGAACCAGATTGAGCGGGCCCTGGCCACCTGCATTGGCGGCCAGGCGCCGGTACAGCAGTCCAAGAGTGATGAAATCGCGGTATTCCAGCCCGTCCGCCACCTCGCGAGCGGCTGGCGGCGCCTCCGGCGCAAGACCCAGCACCAGGTCGCGGAGCGGCATGGTGGAAATGAAGCTGTCCGCCTCATACCGCGTTTCGCTGCCGTCCGCGCGCCGCACCAGCACCGCGCGGATGCGGCCCACTTGATGCTCGAGTGACGTCACCGGTGAATCGAACTGCAGCCGCAGGCCGCGCGCGCGCAGCCGGTCAGCGGTGGTTTCCCACATCAGTCCGGGACCGTACTTCGGGTACAGGAATCGCTCGATCAGCGAGGTCTGCTGCGCACCGCCCAGGCTGGTGCCGCGGCGAAACGGCCTGAGCAAGGCGTGCGCGAGCACTTTCGCGATCGAAAGGCTTTTGACGCGCTGCGCGCCCCATTCCGCGCTAATCTTGTCGCAGGTGGTGCCCCAGACCTTTTCGGTGTATTCCTTGAAAAACTGCAGGTACAGCCGCTGGCCGAATCGGTTGATGAAGAAATCTTCCAGGCTGCGCTCGGGCCGGCGCGGAAACAGCATCGCCCAAGCGTAGCTGGCGCCGAACCGGGCGCAGCGCCAGAGCCCGAGCTTGAGCGCCGTCTCGAAATTCGCCTTCAGCGGATAATCGAAGAACTTGCCGTCGAAGTAGATGCGCGAGAGCCGCCGGCGCACCAGCATCACTCGCGTATCGGACTCGCTTGCCGTCCCGGCGTTTCCCAGCGGCCGCTGCTTGCCCTGGTAGGCAAGCACCATCGCCTGGTCGCCTGCGTCGAGTCCGCGGCTTGCCGCGAGCGGCAACATCCGCGTCCACCAGTCCATCACCCAATCGGACTTGGAGAAGAAGCGATGCCCGCCGATGTCCATGCGGTTGCCCTTGTACTCGACCGACTGCGCCAGCCCGCCGACTGCGCGCGTCGCCTCGAGGATCGTCACGTCGCGTACGCCGGCCTCGGAAAGCTCCCAGGCGGCAGTCAGCCCTGCCGGCCCGGCGCCGATGATGACCACGCGCGAACGCACTGTTTCCATGTTTTAGTAGCGCGTAAAGAGCAGCAGTTTGCGGGAAACGAAATTGAAGCAGAACACCGCGCCCGCCGAGAGAACTTTCGCCAACTCGTAGGAAAGCGCCAGCCACTCCACTCCCGAAAAAACGATCAGCTGATTGAGCGCCATCCCCGCCAGCCCGAGCATCGCGAACAACGTGAACTCGGCGCGCGCGTCCTTCAGCCGGCGCTGCCGGAAAACCCAGCGGATGCTCAGCGTGTAGATCGTCGCCAGTCCAAGCGCGAAACCGATCGGCGCCGCAACCAGGTAATCCACGCCGCCTAGACGGATCAGGCCGCTGTAGGTGCCGAAATCGATCGCCAACGCCAGCGCGGACGCGCCAAAGTAGCGGACGCCTTCGTCCGCAATACCGCGCAACCCCGTCATTTCACCGCCTTCAGCAGGATCGAGGTCACAACGCTGCCGCCGTCCTGCGCGCGCGTATGAATGGCTTTCGCGTCTGCGGCCAGGGCGCGCACTCCGGCTTGCCAGGCCGTGTCGCGGATCGTGTCGCGCGGATGGTAGCGGCTGAGGAAGACGTAATCCGCGCCCGACTGTCGCACGGCCTCGCGGTAGGCTGCGGGCGCGAGCGACGCTTCGGGTGCAGCGACCCCGCGCCGGTCGGCAAGAAGTGCGACATAGGCCGGTACTACCCACATCACCTTCGCCTCGGGCCCGGTAAGTTCACGGATTGCCTGCATGTCGTCCAGCAGGTCGAGATGGATTTGCGAACGGGCACGGGCGCGCGCCAGATCGGGAGTGCGGTACCAATCGGTCATTTCCACTACGCGACCGACCGCCTGCGAGCGCTGGTAGATGAACGCCATCGCCGGCACGGCGAGCGACAGCAGCAGCGCTACCAGCAGCGCCTGCGCAATGGCCGCGCGCCGCCCAATCAGCTGCATCGCCGCTCCCGCCGCTACAAACGTGTACAGCACCAGCAAAGGAACCGCCGGGAACAGGAATCGCCCCATTTGCTCGTGGAACGGCCACGCCAGCAGCGTGGCGAGGTACGCCGTCATCATCCAGGCATCGGCCCGGCCGCGCCGCAGGCGAATCACCACTCCCGCCAGCGCCAGCACACCGACCAGGCCGCAAAGCGCGAAGCGCGTCGGCTGGCCCTCGACCCAGAACAGCATTAGCGTACCCACCCAGCCTTCCGCGAGCGCGTTAGCCTGGCGCAGCAGGCCGGCAGCGAGCGATGCCCCTACGCCGGCGGGACCCTCTAGGAAGCCCTGCCCGCGCTCAAGCGCGATGCGGGCATATTCGTCCTCGGTCAGCGACGGCCGGACCATGACCCACAGCCCGTAAGCGGCGAAGGCGCTCAGCATCGGCGTCATCTCGCGAAGGCGCGCGGTCAGCGTGGTACCTCGACGCGTTAGCGCCCATAACCCGTAACCCGCGACCATTGGCAACGCTGCAGTCCGGGTCAGCGCGAGCGCCATCATCAGGAGGGAAAGTTTCACCACTGCGCTACGCGCCGTGCCCTCCCTTTCCAGCAACCAGAAGGTCGCCGCCAGCAGCAGGCAGAACAGGGTTTCGCTGAGAATTCCCTTGGCGTTGATCCAGAGCGACGGCAGCAGTGCAATGCAGGTGACGGCCGCCAGCGCGGCGCCCCGGCTGCCAAGCCAGCGCGCGCCGAGCAGGTAGGCGAAGGGCAGCGATGCCGCCAGCAGCAAGGCGGTCACGCCATGCGCCCAGGCTGGGTGGTGGGCCGCTCCGCTGAGCGCAAGAACCAGCGGAAACAGCGGAGGATAGAACGCCTCGCGCGCAAACGCGGCGGCAACCGCCGGCGACGCCGGCTGGTAGGGCGAAAACACCTGCGCCATCACCAGGTAGCTGACGCTGTCGTCGGCGAAACTCGCAAGCGTCGGCTGCCAGACGAACAGCGTGTAGGCGAGCGCGAAGCCCGCGCAAAGCAGACCCACCGCGACGTCGGCAAGCGCGGGGCGGAAGGCCGCGCCTCGCGTCACTTGTAGGCCACCACGTTCAGGCTGATTTTCTGGTCGAGAAACTCGATCGTGCTGCTGTCGTCGAACAACCCGAACTCCTGCACGCGTTCGACGCGGGAAAATCCCGCCTGGAACAGGAACTGCGAAAGGAAATCGTAGCTTAGCCCGACACAATGAAAATCGTGCTCATCTATCTGGCCGCCGAACGCCATGCGCATCACGTGGAAACGTTCGCGCATGGTGGCACGAGGATCGACGAACAGGCGGCACAGGACCTCGAAATCAGGCACGCTGATCAACGCACGGCCGCCGGGCCTGAGCACCCGGTGAAACCCGGCCAGCGCCCGCGGCAGCGCGCTCTGATAACCGACATGCTCGAGCACGTGCGACGCGTAGAGCTCGTCCACCGAACCGTCGGCGAACTGGCCGAGATCCGTCACATCGCCGATAAAGTCCACGTCCGGCCCCGGCTGGATATTGAGGATTCTCCAGCCTTCCTTCCTTTCCTTGCCGCCGACGTGCAGGCGCAGCAGCGCCGACCCGACGGATGCGCTGCCATCCTGAGCGCGCCAACGCTCCCAGGCCGCGGCATAAGCGGTTTCGACGGAGCGCGCGAAGCCGCTGCGATCGAGCAGCGGGGATTCGCGCATACGCTGGCGCAATCCCGCCCGCAATGCGCGCAATTTCTCCAGATCGGCCGACAGCGCGACCGCCGTGGCCAGGTAGCCGTCGGGATCGACCGCGACCAGTTCGTCGAGCGACAGCCGCTTGAGGATGCTCGCGCCGACCCGCGATACGTGCGCCGAGCCTGCCAGCGTGATTACGGGCACGCCCATCCAGAGCGCCTCGCAGGTCGTGGTGGTGCCGTGATAGGGATAGGTGTCGAGCGCGATGTCCACTTCGCGATAGCGCGCAAGGTGACCCGCGAAGGAATCTTCCGGCCCCCAAATCATGAGCCGTGCTTCATCGATGCCATGGTCGGTGAAATGATTCAGCAGGCTGCGCCGCGCGCTCTCATTGCCCAGGGCATGGGCCTTGAGCAGCAGCCGCGACCGGGGCACCGCGGCGAGCAGACGGCACCACAGCGCGATCATCTCCGGCGTCAGCTTGGCGAAATTGTTGAAGCAGCCGAAGGTGACGCGGCCCGTGGCAAGCGCCGGCAGCGCGCCCGGTTCTGGGCTGTCGGGGTCGGGGGAAAAACAGAGAAATCCCTGCGGCAGACGCAGCAATTTCTCGCTGTGGCGGAGATCCGCTTCGCCCTCGGGATCGGCAACCGCGTCAGTCAGCCGATAGTCCATTTCGGCCAGGCCGGTGGTGTTCGGGTAGCCGAGCCAGGCGATCTGTACGGGCGCGGGCCTGCGGGCGAAGAGCAGCGGCCGTCCGCCACCCGTGTGGCCGGCTAGGTCGACGAGGATGTCGATGCGATCCTCACGGATGAGCCGGGCCGCCGCATCGCCGAACACGCCGCGGATATCGCGCCACTGATCGCTCAGGCCCTTCAAGCGCCCGGTGACCGCATCCGGGTGGGTGACGCTCGAATAGCAGAAGATGCGAAAGCGCGACCGGTCGTGCGCCGCCAGCAGCGGCTCGAAGAACGAGGCCACCGAATGGCGGTGGAAATTGGGCGAGACATAGCCGATGTTGAGCGGGCGTCCGGGCGTGCGGTCAATGGCGGCGTGGCCGGCCTGCGACGCCAGGCCCTCGGCGTGCTGCTTGGCCCAGGCAAGGTGTTCCTCAAACAGAGCGCGGGCATCGTTCCCTTTGCGGTAGTGCAGGCATAGCAGCAGGTTGCCATGCGCTTCGGACAGGTCGGGCTCGATCTCGATCGCCTGCCGGAACGCGTGCTCGGCCTCGTCATTGCGACCCAGCATCATGAGCGCGTTGCCCAGGCCGAACATGCCGCGCGCCGAGCGCGGGTCGACGGCCAGCGCCTTGCGCTGGCTGGCTTCGGCATCGTCGAGCCGCCACTGCTGCAGCAACACTTCGGCGAGATTGCTGTGCCAGTCGGAATGCGACGGTTCAAGCCCAAGTGCGCGCCGCAAGTCGGCCTCCGCGGCATCAAATCTGCCGCGCTGTTTGTTCAGGTTTGCGCGGTTGTGCAGCGCGTTCGCCAATCCGGGATCCGCTTGCAGCGCCATGTCGTAGCTTTGCGCTGCCTCATCGAGCTGGCCGAGCAGTTCCTGCAAGCAGCCCAGGTTGTTCGCCGCCTTGGCGTGCCGCGGGTCGAGGTCGAGCGCAGCGCGGTAGGCCGCGAGTGCTTCCGCGGTCCTTCCCAGATCCTCCAGGGTGCAACCAAGCAGGTAGTGAAGTTGCGCGGTGGGCCCGCCTGCCGCTTGCGCGCGGCCGATGGCGTCCACGACTGCGGCGCGTTCCCCCTGGTCGTAGAGCTTGCGCGCCGCCTCAAACGACGCGGCCGGGGCGTCGGACGATGGGCTGCCGGCGGCGAGCTTGTCGCGCCACAGGCTCAGATAGCATTGCTCGAGCTCATGCACGAAACCCCGTTCATCCATCAGCGCCGAGGCGCGCATGCGCTCGCGCATGCCCGCACGCAAGCGGCCTATCGCCGGAATGTCGCTGGCAAGCCGGGTGGCGATCTGCACGTAGTCCTCGACGTCCCTGGCGACCAATTCCTGTAATCCAACGGTGCCGAGCAGGCTTGCGCCGACACGCCCCGCGTGGCGGTCACCCTCCAGCGCTACCACCGGCACCCCCATCCAGAGCGCTTCGCAGGTCGTCGTGGTGCCGTTGTATGGAAAACTGTCGAGCGCGATATCTACGCGCTGGTAAGTCGCGAGGTGGGCCTCCGGCGTCGCCTCCCAACCGAGCAGCGTGAGCCGCGACGCATCGATTCCCATGGCCGAGAAGCGTTCCCGGACCTGGCGCGCGACCGACGGCATGCCAAGCGGCCTGGCCTTGAGCAGCAGCTGCGAATCCGGCACCGACGCCAGAATGCGCGCGGCCGCATCGAAGAACAGATCCGACAGTTTCTGGAAATTATTGAAGCAGCCGAAGCTGATGCGGCCAGTGGCGGCGGCGGGTGGATGCCCGGTTTCGAGAACGTCCGGCCCCGGCCGGTAGCACAGGAAGCACCGCGGCAGGCGGATCAGGCGCTCGACATTCAGCCGGTCGGATTCTCCGGGCGGATCGGCGCGGGCGTCGGTGATGCGGAAATCGATCGCGCTCAGACCCGTCGTGTTCGGATAACCGAGATAGGTCAGTTGCAGCGGCGCCGGCCGCAGCGCGAAAGCCTTGAGACGATGGTGCACGGTGTGGCCGGCCAGGTCGACCAGGATGTCGATGCGGTCGGCGCGTATCCGGTTCGCCAGCTCGACGTCGGAAAGCTGCGCGCAGTCCACCCACTGGTCGGCCATCGCGCGAATTGCCTCGGTCACCTGATCGGCCGCGGAATACGTGTAATAGCAATAGATGTCGAAGCGCTCGCGGTCGTGACGCGCCAGGATCGGCAGCATGAAGCAGGCCACCACGTGCGAGCGGAAATCCGGTGAAACGTAGCCGATCCGCAGACGGCGCGGCCAGGCGGGATCCGGGCGGGGCGAGGCGACCGGCTGCACGTGACGATCGCCAAAGCGGCGGTGCTCGGCCAGGATCTGGTCGGGCGAATGTCGCGCGCTGTAATTCAAAATGAACAGCAGATTGCTGTGGATGTCGTCGCGGTCGGGCGCGAGCTCTTGCGCCTGCGCAATCTCGGCGATCGCTCGCTCGAGATTGCCGAGCTGGTGAGAGGCGACACCCAGATTATGGTGGGCCTCGGCCAGACCGGGCGCGAGCCGGCAAGCCTGTTCGATCTCGGCGATCGCTTCTGAGGTGCGCCCGAGGCCAAGCAGCGCAAAGCCGAGGTCATTGCGCATCCTCGCGTCGTCGGGCTCTAGGGCCAGACCGGCGCGGTAGGCGTCGAGCGCTTCCTCGCCGCGCCCGATCCGGTTCAACCCGGCACCCAGCGCGTAGTGGACTTCGGCGACCTCCGGCTGCACGGCGGCGGCCGCCCGGTAAAGTTCTACCGCATCTTCGTGCCGCTTCTCGCGCTCTGCGATCTGGCCGCGTTCATAAGGCGCAGCGGCATGCGGCTGGCGCGGCACAGACGCCGCTGCGTCGTCGCCCCTGAACGCCTGTTTGAGCCGGTTCCAGATTCCTCGTCCGCCTGCCTGGCCGTCAGTTTTTTGCGTGGGCATGCCGGGAAAGGCGCGGAAGATTCATGGGAGCAAGAGGTTCGACATTCTGCCATCGTTCTCCTATGCTAATCGGGAGTGTCCCGCGCCGACCGGGGTCGAGGAGAAATCGATTGTTTAGCTGGTTGAGGAAATATTCACGCGCCAGCGCCGCCTCGGCACGCGAACGGGCGCAGGCCTTGCACCAGCAGGGCGCGCTGGCGAACCAGTCCGGGCGGCACCATGAAGCGGCGAAACTTCTGGCGGGCGCAATCGCCGCGCAGCCGGACATCGCCGAAATTCATGTTGAAATGGGGCGCGCCATGCGCTCGCTCGCCGAGCCGGCGCGCGCGGTCACTTGTTTTCGCAGAGCCATCGAAATCGAGCCCGCGCATCTGGATGCGCATATCGATCTGGCCTCCGTGCTGCTCGCGCTCGAAAACATGGAGCCGGCCGAGCGCGCCGCGCGCGGCGCGCTGTCGATAGACGCACGCTCCGTTGCTGCGCAAGTCAACCTCGGCGCTGCGCTCGAGGGCCAGGGAAAATTCGACCAGGCGGCGGACTGCTACCGGGCCGCGATCGCCATCGACCCGGAAAGTGTCGCAGCGCTCGCTAATCTGTGTGGCGTGTGCCTGCGCCTCGGCTACCTCGACGAAGCAGCTCGCAGTATCGAGCGCGCGCTAAGCTTTGCCCCGCAAGATCCGGAAATGCACCTGCGGCATGGCAACGTACTTCTCGAACGGCGCCAGCCGGAGCGGGCTGCCGACAGCTACCGCGAAGCGCTGCGCTTGCGACCCGGCCTCACAACAGCGTGCAACAGCCTGGGCTTGGCGCAGGACCTCCAGGGCAACATGGGGAGCGCCATGGAGTGGTACGAGAGGGCGCTCGCGCTTGACCCGGAAGACGTCTCGGCGCACCTCAATCGCGCCGCGAACTGGCTGCGGGCAGAGGACTTCGCACGCGGCTGGGAGGAAAACGAGTGGCGCCTGCATAGCCGCGAGTACGCGCCACTGTACGCGCGCTTTGCCCTGCCCCGGTGGGACGGATCATCGCTCGCCGGTCGCAGGATCCTGGTCTACGCGGAACAGGGTCTGGGCGACGAGATCATGTACGCATCCTGCCTCCCGGACGTCATTGCGCAGGCGGCGCATTGCGTGATCGATTGCGAACCCCGGCTGGCGGGCCTGTTCCGCGCATCGTTTCCCCAGGCGACGGTGCACGGCGGGAAGCAAACCGATGCAGTCGACTGGCTCGACGCTGTCGGCCCGCTCGACGTCGCGATTCCCGCGGGCAGCCTAGCGCGCTTTCTGCGTCGTACGCCGGAGTCCTTTCCAGCGCATCCGGGCTACCTGCGCGCCGCGCCTGCGCGCGTGACCGCATGGCGCGCGCGCCTGAAGGACCTCGGTCCGGGCCGCAAGATTGGTCTTTCGTGGCGCGGTGGGGTTCCGCAGACCGGCCGCGGCTCGCGCTCGATCGCCCTCGTGGATCTGCTGCCTGTGCTGCGCCTGCCCGGACAAGTGTTCGTCAATTTGCAGTACGACCGCTGCAACGAAGAGCTTGCCGAAATGCGCACCCGCCACGGTGTCACTATCCACCACTGGCCGGAGGCCATTGAAGACTACGACGAGACCGCGGCTCTGGTCTCGGCGGTCGATTTAACGTTGAGCGTGTGCACAGCGGTGGTGGATCTCGGCGGCGCGCTTGGCCGGCCGGTTTGGGTCATTGCGCCGGTGCGGACCGATTTCCGCTATGGCGTGAAAGGCGAGGCGATGCGCTGGTACCCCTCGGTGCGCATCTTCCGCCAGGCGAGCTACGGCAACTGGGATCCGGTGATCCTGGCCGTGGCAGCGGCTTTGTCCGGGTCGTCCGCCTAGCGGCTCTGCGCGAGGCGGCGGCCAATTTCGTGAAGTGCCCCTTCGACTTCCTTCTCGCCGCAAACTAGGCCGAAAGCCTCGCGCAACCGCGTGCAATCGAGCTGAAACTCGTCAGGCGGCTGCGTTGCTTCGCTGCGCAGCTCGCCGCCTCCGTAACCCTCGAGCAACCAGCGAGCGGCGTCCCCCGAACTGGTCGCGCGCCCCGAACCGACATTGAAAATACCGGATGGGCGGCGCAAAACCGTCTCTCGCAATGCCAGGTTGAAAAACTCCGCTGGAACCAAGTCTTTGCGCGACGAGGGATCGATGGTGAGATGTATCCGCCCCTGTGTGAGCAACTGATGCTGCAGGTACGCGCCAAAGCGCCGCCGTCCTGCGACCGGCTCGTAGCCGATCACGTTGCCCGGCCGCAGAATCGTGAGATGCTGGCCGAGCCGCTCGCGCAACCGGCTTTCCGCGCGGGCCTTGTTCCTCCCGTAAGTATCCATGCCGGGCACGGGCATCGATTCGGCGGCATTCCACTGCGCCTGTTGTGCGTAAACGCGGCGCGAGCTGAGCATGACGTAGTGAATGCCGCGCGCCGCCACATGTTCGGCGATGCGCAGATCGATGTCGAGAGCGGGTTGATACGGCAGAAATTCCAAGTCGGGAGCGAACGCGAAATTCAGTACGCAGCGCGCACCTTCGTAATTCTTCGCCTCGTCCGCCTCGGCGTGGCCAAGCACGCGCAACACCAGCTCGGGATGACGGGCGACGAAATCGCGCGCCAGCAGGCTGCTTCGTCCGACTACGATAGTCTCAGCAGCGTCCATGCGGGTGCTTAGAATACCGCAGGCCATGTTGAAATCCTTGCTCCGGCACTTTGGCAGTACGGCAGATCTGGCACGCGCCCGGCGCCAGCGCAATCGTGGCGATATGGCCGGTGCGGAAGCGGCATTGCGCGCGGTATTGGTCCGTGTCCCGGATCATGCCGAAGCACACCGTGAATTGTCCGACCTCCTGTGCCAGCGCGGCGCCGCCGAAGAAGCCCTGCAGCACGCACAGGCGGCGCTGATGCGGCGGCCGAACTGGGCGTATGCGCATAATAGCGTCGGTGTCGCACTGCAATCGCTGGGGCGCTCCGATCAGGCAATTGAACACTTCCGTCTGGCGCTGCACTCTGACCCCAACCACGCTTCGGCGCATGTGAATTTGGGCAATGCGCTGCTTGATCAGGGTGATCCCGATGCAGCGATCGACCACTACGCGCGGGCCGTGTCGCTCGATCCCGGTAATGCCACCGCGCACCTTACCTTGGCGATGGCGCTCGAGGACGACGGGCGCTACGCCGAGGCCCTCGACTCCTACCGGCGCGCGCAGGTGCTCGAACCGAGCGACGGTATTCGCGTCAAGGTAGCAACCATGCTGCCGCTGTACCCGCGCTCCTCGGCCGAGATCGACCAGCTGCGCGAGGATCTTGACCGGGAACTCGATTCGCTGTTGGCGAAGCCGCTTACGCTGCGCGATCCAGCCCGGGAAGTCGGTCAGACCGCTTTTTTGCTTCCCTACCAGGGCCGCAACGACCGGGAGTTGCAGATCAAATTTGCTGCACTGTACGAGCACGCCTGTCCTGGGCTGCTTTACGCGGCGCCTCATTGCAGCGCCCCGCGCCGAAAACACGCCCGGCTGCGGGTAGGGTTTGCGTCCAAGTTTTTTACCGCCCACTCCGTGGGCATCTGGTTCAACCGGCTGATTGCGCTATTGGCGCGGGAAGCGGAATTCGACGTCATTCTTATCGATTTGAACGGGGCCGCCGACGCAGATCTGCGCGCCGCCTGCGCGCGCTGCATAGCACCGCCGCAGGACCTAGCGCAGGCGCGCCAGGCGATCGCCGATGAGGCGTTCGACATTCTGGTTTATGCCGACATCGGCATGGATCCGCTCAGCTACTTTCTTGCCTTCAGCCGCCTTGCCCCGGTGCAATGCGCGATGCTGGGCCACCCAGTCACTACCGGGATCCGCAACGTCGATTATTTCATTTCCAGCGCACTGTTCGAGCGCGAGGAAGCGCAGGCCCACTACAGCGAGCGACTAGTGAGGCTCGCGTCCCTGCCGCTGTTCATTTCTCGACCGCTGCCACCGGCGACGCCCAAGACCCGGCGCGAACTGGGCCTGCCGGAAGACCGCACGCTCTACACCTGCCCGATGATGCTGCACAAGTTCCATCCGGATTTCGACGCGGCGATGGCGGACATCTTGCGTCGCGACCCGCGCGGGGAAATCGTGTTGTTCGAGGATGCGCGCTACCCGCGCCGTCACCAACAGCTGCGCCGTCGCTTCAGTGAAGCGCATCCCGATGTCGTGGACCGGCTGCGGTTCCTGCCTTGGGTGAACCTGGAAGACCTAATGAGCATCATCCTCGTCACCGATGTCGGCATCGACACCTTTCATTTCGGGGCCGGAACGACGGCGTTCCTGGTACTCGCCTTCGGCACGCCGCTGGTGACGCTGCCCGGGGACTATGTGCGCGGCCGACCGGCCTATGGCTGCTACCTGAAGATGGGAATGACCGAATGCGTGGCGCGGGATCCGGCGTCGTACGTGGATCTCGCTGTCCGGGTCGGCACGGACTCCAAGTTCCGCGATTCGTTAAGCAGTCGCATTCTGGACAGCTGCGGCACGCTCTACTCCGATCGCACTGCGGTCACCGAGTTGGCCGGATTCCTGCGCAACGCCGCCAGCTCACGCACTACTTCGTCGATGACTGGTCCCCATTCGTCGTAATCGCCTTGGCGGAACAGACGGACCGACGGGTACCAAGGCATCGTCGGACCGGAAATTCCATAGCGCCATTCCGGGCTCACCGGTGCCATCACCCAGACCGGTCGGCCGAGGGCTCCGCCCAGGTGCACCACCGCCGTACAGACGCTCACCACGAGATCAAGCGCGCAGACCAGTGCCGCCGTCTGATCGTAGTCATCGATTGCCTTAGGCCAGTGTTCGATCCCGATGCTGTGGCTGCGGCGCAGCATGTCCACCTCGCTGGCCGCGTCGCCGGTGTACTGCAGGCTCACGAATTGGGCGCCGGGCGTACGCAATAGCGGCAGCAGTTGCCCGAGCGACAGGGAACGCAGTTCGCGGCGGGTCCTGCGTACGCCGCCCCTCCAGGAGAGTCCGATCTTGAGTCCTGAGCCCAATTGGTCAAGACGCTCGCGCCACTGCCGAACGTGATGCGGATCGGCACGGAGATATCCCTGGTGGCGCGGAAAATCGACCGACCGCCGCCGCAGCATTCGCGCCAGGCTGCCCGCCTCGATCGCTATATCGATGGAACCGGGTGTTATCGATTGCGGCAGCCCGCCATCCGGGGTCGTGCCAAACACAACCGCGCCGGGAAACGAGCGTTGGAACGTCGGCTGCAGCCGCGGATCGCACTCGACGATGCAACGGGCGGCTTGCCCAACGAGCTGCGGCAGCAGTGAAGCAAACATGATTTCGTCGCCAAGTCCCTGTTCCCTGGCGACCAGGATCGTGCGGCCGGTGAGCGCAGATCCGTCCCAGCGCGGCATTCCCTTTGCCGCCGTCGCGTATTCGGCGCTCAGGCGGCGCAGTTCGTAACCCTCCCAGCCCCGCTCGAAATCTCCTGCGAGTAGGCGCGCCATTGCCAAATGAAATGTAGCGAGCGGGAAATCCGGACGCAGGGCGAGCGCGCGATCGTAGTCGGCGAGCGCGTCCTCGATCTGGCCGAGTTCCTGGTACATCGAGCCCCGGAAATCGTACAGTTCGGGATCGTCGGCGCGCATGCGTCGCGCAGTTTCGAAGCATTCCAGGGCGGACTCCGGCTCGTGCAGCTTCTGGTGAGCACGGCCGAGCAGCAGCCATGCCTCATAAGACGCGGGATCGCGCCTAACAGCTTCCGCAGCAGCATCCCTTGCGCCCTCGTAGTCGTCCACCTGCAGAAATGCATCGGATGCTTGCCGTAACGTTGCCGCCGGCCGCAAAGCGGGCGCAGGCGCGCGTCGCGACCACAATGCGCGCCATCCTCGCCGCAACAGCTGACCGATAAAATTTGTGAGCACCGGCGCGAAGTGTTTTCCCTGGCAGAGGACGCGCTAAGGTGCTATTGACCGCGCGCGTCGCCGCACACCATAATGCCACGAGCGCCATGGGAATATTCGGTTCCGTCTCCACCAAGCAAGTCGACGAGTTTGCGAAAACACTGGCAAGCGAGTTGGCGAAGCAATGTCCCCCGGATCCGGAACGCGGCGCCGGCAAGCCGAACGTCACGCCGAAGAGGCTGATGACGACGCTGGAGCAAATCTGCGGCAAGGCGCTCGGCTATCGCGAACAGCACAATCTGGGCATCTACAAAAAGGCGCGGCTCGGCAACACCTTTCGCTGGGAACTGACCGCGCTGGGCTACACCAAGGACTTCGTCGACGACGTCACGCAGCGGCTGATCGTCTACATTTCGCGCAAGCACAAATAGGCCGCGGCGGCCTGCCGGTGGCGGACTGCCGGAATTTGTCACGCGAGCTGCCGAATCTGGTCACTGGCACTAACCCGGGGACACTGACTCCATAAATAGTCTCTATTTTTCAGTATCTTGCATTTAACCTGGCGTTGGCACGCGACGTGCTTTAAGTAGTATGCGAGAAGTGCTCTTCCGACTTATCGTTTCCGCAACCTAAACGTAGGAGGTATTTGATGATTAAGCTTCAGAAGGGCTTTACGCTGATCGAACTGATGATCGTCGTTGCGATCATCGGGATCTTGGCGGCTGTCGCCATTCCGGCGTATCAGGACTACATCGCGCGTTCGCAAGTGTCCGAGGCGGTGAGCCTGACTGCGGGTGGCAAGACCCCAATGGCGGAGTACTACAACGACAAGGGTGTGTGGCCGGCCGCTGCAAGTGACGTCATCGGCAACCTCGCAGGCAAATATGTGAGCATTATCACGCTGGGTGGCGCGGTGAATTCGACGGGCACCATCAGTGTTGAGGCGCGGATGAAGAACACGGGCGTCAACAGTGCCATTACTCAGGGCACGATGGTTTTGACCTCGTCCGATGCCAAGCAGTGGAGCTGCACCAGCGGCAACCTCGGGCCGAAATTCCGGCCGGCGTCCTGCCGTTAATCTAGCCGTATCGGGGTAGGGCCGCCCCCTGGGGGGCGGCCCTGTCCTTCTCCTCCGCGACCTACACGTTGAGAAGGCCGGCGAACATGCGGACGCATTTGCAGAAAGGATTCACGCTGATCGAGTTGATGATCGTGGTCGCGATCATCGGAATATTGGCAGCCGTGGCAGTCCCTGCGTACCAGGACTACATCGCGCGCGCGCAAGTAACCGAAGGGGTCAGTTTCCTGCAAGGCAGCAAAACCCCGATGGCCGAATACTACGTAGAGAAGGGATACTGGCCGTCGGTCGCCACCGATGTGCTCGGCGGCATTTCGGGCAAGTATGTAAGCGTCGTCACACTCGGTGGCGCGGTGGGCACTACTGGCACCATTAGTGTCGAGTCGCGCATGAAGGGCGTGGGCATCAACACCAATATTACTGGCGCCACGATCGTTCTCACGTCATCCGATGCGAAGCAATGGAGCTGCACCAGCGGCAATCTCCAGAACCGCTACCGCCCTAGCGTCTGCCGCTAGCAGGGAAATTAGCGCGGCGCGCGCTCGGCTAGCTTCTGCAGTGCGCGCGCAACATCCTCGATTACCGAACTCCAGTTTGACGGCACTTTTTGCCGGAACAAACGCATGGTCGGGTACCAAGGGCTGTCGTCGCGTGCAAGCAGCCAGCGCCAATCCGGCGCATATTTGAGCAGCGTCCATACCGGCCTGCCAAGTGCGCCTGCCAGATGCGCGACCGCAGTATCAACCGAAATGACCAGATCGAGATTGGCGATCGCTGCCGCGGTGTCGGAGAAGTCTCGCAAGTCGACCGCGCGGTACTCGATCTTGAGTCCCTCCGGAGGTCGCCCTGCTTGCCGCGCCGCTTCGCCTTTCTGCAGGCTGAAGTAGCGCACGCCAGGAATCGCCGCGAGCGGCCCCAGCGCGGTCAGGGGAAACGATTTCGCGGCGGCAGTTCGATGTTTGGACTGGGAAGCCCACACCAGGCCGACCTTGAAGGCGCCAGCGCTGGCCGCCAGCTTCGTCCGCCAGTGCGCGATCTGGCCGGGTTCGGCAGAAACGTAGGGAACACGCGCCGGGATGGAAGCGAGCTCTGTACCGAAAACCAGCGGCAGGCTCGGCAAAGGGCAGTGGGCATCGAATGCCGGGGGGGGTGTATCGCGCAAAATAACCTGCCGGATTCCTTCCGTTCTTCTGAATAGGCTCGCCAATTCGGGTGCGCAACGCACCACCACCTGTCCGCCGCGCTGCGCCACCAGCGGCGCGTAGCGCAAAAACTGGATCGCGTCGCCAAATCCCTGCTCTGTATCGAGCAGGATCCTTTTGCCCTCAAGCGCCCCCCCATCCCAGCGCGCGGCAACCGCGGCTGATGACGCGTACTCCGGATAGCGCTGGCGCCATTCGTACTCCTGCCAACCCTCGGCATACCGCCCGGCAAGCAGCAATTGCATGCCGAGATTGACGTGCGCCTCAACGCGTCCGGGCTCGACCGCCACCGCACGCCGATAGGACAGGATTGCAGCCTGAACGTCTCCCTCCTCCTCGAGCAAATTGCCGAGATTGAGCTGCGCATCCGCGAAGTCGGGTTTCACCCGAAGCGCGGCGCGATAGCTTCGGGCGGCTTCGCGGTGATCCCCCCGCAGGTGATATGCGAGCCCGAGGTTGAAATGCGCCTCGGCCAGACCGCCATCCAGAGCGATCGCGCGGCCGAACTCCGCGATCGCCGCTTCTAGTTGGCCGAGGTCCTGGTAGGCGTTGCCAAGATTGTTGTGGCCTTGCGGCAGGTCGGGAGCGAGGCGGACGGCCTCAAGGCAGCAATTCAGCGCCGTATCGTGCCGGCCGAGCTGACGGAACAGATTTCCGAGGTGCAGGTGGACCGCCGCGGAGGCAGGCTCGAGCGCGAGCGCCCGGTATAGTTTCCGCTCGGCCTCGTCAAGACGCCCGGCCTGCTGTTGCGCGAGAGCCTCACGCACCAGGTCGTCACATTCAAGGCTGGGCGACCCGCCCGCGGTGGTCTTTCGCAGTAGCTTCCCTAACCAGTTCGGCATAGGCGATCAAGGCAAGCCGCCAGGCACCCTGCCCTTTGTGGTGTCATCTTACACCTCGCAGCAGTTCTGTATCCTTGAGGGGGAACGGCCTTCTCACTATGTTGGATGCCACACCTGCCACCAAGATTGCGATCCACCGGTTGCTCGCGGAGTTTTATCGCCGCGAGCCTTCCGCGGAGATGGTCGAGCCGGCACCGCCGCGCCATCCTCTGGCGGACGAATACGCAATTCTCCCGCCGTATCTCGGCGAGTTCGGTTTTGAGGTTCGCTACTTTCTGGGGGCCATCGAGCCCTGGCTGCGCAACGGTTGGATGATTCCGGCACGCCGCCCGGAACTCTATCCGGCAGGCTCGGCATTCGCGGATGCTGATTTTTTCAGCCATATCGATCGCCTAAAGCAGCGCTTCCGTTGCACGGAGGTTTTGTTCAATATTTCTTTTGCGACCACCTCGCCGCAGCCCTGGCGTGCCATGACCGCAGCACGGCGCGGCGAAACCTCGGCAGTGACCATTGACGCCCCCGACGAAGCGTTTTACCGGCGCCTGGCGGACGCCGAACGCAGCGTTCGGCGCTGCGTCAAGAGCCGATACTTTCATCCTCACCGATTGCAGACCGCATGGGATTGCCCGCTGACCGCAGTACACGTGCCATGGGCCCCCTCAATGGCGTTTCCGGTCAATTCGGTGGTTCCCACCTACAAACCAGCGGGCTTCAGCGTCGATCTTCCGTCGGTAGTTCCGCATGTAGGAGTGCAGTTTAGAAATATGGCGATGAAAGCGGAGCGAAACTCGGACGCGGGCCGGCTCCTGCCGTTGGTTCGGGCGGCAGCGGCGCACCTGCACTTGCCGATCGTCTGCTACGGTCACCCAGAAGGCACGCGTGCCATTCCCGGGATTCCTTCGACGTCTGAACAGTCCGGCAGCATGTCCTTGCTTGAATTCGAGCTTGGATCGCTTGCCAAATGCCGGCTGCTGTTCGCCCCGGAGTCCGGTATCGCGAACCTCGCCGGGTGGCTGCAGGTGCCGACGCTGCTGGAAGGACAGCAGCTCGGCTACGAATACGAGTGCCTGCGGCCCTTTAATCCGCGTATCGATGTTATCGATTACAGCGCCGGCATCGAAGAACAAGTGAACCGGCTGATCGCTGCCGAGGTGCGGCTGCCCAATCCGGAGAATGCGCTAAGCCCGAAAAGTTTCCTGCATCCGGACGTAGGCCTGCCGGCCCTGTTTCGCGACGATTTCGACCAATAGCGCTAGGGCACGTAGCCGGGAATCTTCGATTCGTCAACCTCGTCGATCTGCTCTTTGTCGAGGAACAGATCGGCGTAGCGCCGATAGACCTTCTTGCGCACGAAGACGTCGAACAGGTCTGGGTCGATGTGGCCATTGAGCTTGAAGCGGCCGAGGATTTCTAGCGACTCGGAGAGCGTCTTGCCCTTCTTGTAGGGACGGTCCTTGGCGGTAAGTGCCTCAAAAATATCGGCGATCCCCATGACGCGCGCCTGCACCGACATCTGCTCGCGCTTCAACCCCTTCGGGTAGCCTTTGCCATCCATGCGCTCGTGATGACCCCCAGCGTACTCCGGGACATTCGTGAGGTGCCTTGGCCACGGCAGCGCCTCCAGCATCTTGATGGTGGCGACGATGTGGTGGTTGATGATCTGGCGCTCTTCGCTGGTCAAGGTGCCGGCACGAATGGTCAGGTTCCGCAACTCGTCTTCGCTGAGAAAATTCGCCTCATGGCCGGAAACGTCGGTCCAGCGGTAGCGCGCGATCGCCCTGACGCGCTCCTGGTCGGCCTCGCGCATCGCCTCGCCGCCGATATTGCAGGCACGCAGGAACGCGCGGTCATCATCCAGGCGGCGCAGGCGCTCGCGGTGGCGGGCGTCGGCCGCGTCGAATTCCGCGCGCAGCGCGCCGTGCGCGACCAGTAGGGCTTTTTCCTTCAGCAATTCTATTTCGGCATCCCGTTTGAGCACCTCGAAGCGCGTGTCGATCAGATAGATGCGGTCGTAGATCGTTTCCAGCTTGGTCGCCTTGTCGACCACGTGGACCGGGGTAGTAACCTTGCCGCAATCGTGCAGCAGGCCCGCAATCTTCAATTCGTAGCGGTCCTTATCGTTCATGGTGAAGTCGGCCAGTGGCCCCTCGATCATCTCGTTGACCGCCTCGGCGAGCATCATCGTCAGTTGCGGCACGCGCTGGCAATGGCCGCCGGTGTAGGGGGATTTCTCGTCGATCGCGGTGTTCATCAGGTTGATGAACGATTCGAACAACACCTCCAGCTGGATGATCAGCATCCGGTTGGTAAGCGCGATCGCGGCCTGCGACGAGAGCGATTCCGCAAGTCGCTGATCAGATGCCGAGAATGGAACAATTTCCTTGGTTTTCGGATCCTGCGCATTGATCAGCTGCAGCACGCCGATGATCTCGTTCTCATGGTTCTTCATCGGCACCGTGAGGAAGGATTTCGAGCGGTAACCGGTCTTCTTGTCGAAATTGCGGGTTCCGGAAAAGTCGAAGCCCTCGGCGGTGTAGGCATCCGGGATGTTGACCGTCTTGCCAGTGAGCGCGGCGTAGGCCGCCACCATGCTGTGGTTCGGCTTACCGTCCTTGCCCATCAGGTGGATCGGGTAGAACGGAACCGGCGTTCCGGTGGTGCCGCCCAGGTAATACTGCAGCGAGGTCGTGCGCACGATCTCGAAACGCAGCATTTTGTCGTCGGTGATCCGGTAGAGCGTTCCGCCATCGGCCCGGGTGATGGTCTTGGCCGCCGTCAGGATGCTCTCCAGGAGCCGGTCGATGTCGCGCTCGGCGGAAAGCGAAGCGCCGATGGCGTTCAACTGCTCCAGCCGATGGCCGAGATCCTCTCCGGCCTCGGCTGCGGCAAGCAGCCGCAGGCTCTTGGTGGACTCTACCGGCGAACCGCTCATGGGCGCCCGGGCGCCACCGTCACTTGATGCAGACCGAACGCACTTCCTTGAGGCTGGTGACGCCCGACAGGCATTTTTCCATCCCGTCTTGCTTGAGTGTGCGCATTCCTTCCTCCAGCGCTACCGACAGCATCTCGGCCACCCGCGCTTTCTCAGCGATCAGCTTTTTCAGCGGATCCGTAGCGATTAGCAACTCGTGCAGGCCGCAACGCCCCTTCATGCCGCTGCCGCCGCACTTGTCGCAGCCAACAGGCTTGTACAAGGTCAACTGGCCTTTTTCGTTGCCATAGGTCTTTACCCAGTCCCGGTACACGTTTTCCATCGCCGCCTTGGGATCCTTCTTGAATGTGGAAGTATTCTGCAGTTCCTCGCAATACTCCTGCAGGAACGATTTGATTTCCGCTCCCTCGGGGGTATAGCCCTGCTTGCAGGAGCACATGCGGCGCGCCAGGCGCTGCGCGAGGATGCCGAGCAGCGCATCCGAAAAGTTGAATGGATCCATGCCCATGTCGAGCAGGCGGATGATCGATTCCGGCGCCGAGTTCGTGTGCAGGGTCGCGAATACCAGGTGGCCGGTGAGGGAGGCTTCGATGCCGGTGCCCGTGGTTTCCTTGTCGCGCATCTCGCCGACCATGATGATGTCCGGGTCAGCGCGCAGGAATGCCTTCATGACTGCGGCGAAATCGAGTCCCGCTTTCTTGTTCACCTGCACCTGGCGCAGGCCTTTTTGCGTGATTTCGACGGGATCTTCGGCAGTCCAGATCTTGGTGTCTGGCGTGTTAAGGTACTTAAGTACCGAATGCAGCGTGGTGGTCTTGCCCGAACCGGTCGGGCCGCAGACGAAGAACAGGCCGTAGGGTTTGCCGACCGCTTTCTGCAGTTCATCGAGGTTGTGCGTGGTGAACCCCATCTTTTCGAGCGGGATCGGTTCGCCGGCGGCAAGAATCCGCATCACCACGTCTTCCACGCCGCCCTGGGTCGGAATCGTTGCAACCCGCAGTTCGATGTCGAGCGGGCCGAACTTCTTGAACTTGATCTTGCCGTCCTGGGGTCGCCGCTTCTCGGAGATGTCCAGGTCGCACATGATCTTAAGGCGCGCCGCCAGCGCGGCCCGGTAGCTCGCCGGCACTTCGATATAAGCCTGCAGGTTGCCGTCCCGGCGGAAGCGGATCTCGGTCTTCGCCTTGCCCGGATAGGGCTCGATATGGATGTCCGACACCCCCTGGTTGTAGGCGTCGATGATGATCTTGTTGACCAGCTTCACCAGTTCGTTGTCGGCCGCCGCCGAAACGTCGTCCGCCACCGAGCCTTCCGCCGCCTCACCACCCTCCTCGTCGCCGAGGGTCGCCAGCATGTCGCCTATGTCGCCGGAGTCCGCCGCTTCCGAGCCATAGAACTGGTTGACGGTCTCCTTGAACTCTTTCTGCGTGGTGACCTTGTAGATCAACTTCGATTTCGGAAACACATTCGACGCAATGCGCGAACTGCGGATGCGTTCCGGGTCGAGGCACAGCACCGACAGCCCTTCCTTCGCTTCGTCGATCGGCAACCAGTGGTTCGCTTCGACGTACTCGCGCTTCAGGTTCTTCAGCAAATCCATCGGCTTGACGCGATCCTGCTTGTACGGCTCGTAGGGCACGCCAAAGAACTTGGCGAGTGCGGCGCCGATGGCCGGAATCTTGACCTGAAATTCGTCGGTGAGTACCGCCTCGATGTCGACCGCCTTCTTGCGCGCCTGCCGCGAAGCGAGCTCGAACTCGCCCGCCGACAAGACAGCGTCGGAAATCAGGTAGTCGTACTTGGTCTTGACCAGCTGCGGCTTTTGCCGCTGCTTGAAGGCGATCGAGAGCGTCTGCGCCAGCTCGTTCGCGCCCTCCTCGGCGAGTGGGCCGAACGGCACGCCCGCCTTGTTGTTGATGATCTGAATCACCCCGATCAGGTCGGCGCCCCCTTGCTCGACGATCGGCGCAACCAGCTGCTGCTTGGTGCGGTAGCCCGTGCGCTTGTCGACTTCCTGCAGGAAGCGCAGGCTCGGATTGATCGCCTTCAGTTCCGCTTCGTCGTAAACGTCCTTGATGTTGGTGAGCTTGCGCGACAGCGCGACATAGCCCGCGATCGAATGCTCCGCGATCGGCAGCTTCAGGTCTTTGAACGAATTCAACCCGGTCTTGACCTTGGAAACGATCGACTGCTTGTCCTCGCCCACCGAGTAGATCGTCAGCCGATCAGCATTGAACAACTGGCAGACGTCCGAACTCACCTCCAGCATGATCTCGTCGATATTGCTGGTGGCGTGGATCTTGTTCGTGACCAGCTGCAACTGCTTCTGGAACGCAAGCCGGAGGTTGACGTCGGTCTGCGTTGCCGCTGGATGGTTGAGTACTGCACTCATCGGTTTCTCCCGTACCTGAATAGGCTATCGTAGCCGCGGGCTCAAGGCCATTCTACACCCACCCCACTGATTTTTAACAAGCTTTTCAAGGCCGATCCCGGTCGGCGCACGCCTCAGCGGCCCCGTCCCGCCGCCCACAGGCCGCCCGTGAGCAATTGGACACGGAAGCCGTGCTGCGCAAACAGAAAGGCGGCCGCGGAACTGCGCCGTCCGCTCTGACAGTAAACGATGTACTCGCGGGAGGAATCGAGAACCGAAAAGCTGTTGCGCACTTCGTTGAGCGGCACGTTGAGTGCGCCAGGCAAACGGTCGTAGCGGTACTCCGATGGATAGCGGACATCGAGCCAGGCCGCGCCACGCGCCACGCGCTCGAGGCCGTCGCGGTAGTCCACGCGCTGCAGCAAGGGTTCGGCGAGCAGCTCCTTGAAATCCTTCTTGCCCAGACGCAGCAGCTTGCCGTCGGTAGCCAGAGCCACAGAGGCATTGCGCCGCGTTTCCGATGCGAGCGCCTCTTCACCGAACGCATCGCCGCCGATCAGCTCCGCGAGCGCGACCCGGACCCCACCCACCAGGCGCTCCACATGGCAGCGGCCGGATTCGATCACATAGTAGTAGTCGCCCTCCTCGCCCTCGTGGATGATCACGTCGCCGCGCTTTACGCTGATCCGCTCAAAGCGCTTGAGCAGCTCTTCGATCCGGGCCGTCGGCAGCCGCGCGAACACGCCGTGGCGCAAATTGGCCAGCGAAAAACTGCTGCGCGCAACGCGGGCAATGGTGTCTCCGGCCGCGACATGGTCGAAAGTCACCATGATGTCGAGCAGTTCGTCGTCAAGCGCCAGCAGCTCGACGTCGCTGATCGCGCGCGAGCGCGCGAGCGCAATCGGCCGCCGGTTGAGCGGATGCCGGCCGTCTCCGGTACCGCCGACCACCACCAGCGTGCCACCGCCTTCGAACATCAGCAGCATCTCGCCGCGCAACAGGAAAACCGAATGTGCGGCTCCCCGATGCGCAGCAAGCGGGTCGCTGCCTCGCGCAGCCTGCTCGATGATTGCGACATCGGCCAGCTCGCGCAGATGCTCCGGCGACAGCGCGCCCAGCGGCGCCAGGTTCGCCAGTTGTGCCGGGGTCGCGCGCCGCGCCGATGGAGTTGCCGGCGTGCTCATGGCTTCAAAATTCGAACACCTGCCCGATCTGCAGCATGCGCGGCCGATGACGGCGCGCGCACTCCTCGATCTCCTGCATCGTCAGCTCCATTTCGCCGGGTTTCAGATGCGTGATCCAGATTTCCGGATCGAGGTCGAGCTTGGCGAGCTCGTCGGCAAGCATCGATGGGCAGAGGTGCTTGGATACTTCTGCCAGCTGGCGCTCCTTGTTGGAAAATGCGGTCTCGACGATAAGCACCTTCAGGTCGGCGATGCGGTTGACGATGCTCCAGAGTTCGTCGTTCGGCCCGGTATCGCCGGAAAAAACCAGGCTGCCGGCGCCGCTGTCAAGGTGATACCCGATCGCGGGCACCGTATGCACCGCCGGCAGCGGCGTGAACGAGCGCCCGCCGATCGAGACTTTGCGGCCGAGTTCAACTTCCTGATAGCGGAGGAACGGTGCCTCGGCGGTCGGGATTTCCGTGAAGTCGGGCCAGATCGCCCAGTTGAACAGGTGATTCTTCAGGATCTCGATGGTCGCGCCCGTGGCATGTACCGTGAGCGGCTGCGTGCGCATGCCGCCGACCGTATCCACCAAGAACGGAATTGACGTGACGTGATCGAGGTGCGAATGGGTAACGAATATGTGATCGATCTGCGCAAGTTCAGCGAGCGACAGGTCGCCGACCCCCGAACCGGCGTCGATCAGGATGTCGTTATCGACCAGGAACGAGGTGGTGCGCAGGTGCCGCCCGCCGATGCCGCCTGAACATCCGAGGACACGTAGGCGCATCGCGGTGCGGCCTATTTCTCGTCGAACGCCGTAACGCCGTCCCAGCCGTCGGGCGGTGGATTGCGACGTTTTTCGGCTGTTTTTTCCGAGAAACTTCCATACAGCCCGCAATCGGGATTGATGCGCCGCAAATCCCGTAGAGTACCGTCCGCCTCGTCCCATTGGCGGGCGCGATAGGCCTGCAGTGCCTGGTTCCACAAACGGAGTTCCTCTTGCATCTGCGGCGTGATGGTATCGGTCAGGCCGAGCGGTTCGTAGATCGTGACAGCGGCGTCCTTGCCCTTGACGCGAATCCGGTCGACCTCCCGGAACGTCACATCCTTGACCGCGTCGTGCGTCGATTCGCCCACCAGAATGCCGACGCCGTAATGCTTGGTGCGCCCCTCGAGGCGCGAGGCGACGTTCACCGCGTCGCCCATGACGGTATAGGCGCGCCGTACCTGCGATCCCATGTCACCGACCCGAACACTGCCCGAATTGAGGCCCACTCCGATTTTGAGTTCCGGCCAGCCGCGCGCAGCGAACTTAGCGTTCAGCACTTCGCACTCCTTCTGCATCTGCAGGGCCGCAAGCACGCCATTGCGTGCGTGCTGCGGATCATCCACCGGCGCGCCCCAGAATGCCATGATCGCGTCGCCGATGTATTTGTCTAGCGTACCCCGGAATTGGGACCGGATGATGCCGCTCATGTCGGTCAGGTACTCGTTGATGTATTCGCGCAACTCTTCGGGCCTGAGCGCCTCGGAGATCCCGGTAAACCCCCGCACGTCGGAAAAAAGGATGGTCAGCTCGGCGGCCCTGGGCTCCATGCTGTACTTCTCGGGATCGGTCGCCATCCTGTCCACCAGCTCCGGCGGCACGTACTGGCCGAACAGTTCGGTGAACTGGCGCTTGGAGCGCGATTCGACAAAGTAGCCATAGGCCATGTTCATCGTATAGAGGAAAGCAATCATCAGAATCGATGCCGCAAGCGGCAGCACCAGGTTCGCGCCCGACCAGACCGTGAAGTTCAGGCCGGTGATCAAGGCCAGCCCCGCAGCCGCAGTAACCGTCGCCCACAAGGCCGAGAACATCGGGATCAGCAGCGAGAGCGCTACCCCGCCGATCAGCAGCAGCAGCACTTCGGCCCCCAGTACATACGGCGGCTTTTGCTTGACGCCGTAGTTGAGAATGCCGGCAATCATGTTGGCGTGGGCCTCGACGCCGGGGTAGGTGCTGCCGACCGGGGTAGAGCGCAGGTCCTGCAGGCCGGGCGCAGTGGTCCCCACGAGCGCGATCTTGCCGCGCAGCGCCTCAGGTTTGACCCGGTCCTTGAGCACATCGGCGAGCGAAACATAGGCAAACGTGGCCTTGGGACCCCGGTACGGAATCAGCGCCGCTGCCTCGTTGTCGACCGGAACGGTGTACGGGCCTACCCTGATCCATTCCATGCCGCTGTACGACTTGGACAGCGCATCGGCGGAGGGAAAGCCCGGTTCAACCTTGGGCAAGGTACCCGTCGCGACCGCGACATGCGTGCGCACCATGGCCAGCGAAAACGGCTCGTAGTAGGCGCCGTCGTACTCGAGCACCATCGGCACCCGACGCGAAACGCCGTCGTCGTCCACTAGCGGATTGAAGTGTCCCGCAGCCACGGCGTTCTTGAGGTAGATCGGCAGGTTGCCGGTATAGCCATTCCAGCGCGTAAACGCCACCTGGCGTCCCTCGAAGGTCCCCTTCGGCAGCACTGGCTCGGGAATGGCGTTGACGCGAACCGCGTTTTCCTCGCCATTGAAATAGTAGCCGAGGACCACCGGCCGTCCTTTGATGCTGGCGGCGAAAATTCCATCGTAGTCGAGACTGCCGCGCAGCTGCTGGTAGGCGGACTGAAAGCCGGACGCATCCTTGAGCTCCTTTTGCGCGAGCGCCTCCAGCACCTCCATCCCCGAACTCGTATCGCGCTCCGCCCAGACCACGTCGAAACCGAGTTGCACCACCTGGTACTGGTCGAACAGCTTATCCACTAGCTGCGCCATGACATTGCGGCTCCACGGCCAGCGGCCGATTTCACCGAGGCTTTTCTCGTCGATATCGAGGATGACGATGCGCGGATCGGCGTCGCCCGGCATGGTAAGCCGCAGCCGCGCGTCGTAAATGATGCTGTCGAGTTGGTCGATGAACGCGATCTGGTAGAAGCGCGTCGCGTGGCCGATGAAGAAGAAGGTTATCGCCAGACCGATGAGAATCCGGGCGAGGTGCTGTTTCACTCAATCCTCCCGCGCTCGGTCCGGGCCGGGGGACCTGCCTGCGACATCAGCCCTTGTGGAAGAACTCCATCTTGATGCCGGCAATTTCAACCAGATCGTGATCCTTGAGCGCGTGCGGCGCCGAGCCAATCGCTTGGCCGTTCACCGTCGGGCGCTGTGCGCCTTCGACATGGGTAATGAAGTAGCCCTGCGGACGCCGTGTCAGCACCGCCACCTGAACGCCGGGCTTGCCGAGCGTGGTCAGCGGTTTGGCAAGTTCCAACTCCTTGCCGGCGTTGCCACCGGACAGCAGCTGAATCGCGCCGAGCGGCTGCGCCGGCTTGGCAGGTGTTGCCGCGGCGGGCGCTGCAGCAGGTGCAGCCGCTGGCTTCTCGCCGATTCCGGATGCCTGAGCGGCGGCACCGACGGCCTGGACCGCAGCCGCGCGCGCTGCCGCGGCGGCCTGCGGCTGTCCAGCCATGGCCTTGGCCTGTTCGGCAGCCGCCTTCATCGCCGAGGGCCGCAGCACCATCGTTTTCTCAAAATCGGCGGCCGCGGCGGCCGGTTGCGCGCCCGCCTCCTGGATGAACTTCAGCTTGTATTTGCCGAGCTCGATGACATCGTTGTTCTGCAGGAAATGCTTCTTGACCGGATTGCCGTTGACCAGGGTGCCGTTGGTGCTGCCCAGGTCCTCCATGAACGAGTCGTTCAGGATCGTGACGATGACGGCGTGCTCGCCGCTGACCGCCAGGTTGTCGATCTGGATGTCATTGTGTGCCTTGCGGCCGATGGTGGTGCGTTCCTTGGAGAGCGGAATCTCCTTCAGGACCAAGCCATCCATGCTGAGTATCAGTTTCGCCATCGCCGATCCCTGACGTTATTTAAACAAGCCAAAAAAGCCGCGAGGGGCGGGGTAATCCCGCAGGACGCGCACGAGTATAACCGATACGTTGTCCTTGCCCCCGTTGTCATTGGCCATCTGCACCAGCTGTTGCGAGGCGAGCTTGAGGTTGCCGCTGAGCGCCTGCAGCGTCATCCCCATGTCCTCGTCCTCGACCATGTCGCACAGCCCGTCCGAGCAAAGCAGGTAGATGTCCCCCGGCTTGGTCGGATATTCGCGGATTTCCGGCTCCACGGTCGGGTCGATGCCGAGCGCCTTGGTGACCAGGTTCTTGTGCTGCGCATGCTTCGCCTGCTCGGCGGTGATGATGCCGCTGTCGATCTGTTCCTGCAGCAGCGAATGATCCCGCGTCACCTGGGAGAATTTCCCGTTGCGCAGCAGGTACAGGCGCGAGTCGCCAAGGTGGCCGACGGTCATCTTGTTGTCATAGAACAGGCAGACCACCAGCGTCGTTCCCATGCCCGCGTACTGCGGCTGGCTTTGCGCCGCCTGGTAGATCGACGTATTGGCCTTCATCACCTGCTCGCGGATCATCCGCACGGCGACCGGCGCCTTGGTTTCCTCGTCAAGCTGGAACGGTTTCACCTTGGCGAGCAACTGCTGGATCTCGGTGGTGATTACCGTAGTCGCCATGCCGCTCGCCACTTCGCCTGCGTTGTAGCCGCCCATGCCGTCGGCCAGCACCACCAGGCCGTTCGCCGGGTCCGAAGCGATCGAGTCCTCGTTGTGCGAGCGCACCATGCCCGGATCGGTGCAGCTGGCGATCTCGAGGACCTGGCTGTAGTTCATTCGTAGACGTTCATACCATCAACGCGCGCTGGCGACCGCGCACACGCCGGCGACTCCGAGAGACCGGTCGGACTTCCAGAAATTACATTCCCCATGCAGCAGTCCGAGTTCTCCGAAATCTTGTGTTTGTCAGGCAGGCGTACGGCGCAAAAAATTTTACGCCACCCCCTGCCCGGCGGGCGCAAATCCAAGACGTGCGCTTCCCCCTAGGAAAACAGTCCCCTATCCCGCATTTTTGCAGTTAAATGTCAGCTACGTCAAATATTTGGGCGCGCCCCGGCCTTTGGCTTGGCGGCCGGCCCTAGAGGTATTTCAGGGGTTCAGGTGCCGAGTAATTGACCGGCTTTGATGCTGCCCGCGGCCAGCATCTCGCCGGCCGCGAGCTTTTTACCGTCCCCCAGCTTGGCGCGCAGCACTTCGATGCGCCCGCCCTGGGCGGTAACCTGGAAACTGGCGGGGCCGCACTCGACCACTTCGCCGATTTTTCCCTTGACCGCGCCGAAGGTCCGCACCGGGATCTTCCTGCAATCGAAGACCTGCAGCTTGGTGCCGTTCAGCGTCGTCCAGGCCCCGGGCGCCGGGTTGCAGGCGCGGATCAGGTTGTGCGCTACATCGACGTGATTGGCCCAATTGATGCGCGCCTCGGCCTCACGGAACCAGCCCTCGTAGCTCGCCAGCGACTCGTCCTGCACCTGTTCGCGGTGCTTGGCGGCCACGACCAGGTCCGCTGCTTCCAGCAGGGCCTGCACGCCCATCGGAAAAAGGCGATCGAAATACACGGTCCCGAGCGTGTCCTCCGGGCCGATCGGCGTCATCTTCTGCAAGATGATCGGCCCCTCGTCCAGGCCGTCGGTAGGCCGGAAGATGGTCAAGCCGGTTTGCGTTTCGCCCCGAGAAATCGGCCAGTTGATCGAACTCGGCCCGCGGTATTTCGGCAGCAGCGACGGGTGGTATTGGATGGTGCCGTGCTTCGGAATATTGACAAAATCCTGGAGCGCGAACTGCAGCACGAACGCCATCACGCCGATTTGCACGTCCAGTCCCTGCAATGCCGCCTTGGCCTCGGCATTCTTCAGCGACGGGAACTGAAACAGCTTGACGCCCTTTTCCTGGGCGGCTGTTCTGAGCGCATCGGGCCGCTCCCCGGGCTTCTCCGGCGCGCAAAACACGCCGGCCACCTGGTCGCCGCGTGCCAGAAAAGCTTCCAGCACGGCCTTGCCGAAATCCTGCTGGCCGACGATGGCGACTTTCACGCGGGTTTCTTGGGCGCAACGGAAAAAGCGCCGGCCCTCTTCAGCGCCTCGATGTTCGAATCGGCATAGCCGAGCACCTGCTTGAGCACCTCTTCAGTATGCTCGCCCAGCATCGGCGAGCGTTCGATTTTCGCCGGCGATGCGGAAAGTTTGATCGGCATGCCAACGTTCCACCACTTGCCGCGCTGCGGGTGGTCGAGCTCGACCCACATGTCCCGGCCGCGGATATGCTCGTCGTTGGCGAGGTCTTCGGTACTCATGATCGGGCCGCACGGCACATCGAGCGGGTTGAGGATCGCCATGAATTCGCGCTTGGTGTAGTCCTTGGCGAAGCCGGTGATAATTTTCCACATCTCATTCTGATTTTTTCTTCGCTCCGCGATCTTGGCAAAGCGCGGGTCCTGCGCCAGACTATCGCCGCCGATCCGCTTGGCGAGGTCTTCCCAGACCGCCTCCTGCACTACCACGTAGAGCCAATCGTTCGGCCCGTGCGGCTTGCAATGGATCGCGTTGCCGAGCTGGCCGCCACCGGAATCGTTGCCGGCGCGCGGTACCGCGCCCATGCCCTGCTCCGTTTTCACCGAGTATTCCGAAAGAGACTGGCGCGTCAGCCGCTGGTGGTCGCGGAATTTGACCCGGCACAGGTTCATCACGCCGTCCATCATCGCCACCTCGACATACTGCCCCTGGCCGCTGCGATTCGCCTGGTGCAGCGCCGCCAGCAGGCCAATCGCAAGATGCAGTCCCGTGCCGGTGTCGCCTATCTGGGCGCCGGTAACGAACGGCGGGCCCTCGGGTACGCCGGTGGTGCTCATCGCGCCGCCCATCGCCTGGGCGACGTTTTCGTAGGCCTTGAAGTCGGCATACGGTCCGCGGGACCCGAAGCCTTTGATCGACCCCATCACGATCTTCGGGTTGATCTGGTGGATCTTGTCCCACGTAAAACCGAGCCGATCGAGCACGCCGGGGCCGAAGTTCTCCATGATGATGTCGCACTTCTTCAGCAGGTCGACAAACACCTGCTTGCCCTCCACGCTCTTCATGTTGACCGTGATCGAACGCTTGTTGCAGTTCAGCATGGTGAAGTAAAGGCTGTCGGCGTTCGGCACGTCGCGCAGTTGCCCGCGCGTGGCGTCGCCCGTCGGGTTCTCGAACTTGATCACGTCCGCGCCCAGCCACGCCAGCAGTTGCGAGCAGGTCGGACCCGCCTGCACGTGCGACATATCGAGGATGCGGACTCCCTTGAGTGCTTCCACTATTTCTTTTTCCCGCTGGCCGGATTGAGATTCGTAATGCGACCGCTTTCGGTGCCGGCAGTTTCATCGATCACGGCATTGATCAGCGTAGGCTTGCGCGAGCGGACGGCCTCTTTCATAGCCTTGCGCAACTCCGCTGGCGTCGTAACATGCGCGCCCACGCCGCCGAAAGCTTCCATCAGCTTGTCGTAGCGCGCGCCCTTGACGAACACTGTGGGAGCTACGTCGGGGCCGCCGCTCGGGTTGACGTCCGTGCCGCGGTAAACGCCGTTGTTGTTGAGGACCACCACGCAGACCGGCAACTTGTAGCGGCAGATGGTCTCTACTTCCATGCCGGAGAAACCGAAGGCGCTGTCGCCCTCGATCGCGATCACCGGCTGGCCGCTGACCACGGCGGCGGCGACGGCAAAGCCCATGCCGATGCCCATCACGCCCCAGGTGCCGACGTCCAGGCGCTTGCGCGGCTGGTACATGTCGACAATGCTGCGGGTGAAGTCGAGCGCGTTCGCGCCTTCGTTGACCAGCATCGCTTCCGGGTTGGCTTTGACGATGTCGCGCACCACGTTCAGGGCGCTGTGGAAATTCATCGGTCGCGGATCCTTGGCCAGCGTCTCGGCCATCTTGGCGACGTTCTTTTCCTTGCGCTCGGCGATAGCCTGCAGCCAGTCGGTCGGCGGTTTCGCCCAGCTGGCGCCGATCCCGGCAAGCAGCGCGGACACGCAAGAACCGATGTCGCCGACCAGTGGCGCCTCAATGCGGACGTTGCTATCTGCTTCCTGGGGCGAGATGTCCACCTGGATGAACTTCTGGCCGCCCCAGTCCTTGTGGCCCTTGCCGCCCCAGGTTTTGCCCTTGCCATGCGAAAGCAGCCAGTTGAGGCGGGCGCCGATCAGCATCACGACGTCAGCTTCCGGCAAAACGTAGGACCGGGCGGCGGCGGCCGACTGCTCGTGCGTATCGGGCAGCAAGCCCTTGGCCATCGCCATCGGCAGATAGGGAATTCCTGTTCTTTCAATCAAAGACCTAATATCTGCATCGGCCTGCGCATACGCAGCGCCCTTGCCAAGCACGATCAGTGGGCGCCTGGCGCTCTTGAGAAGTTCGAGGGCGCGTTTCACCGCGTCCTGCCCCGGAATCTGGCGCGGCGCCGGATCGACCACTTTGATCAGCGATGTGCTGCCGGCCTGCGCCTCCATGGTCTGAGCGAATAGCTTGCCCGGCAGGTCGAGGTAGACGCCGCCCGGGCGGCCGGATAGGGCGGCACGGATGGCGCGCGCGATACCCACGCCGATGTCTTCGGCGAGCAGCACGCGAAAGGCGGCCTTGCACAGCGGCTTGGCGATCGCCAGCTGGTCCATCTCCTCGTAGTCTCCCTGCTGCAAGTCGACGATCTCGCGCTCGCTCGAGCCGCTGATGAGGATCATCGGAAAGCAATTGGTGGTGGCGTTGGCGAGCGCCGTCAGGCCGTTGAGGAATCCGGGCGCGGACACGGTCAGGCAGATGCCGGGTTTCCGCGTCAGGAAACCGGCGATGGCGGCGGCGTTGCCGGCGTTCTGCTCGTGGCGGAACGAAATCACGCGCATGCCGGCGGCCTGCGCCTTGCGGGTAAGGTCGGTGATCGGTATGCCCGGCAAACCGAAGATGGTGTCGATGCCGTTCAGCTTGAGGGCGTCGATGACCAGATGAAAACCGTCGGTCATGCTGACGTTCGGTTGGACTTCACTAGCAGTGGCGATACCAGATTCGACGGTGCCCACGGTGGACTCCCCGGAAAGAGGCCAAAATGATAGAGAGCCGCGCCCTGCGGCAACCTTGACTGCGGTCAAGCTTTTTCAGTCTAATCAACCATCCCCGATGATCGCCCTCGCCAATCACCCGCAATTCAACACCCTGCGCCAGCAACTGCACGAGAATCTGCTGCTGCAGGCCCTGCAGCGGGAGCAATGGCTGGCGCTGGAACCGCTGCTGAGCATCGGCGAATACCGCAAGGGCGACCCGCTGGCGCGGCAGGGCGATGAGGAAATGCTGCAATTCTTCATACTCGAGGGCATGGTCAAGCGGGTGGTGTCGAATCCCGAAGGACACGAAATGATCCTGCGCTTTGCGGCAGAAACGGAGATGGACACGTCCTACGCGGCCTGGCGCCTGCGCAAGCCGATCCCCTACTCCATCGTCGCGGTCACGCGCGTTTGCGCCGCGGAGCTGCCGATGCCGCAATGGGTTGAGTTTCTCGAGCAGAACACCGACTTGAAAGTGAATTTCGAGTACGAGGTGATGAAGCTGATGTCCGAGGTGATGGCGCACACCATCACCTTGCACCTGCTGGATGCGCCTGGGCGCCTGTCGCGCTTTAACCGCAAGCACCCCGAGCTCGCAGCGCGGATCCCGAAGAAGGAGCTGGCAGCCTACCTCAATCTGACGCCCGAGACGCTGTCGCGCCTCAAGCAGAAGCTCGGCGAACCCTAGACCACAGCCAGGCGAGGAGCGGCCAGATCAGCAGCAGCAGGGCAAGCGTGGTCATGCTGCCGACCAGCGGCTTGGAGAACAGGATCCCGACCTCGCCCTGCGACATCAGCATCGACTGGCGGAATGCCGATTCGGCATTGTCGCCGAGCACGATGGCCAGCACCAGCGGCGCGAGGGGATACTGCAGCTTTTTGAACAGATAGCCGAGGATCCCGAATACCACCATCATCCACACGTCAAAAATCGCGTTCTTCACGGTGAACGAGCCGATGGCGCAGATGACGATGATGATCGGCGCTATCACCGAGAACGGCACGCGTAGGATGGCGGCAAACAGCGGCACGCAGGTCAGCACCACGATCAGCCCGGCGATGTTGCCCAGGTACATCGAGGCGATCAGGCCCCACACGAAATCCTTCTGCTCGACGAACAGCAGCGGCCCGGGCTGCAGGCCCCAGATCATCAGCCCACCGAGCAGCACCGCGGCGGTGGGCGACCCGGGCACGCCGAGCGTGATCATCGGCAGCAGCGCGGAGGTGCCGGCTGCGTGGGCGGCCGTTTCCGGCGCCACCACGCCCTCCACCATGCCGGTGCCGAACTTGTCGCCGTCGGACGAGAAGCGGCGCGCCACGCCATAGCTCATGAACGACGCGGGCGTCGCCCCGCCAGGGACGATGCCCATGAAGCAACCGACTAGCGTGGAGCGCAGCGAAGTCAGCCAGTAGCGCGGCAGTTCACGCCAGGTGTCCAGCACCACGCGCAGGTTGATTTTCGCTTTGGCGCCGCGAAACGCGAGACCCTCCTCCAGGGTCAGCAGGATTTCACCGATGCCGAACAGGCCGATTACTGCTACCAGGAAGTCGAAACCCGTCAGCAGGTGGGTCGAGCCGAAGTTCAGGCGCAAGGTGCCGGTGACAGTGTCGGTTCCCACTGCCGCGAGGGCAAACCCGAGCATCATCGCTGCGAGCGTCTTGAACGGCGGTTCCTTGCTGGTGCCGACAAAAGCGCAGAACGTCAGCAGGTAGACCGAAAAGAACTCCGGCGGGCCGAAGGCGAGCGCGAATCCGGCGACCACCGGCGAAAGAAAGGTGATCATGATCACGGCGAGCAGGGCGCCGATGAACGACGAGGTAAACGCCGCGGTCAGCGCCTGGCCCGCCTTGCCTTTCTGTGCGAGCGGATAGCCGTCGAAGGTGGTAGCCACGGACCACGGTTCGCCCGGAATGTTGAACAGGATCGAGGTGATCGCGCCGCCGAACAGCGCTCCCCAATAGATGCACGACAGCAGGATGATGGCCGAGGTCGCGCCGCCCGGCGTCTGTGCCATGCCGAAGGTGAGAGGCAGCAGGATGGCGACGCCGTTGGCCCCGCCCAGTCCCGGCAGCACCCCGATGATTACTCCGAGGATCACGCCGACGAACATTAGCCCGATGTTGGTTGGCGTCATAACCACGCCAAAGCCGTGCATCAGGGACTGGATTTCTTCCATCTCAGCCCAGCCCCAGCAGGTTTTCCAGCGGCCCCTTGGGCAGCGGCACCTGGAACCACTTCTCGAACACCAGGTAGAACACCACTGCGGTCCCCAGGCCGACCGCGATCACCTTCCACCACGGATACTTGCCCAGCCAGCGCATGAAGAAACCGATGAACACGACCGCGGAAACATAGATGCCGGTCCAGGTGACCAGGGCGGCGAAAATGGCGGTCGGCACCAGTACCGCCAGCACCAATTTCAACTGTCCGCGCTCGACGAACGTATCGTTGCCCTCCACCGATAGCAGCAGCGCGCGCACGAAATTGATGAGCGAAGCGACGCACATAATGAGGCCGATGTAGAAAGGAAAGTAGCCGGGGCGCGGGCCGTGCACTTCCTGCCAGCCGAAGCCCAGCCGCACGCTGTCGTAGATGACGATCGCGCCCAGGACGAAAAAGAGCGCCGCCACCGCCAGCTCGGCGCCCTTGCGTCGAAACGCGGGCCCGCCCGTGCCCGGATCCTGCGGGCCCCCGCTCATTCCCCTCCCCTTGGCGGAATGGTTACTGGCCGGCGATGAAACCGGCGGCCTTCATCAACTGGACGTGACGCGCCTCTTCGCGCCCCACCCAGTTGACGTAATCCTGGCCATTCAAGGCGGTGGTGTTAAAGGCACCTTCCTGCATCAGCTTCTGCCACTCGGGCGTCGCCATCACCTTCTTGAACAGGTCGATGTAATACTGCACCTGCTCTTTGGTCACGCCGGAGGGCATGAAGATGCCGCGCAGCATCAGGTAGTCCACGTCGAGCCCCGAATCCTTGCATACCGGGATGTCCGCCCAGGACATGGTCGCCGTCACCTTCTCCTTGTACGGCAGGCGCTTCAGGTCGAATACGCAGAGCGGCCGCAAATTGCCCGCGCGCCACTGCGCCACCGCCTCGATCGGGTTGTTCACCGTCGAATCAACGTGCCCGCCGACCAGCTGCGTCGCGACCGCGCCGCCGCCCTTGAACGGAATGTAGGTGAACTTGGCGCCGGTTCGCTGTTCCACTGCCGCGGTGATGATCTGGTCTTCCTGCTTCGCTCCCGTGCCGCCCATCTTCATTTTGCCGGGGCCCGCGTTTTTCGCCGCTTCGATGTACTCCTTGGGCGTCTTGTAGGGGGTCTTCGCGTTCACCCAGAGGATGAAATTGTCCAGCGCCAGCATCTGCACCGGCGTGAGATCCCGCCAGTTGAACGGCACCCCGGTGGCGAGCGGCGTGGTGAACAGGTTCGACAGCGTGATGATGATTTTGTGCGGATCCCCGGCGGCGCCCTTCACGTCGAGGAAACCTTCCGCGCCAGCGCCGCCCGACTTGTTGATCGGCAGGATTGACTGCTTCATCAATCCGTGCTTGGCGACGATGCCCTGGATCGCGCGCGCCATTTGGTCGGCGCCCCCGCCGGTGCCGGCCGGAATGATGAACTCGACGTTCTTGGTCGGTTCCCAAGCCTGCGCCTTTACCGCAGTGAACGCCGCGCCGAATGCAAACGCCAAAACTCCGGCGTTGCGAAGAATTTTGTTTCGCATAATGAAGACCTCCTCCAATTATTGTGCCGACGGCACACCACTTTTGACCTTGATTTCGGTCAAGAGTTCAGTCGGTCAGCCCAGCGAATAGACGATATAGAGTGCGCCCACGTAGACGATCGGAATGACGGGCGCGAGAAAACGCATCGAGGCGAACGCGCGTGACTGATAACTTTTGAACACGAGGTAGCCCAGCGCCATCAGCGCGAAGGCGGCCAGCGCCGCCGCGAAGTGCGCAGCCTGCATTTCCCTCAGCAGCGGCCCTTCGGCATGGAACAGGTCGGCGATCGAAATGATGGTGATGTTGAATGCGCAACTGCCGTAGACGTTGCCCATGGCGATGCCGTAGGACCGGCGCAGCGAGGCGGCCACCGTCACCGAACCCTCCGGCAGCGTCGTCACGATCGACACCAGCAGCACGCCGATGAACGTGGCGCTGATACCGGATGCTTCCGCGATGGCGTCGGCGCTCGAGGCCAGGTAGCGCCCGGCGACGATGACCACCAGCGCCGAGATGCCGAAACCCATCCAGGCCTTGCTCACGCTGCCGCTCGGAGCGGCCGGCGCTTCCGCCGCTTGCGCGGCCTGCACCTGGCCCGCGGTATAGACCAGGCGCATGCCGTAGATGTAGCCCGCCCCGATCAAAAGGCCGCCGACGCTGGTCGGGCCCAGCACCTTGAAGTCGCCGAGCGCGCCGAACAGGAGCGCCAGAATCACCAGGCCCAGGCCCGAGAGGATCAGCAACTCGGTGTCGCGGCCCTGATTTCCGAACAGATTCGATACGCCGAATACCAGCCCGACGCAGGCAAGCACGAAGACATTGATCATGTCTGCGCCGAAGACATTGCCGAGAGCGAGACTCGGGTTCTTTTCCAGCCAGACCGCGGACACGTTGACCGTCACCTCGGGCAGCGAGGTGGCGATGCCAACCAGCAGCGTGCCCACCCAGAGCTTGCCCCAACCGGTCGCGTCGGCCAGGGCGTCGCCGAAGCGCGCCAGCCCGACTCCCGCCATAATCACGAACGTGGAGCTGACAACGAACACGACGATGGCGGTGCTCAGGGTGTCCATGAATCCTTGTTCCTTGATTTAACAGCGCGAGTCTTTTGAAGGCGCGCGATTGTACACTGGGCGGCAGAGACCAATTTGGACCTGCTGACCGACCCTCAGGCGTGGATTGCGTTTGCGACCCTGACCGCGCTCGAGCTGGTGCTCGGGATCGACAACATCGTCTTCATCTCGATCCTGGTGGACCGCCTGCCTCCGGAGCGGCGCGAGTTCGCGCGTCGCCTGGGGCTCGGACTGGCCATGTTCATGCGCATCGCGCTGCTGCTGATGCTGGCCTGGATGGTCGGCCTGGTTGCGCCGCTGTTCACCGTTCTTGGCAACGAGATCTCCGGTCGCGACCTGATCCTGCTCGCCGGGGGGCTGTTCCTGATCTGGAAGGCGACCGGCGAAATTCACGAACTCCTCGAAGACCATGGCGACGAACCCAAGCCCGAGGCGCCTCCCCTGCACGCCGCGTTCGGCGTCATCATCGGACAGATCATGGTGATTGACCTGGTGTTTTCGCTCGACTCGATTATTACCGCGGTCGGCATGGTGAACGAGATTCGCGTCATGGTGGCCGCCGTGGTCGCCTCGGTCGCGCTGATGATGCTGTTCGCCGGCCCGATCGGGCGCTTCGTATCGCGCCATCCGACGGTGAAAATGCTGGCGCTCAGCTTCCTGATCATGATCGGCATGGCGCTGGTCGCCGACGGGCTCGATTTTCACGTGCCCAAGGGCTACCTCTATTTCGCGATGGCGTTTTCCGTCGGGGTGGAAATGCTCAACCTGCGACTGCGCCGCGGCCCCCGCTAGAACAGCCCGACCACCTTGCCCTCCACCAGGTCGATTCTCTCGGCCGAGGGAACTTTAGGCAGACCTGGCATGGTCATGATGTCGCCGCAAATCATGACCACGAACTCCGCGCCGGCAGCAAGGCGCACTTCGCGCACGTTGACCACGTGGTCATCGGGTGCACCGCGCGTCGCGGCATTAGTGCTGAACGATGATTGTGTCTTCGCCACGCAGACCGGGTAGTGCCCGTAGCCGTCGTCCTGTAATTTCTTGATCTGCGCGCGCACTTTGGCGTCCGCAGCGACCTCGGACGCTCGGTACACTTTCTTTGCAATCTTGTTGATCTTGTCCCAAAGCGTATCGGCATCCTCGTAGACGAAGGTCGGCTGCGAGGCCTTGTCGCACAGGCCGACCACGAGCTTGGCGAGTTCCGTGGCGCCCTTGCCGCCGTCGCTCCAATGGGTCGCCAGCACCACCGGAACGGCCAGCTTTATCATTCGCGCATCGACCATCGCCAGCTCGGCGGGCGTATCAAAATTGAAGCGGTTGATCGACACTACGCAGGGAATGCCGTACACCTTGCTGACGTTCTCGACGTGCCGCTCGAGATTCACCAGGCCCTTCTCGAGCGCGGCGAGGTTCTCCTTGTTGACTTCCTTCACGTCGACGCCGCCGTGATACTTCAGCGCGCGAACGGTCGCCACGATTACCGCGGCCCCCGGACGCAGGCCCGTCTTGCGGCACTTGATGTCGAGGAATTTCTCGGCGCCGAGGTCGGCGCCGAAGCCCGCCTCGGTGACCACATAGTCGGCAAGCTTCAGCGCGCTGCGGGTGGCAATCACTGAATTGCAGCCGTGCGCGATGTTGGCGAACGGCCCGCCATGGATGAAAGCCGGGTTGTTCTCCAAGGTCTGAACCAGATTGGGGGCCAGCGCGTCCTTGAGCAGCACGGTCATCGCGCCGTGCGCCTTCAGGTCGCGCGCGTGCACCGGCTTCGCCTCGCGCGTATAGCCGATCACGATGCTGCCAAGGCGCTTTTTAAGGTCCTCGAGGGAACTGGCCAGGCAGAAGATCGCCATCACCTCGGAGGCCACAACGATATCGAAGCCGTCCTCGCGCGGATAGCCGTTGGCGGTGCCGCCGAGCGCGACCACGATATCGCGGAGCGCGCGGTCGTTCATATCCACCACCCGCTTCCACTGAATGCGCCGCACGTCGATGCCAAGATCGTTGCCGTGCGTGATGTGGTTGTCGATCATCGCCGCGAGCAGGTTGTTCGCCAGAGCAATCGCCGAGAAATCGCCGGTGAAGTGCAGATTGATGTCTTCCATCGGCACCACCTGGGCGTGACCGCCGCCGGCGGCCCCGCCCTTCATGCCGAATACCGGCCCGAGCGACGGTTCGCGCAGGCAGATCATCGCCTTCTTGCCGATCTGGTTGAGCGCATCGCCCAGCCCGACCGTGGTGGTGGTCTTGCCCTCGCCCGCCGGGGTCGGGCTGATCGCGGTAACCAGGATCAGCTTGCCGTCGGGTTTCGACTTGAGCGAATCGAGATGCTTGAGCGAAACCTTGGCCTTGTAATGGCCGTAAGGCTCGAGGTGCTCCTCGGCGATGCCGAGCTTGTCCAGCGCCACCTTGGAGATGCGCCGCAGTTTCGCCGACTGAGCGATCTCGATATCGGATGACATTCTTTGCTTCCTTTTTTTTCTTTTACTGGTAAATTTCTGAAGACGAACGGCCCTTGCCGTAGCCTGGGTAGCCCGGCCGCGCGCCCCCCTTGCTCACCCGCACTGCACAATACTTGAACTCGGGAATCTTGCCGACCGGATCGAGCTTCGGGTTGGTGAGAATGTTCGCCGCGGCTTCGAAAAACGCGAACGGGATGAACACCGCGCCGCGCGGGGTGCCTTCGTCCGCCCTCGCGAACAACGAGATTTTGCCGCGCCTGGATGCGACGGTGATGATTTCCCCAGGTTTTACCGCCAATTCTTCCAAATCCAACGGGTGAAGCGAGGCCACAGGTTCGGGCTCGATCGAATCCAGCACGCTTGCGCGGCGCGTCATTGCGCCGGTGTGCCAGTGCTCGAGCTGCCGCCCGGTAATCAGGACCACCGGGTACTCGTCATCCGGTCGCTCGTCGGCGGGAATCAGGTCCGCCGGGACGAATTTCGCGCGCCCGGTGGCGGTCGGAAACACTTCGGTGAATACCACTGACTGGCCCGGATCGCCCTCGTTCTCGCAGGGATAGACCACGCAGGAATCGCGCTCAAGGCGCTCCCAGGTGATGCCGGCGATGGAGTTCATGCCCTTGCGCATCTCGTCGAACACCTGTTTCGGCTGCGTGTAGTTCCACGGCAGGCCAATGCGCTTGGCGATTTCGTTGATGATCCACAGATCCGGCCGCGCCTCGCCGGGCGGCTCGATCGCCTTGCGCCCGAGCTGCACCATCCGGTCAGTGTTGGTCACGGTGCCGTCCTTTTCCGGCCAGGCGGTGGCAGGCAGCACCACGTCGGCGAGGTAGCAGGTCTCGGTCAGGAAAATATCCTGCACCACGAGGTGCTCGAGCTTGGCCATCGCGGCACGCGCGTGCTCCAGGTCCGGATCCGACATGGCCGGGTTCTCGCCCATGATGTACATGCCGCGGATGCTTCCAGCGTCGGCCGCGCGCATGATCTCGACTACAGTGAGGCCGGGTTTCAGGTCCAGTTTCGCGCCCCATAACGCTTCGAAGCGCTTATGCGCCTCGGGATTGTCGACGCGCTGGTAATCGGGGTACATCATCGGGATCAGGCCCGAATCGGAAGCGCCCTGCACGTTGTTCTGGCCGCGCAGCGGATGCAGTCCGGTACCGACGCGTCCCACCTGGCCGGTCATCAGCGACAGCGCAATCAGGCAGCGCGCGTTGTCGGTGCCGTGCACGTGCTGCGATATGCCCATGCCCCACAGAATCATCGAGGCCTTCGAGGTCGCGAACAAGCGTGCCACTTCCCGGATCGTCGGCGCCGGAATGCCGCAGATCGGCGCCATTTTCTCCGGCGAATAATTCTTGGCGTTTTTCTTCAGGGCATCGAAGCCGCTGGTGCGGTCGCGCACGAACGCCTCGTTCACCAGGCCCTCGTCGATGATGGAGTAGATGATGGCGTTCAGCAGCGCGACATCGGTGTCCGCGTTGAATTGCAGGAAGTGGGTCGCCAGCCGCGCGAGCTCGGTGCGGCGCGGATCGGCGACGATCAGCTTGACGCCATTTTTCACCGCGTTCTTCATCCACGTTGCCGCCACTGGATGGTTGACCGTGGGATTGGCGCCGATCACCAGCACCACCTCCGCGTTCATCACGTCACTGACCTGATTCGACACCGCTCCGGAGCCAACGCCCTCGAGCAACGCCGCGACAGACGAGGCGTGGCACAGGCGGGTGCAGTGATCGACGTTGTTCTGGCCGAAACCCGTGCGCACCAGCTTCTGGAACAGGTAGGCCTCTTCGTTCGAGCCTTTCGCCGAGCCAAAACCGGCCAGGGCGAATCGATCCTGCTCTTTTATTTTTCTGAGACCTGATGCTGCAACGTCAAGCGCTTCATCCCAGCTGGCCTCGCGGAACGCCTCTGTCCAGTCGCCCGGATCCACGGTGAAGTGGGTGGACTTCTCGACCCCCGCCTTCCGGATCAGGGGTTTGGTGAGCCGCTGCGGGTGTTGCACGTAATCGAAGCCGTAGCGGCCCTTGACACAGAGGCGCCCGTGGTTTGCCGGGCCGTCGCGGCCGGTGACGAACTTGATGACGTTGCTGGCTTTCTCGACGTGGTAGGTGAGCTGGCAGCCGACGCCGCAGAACGGGCACACCGAGTCCACTTTTTTGTCCACCTGCGCCAGGCCGGCTTCGCGCGCGGGCATCAGCGCGCCCGTCGGGCAGGCCTGCACGCATTCGCCGCAGGCGACGCAGGTGGAGGCGCCCATCGGATCGTCCTGGTCGAACACGATCTTCGAATGTTCGCCCCGGAAGGCGAAGCCGATGACGTCGTTCACCTGCTCCTCGCGGCAGGCGCGCAGGCAGCGGGTGCATTGAATGCAGGCATCCAGGTTGACCGCCATGGCCGGATGCGACAGGTCGGATTTCGGCTGATGCCGCGCTTCGAATCTCGGCTTGCCGACGCCGAGCTTGCGCGCCCAGACATCGACCTTGTTGTTGAGCGTGTACTGCGTCTCCGGCATGTCCGAGAGCAGAAGCTCGAGAACCATCTTCTGGGAGGCCAGCGCGCGCGGGCTGTTGGTGGTGACTTCCATGCCCTGCGCCGGGTAGCGGCAGCACGAGGGCGCCAGCACCCGCTCGCCCTTCACCTCGACCACGCAAGCTCGGCAGTTGCCGTCGGGGCGCAGCGCGCGCGAGTAGCACAGGTGAGGAATGGAGATGCCATTGTGACGTGCCGTCTCGATGATCGGTTCGTCCGGCCGGCCGACCACCGTCTTGCCGTTCAGCTTGAATTCGATCGGCAGCATCGCCAGCTGCTTGGTGCTGATGCGCTCCATGCGCCTACGCCACTTCCTGCGGGAAATACTTCATCACGCTGAGCGCCGGGTTGGGCGCCGCCTGGCCCAGGCCGCAGATCGAGGCGTCCATCATGGCTTGTGAGAGTTCCTGGAGCAACGGTTGGTTCCATCGCCTGGCGCTCATCAAGCCGAGCGCCTTGGCGGTGCCCACGCGGCAGGGAGTGCACTGGCCGCAGGATTCCTCCTTGAAGAACTTGGTCAGATTCTTTGCCGCGTCAGACGCTTTATCTCGGTCGGAAAGAACGATGACCGCAGCCGAACCGATGAAACAACCATGCGGCTGCAGCGTGTCGAAGTCGAGCGGAATATCCCCCATGCTCGCGGGCAGGATCCCGCCGGAGGCGCCGCCCGGCAGGTAGCCGTAGAGCTCATGCCCCTCCAGCATCCCGCCGCAATGCTCCTTGATCAGTTCGTTGACGGTGATTCCGGCGGGCGCCACATGCACGCCCGGCTGCTTGACCCGTCCCGAGACTGAAAATGAGCGCAGCCCTTTGCGGCCATTGCGGCCCCGGCCAGCGAACCAGGCGCCGCCCTTCTCCACGATTTTCCGCACCCAGTACACGGTTTCCATGTTGTGCTCGAGCGTCGGGTAGCCGAACAGGCCAACTTGCGCGACATAGGGCGGCCGCAGACGCGGCATGCCGCGCTTGCCCTCGATGGATTCGATCATCGCCGACTCTTCACCGCAGATATAGGCGCCCGCGCCACGGCGAAGGTGGATGGGTGGCAGCACACAGGGTGGTTTTGCTTTTAGTTCTTGTAGTTCGGTTTCGAGGATTTTTCTGCACCCGGCATATTCGTCGCGCAAATAGATGTAGATCTCTCCGACCCCGGCGCACCAAGCCGCCACCAGCATGCCTTCGAGGAAGCGGTGCGGATCGCGCTCGAGGAAGTAGCGGTCCTTGAAGGTGCCGGGCTCGCCTTCGTCGATATTGACCGCCATCAGGCGCGGCTCGGGTTCGGCGGCAACGATTCGCCACTTGCGGCCGGCCGGAAAGCCGGCGCCGCCCAGGCCGCGCAGCCCCGAAGCCTCCATGATCTTGGTGATCTCGTCGCGCGTGCGCTTACCCGCGAGGCAATCGGCGAGCAGCTGGTAGCCGCCCTGTTTCTTGTAGGCTTTGAAATCCAGGTAGGGAGTAACGGGACAGGAGAGGGATTTTTCCGACAACGCCTGCGCCACCTTTTCAACCGTCGCATTGCCGACCGGATGCTGCCCGACCACTGCGACCGGCGCCAACTCGCAACGCCCGACGCACGGCGCGTGCAGCACCCGAATGTCTTTACCCAGCTTCTGGGAAAGTTTTTCGATCAGCGCTTCCGAACCGAACAGCGCACAGGAGATCGAGTCGCAAACCCTTACCGACAGCGCCGGGGGCGGCGCCTCGCCTTCCCTGATGACGTCGAAATGGTGATAGAAGGTCGCAACCTCGTAGACCTCGGTCTGCGACAGGCGCATTTCGTCCGCCAGTGCGGCCAGATGCGCCGACGACAGGTGGCCATAGCGGTCCTGGATCCTGTGCAGATGTTCGATCAGCAGGTCGCGCCGGCGCGGTTCGGCGCCGAGCAGGGCGCGAATTTCCTGACGCGCTTTCGGCTCGACGCCGCGGCCTTTCAATCCAAATCTGCGCTTTCCCTTCACGCGGCAATTATCGGCTGGCGGCGGCGCGAGGATTCTTGACTGCGGTCAAGGGCGCCGCGCGCATCGAGGTCTCAGACCGCAGCGGCACCGCCGTCCACAGGCAGGATCGCGCCCGTTACCTGGCGCGATTCGTCGCTTGCGAGGTAGAGCGCGAGCGCAGCGACATCTTCCGGCTGACAGGGGCCAAGGGGCGTCTTCAGGCGAATCGGATCGTCGTCCCGCAGCAGCGCGCGCACGCGTTCGGTGAGGATCACGCCCGGCGCAAGCGCATTGACGCGGATGCGCGCGTGCGCCCATTGCAGCGCCAACGCCAGCGTCAGCGCGCGCACGCCGCCTTTCGCCGAACTGTAGGCGTCGGCCCCGGCGGTGCCGATCATGGCGCGGATGGAGGTCGTGTTGATGATGCTTCCGCCGCCCGAGCGCGCGAGATGCGGGATCGCGAAACGACAGCCCAGAAAAGTGCCGAACAAATCGGTGCGGATCGTGCGCCAGAATTCGTCCAGCTCCATTTCCGTGACCTTGCCGTCGCGCGACGTGGCGCCGCCCGCGTTGTTGTAGATCGCATCGAGGCCGCCCCAAGCCTTGGCCGCGCCCGACACTGCCGCTTCCATCGCCGCCGGATCGCCGACGTCGGCTTGCTGGAACTTCACGTCGCCGCCGCCGGCGCGCAGTTCGCGCGCCAGCGCCTCGCCTTCTTCAGTTTTGACATCGAGCAGGGTGAGCCGGGCGCCTTCATCAACGAACATGCGCGCCGCGGCCCGCCCGATGCCGCTCGCCGCGCCGGTGATGATGACCCGCTTTCCCTCTAGCCGTTGCACCTGTTCTCCTCCCTCGAAAACAGAAGAATATATACCCGGCAGTGTTGCGTAAGCGCGCTATTCCTGCCACCCTGTGTGAGGCCCTTTTTGGCACCGGGTACGGGAGTTACCGTGAATGCGATGAGACGGACGGCTAGGCTGTTGCTGTTCGCGCTGGGGTTGCTCGGCGCGCTGCCGCCCGTCTTCGCTCAGGCGAAGCCGCCGACGATCGTTTACGTGATGTCCATCGAGGGCATCATCGATTTAGGCCTTGCGCCATTCGTCAAGCGCGTCATCAACGAGGCGACGCAGGCCGGCGCAGCCGCGGTGATCCTGGACATCAATACCTTCGGCGGGCGCGTCGATGCCGCGGTGCAGATCCGCGATTCCCTGCTGGATTCGCGCATCCGGACCGTGGCGTTCGTGAACAAGCGGGCCATCTCGGCCGGCGCGCTGATCAGCCTCGCCGCCGAAACCATCGTGATGAGCGGCGGTGGAACTATCGGTGCGGCGACACCGGTGCAGGCCGGGCAGCCGGGGGCGGCCGCGCAGCCGGTCTCGGAGAAAGCGGTCTCCTACGTCAGGAAGGAATTCCGCGCCACCGCCGAAAGCCGCAAGCGGCCCCTGCTCATTGCCGAAGCGATGGTGGACGCGGACGTGGTGATTCGCGGCGTGATCGAGAAAGGCAAGCTGCTCACGCTGACGACCGAGGAAGCCCTCAAGCACAAGGTCGCCGACTTCCGCGCCGATACGCTGGACGACGTGCTGCAGCAACTGGGGCTCGGCGGGGCGTCGCAGCGGCGCGTCTCACCCAACTGGGCAGAAAACCTGGTTCGCTTCCTCACGCATCCGGTGCTCAGCTCGCTCCTTATCACCATCGCCATGGTCGGCATCATCATCGAGATCCGCACGCCCGGCATCGGGGTGCCCGGCGCGCTCGGCATTGCGAGCCTGGCGCTGTTTTTCTGGGGCCACTGGCTGGTGCAGCTTGCCGGCTGGGAGGAACTGCTGCTCGCGCTCGCCGGGGTACTGTTGCTGGCGCTGGAGGTTTTCGTCATCCCCGGGTTCGGCATCGCCGGGGTGCTAGGCATCGTCTGCATCCTCGCGAGCCTCGTGCTGAGCCTGGTCGGTCCCGGCGACACCTCGGCGGTCGTTCTCGAAGCGGCGGGGCGCGTCGTTTTTGCGCTATTGTTCGCATTGCTTGCCAGCCTGGTACTGCTGCGTTTCCTGCCGCGCATCCCCTTCGGCCGCCGGCTGGTCCTGGAGCGCGGGCTGGCCGCGGCAAAAGGATATTCCTCCGCGCCCGAGAGCGACGCGCACTGGTTGGGAAAGAAGGGACGCGCGTCCTCCCCGCTGCGGCCGGCAGGCATTGCCGAAATCGACGGTCAGCGCGTCGATGTGGTGTCCGAAGGAGAACTAATCGACGCCGGGCAGTTCATAGAAGTAGCCCGCGTGGACGGCAACAGGATCGTGGTACGTCGCCTAGACAACATCAATGACAAGGAATGACACATGACAGGATTGGAAACCGGTCTCACGGGTGGCATCGGGTTGCTCATCATTGTGGTGGCAGGACTGGCTTTGGTCCTGTACCTGGTGCCGATCCCGCTCTGGATTGCCGCATGGGCCTCCGGGTCCTACGTGGGGCTGCTTACGCTGATCGGCATGCGGCTGCGGCGCGTTCCTCCCACCACGGTGGTCACGGCGCGGATCAGCGCGGTAAAGGCCGGCATTGACCTTTCGGTCAACGACCTGGAAGCGCACTTTCTTGCCGGTGGCAACGTCGTGCGGGTGGTGAACGCCATGATCTCGGCGGACAAGGCGAACATTCCCTTGCCGTTCAAGCGCGCCGCCGCCATCGACCTGGCCGGACGCAACGTGCTGGAAGCGGTGCAGATGTCGGTTCTCCCCAAGGTGATCGAGACGCCGAAAATCGCCGCGGTGGCCAAGGACGGCATCCAGCTGATCGTCGTTTCCAGAGTGACGGTGCGAACCAACATCGACCGGCTGGTGGGCGGCGCCGGGGAGGAAACGATCATCGCGCGCGTCGGCGAAGGCATGGTCAGCACCATCGGTTCGGCGGTCAATCACAAGAGCGTGCTCGAAAACCCGGACCATATCTCCAAGCACATCCTCAGCAAGGGCCTGGACGCCGGAACCGCCTACGAAATCCTGTCCATCGACATCGCCGATGTCGACGTGGGCGAGAACATCGGCGCCAAATTGCAGATCGATCAGGCCAACGCCGACAAGCAGATCGCCCAGGCCAAGGCCGAGGAACGCCGCGCGATGGCGGTGGCGCTCGAGCAGGAAATGCGGGCCCGCGTCGTGGAAGCCGAAGCCGAAGTGCCGCGCGCGATGGCCGAGGCCTTCCGCCAAGGCAACATGGGCATCATGGACTATTACCGCATGAAGAATTTGCAGGCCGACACGGTCATGCGCGAGGAAATCGCCGGCACTGGCGAGGATCCGTCTGCCGCGCCGAGGAAGTAGCAGGGACGGCCGTGAACAAAGTTTCTCCCGATCTGCTGATTTATGTCCTGATTTTTCTCGGCGTATTGCTCTTCAACTACGTGGCGAGGCTGGCCGCGAAGCGGCAGCAGGACGAAGCCGCGGCCGCCGAGCCGGCGGCCGAGGAGGCGCCGCTCGAGGAGATTTTCGGGCGCGCGCCGCCCGTCACCGCGCCTGTTCGGTTGGCGGGTGCTGCGCCTGTGCCGGCCCTGGCGAGCGAGACGCGCCCCGTTGCCGTGGCAGTCCCGCGCCGCCATGCCGCGGAGAGATCATTCCTGAAGAACAAACGGGATCTGCAACGTGCGGTTATCGCGATGACGATTCTGGGGCCCTGCCGGGCGCAGGAAGGGCAAAGTGGAAAGCATGCCGACGAGCGCCGCTGAGTACGACCGGCAGCCGTGGACCAAGCACTACGGCGATGACATCGCCAAACAGTTGCCGCCGCAACGCCATACCCATCTCGCCGGCTTGATTCGCGACTGCGAGCAACGCTTCGCCGGGCAGATTGCCTTTACCACCTGCATGCCGAACGGCATGCACGGCTCGCTCACCTACGCACAGGTGGCGAAGCATTCGGATGCGTTCGCGGTCTACCTGCGCGAATGCGTGGGACTGGCGGCCGGCGCCCGGGTCGCGGTGCAGACGCCGAACTGCCTGGCCTACCCGGTGGTCGCGTTCGGCGTGCTCAAGGCAGGCTGTGTGCTAGTCAACACCAACCCGCTCTACACGCCCACCGAGATGGAACACCAGTTCCGGGACTCCGGCGCCGAAGCGCTGGTGATCGTGGACATGTTTGCCAACAAGCTCGAGCACGTGCTGCCTAAAACCGGCATCAAGCAGGTCATCGTCTGCCAGGTGCCGCAGTTCTTTCCGCTCGTTCCGCGCGCGCTGATCCGGGCGGTGATGAAAATCTGGAACCGCGTACTGCCGCCGATCGGCATCGCGCACGTGCTGCTCAAGCAGGCGCTGGCCCAGGGCGAGCGCGCGAAGCAGGCGAAAGGGATAGACGTCGCCGCCTATACCGCGAGCGCCGGCCGCGACGCCCTGGCCGCGCTGCAGTACACCGGCGGCACCACCGGCGTCAGCAAAGGCGCGATGCTCTCGCACGGCAATCTGCTGTCGAACCTCGACCAGGCGCTGGCGATGGGCCGCGCCCGCATCGCCGATGGCGGCGAGTGCGTGCTCACGGCTCTGCCCCTGTATCACATCTTCGCCTTCCAGTTCAATTTGCTGTGCTTTTTCTCCTGCGGCGCGCGCAACGTGCTGGCGCCGAGCCCGCGCCCGATCGGCAACCTGCAGCGCGCGTTCGAGAACTATCCGCTCACCTGGGTCAGCGGCGTCAACACGCTGTTCAACGCGCTGCTCAACGAGGAGTGGTTCACTGCTTTCCCGCCCCGGCACCTGAAGGCGGCGGTCGCCGGCGGCGCGGCGCTGCAAAGCGCAGTGGCGCAGCGCTGGGAGCGCGTGACCGGCACGAGGATCGCGGAAGGCTACGGCCTGACCGAGGCCTCGCCGGTGGTCAGCTTCAACCCGCTCACGGGCTTGCAGAAGCCGGACTCCATCGGCATCCCGGTGCCCGGCACTGAGGTGCGCCTGGTCGATGACGCGGGCCAGCCGGCGGCCCTGGGCCAGCCCGGCGAATTGACCGTGCGCGGACCGCAGGTGATGGCGGGCTATTGGCAGCGCGCGGAGGAAACCGCCGCAATGATTCGCGACGGCTGGCTGCATACCGGCGACATCGCCGTCATGGATGCGGAGGGCTACTTCAGGATCGTCGACCGCAAAAAGGACATGGTGCTGGTGTCGGGCTTCAACGTTTACCCGAATGAGATTGAAGAGGTGATCGCGCAGATGGACGAAGTGCTCGAGGTCGGCGTGATCGGCGTGCCGGATGCGAAGAGCGGCGAGGCGCTGCGCGCCTACGTGGTACCGCAGGCCGAGGGCCTGACCGAAGAGGCCGTGCGCGCGCACTGCCGCAAGCACCTGACCGATTACAAGCTGCCCAAGGGCATCGAAATCCGCCGGGAACTGCCGAAGACGCCCATCGGCAAGATCCTGCGCAAGGAACTGCGCGCCGAGTACGCGCGCGCGGGAGCCGCCTGATGCTGACTGAACTGGAAACCCGCCTGCTGGGAGTGTTGATGATGGTGATCATGCTCGGCATGGGCGCATCGCTCACCTTCAAGGACTTTCGCATCGCGTTCCGCAAGCCGCAGGGCATTCTGGTCGGGCTGCTGTGCCAGTACGGCATCATGCCGCTGCTCGGGTACCTGATGGCGGTGCTGATCGGGCTGCCGCCGGCGGTCGCCGTCGGCCTGCTGCTGATGGGTTGCATGCCTGGCGGCACCACCTCCAACATCTTCACCTACTTCAGCAAGGGCACGCTCGCGCTGTCGATCATGATGACGGTGTGCTCGACCATGGTGGCGGTGCTGATGGTGCCGCTGTTGCTCGCCTTCTACGGCGGGCTGATGAAAGTACCGAGCGAGTACGTGATCCCGGCGGCCAACGTCGCGCAGGTGCTGGTGGTGCTGCTGGTGCCGACCGTGATCGGCATCGCGCTGCGCAAGTGGAATCCGAACGTCGGCGCGGTGATCGAGATGGTCGGCGCGCTGCTGGGCGTGTTCGTGATCCTGTTCCTGATCGGCTCCTGGGTGCCGCGCAACTGGTCGCTGTTGATGACCACCGCTTCGCCGGTGTATCTCGCAGCGATCGGCCTTGGGATTCTCGGCATGCTGCTGGGCTACTTTCTCTCGCGCGGCCTGAAGCAGGATAAGCGGCGCGCGCGCACCATCGCGCTGGAAACCGGGATCCAGAACGGCCCGCTGGCGGTGCTGATCGTCACCTTGACCTTCACCGGCACCATGCAGCAGCAAGTACTGCTCATCCCGGTGCTGTACTCCCTATTCATCGTGATCACTTCCAGCGCGGTCACGGTCTGGTTCCGCGGCATCACTACGCGCGAGGAAATCGCGCGCGACCAGGCCAAGGTGCCGGCTGCGCCCGCCCCGGCGCCGGCCTGAACGAGGCCGCGAGTTGCCAGGGAACGGCCGAATCAGGTTATAGTCATCCGTAGATCCCGGTCCGGCGGACCCGCTTCCGCACGAGGACGGCCCGGGTGCGTCATTCGACACTTTGGAGGAACGCCATGCGTGCATTGCCAGGCCTTGCCCTGACCGCCGTTTTCATCGCCGCTACGCTTGCGGCAAGCCCGTTGCTGGCACAGAAGAACGGCGGGACGCTGCGCATCTACCACCGCGACAACCTGCCCAGCGCCTCGATCCACGAGGAAGCGACCATCTCGACGGTGATGCCGTTCATGGGCGTCTTCAACAATCTGGTCCTCTACGACCAGTCGAAGAAGGTGAACTCCCCCGACAGCATCGTTGCCGACCTCGCCGAGAGCTGGGCGTGGGATGCAAGCAGGACCAAGCTCACTTTCAAGCTGCGCCAGGGCGTGAAGTGGCACGACGGCAAGCCCTTCACCGCGAAGGATGTGCAGTGCACCTGGAACAAGCTGACCGACAAGGACCCGGACAGCTTCCGCAAGAACCCGCGCGCGGTCTGGTGGCAAAACCTGCAGGAAGTGTCCGTCCGTGGCGACCATGAGGTGACCTTCGTCCTCAAACGGCCCCAGCCCTCGTTCGTGTCGCTGTTCGCCACCGGCTACACGCCGGTCTATCCCTGCCACGTCAATACCCAGACGATGCGCACCAATCCGATCGGTACCGGGCCGTTCAAGTTCGTCGAACTGAAGCGCGGCGAGTCGGTGAAATTCGTGCGCAACCCGGACTACTGGAAAAAGGGCCGGCCGTATGTCGACGCGATCGAGTGGCGGGTGATAGAAAGCCGCTCGACGCGCGTGCTGGCGTTCGTCGCGGGCGAGTTCGACCTGACGTTCTCCGCCGACGTGACGATTCCGCTGCTGAAGGACGTCACCAGCCAGGCGCCGAAAGCCGTCTGCGAGGTCGCGCCCCAGTACGTGTCCGGCAATCTGATCATCAACCCGAAGGTGCCGCCGTTCAGCGAACCGAAGATCCGCCAGGCGATGGCGCTGGCGCTCGACCGCAAGGCCTTCATCGACATCCTGTCAGCAGGCAAGGATGACATCAGCGGCGCCATGCTGCCGCTGCCGGAGGGTTTGTGGGGCATGCCGCCGGAAGTACTGCGCACGCTGCCCGGCTACGGCACCGATATCGCGAAGAACCGCACCGAAGCGAGGAAGATCATGGAAAGCCTCGGCTACAGCGCTGCGAAACCGCTCAACCTGAAGATCTCCACCCGCAATATTGCCATCTACCGCGACCCGGCGGTGATCCTGATCGATCAGCTCAAGCAGATCCATATCAACGGAGAGCTGGAGGTGATCGACACCAGCATCTGGCACGCCAAGGTCACTCGCGGCGAATTCTCGGTCGGCATGAACCTGACCGGCGTCGGGGTCGATGATCCGGATGTGAATTTCTACGAGAATTACAGCTGCGGTTCGGAGCGCAACCTGACCAAGTACTGCAACAAGGAGGTCGATGCGTTGATCGATAAGCAATCGCAGACCACCGATGTCGCCGCGCGCAAGAAGATCGTCTGGGAGATCGAGCGCAAACTCGCTGAGGACCTGGCGCGCCCGATCATCTATTACATGCGCTCGGCGACTTGCTGGCAGCCGCAGCTGAAGGGCTTCGTGTTGCACCAGAACAGTATCTACAACAACTGGCGCTTCGAAGACGTCTGGCTGGACCGTTAGACCCGGGCGTCCCAGCCTGATGTCCCGCGCCCGGCAGGGCCGCTGATGGGAGGCTACCTGGCGCGCCGCTCGCTGCTGATGGTGCTGACGCTGTTCGGCATGTCGGTGCTCATCTTCGTGATGCTGCGCCTGGTGCCGGGCAACATCACCGACATCATTTTCGATTCCGCCGGCTTCGTGAACGAGCGGCAGAAGGCGAAGATCGAGAAACAGCTCGGGCTCGACCAGCCGATCGTCACGCAGTACGCGCGCTGGATCGCGGGGCTCGCCAAGGGCGACCTCGGCTACGCCTACGTGTCGGAGAAGCCGGCGATCGACGAGATCCTGCCGCGCATCCCGGTCACTGCCAAGCTGGCGGCGCTCGCGCTCACCTTCTCGGTACTGCTCGGCGTGCCGCTCGGCGTAATCAGCGCAGTGCGCCAGAACACAACCCTCGATTACGTCCTGCGGGTAGTAAGCCTGTCTGGCCTTTCGTTGCCGTCGTTCTGGCTCGGGCTGCTGATCCTGATGGCGTTCGTGCACTGGTTCGGTTGGATCCCGATCTACCGCAGCACGCCGGACGACTTCTGGGAGGAAATTGCACTGCTCTGCATTCCGGCGGCCGCGGTGGGATTCCGCTACTCGTCGCTGGTAATGCGCTTGACGCGCTCGTCGATGCTCGAAGTGTTTCGCCAGGACTACATCCGCACTGCGCGCGCCAAGGGCGCCTCCGAGGCGTCGGTCAACTACAATCATGCGCTGCGCAACGCGATGCTGCCGGTGGTGACGATCATCGGCATCGAGGCGGCGTTTCTGGTCGGCGGACTGATCGTCACCGAGACCGTGTTCAACATTCCCGGCGTGGCGCGCTTCCTGGTCGAGGCGATCCGCTGGCGCGACTACCCGATCGTGCAGAACCTGGTGATGTTCATCGCCGTGGTGGTGGTGCTGGTCAACTTCCTGGTCGACATGGCCTACGCGCTGCTCGATCCGCGCATCCGCTACGAAGACTGACGCCAGTGTCGGCCATCGACCACGCTGCGGAACTCGACAAGGCGGGCGCCAATGTCAGCGGCCGCCTCGGCGCGCTGCTTTTCTTCGCGCGCCGCTATCCGCTCGGCGCGATCGGTGCGCTAATCATGATCGCGTTCCTCGCGACCGCGCTGTTCGCGGGCGCGATCACGGGCTTCGACCCGCTGACCACGAACTCGAAGGCCTCGCTGGCCCCGCCAGGCGAGATGCACTTGCTGGGCGCGGACTTCATGGGGCGCGACGTGTTCGCCCGCATCGTCCACGGCGCGCGCATTTCCCTCGCCGTGGCGGTCGGCGCCACACTGCTGGGCTGCGTGGTCGGAACGCTGATCGGTCTGTCGTCGGGTTTCTTCGGCGGCTGGTTCGATCTGCTGGTGCAGCGCTTCATCGACATGATGCAATCGCTGCCGCTGCTGGTGATGGCGCTGGTGATGGCGGCCTCGCTCGGGCCTTCGTTGCAGAACACGATCATCGCCATCGCGATTCCGCTGGTGCCCGACGTGGCCCGCATCATCCGCTCAAACACCCTTTCGCTGCGCGAGATGCCCTACGTCGAGGCCGCGCGGGCGGTCGGCATGGGCGAGTTGCGCATCGCGTTGATCCACGTCCTGCCCAATACCCTGGCACCGCTGATCGTGCTGGCGACAGCGCAGTTCGGCTCGGCGATCCTCGTCGAAGCGGCGCTGTCGTTTCTCGGCCTGGGTGTGCCCGAGCCGCACCCGTCGTGGGGCCGTATGCTGTCGGAATCCGCCGCGGAGTACGTCCGCACGGCGCCCTGGCTCGTCATCTTCCCCGGCATCGCGATCAGCGCAGTGGTGTTCGGCACCAACCTGCTCGGCGACGCCATCCGCGACATGCTCGATCCGCGGCAGCGCAGCTGACAGTGCGCACGCTCGAAGTCGAGAACCTGCAGACCTGGTTCTACACCCGCGCCGGGCTGGTCAAGGCAGTGGATGGCGTGTCATTCTCACTGGAGAGGAGCGAGACCCTTGCGATCGTTGGCGAATCCGGCTGCGGCAAGAGCGTGACCTCGCTTTCCCTGATGCGGCTGGTGGCCGATCCGCCGGGCCGCATTGTCGGCGGCGCGGTGCGCCTCGGCGGGACCGACCTGCTGACGCTCGACGAGGCGGCAATGCGCGACGTGCGCGGCAACCGCATCGCCATGATTTTCCAGGAGCCGATGACGTCGTTGAATCCGGTCATGACGGTCGGGCGGCAGATCAGCGAGGCCGTCATCCTCCACCAGCGCGTATCGCGCGGCGCGGCGCTCGCGCGTGCCGTCGAGATGCTGCAGCTCGTCGGCATCCCCGAGCCCGCGGCGCGCGCCAGGGAGTATCCGCATCAGCTCTCGGGCGGAATGCGCCAGCGCGCGATGATCGCGATGGCGATCGCCTGCAACCCCGAGGTGCTGATCGCCGACGAGCCGACCTCGGCGCTCGATGTCACCATCCAGGCGCAGATTCTCGAGGTGATCGCGCGGCTGCAGCGCGAGCTCGGCACCGCGGTGATCCTGATCACCCACGACCTGGGCATCGTCGCGGAGACCGCCGAGCGGGTGATCGTGATGTACGCCGGGCGCAAGGTCGAGGAGGCGCCGGTCAAGCGGCTGTTCGCGCAGCCGCTGCATCCCTACACGCGCGGCCTGATCGATTCAATTCCGCGCCTCGCCCTGATGCGGCAGGCCGGCGCGCAGGCGGCCGGGCGCCTGCAGGAGATTCCGGGCATCGTCCCGGCATTGAGCGACCTGCCGCCCGGCTGCATTTTTGCGCCGCGCTGCGCGCTGGCAAGCGATACCTGCCGGCGCGAGTACCCGCCCTATGAGGAGAAACAGCCGGGGCAATGGGCCGCGTGCTGGCACTCCGACCAAGTCGGCGGAGCAGCGCATGGCTGAGACTGCCGCCCCGCTCCTGCAAGTCGAGGACCTCGCCAAGCATTTCCCGGTCAAGAAGGGCCTGCTGCGGCGTACCATCGGCCAGGTCCGCGCAGTGGACGGCGTGAGTTTCTCGATCGGCGCCGGCGAAACGCTCGGCCTCGTCGGCGAATCGGGCTGCGGCAAGACCACGGTCGGCCGCACGCTCCTGCGCCTCATCGAACCGACCGCTGGCAGCATCCGCATCGAGGGCCAAGACATCACGCGCCTCAGCCGCTCGGAGTTGCGGCCATTCCGCCGGCAGATGCAGATCATCTTCCAGGACCCGTTCTCCTCGCTCAACCCGCGCATGCGCGCGGGCGAGATCGTCGGCGAACCGCTGCGCGTGCACGGCCTGCGCTCGCAGGACGAGCGGCGCGAGCGGGTCGCGCAACTCTTCGAGCGGGTCGGCCTGCGCAAGGCGCAGATGGATGCGTATCCGCACCAGTTTTCCGGAGGCCAGCGGCAGCGGATCGGGGTGGCGCGTGCGCTCGCGCTCAACCCGAAGCTGATCGTCGGCGACGAGCCGGTGTCGGCGCTGGATGTCTCGATCCAGGCGCAGGTGATCAACCTGCTGATGGACCTGCAGCGCGAGCTCGGGCTTTCCTATCTGTTCATCTCGCACAACCTGGCCGTGGTCGAGCACATCAGCCACCGCGTTGCAGTCATGTATTTAGGGCGCATCGTCGAGCACACCGACAAGGTCCGGCTGTTCACGCACGCGCTGCACCCGTACACCGAAGCGCTGCTGGCCGCCGTGCCGGTGCCGGATCCGCTCATCAAGCGCGAAAAATGGGTGGTGCAGGGAGATGTGCCAAGTCCCCTCAACCCGCCGCCCGGCTGCCACTTCCACCCCCGCTGCCCTTACGCGGAGGCGCGCTGCAAGGTCGAAGCACCGGCGCTACGCGAAGTCGAGCACGGCCACTACGTCGCCTGTCACCTGCGATAACCGGGAATCTTAGTAGGGGTGCTTGCTGCGCAGTTCCGCCACCTGCGCTTCGGTCAGGCAGTGGACTTTTTCATGGCGCAGCAGGAGGTAGAGCCTGGCGGTCGCCTCCAGCTCCTCAAACGCGTCGGCGGCCGCCGCAAGGGACGTTCCGGCCACCACCGGCCCATGGTTGGCGAGCAGCACAGCGTGATGCTTCCCGGCGAAACCGCGAACGGCTTGCGCCAACGCCATGTCGCCCGGCGCAAAATACGGCACCAGCGGCAGGCTGCCGATGCGCATCACGTAGTAGGCCGTAAGCGGCGGCAAAACGTCGTCAGGATTCAGGCCCTCGAGCACTGATACCGCGACCGAGTGGGTCGAATGCAGGTGCACCACTGCCGCATTCTTCTGCCGCTCTTCGTACATCGCCAGATGCAGGAACGCTTCTTTCGACGGCGCGTCGCCGGAGACGAGCTTGCCCTTCCAATCCAACTTCGACAGCCGCGCCGGGTCAAGCCGACCAAGGTTCGAGCCGGTCGGCGTGAGCAGCCAGCCGTCGTCGCATTTGGCGCTGACGTTGCCGGTCGAGCCGTGCGTCAGGCCGCGCTCGTAGATCGAAGCGCCCAGCCGGCAGATGTCCTCGCGCAAGCGGCTTTCACTCATGGCAGCATTTCCAGCGCCTTGCTGAAGAAGTCGGTGGCGCCGAAGTTACCCGATTTCAGCGCCAGCGCGAGCCTCGGTTGATCGACCGAGAAGGTCCAGGGCACGCCGGGGTCGATCTGCGGCCCGATCGAGAGCAGCCGCACGCCGAGCGCATTGACGACTGCGCCTGAGGTCTCGCCGCCGGCCACCACCAGCTTGCGCACGCCGCGCGCCACCAGTTCCCGGGCGATGCGGGCGAGGCACTGCTCCACCAAATCTCCGGCCGCCGCCGCGCCCAGTTTCGCCTGCGCGAGCCGAACCTCGTCGGGCGACGAAGTCGCGTAGACCAGCACCGGCTTGCCTTCGGGTTGCGTCGCGTACCACGTCATCGCCTGCGCGGCCAGGTCATCGCCCGCGGAAAGCTTTAGGGGATCGATGCGGAACGCCGGTCGCGTGCGGATCCACTCGGCCACCTGGGCATTGGTCTGCGCCGAGCAGCTGCCTGAGATTACCGCTGCGCGTCCGGCAACTGCGGGGAGCGTCGCTTGCGTCGAACGCTTGCTGCCGAAGTTTTCCGGCAAGCCCATGGCGACCCCCGAGCCGCCGGTCACCAGCGCCAGATCGGCACAGGCTTCGCCCAGAATGCGCAGGTCGCCGTCCTCCACCGCGTCCACTACCGCATAGGAGTGGCCCGAGGCGCGCAGCGCGGCGATAGCCTCGCGCAGCGCCGCAGTGCCCTTGCGAACCGTGGCGAGCGGCGCGAGCCCGACCTTGCGTTGGCTCTGGCGGCCCAGCACGCGCACGAGGTTCGCATCGCGCATCGGCGTCAGCGGGTGGTCCTTCATCGGCGAATCGGACAGCAGCTGCTCGCCCACGAACAACTGGCCCATGTATACCGTGCGCCGGTTGGTCGGAAACGCCGGGCAGGCGACGGTGAAATCCGCGCCGCAGGCCTCGAGCAGCGCGTCGGCGACCGGGCCGATGTTGCCCGCGTCGGTCGAATCGAAGGTGGAGCAGTACTTGAACAGGATCTGGCGCGCGCCCTGCGCTCGCAGCCAGGCATGGGCCTGCAGCGACTGCGCAACGGCTTCGCGGGCGGGATTGGTGCGCGACTTCAGCGCGACGACCACCGCATCGGCGTCGGGCGCCGCGGACCGCTCCTCGGGCACACCGATCGCCTGCAGCGTGCGCATGCCGGCGCTTTGCAGCATCAGCGCGACGTCCGTCGCGCCGGTCAAGTCATCGGCAATGCAACCGAGCAGCATCAGTTCGCAGTGTAGCCGGCCATCTCGATGCGGCGGCCTTCGGCGTGCGAGGCGTAGACCGCTTCCAGGATCAGCATGTTGGCGAGGTAGTCGGCGCCGCTATTTTCCAGCGGCGCGCCCTCCCGCAGGTGGCGTACCACGTGCGCCTGCAGTGCATCGCAGGCGCCGCCGCCGAAGGTATCGTCGCGCCCCCGGTCGTAGGCGTGCTCGGACTCCGGCTGCTGATGCGGTTTCCACCACAGGCGCGCGTCGCCGTCCAGGCGCAGCACGCCGGCCGAGCCTTCCAGCCAGCATTCACCCATGGTGCGGCGGGGATTGTGCGCGACATGGTCGTTCAGGCGATTGCCGTCAAAAATCCCGGTTGCGCCGCCTGCGAACTCGAACACGATGTACCCCGCGTCCTCGCCCGAGATCACCGGGTTGACGCGACGCAGGCGGGCGCTGACCGCGGCGACTTCGCCCACCAGATAGCGAAAGGTGTCGATCAGATGGATTGCCGTCTCGAACACCAGGAAACGGGGCATCTGCTGGAAGTAACCCTGCCGATCCAGGTAGGCGCGCGGACCCTGGCCGTCGCCAGGGCGCAGGCGGAACGAAATCGAATGCACGGCGCCGAGCCGGCCGGCGCCGATCAGGCGCTTCATCTCGCGGAAATGCGGCATGAAGCGGAAATTTTCGTGTACGACGAGCGCAATGCCCGCGCGCCCCGCGGTCGCTACCAGGTCGCGCGCTTCGGCGTGGCTGCACCCGAAAGGCTTCTGGCAGATCGTCGCGATGCGGCGCTCCGCCGCCGCCGCTACGTACTCGCGGTGCGTCACGGGCGGGGTGACAATGTCGACCAGATCCGGGCTGCAGGCGTCCAGCATCTCCGCGATACCCCGGTACACGCGCGGCACACCGAAGCGTTCGGCCAGCGAGCGCGCCTTCGCTTCGTCCCGATTGCAGATGGCAGCAAGCTCGACGCCCGGTATCCGCCGCCAGCCGTCGAGCTGGAACTGGCAGAAGTATCCCGCGCCAGCGACTGCGACCCGCAGCTTCTTCACGCTCAAAGATTGGAGAGGACGGCGTGGCGGATCGCCGCAGTTCCGTCCTTGCCGCCCAGTTCGTGGGGCCGCACGCGGCCGGACGCGAACACCGCGTCCACGGCGCGCTCGATTTTTGCAGCCGCCGCCGCCAGCGCCTCGTTGCCGGAGCGCTCGGCCAGCCAGTCCAGCATCATCGCAGCCGACAGGAAGGTCGCGGTCGGATTCGCCTTGCCTTGGCCTGCGATGTCGGGCGCCGAGCCATGGCAGGGCTGGAACAGGCCGTGATCGTCGCCGACATCGCCGGAGGGGGCCATGCCCATGCCGCCAATCAGTGCCGCGGCCTGGTCCGACAGGATGTCGCCGAACATGTTCTCCGTGACCATGACGTCGAACATCCAGGGCTTGCGCACCAGGTCGAGCGCGGTCGCGTCCACGTAATGGTGGCTCGCGGCCACTTTGGGATGCCGCTTCGCCACTTCGTCGAATACTTTGCGGAAGAACGCCATCGAGACGAACACGTTGGCCTTGTCCACGCAGGTCACGCGTCCGGGCCGGCCGCGCGCTTTTCGCCGTTCGGCCAGCCGGAACGCGAACTCGTGCACCCGCTCCGACCCCTTGCGCGTGATGACCATGGTGTCGCGGGCTTCGCGCTCGCCGTCCAGGACGCCCTTGCCGCGCGAGGCGAACAGGCCCTCGGTCGACTCGCGAATGAGGACCAGATCGATGTCGCGCGCGCGCGGGTCGGCAAGAACCGGCGCGACCCCGGGAATCGCGCGCGCCGGCCGCACGCCGGCGAACAGTTCAAGCCGGAAGCGCAGGTCCAGTTGCGGCGCTATTTCGGTGCCGTCGGGGTAGCGGATCTCCGGCCAGCCCATGGCGCCGAACAGAATCGCATCCGCCGTCCGCGCGGCCTCGAATGTCGCGTCGGGCAAGGCCTGGCCGGTTGCCTTGAAGTGCATCGCGCCGGCCGGGTGGGACTTGAAGCGCAGCGAGAATCCAGCGCCGCGGGAAACCCGCTCGAGCAAAGGCAGCGTGGCGTCGATCACCTCGACGCCGATGCCATCGCCCGGCAGCACGCAGATGTCGTAGCTGGTTTTCACGGGTAGTTCCAGTGTACCGGCGGCGCGCCTGCCACCGGCGAGCGGAAAACGGCGATCGTATCGCCCAGCAGGCAGCCCAGATAGGCAGTGCGCAAGTCCGGACCGCCAAAGGCGAGGCTGGAAACGTTGCGCAGCGCCCGGCTGCGGATCGTATCCAGGTGCGGGCGGCCCATCTCGCCGGCGTGATAAGCGCGCTCCACCGCATCGAGGTGCGCCGCATCGCAGTCTTCCAGCACAAGTTGCTGCGAGCCGTCGGGCGCGACGCGTATCACCCGGTTGGATACCACGCTGACGATCCACACCCCGCCTTCGCCATCGAAGGCGAGGCCGTCGGGAAAGGTTCCGGGGCCGAACGAGGCCACGGTCTCGCGCGCACTGAGACCGCCATCGCCGGCCAAACGGTAGCGCGTCAGCCGGCGGCCGAAGGTCTCGTTGACGTAGAGGAACCGTCCGTCCGGACTGGGCAGCGCTTCATTAGCGTAGCCCAGGCCGTCGGCGACGATGCGCGCGCCGCGAGCATCCGCAAGGACGATATAGCCGTCGGCGACGTCGGCGCGGTAAGCGTCGGAACGCGGCGCCTTGCGCGTGCTGACGGTGATCCAGATTCGGCCCAGCGCATCCTCGTGGACAAAATTGGTGGGCGGCAGGTCCTGCCCGTCGGCGCGCAGCACCACCGCGCGCATCGTGCCGTCGCGCGCAAGTTCGAAAACACCACCTTGCGTTTCCCCAAGCTCGGCCAGCAGGAAACTGCCATTGCGGCGCATGGCGATGCCGTTGGGCCGTGGCTTGCGTCCATCGGGCAGCGTGCCGCTATAGAGCACCTGGCTGCCGTCGGCACGACGGTGCGCCACGCCACCGCGCCAATCGGCGGTAAACAGATCGCCCCGCGCGCTCGCCAGAACGCACTCCGGGCGCACCAAGCCCTTGCCGACAAAGGAGATTTTGTCGTCCAGGCGCAGCGGCCGCGGCGCGGCGGATCGTGGGTCATTCATGGGCGCGCCGGCCAATGTATGCATTTATCCCCGAGACAGCAACGCCCGCGCGCACCGCATAATCCGCCCGGCATGGAAGTGAGAACGCAAATGCGCAGCGCTGCGCGCTGCTACGCGACGCGTACCGCGATCGTCGCCGGCGAGGCGCGCTTCTCCTTTGCACAGGCCTGGGAGCGCGGCCTGCGCATGGCCAACGCCCTGCGAAACCGCGCTCACCGCGCACCGCATTTCCGAGGTGCTGCCGATCGCGATGATGGATCCCAAGCAATGGTTTGTGGAGGTGGCGGGTTCCTCGCCGCTGCGCGCCTGCGGCATGCCACTGCCCTACGCGCAGCTCGAGATCTGGGATGAAAGCGGTGCCGCGCTACCGCCCGGCACGCCGGGCGAGATCGTCGCCAAGGCCGACGGTCAGATGAAAGGCTTCTGGAACGACCCGGCGGCGACCGCCGAGCGCATCGTCAACGGCTGGGTGAAAACCGGCGACATCGGCATGCTCGATGCGAACGGCTACCTGTACATGCTCGATCGCGCCGGCGACATGATCATCTCCGGCGGCTACAACATCTATCCGGCCGAACTCGAAAATGTGCTCGCGGGCCATGCCGAGGTGATCGAGGCGGCAGTGTTCGGCATTCCCGATGCAAAGTGGGGCGAGACGCCCTGCGCGGTGTGCTGCGTCAAGCCCGGCGCGAAAGTGACCGGCGCCGAACTCGCCGAACTGTGCGCACAGGCGCTAGGGCATTACAAGCGTCCTGGCAAGGTCGTCCTGCGTGGCGAGCCGCTGCCGAAAACTCCGGTCGGCAAGATCAAGCGCAAGGAACTGCGTGAACCCTACTGGACCGGGCACACGCGCCGCGTCTCCGGGAGCTGAGCTTACCGGCGCCAGAACGCCGGCGTGAGCAGTACGAACAACGTGAGCAGCTCCAGCCGGCCGAGCAGCATCGCCAGCGTGCCGATCCAGGTTTGGAAATCCGACAACGACGCGTAGTTCGCTGCCGGTCCGACCTGCGCCAAGCCCGGGCCGACATTATTGACGAGGGCCGCCGCCGCGGACAGTGCCGAGAGCACGTCCAGCCCGGTGGCCGTCAGCAGCAGGGTGATCGCGGAGAGGGTCGCGCCGTAGACCAGCATGTAGGCGAGCACGGAAAAGATGATGCGGTTTTCCACCACCAGTCCGCCCAGCTTCACCGGGTTCAGGGCCGCCGGGTGCACCAGTCGCTCCAGTTCCCGGATCGCCTGCCGGTACATGAGCAGCGCACGCATCATCTTGATGCCGCCGCCGGTGGAACCTGAGCAGGTGGCAAAGGTGGCGATGAACAGCATCCACAGCGGGGCGAAGATCGGCCAGGAAGCGTAGTCGGCGGTCGAGTAGCCCGTGGTGGTGGCCACCGAGACGACGTTGAACGCCGCAAGGCGCAGCGCGGTAGGCGCGTCCGCATAAACGCCAGCCAGCATCAGAACAAGCGTGATGAGCACGACGCTTGCGCCGGTCAGCAGCAGGTAATGCGGCAGCTCGGGATCGCGCCAGTAGGGCATCAGGCTGCCGCGGTGCACGGCGCCGAAATGCGTGACGAAGTTGATGCCGGCCAGCAGCATGAACCCCACTGCCACGGACTCGATCACCTGCGAGTTCCAGTACGCGAAACTCGCATCGTGCGAGGAAAAACCGCCCAGGCCGAGCGTGGAGAAGGAGTGCATCACCGCATCCAGCCACTCCATGCCGGCCCAGCGATAGGCGAGCGCGCAGGCCACGGTGAGCCCGGCGTAGATCAGCCACAGCCCCTTGGCGGTTTCGGTAATGCGTGGCGTGAGTTGCGTCTCCTTCATCGGCCCCGGCGTCTCGGCCTTGAGCAGCTGGCGGCCGCCGACCCCGAGCAGCGGCAGCACCGCCACCGCGAGCACGATCACACCCATGCCGCCGAGCCACTGCAGCGCGCAGCGCCAGAAATTGATCGACGGCGGCAGCGCATCCAGACCGGAAAGTACCGTCGCGCCGGTCGCGGTCAGGCCGGACATCGATTCGAAGTAGGCGTCGGTCACGCTCAGGTCCGGGATATAGGCGAGCAGCGGCAACGCGCCGTAGGCCGGCAGCACGGTCCAGACCAGCGCGACGAAGAGAAAGCCGTCGCGCGTTTTCAACTCGCGCGGCCGGCTGCGGGTCGCCAGATAGCCGGCCACGCCGGAAAACGCGGTGGCAAGGATCGCGATGTCGTAGGCGCGCTCGGCGCCGTCGCCGAGGTACAGCGACACGCCGAGCGGCACCAGCATGGCGACGGCGAACACCACCAGCACCACCGAAACCAGATTGACGACGACCGCGAAGCGCAATGCCCGCTCCGCCCTACAGGAACCCGGCGCTGACCTGGAACAGCTTTTCCACCCGCGGCAGGTCCTTCTTGTCGGAGACGAACACGATCACGTGGTCCTCGGTCTGGATCTGCGTGTCGTGGTGCGCCATCAGCACCTCGTCGCCGCGCACCACCGCGCCGATCAGCGTGCCGGGCGGCAGCTCGATTTCGTCGACGCGCCGGCCGGTGAGGCGGCAGGAGCGGCTGTCGCCGTGCACCACCGCCTCCAGCGCCTCGGCGGCGCCGCGGCGCAGGCTGTGCACCGCCACCACGTCGCCGCGGCGCACATGCGCGAGCAGCTTGCCGATCGTCGCCTGCGCCGGCGAGAGCGCGATGTCGATCTGCGCGCTCTGCACCAGGTCGACGTAGCTGCGCCGGTTGATCAGCGCAACCACGCGCCGCGCGCCCATGCGCTTGGCGAGCAGCGAGCTCATGATGTTGTTCTCATCGTCGTTGGTGACGGCGATGAACAGGTCCATGTCGGCGATGTTCTCCTGCCTGAGCAGCCCCTCGTCGGTGGCGTCGCCGCCGAGCACCAGGGCGCGCTCGACCTTTCCCGCCAGCAGCTCGGCGCGGCGCTTGTTGTGCTCCACCACCTTGACCGCGTAGTCGGCTTCCAGCGCGCGCGCGAGGCGCAGACCAATGTTGCCGCCGCCGGCGATCATCACGCGCTTGACCGGCCGCGCCATGCGCCGCAGTTCCTGCATGACCTTGCGGATGTCGCGCGAGGCGGCGAGGCAGAACACTTCGTCGCCCGCTTCGATCACCGTGTCGCCATCGGGCACCACCGAGCGGTCCTGGCGGAAGATCGCCACGATGCGCGCGTTGGTGCTCGGAATGTGCCGGCGAATCTCGCGGATCGGGTTGCCGACCAGCGGCCCGCCCATGAACGCGCGCACCGCCACCAGGCTGACCTTTTCGTCGGCGAAATCGAGCACCTGCAGCGCCTCGGGAAATTCCACCAGGTTCACCAGGTAATCGGTGAGGATCTGCTCGGGACAGATCGCCAGATCCACTTCGAAGCCCTCGCGTCCCAGCACCTGCTCGTTTTCGAGAAATTCCCGAGCGCGCACGCGCGCGATGCGTCGCGGCACGTTGAACATCCGGCTGGCGAGCTTGCACGCCACCAGGTTGGTCTCGTCCGACTGGGTCACCGCCACCAGCAAATCGGCGTCCTCGATGCCCGCCTCCCGCAGCACCGAGGGATGCGCCGCATTGCCGGCAACCGTGCGCAGGTCGAGCCGGTCCTGCAGCGATCGCAGCCGCGGTGCATCGAGGTCCACCACGGTGAGGTCGTTTTGTTCGGAAACCAGGCTCTCGGCGACGGACGCGCCGACCTGGCCAGCGCCGAGGATGACGATCTTCATTGACGGCGCGCTTCCCCGAGCGCCCGCCAGCGCCCGCCTTCCTCTAGCGCGCGACCCTCTCGCGCCAGCGAATCCAGGTGCTGGGCGATGGTGCGGCGCTCGACCTCGTCGACATACAGCGCGTCGACGTGGCTGGGGTAGACGAAGCGCCGCGCCACCAGCTCGGCAAGGGTCGACGGCCGCTCGCGCAGCGCGGCAGCGATCGCCTCCTCGCGCGCATCGAGCCGCGCCGCAAACGCTTCGAGCAGGGCAAGGAACGTGGCCCGATCCGAAATCACTCCTTTGTGGTGCGAGGTGATCCACATCTGCGCCGGCAGGTCCTTGAGGTTCCGCAGCGTGCGCCGAAAGTCCGTGAGACTCGAGGTTGCGTCGCCGTAGTACGGGCCGAAGGAGGACAGGTCGATGTCGCCGATGAAGGCAATTCCGTCGGGCTCCACCAGCAGCACGCAGTGTCCGCTGGTATGGCCCGGCATGTGGATGGCGCGCACCGTCACGCCGCCGCCAAGGTCCCAGACCGCACCGTCGGCGTAGGCCTGCGCGTCCGGCCGCGGCGCGTAGTGGAACTCGCGCTCGATCATGCGATGCATGCCCTCCAGGACCGGCGGCAGGTAGCCATAGTGGCGCGCCATGCCCTCCCAGCTTCGCGCCGCCTCGACATCCGCCTCGTGCACATGGACTGAAGTATCCGGCAGGCGATGCAGCCCTGCCATGTGGTCCTCATGGACGTGGCCGAGCACCACCAGATCTGCATCCAGCAATTCACGCCCCAGGCGATTGGCCACCAGCGGGGTATCGAACGCGGCGAGGGAATCGGCGCCGCGCACCATGACCTGGTTGCCATCGGGGTACTTGCCGGATTTTTCGCCGAAGTAGACGCTGACCGCGCCGTGGCGCAGGACGGGGGTTGCCGCAGAGTGCATGGCCGTCCATCTTACCGGTTGCAGGAACGCGCGCCCGGCCAACGCCCCGCCGCGCCTAACCGCCCAGGAACAGCCGCCCAACCTCGGGGTTCTGCAATAGTGCGTCGCCACTGTCCGCCAGCGCCAGCTCGCCGGACACCAGCACGTAGCCCAAGTCGGCGAATTCCAGGCCTTTCTTGGCGTTTTGCTCGACCATGAGGATGGTCTTGCCTTCTTTTTGCTGCAGATCGTCGAGAATTTCGAACACCATGTCGATGAAGCGCGGCTCGAGTCCGATCGAAGGTTCGTCCACCAGCAGCACTTCGGGCTGCATGACCAGCGCGCGCGAGATTTCCAGCAGGCGGCGCTCACCGCCGGAAAGTACGCGCGCCTGCAAGGCGAGCGCAGTCGCCAGCCAGGCCAGCGTCGCGAAGGCGAGCGAACCGAAGGTGGCGAAGCGCCTTGCGGCGTAAGCGTGCGCTGCGATGAAGGCGACGATTGCCGACGTACTGGCGACGCTGACGCGCGCGCTCTCGGCAACAAATGCAGCGCCGTGGTCGATCGCGAGGAACACGTACACCGGTCCCGTGGAGACCGGCAGCGTCGCGATCATTGCGCCGAGGAACGGGCTGGCGCGCTCTGCGGCGCGCGACGCGACCACGACGATCAGCACCGCCACGGCGATTTTCACCGCCAGCGCGTAGGTGTTCAGCTCAGGCAATGGTGATTACGCCAGCGCGCATGCCGCGTTGCTTGCATCAGCGCTGGTAGCGCTTCGGCACGAATGGCAGCGGCGCAATGGCCACCGGTTGCGGCCGCTCGCGCACGATCGCGCTCAGCTGCGCGTCGTCCCGAAAGCGAGGCTCGATGCTGGCAAGCATCACCGGCTTGCCGAGCGTCGGCGAAACCGTGCCGCTAGTGATCTTGCCGATCGCCGCACCCGCGCTATCGACCAGCAGCGCACCGGCGCGAATCGGCACCGGTCCGGTTCCAATCAAGCCGACCAGGCGCTTGCTGGCGCGGGCCGCACCTTCCGCGCCTGGGAATCCGCCTGCCTTGGCCCCGCCGGCGCGCCGCGCCGGGGCGATCGCCCAGGCGAGGCCCGCCTCGCGCGGCGTGGTATCGGCGTCCATTTCCTGCCCGTAGAGCGGCAGCCCCGCTTCCAGGCGCAGCGTATCGCGCGCGCCCAAGCCGATCGGTTTCACGGCAGGGTGCGCGAGCAGCTTGCGCGCCAGCAACTGCGCATCGGACGCCGGCACCGAGATTTCAAACCCGTCTTCGCCGGTGTATCCCGAGCGGGTGACGAAGCACTCCGCGCCCGCCAGGCGCAGCACCTGCGCTTGCATGAATTTCAGTCCGGCCGCTTCCGGCAGAACCTCCCTGGCGCGCGGACCCTGCAGCGCGATCAGCGCATGATCCTGCATGGCGATGTCGAGCGCGGGGCACAGCGATCGAAGCCGCGCGAGGTCCCCCTGGCGGCATGCCGCGTTGACCACGATCGCAACCCCGTCCTGCAGGCGCGTCACCATCAGGTCGTCCTCGATACCGCCGCGCTCGTTCAGCAGCAGCGAATATTTCTGCAACCCGGCCGGCCAGCCCGTGAAATCCACCGGCAGCGCGCGTTCGAGGGATGCGTGCAAGGCGTCGCCTTGCAGGCGCAACTGCCCCATGTGGGAGACATCGAACAACCCCGCCTCGGTGCGCGTCCACAGGTGCTCGGCGCGCAGACCCTCGGCGTACTGCAGCGGCATCTCGTAGCCGGCGAACGGAACCAGGCGTGCGCCGAGCTCCAGGTGCAGCGCGTGCAGCGGCGTGCGATTGAGAGGCGCGCTCAACTCCAGGCTTCCATCGGCGGGCAGGTGCACACCAGCTGCCGGTCTCCGGCCGCGTTGTCGACGCGCTTCACCGGCGGCCAGAATTTCCATGCCCGCTGCGCGGGCGTCGGATAGGCGGCCGCCTCGCGGCTGTAGGGATGCTGCCAATCGCCGGCGATTTCCTCCGCGGTGTGCGGCGCGTTCTTGAGCGGGTTGTCGGCGCGGCCCCATTCACCGGAGCGAATTTTCTCCAGTTCGGCATGAATCGCGATCATCGCCTCGCAAAACCGGTCGAGCTCGGCCTTCGACTCGCTTTCGGTCGGCTCCACCATCAGCGTGTCGGCGACCGGGAAGGAAACCGTCGGTGCATGGAAGCCGTAGTCGGCGAGCCGCTTGGCGACGTCTTCGGCGCTGACGCCGATCTCCGCTTTCAGCGCGCGCAGATCGAGGATGCATTCGTGCGCCACCCGGCCGTTGGCCCCGCTGTACAGGACCGGGAAGCAGCCTCGCAGTCGCGCCGCGACGTAGTTGGCATTGAGGATCGCCAGTTCGCTCGCGCGCCGGATGCCGAGCGGCCCCATCATGCGCAGGTACATCCAGGGAATCGTCAGGATCAGCGCGCTGCCGAAGGGCGCTGCCCCAACCGAGCCGTTTGCCACCGACCCGGCCAACTCCGGCCAGCAGGGATGTCCCGGCAGATGCGGCGCGAGATGCGCGGCCACCGCGATCGGCCCCATCCCGGGACCGCCGCCGCCGTGCGGAATGCAGAAGGTCTTGTGCAGGTTGATGTGGCAGACATCGGCGCCGATCTGCGCCGGCTGCGCGATCCCGGCCAGCGCATTGAGGTTCGCGCCATCCATGTAGACCTGCGCGCCGGCCCGGTGCGTGAGGTCGCAGATCTCGCGCACTTTCGTTTCGAACACGCCGTGCGTGGATGGATAGGTCAGCATCAGCGCGGCAAGGCGCCCAGGATACTGCGTCGCCTTGCGCCGCAGGTCTTCGAGATCGATATTGCCCTGCGCATCGCAGGCCACCACCACCACCTTCAGGCCGATCAGCGCCGCCGACGCCGGATTGGTGCCGTGCGCCGAGGCCGGAATCAAGCAGACGTCGCGCGCTCCCTCGCCACGCGAGACGTGATAGTTGCGAATCGCCAGCAGCCCAGCGTATTCGCCCTGCGCGCCCGAATTGGACTGGAAGGAGACGCGAACGAAGCCGGTGATCGCCGCCAGCGCCCGTTCCAGGCCCTCGATCATCTTCAGGTAACCCGCCGACTGCGGTGCTGGCGCATAGGGATGCAACTCCGCGAACTCCGGCCAGGAGATCGGGGCCAGTTCGGCTGCCGCATTCAGCTTCATCGTGCAGGAGCCGAGCGGGATCATGCCGTGCGTCAGCGACAGGTCCTTGTTTTCCAGGCGCTTCAAGTAACGCATCATCTCGGTTTCGGTGCGGTGCGCATGGAACACCGGATGCGCGAGCACCGTGCCTTGCCGCTGCAGCGCGGCAGGAATCGACTCCGGCGGATCGAGCGCCGCCAGATCCTTTCGCGATCCCCCCAGCACTTCCACCACATCGGCAAGATCGGCGAGCGTCGTGCGCTCATCGAAGCTCACGCCCACCGTTCCGTTGTCGAACCAGCGCAGATTGATGCGGGTCGCCGCGGCGCGGCTTCGCACGCTGTCGAGCGGATCCTGCGGGCGCACCACCACACCATCGAAGAACGCCGTCGATTCGACTGCAACGCTCGCGCCGAGCAACCGCGCCAGCAGGTTGACGCGCCGCGCAATGCGCGCGAGGCCCTCCGGACCATGCCACACCGCATAGAACGCGGCGACGTTGGCGAGCAGCGCCTGGGCAGTGCAGATGTTGCTGGTGGCCTTGTCGCGGCGGATGTGCTGCTCGCGCGTCTGCAACGCCATCCTGAGCGCAACGCGGCCGGCGGCGTCGCGCGATACGCCGATGATCCGGCCCGGCATCGAACGCTTGAACGCTTCGCGCGTGGCCATGAACGCCGCGTGCGGACCGCCGAACCCGGGCGGCACGCCAAAGCGCTGCGCCGAGCCGATCGCCACGTCGGCGCCCAGTTCGCCGGGTGATTTGAGCAGCAGCAGCGCGAGCAGGTCGCAGCCAAGCGATACCAGCCCCTGCGCCGCGTGCATGCGCTCGATCACCGGCTGCGGATCGTCGATCCGGCCCCGCGTATCGGGATACTGCAGGTGCGCGCCGAATACCCGCGCCGGATCGAGGTCGCGGCGGGCGTCGCCGACGACCAGTTCGATGCCCAGCCACTTGGCGCGCGTGCGCACCACTGCGATCACCTGCGGATGGCAGGCGGCGTCGATGAAGAACGCCTGCGCCCGGTGTTGCGTCGAGCGGCGTATCAGCGTCATCGCTTCAGCCGCGGCGCTTGCCTCATCGAGCAGCGAAGCGTTCGCCACTGCCAGCCCGGTAAGATCGATCACCATCTGCTGAAATACCAGCAGCGCTTCGAGGCGCCCCTGCGAAATCTCCGCCTGGTAGGGCGTGTAGGCCGTATACCAACCGGGATTCTCGATCACGTTGCGCTGGATCACCGCCGGCGTGATGCACGCCGAATAGCCCTGGCCGAGGTAGCTGCGCCAGTTCGCGTTTTCCCCGGCGAGCGCCTTCAGTTCAGCCAGCGCCTGTGCTTCGTCCACCGCCGCAGGCAGTTCTGGCTGCCCCTGCATGCGGATGTCGCGCGGCACCACTTCGTCGATCAGCGCCTCGATCGAGCTGCAGCCGAGCGCGGCCAGCATTGCGCGCTGGTCCGCCTCGGCGCCGCCGAGATGACGCCCGATGAACAAGTCCTGGCGAAACAGATCTTCGTGCATCTCAGGCCACGCCCGCGGAGGCGCGGTAGGCGGCGGCATCGAGCAGCGCGGCGAGCTCTTCGGGCTTGGACAGCTTCAGCTTGAACAGCCAGCCCTCCGTATACGGCGCGGCATTGACGGACCCAGGCGCATCCGCCAGAGCGGCATTGGCTGCAAGCACTTCGCCGGAAAGCGACGCGTATACGTCGGAAGCTGCCTTGGTGGATTCAACGACCGCACAGGACTCGCCCTGCTTGACCTGCGCGCCGGGCTTTGGCAATTCGACGTACACTAGTTCGCCAAGCTGATCGGTGGCAACCGCGGTGATCCCGACCGTCGCTGTGCCGTCGCCGTGATCGGCGATCCATTCGTGGGTCGCGGTGTATTTCAGGTTTTCAGGTATTTCCACGCAGCCTCCTCGAAGTAAGGCAAGCGTGCGCACGCAAGGGCGGCGCACGACCGTTGCCGGTTCATGCGCCCCTCTGTCCTTTTTGCCTGAGAAATTGGCCGCACCCCTGCGGGCGGCGGCGTATACCTTCGGCGAGGCCCGCGCGGGCGGGCCTTCTCTCCAGAGTGCCTAGTCCCGGGGGTCCTTTTGCCTGAGAGTTTGCGGGGCCTTTACTCCTTCGGCGCCGGTCTGACCGGTCTCTCCCGCCCGGGACTTGCAGGCCCGTTCAATGTAGCCGCCGGCCTGCGGGCAGTCAACTGCGGACTGCCAGCGGCAAGGCCGTCATGCCGCGGAACACCATCGAATTCAGCCACTCGATGCGGTTCTCCGGAATCGCCAACGCAAGCTCCTTCCAGTGCCGCGCCACCGCAGGCAGTGCGACCTGCCCCTCCATGCGCGCAAGCGGAAAGCCGAGGCAGATATGCATGCCAAAGCCGAACGTGAGGTGCGCAGGCCCGCCACGGCGCAGATTCAGGCGATCCGGCTGTTCGAACACCGCGTCATCGCGGTTGGCCGAATTCAGCATCAGGAACAGGCGATCGCCGGGCTTGAGCTGCTTGCCGCCGATCTCCTGCGCCACCTTGACGACGCGCACTTGTGCTCCGCTCGGCCCGTCGTAGCGCAGCAGCTCCTCGATGGCGCGCGGCGCGAGCTCCGGATCGTCCCGCAGCGCCTGCAATTCTTCCGGGAAGCGCAGCAGCGCAAGCAATGCGTTGGCGATGTGATTGGTGGTGGTTTCGTGACCGGCGAAAAGCAGCAGGATGCAGGTCGCCACCAGTTCGTCTTCGCTCAGGCGCTCGCCGTCCTCGTCGACGCGGACCAGTTTGGACAGCAGGTCCGGACCGGCTGTTTTTATCCGGTCGTGGACGAGTTCCCTGAAAAAGCCGGCCATCTCATGCGTGGCGCGCTCGGCGATATCATATTTCTCCTGCGCCATGCGCGAACTGCCGATGAACAGCGCCATGTCGTCCGACATGCGCTTGACCCGCGCCAATTCGCTGCGCGGCACGCCGAGCATCGTCATGATGACCAGGGCCGGCAGCGGTCCGGCGAAGTCGGCGACGAAGTCGATCTCGCGCCGCGCACCGATGTGTTCGAACAGCCACTGCACCAGCTCCTCGGTCGCGGGACGCATGGCATTCATCGACTGCAGGTGGAACACCTTGCTCGTCAGCCGGCGCAGCCGCGTGTGCTCGGGCGGGTCGCGGAACACCATCCAGTGCGTGAGGTAGCGGATGATCTGGCCGATGCGCTCGGCTGGCGCGCCGGGCAGCGTGGCAAAGAACGGCCGCAGCCGGTCAGAAGAGATCTCCCGATCGAGCAGCACCGCCTTGACGTCGTCGTAGCGGGTCAGCACCCAGGACTTCAGGCGCGGGCTCCAGTGCACCGGTTCCTCCTCGCGCAGGCGGCGGAATACCGGAAACGGATCGCGCAGGAATTCGGGCGTGTCCGGGCGGAAATCGATGGCGCTGCCGACCTCCATTACCGGTCTTTCTCCAGCAGCGTGATCGCGCAGGCAGCTTCATCGAAACCCATCACGCCGCCGCCGTTCTCGGCCAATGCCAGGCGCGCTCCGCGCACCTGCCGCTCGCCCGATTCGCCGCGCAGCTGCAGGCACAACTCATGAATCATGGACAGACCGGTCGCCCCCACCGGGTGGCCCTTGGAGACGAGACCGCCCGAAGCATTGATCGGGATGCGGCCACCGAGCGCGGTCTCGCCCGATTCCGCCAGCCGCCCGCCTTCGCCTTCGGCGCAAAAGCCCAGCATTTCTGATTGGTAGATTTCGCAGAACGAGGTCGCATCGTGGACTTCGGCGACATCGATGTCCGAAGGCGATACTCCGGCGCGCTGATACGCGCGCTGCGCAGCGATCCGGGTCAATCCTGGCTCGTCGAGCTTGCGGTACTTACCTCCCGAGAGCACCTGCGCCCGCACCTTGACGGCACGCGCCCGAGCTTGCGGCGGCAGATCGGCGAGCGCATCCTCGGAGCAAAGGATGGCCGCCGCCGCACCGTCGCCGATCGGCGAGCACATCGCACGCGTGAGCGGAAAGCTCACCGGGCGGTCGGCCAGCACTTCGTCCACCGACACTTCGAAGCGGTACTGCGCTTTCGGATTGAGGCTGCCGTTCTTGTGATTCTTCGAGCACGCCATCGCAATCTGGAGCTGCGTGGTGCCGTAGCGCTTCATGTGCCAGGCGGCCTGCATCGCATAGGTATCCATGTACACCGTGCGATTCGGACCGGTCTCGAAGGGCTTGCCGGCCTGCGCGCCGGCCGCAGCGTAATACTCGTGCCAGAGTTGCGGCGCGAGCTGGTCGATGCCGGTGGCGAAAATTTCGCCCACGCGCTCGGGCCGGTCCGGGCTGTACAGTTTCTCCACACCGAGCGCGAGCGTCATGCGCTGCTCGCCCGAAAGGATGTCCTTCCAGGCGCCATGGAAGGCTTGCGAAGCGGTGGCACAGCCCGATTCCACGTTGAGCATCGGCACGCGCTCGGGAAACAGTCCCTCTTTCACCAGCGGCGTAAAGCACACCTGGCCGCGAATTCCACCCTGGCCCCAGTTGCCCATGCCGCAGTTGCCGAACCAGGCCTGCTCGATCGCGTTGCCATCGGCCAGCCCGGCATCGGCCAAGGCGTCAAGGTAGGCCTCGCGGGCGAGATCTTGGAACGAGCGCTCGGCGAGCCGGCCAAACGTGGTGCAGGAGGTGCCGATGACGTAGACGCTCTTCATTGCCTGCTATCTTATGTGAACCTCAAGGCACTGGAGCAAAACAATGGCCTCGCCCGTAGACCCGAACGACGTGATGATGACCGGGGAGAACTCGTTCATTCGTTTCAGCCCGGATGGCGGCAAAACGCAGACCGACCGCGTCAGCCACTGGCGCGTGCTCTGGTGCCCGGCCGGCGCGGGCCATGCCCTGTTCATGCAAAGCACGCTCACCAGCGGGGCGGTGCGCATCTGGTCGGATAACGCGCCGGTTGCGCGCTGGCTGCAAAAGGAAATCGAGTCGCTGCTCTACCCTGCGTTCGCCGACCAGAAAACGCCGGTCGCGCAGGGAGTATTCACCCGCTCGGGCGGCATCGACAGCCGCGCCGCCGAACTGGTGACGGCGAAAGATGCCGAGGTGCTGCTGTCCTGGGAAAATTTCCTCGCGCCCTTCGTGCTCACCATGCCGCCCGGCTCCACCAACCGCCCGATCGGCGTCTTCAGCACTTTCTTCCCGGCGCGCGCGGCGCGCATTTCCCTCGACGGCCGCCTCGCGGCTGGCGCGCTGTGGGCGGAAAAACGCGGCGAGCGCGATTCGACCAGCGCAGTCCTCGCGTGGTCGGAAACCTGGGTGAAGCCGAGGGGCTAGGGCAACAGGACGATCGATCCGGTAGTACGCCGGGCTTCAAGGTCCCGGTGCGCCTCGGCCGCCGCGGCAAGCGGATAACGGTGCAGGACCGTGACCTGGATTATTTTCTCTTTCAGCGCCTTGAAAACATTGCCGGCGATCTCGTTCAATCGAGCTCGCTCGGCGGTGTAGTGGAACAGCACCGGCCGCGACAGGGTGCCGGATTTCGAGCTCAGATCGGGAAAGGCGTCGTGCGCCCCGCTCGCCTGGCCGTAGCTGACCCAGTGGCCGGTGAAGGCGAGCGCGTCCAGGTTTTGGTTCGCGGCCTCGCGCCCGAGGCCGTCGTAGATCACGTCAGCGCCGCGCCCGCTGGTCAGGTTCTTCACGTCCGCTGCAAACCGGTAATTGCCAGTGACGATCGGGAAATCGCAGCCGTTGGCGCGCGCGACGCGCGCCTTGTCTTCGCTGGATACCGTGCCGATCACTTTCGCGCCGAGCGCCTTCGCCCACTGGCAGAGCAGCAGGCCGACGCCGCCGGCGGCCGCGTGCACCAGCACGCTGTGCCCCGGCTGCAACCGGTGCGTGCGGTGCAGCAGGTACTCCGCGGTCATGCCCTTGAGCATCAGCGCGGCGGCCACTTCGTCGCTGACGTGATCGGGCAGCGGCACCACCTGGTCCGCCGCCAGGGTGCGCAGCGTCACATAGGCGCCGGGCGGCGGGCAGGCGTAGGCCACGCGGTCCCCCGGCAGCAGGTGGGCAACGCCCGGACCGACATCGAACACCGTGCCCGCGGCCTCCATACCGATCGCCGCGGGCGGTTCGATCATCCGGTAGAGGCCCTTCCTTACGTAGACGTCGATGTAGTTCACGCCCACCGCGGTCTGGCGGATGCGCACTTCACCGGGTCCGGGCGCTTTTACAGGCAGGGATTCAAAGCGCAGGACTTCCGGGCCGCCAAACGCCGTAGCGACTACCGCCTGGCCCTGCGCAGCATCTGCATTGGGCACGCGAGGCGAAGCTGCACCGCCCCGGCGCAGGAACGCCCTCAATCCCTCGAAGCCGCCTTCGTAAACCCCCTTGCCGACCAGTTCCTGAAATTCCTGCTCCCGCCCGCGCGGCACCTCGAACGTGGACTGCCAGTGCCAGAAAGTGCGGTCGCCGTCGGTCACGTGCTTGAGTTGCACGGTGGCGACGTAATGCTTCATCGGCAGCGTGGCATCGAGAATGCAGTAGGTGGACAGGTGGTCGCGATCCGACAGCGCCAGCAGCTGCTCGCGGATGTGATTGCCGTCCTTGAGGAAGAAATTCCTGACGCAGCCGACCTGGTCGGCGGGCTCGCCGTTCTCGATCCGCGACTCGCCCACCGCCGGGTGCCAGGCCGAGTGGCTGTTGAAATCCCGCAGCAGCTCCCAGACGCGGTCGATCGGCGCGTCGATGACTGCGGAGCGCGTGACCCGAATCACCTTCTGAGAAGACTCTTCAGTGAATCAAAGGCCCCCTGGAATACTCCCTGGCCGATCTGTTGCGCCAGCTCCCGCTCCCTTTCCGGCGCGCAGTCGAACTCGGCCCACCATTCGGCGAAGGTGCGATTGCCGTCGGTAACCGGCGTGAGCTTGAGCGTGGCGACGTAGTTCTCGACTCCCATCGGGCTTTCGAGGATCGAGTAGCTGCACTGGTAGTCGTAGTCGGATAGCGTGAGCAACTGCTCGCGGATCACGCCGCCGTCCTTGAGGCGGAAATTGCGCACGCAGCCGATCTTGTCGGCCGCGAGCCCGCCCTCGATGCGCGATTCGGCGACGAACGGCGTCCATTTGGGCAGGCCATTGAAATCGCGCAGCTGCGCCCACACCGCGTCGGCGGGCGCCTCGATCACGCTCGAGGTATAGACCTTGATCATCGCCGGCTCTACTTGCCGCGCGTGGGCTTGTCTTCGCTCAGCGCAGCTGCCACCGTGCCTTTCTCGAGCATGCCGCGCGCGACCTTGCCCAGATCGCCGCCATCGACGCCGATTTCGCGCAGCAGCTGGTCGACCAGCGGCGCCTGCGCGCGAAAGCGCAGCGCAGAATTGACCACGCTGTCGGCGAGCGAGCCGTCGCCGTTGCCCACGCCCTGGCCCCCGCCGGAGCCGCCGCCGGCGAGGCCGTCCACCTGCAGGATGCGGATCCCCTCGATGCGCTCCATCGGCTTGACCGATTCGCGGATGATGCCTTCCATCTTGTCGATCAGCCGGATGCGCATCGCCGACATCCGTGCCTCCGGCGTGAGCACGTTCTGCGCCTGGTTCATCAGGCGCTGGCCTTCGGCCTCGACCTCGTGCCGAATCTTCGCGGCGATGGCGCGAATCTTTTCGGCATCGGCCTGCGCCTCGGCATCGGCGCGCACCGCTGCCCCGCGGTCGCCTGCGGCGGCCTTTTCGGCACCGGCGGCGACGGTGAGGCGCAGTGCGTCGCGTTCGGCATCCTGTGCCGCCGCAATCAGTTCGATCTTTTTGCGCCGCTCGGCCATCTCGGTCTCGCGCGCGGTGAACACGCGCTCTTCTTCGGTAGTTGCCTTTGCGCGTGCCTGGTCGGCGGCGGCCTGAGCCTCGGACTGGGCCTTCGATTGCTGGGCAACCGCAATCGCGCGCTGCTGCTCGGCGAGCTCGGTCGATTTGCGGCGGTCGATTTCCATCGCCTGCACGTCGCGCTCCTTGGCGATGCGCTCCTCCTCCACGGCCCGCTCGGAGGCAAGCCGCGCCCGCTCGACCATTTCGCGCGCGGTGATCTGCGCGCGCTCGGTCTCCTGCTCCTTGGCTACCCGTTCGCGCGCCACATCCGACTTCTGCGCCGCGCGCTGCGTCTCGACTTCCCGCTCCTGGTCGAGGCGCGCGGTTTCCAGTTCCCGGTCGATGTCCAGAGCCTGGCGCTCGGTTTCGAGGTTTTTGTTGCGGATTTGGATCATGGTGTCCTGCTCGATGTCGTTCCTCGTCTTCTTGCGGCGCTCGATCTGCTCGGTCAGCCGGGTCAGGCCCTCGGCGTCGAAGGCGTTCGACGGATTGAAGAATTCCATCGCAGTCTGGTCGAACTGGGTGAGCGACACGGTTTCCAGTTCGAGGCCGTTTTGCAGCAGGTCGGCAGCGACCACGGCACGCACGCGCTTGACGTATTCGCCGCGCTTCTCGTGCATCTGCTCCATCGTCATTTCCGCTGCCACGGTGCGCAGCGCGTCGACGAACTTGCCCTCGACCAGTTCCTTCAGGGTCTCGGGCTGCAGCGTGCGCTGGCCGAGCGTCTGTGCCGCCGAGGCAATTGCGTCCGGGGTCGCCTGCACCCGGACGTAGAACTCGCCGGTCACGTCCACGCGCATGCGGTCGTGGGTGATGATCGCCTTTTCGCGGCCGCGCGAAACCTCCAGCCGCAGCGTGTTCATGTTGACCGGCACCACCTCGTGCACGATCGGCAGCACGAACGCGCCGCCGTTCATCACCACCTTCTGCCCGCCCAGACCTGTGCGTACGAAGGCCCGCTCCTTCGAGGAGCGTAGGTACAGCCAGTTGAGCAGCCACACCGCGATCGCGACGACGACCGCGACCACGATAAGCCCGAGGATGAATTGACCGAACTGTGCTCCGCTCATGATGCCCTCCTTGCCTTGATGCCCGACTTTATGCTTCGGAACCTGCGTGTGGTTTCAGTGATGGCCCGTTCCGTCGGCAGGCGCTCCATTGAGGAAGCGCCGTAAAAACCGTTGCAGCCCGGGCTGTTCTTCAGAATGTAGCTCGCGTCTTTCGGTGCGGCGATCGGCCCGCCGTGGCACAGCACGATGACCTCCGGACTGACCGCGCGCGCCGCTGACGCCCAACTCTCGATCAGTGGCACGCAGTCCTTCAGCCTGAGCGCGGTCTCCGCGCCGATCGCCCCGCCGCTGGTGAGGCCGAGATGGCAAACGATGACGTCGGCCCCCGCCTTCGCCATGTCGCGGGCATTGCGCTCCGAGAACACATAGGGCGTGGTGAGCAGATCCATCCGGTGGGCGCGCTTGATGAGGTCCACTTCCAGCGCGAATCCCATGCCGGTCTCTTCAAGCTGCGCGCGGATGGTGCCGTCAAACAGGCCCACCGTGGGGAAGTTCTGGATGCCCGAGAAGCCAAGCTCGCCCAGTGTCTTCAGGAAGTTTTCCGTGATCAGGAACGGATCGGTGCCATTCACGCCGGCAAGCACCGGCGTGGACCTGACCACCGGCAACACCTCGCGCGCCATGTCTAGCACGATCTCGTTGGCGTTGCCGTAGGCCATCAGGCCCGCCAGCGAGCCGCGGCCGGCCATGCGGTAGCGGCCCGAGTTGTAGACGACGATCAGGTCGACGCCGCCCGCCTCCTCGCACTTCGCCGACAGGCCGGTGCCGGCGCCGCCGCCGATGATGGGCTCGCGGCGGCGCACTTTGGCGTGCAGCCTTTTCAGGATTTCTTGGCGCGGGATGCGGGCCATGCGGCCGGTCCTTCCTTTCTCTCGATGTCGCGAAAATTCGCCGCCAGCGCGGCAGCGAACGCCGGATCGTTGATGTGCAGCGGCAAGCGAATCAGCTTTTTCTGCGAATTTGACGAAAAATTCCGCGCGATCGATTCAAACAGCGCTTTATCTGCGGCCGGGTCCCAGAACGGGCCGTCGGGCCGGTCGAGCCCCGAGACGCCGCCTTCGGGGATCAGGAACCGCAGCGGACCCTCCATGCGGTTGAGCTTGGCGGCGATGAATTCCCCGATCTTCGCGTTTTCCTCGGGCGTGGTGCGCATCAGCGTCACGTTGGGGTTGTGCCGGTGCAGGCGGCGGCTGCGGAATTGCGCCGGCACCGTGTCCATGGCCCAGAAGTTCACCATGTCGAGTGCTCCGCAGGACCCGACATAGGGAATCCTCATTCTGGAAAAAACATCCATGCGCGCCGGGCCCGCAGTCAGAACGCCGCCGACGATCTCGTCGGCGATCTCGGTGGTGGTGACGTCAATGACCGCCGAGAGCAGCTTCGATTCGACCAGCTTTTCCATCGACTGGCCGCCGGTGCCGGTGGCGTGGAACACGATGCAGTCGTAGTCGCCCTCGAGCAGGGGCGTCAGCGCCTGCACACAGGGCGTGGTCAGACCGAACATGGTCAGGCCGACGGCGGGCATCGTCGCGGCCGCGCCGCTGTCCTTCTTCGCGTAGCCGATCATTCCAGCCAGCGCATGGGCCGCATTGGCCAGCACTTTCTCCGAGATGCGGTTGAGGCCCGAGACATCCGTGACGGAGTACATCATGCAGATGTCCGAGGGTCCGACGTAGGGCCTGACGTCGCCCGACGCCACTGTGGAGACCATCACCTTTGGTACGCCGATCGGCAGGCGGCGCATCGCCGGCGTGGCAAGCGCAGTGTTACCGGAGCCGCCGGCAGAGATCAGGCCGCCCAAGTCGCGACGACGGGCAACGAAATGCTCGAAAGCGAGCGCCATTTCAGTGACTGCGCTGCCACGCTCGCCCGTGAACACCGCGCGCTCGCCCCGCGGATGGCAGCGCGCGACTTCGCGCGGATGCACCATCGCTGCCGATGGCCTGCCGGAGGTCGAAATGTCCACGGTTACCACGCGCAGGCCGAGCTTTTCGAGACTGCCGCGCAAAAAGCCCAGTTCCCGTCCCTTGGTATCGAAGGTGCCTGCCACGTAGGCCGCGCGCCCGGTGCTCGACGCCACGGGAAACTCGACCACTTTTGGCTCGCCTGCCGCGGCTGCCTGCTGTGCCGGCGCAGCGGCATTGTCGATCGGACGATCGGCATCCTCGGCACCCCAGTGCGTATAGCCGCGCACCGCGCGCTGCTCCTTCGGCGCGGCCGGGATCTGGGCGCCGTCGGCCCGCTTGACCGTGAGCACCCTGACTTCGCCCGCGTCCAGCGCGGCCGCGGTTTCCGGAGCCGCGTCATCCTCATCTGCAGCCTTGACGCCGAGTAGGCGCTGCTGCAGTCCCCGGTCTCCGGCGAGCTCACTGACCGCCATGGAACGCGCGATGCGCCCATTCACCATCACATCGACGGTATCGGCGACCGCAATCGCAACGCCCAGGTTCTGCTCGATCAGTAGCACCGAAATTTCGCCGTCGGTCGCGAGCGACTTCAGCATCGCCTCGACCTGCTGCACGATCACCGGCGCCAGCCCCTCGGTGGGCTCGTCCATGATCAGCAGTTTCGGGTTGAGCAGCAGCGCGCGTGCAATGGCAAGCATCTGCTGCTCGCCACCCGAGAGCTCGGCACCGCCGTTGGATTTTCGCTCAGCGAGCCTGGGGAAAGTCGCATAGATGCGTTCGACGGTCCACGGTCCCCCGCTTTTATTGATTTTTACCGCCAGCAATAAGTGCTCGTGGACGGTCAGCGACGGCCAGACGCGGCGCCCCTGCGGCACGTAGCCGATCCCCAGCCGCGTAATCCGGTTCGGCGTGAGGCCGATCAGTTCCTGGCCGAGAAACCGCACGCTGCCGGTCGCGCGCACCAAGCCGGTGAGCGCATTGCACAGGGTCGTCTTGCCCATGCCATTGCGGCCAACCACGGAGAGCACGCCCCGCTCCAGGGTCAGCGACACGCTCTGCAGCGCGTGCGCGCGGCCGTAGTAGACATCGAGCTTTTCGATGGCGAGGACCGGATTTATGGTACGTGCCTCAGGCATGTCCCGCCTGCCCCATGTAGATCTCCTGGACTTCCGGATCGTTTTCGATCTCCGCCGGCGTACCCTCCTTGAGGATGCGGCCGTTGTGCATCACCGTGACCCGGTCGACCACACGCAGGGCGATCTCCAGGTCGTGCTCGATCAGAACGAAGCTCATGTGCGTGGGCAGCGCAGCGAGCAGCGCCACCAGCTCGCGGCGCTCGGCGGGCGACAGGCCGGCAGCGGGCTCGTCGAACAGGATCAGGCGCGGCGCGCCGGCGAGCGCCAGGCCGATTTCCAGCTGCCGCTGCTGGCCGTGTGAAAGCGAGGCCACCGGCTCGTCGCCGAGGGCGGCCAGACGCACGCGATCGAGTATTTCCTGCGTCGCCCTCACCGAGACGCTGTCGCGCCCCGATCGCAAAAAACTGAAGCGGCCGCGCGAAACGCCTCGTACGGCCAGGAAAAGATTGTCCCGCACGCTGAGGTTGCGGAACAAAAGCGAAGACTGGTACGTGCGCCGCATGCCCGCGCGAATGCGCTCGTAGGGCGGATGCGCGGTCACGTCTTCACCGAAAAAGCGCACCCGGCCGGCGCTCGCCGGGTAGTCGCCGGTTATGACGTTGAACAGCGTCGTCTTGCCGGCGCCGTTGGCACCGATCACCGCCCTGCGCTCGCCCGCCGCGACCGAGATCGAAACATCGTCGACCGCCTTGAGCGCGCCGAAACTGCGCGACACGCTCTCGAGCTGGAGTGCGTCTCCGGTCGAGAGCATGGCGCCAGCTTGCAGTGCCGAGACCGATGCCAAGGCTGTTGCTTCCTCTATCGCCTCACGGACAGCTGGGGACGTCCCGCGAGCCCATCTGGAACTCTTCCTTCTTCATGCCCAGCATCTGGTCGATGCCGTCCACCCTGCGCAACACCTTGTTGAACAGGTTGCCCTGCGCATCCTTCACCACCTCGGTGACGAAGGTCGAGCCGATCGCTTGCCGGTTTGCGTCCAGCCGCACGTCGCCCACCGGGGTCTTCAGCGTCATCTTTTGCAACGCTTCGCGGTACTTTGCCTGGCCGCCGGAGAGATCACCCTTGACCGCATCGAGGCCGTCGAGCGCCGCCTTCATGTTGATGTAGTACACCAGCGCAAACAGCGACGGGCTCGGATAGCCGCCGGCCGATACCGGGTAGTTTTTCTGGTAGTCGGCAACGAAGGCCTTGAACTCGGGTGCGTCGTAGGCATCGGCGATTGGTGAGCCGGCAATGGTTCCGACCAGCGAATCGCGGCGCTTGCCCTTGTAGTTGAGGATGTCCTGGCTGACCGTGATCGATCCGCCCACCATCGGCTTGTCGCCGCCCGCGGCCTCGTACTGATTGAGGAAGTTCACCGCGTCCGCCCCGCCCAGCACCACGACCAGCGCGTCCACATCCTTCGGAATGCGCGCGATGACGGAGGCGTAATCCTTGCCTCCCAGCGGCACCCAGGCCTTGACCGGCACCTTGCCGCCCAGCCGGCAGTACTCGGCCATGAAGCCCTGCACCTGCGAGTACGGGAAGGCATAGTCCTCGGCGATCACCATCACGCGCTTGTAACCCTTGTCGAGCGCCGCCTTGCCCAGTCCGACCATCCATTGCGCCCCTTCCGTATTGAAGCGGAAGAAGTTCGGCGACGGATTGACCAACGTGGTCGCCTGCGCGCCTGACGAGCCATTGATGAAGGTGATGTTGGGCTGGGTCTTGGAATATTCCTTGACCGCGATACCCTCGCCGCCCGACAGCGGGCCCACCATGATGTCGACCTTGTCCTGCTCGACCAGTTTGCGCGTCGCGTTCACCGCCACGTCGGGCTTGGCATCCGACGAGGCCTTGATCAGCTCGATCTTCCTGCCGCCGGCCATGCCGTTCTTCTGCTTGATCGCCAGTTCGGCGCCACGCATGCCGTCCGCGCCACCGGCGGCGAACGGGCCCTCCAACGTCGCCAGCAGGCCGATCTTCACGGTTTGCTGGGAATACGCCACTCCCGAAAACGCGGCCAGGACGGCCGCGCCCACGAGCGTGCGGACAAACGTTCTTTTCTTCATTTGAGACCTCCTCTTGGGGTTGAGAACTTCGTCTTCAGCGCCGCCCACAAGCCGAGCAGCCCGTCCGGCGAAAACAGCACGATGGCAAGAAACACGGCGCCGATCACGAGGTTGAAGCGCTCGCGGTCGATCAGGTCAATGGCAAACGTCTGCAGCAGCACGAACACGATCGCGCCAATGAAAGGCCCGATCGGGTGGCGCAGGCCACCCAGCACGGCGATGATGAGGACATTGATCAGCCAGCTGGTGCCGACCGAATTGGGCGTAATCAGGCCGTTGTACCAGACCAGCAGCACGCCGCCGACCGCGGCGATAAGCCCGGCGACGGCAAAGGCCGCGACGCGATGCGCCGTGACATGAAAGCCGAGTGCGTTCATGCGCCGCGGGTTGTCGCGGATGCCCTGCAGCGCCACGCCGAACGGCGCACGGATCAGGTATTTCACGAACAGGTAGCCCGCCAGCGACCAGAACAGCACCAAGTAGTAGAACAGCACCGGCTCGCGCCAGTCGAGCCCCAGCAAGGTCGGCGCCTTCACGCGCTGGAAACCCTGGAAGCCGTTGAACACCGAGTAGTTCTGCAGGCACAGGTAGTAGAACGCGACGCCGACGGCGAGCGTGATCATGATCATGTAGATGCCCTCGGTGCGCACCGCCAGCCAGCCGATGAAGGCGCCGCAGGCGGTCGCGACGATGACCGCGGCCAGTACCGCGAGCCACCAGGGCCAGCCCAGGCTGATGCTGGTATCGGCGCTTGCGCTCGCGCCGAGTATCGCCACCAGGTAGCCCGCGATTCCCGCCACTGTCATCTGCGCGAGCGAGACCATGCCGCCGTAGCCGCCAAGAAAAGTCAGCGACAGTGCAACCAGTCCGAGTGCCAGCGACTGCGCGCCGATCTGGAACGTCAGGAACGGCGTCGCGTACAGGGGAAAGGCGAGCAAGAACGCGAGCACGACGACGTGGCGCAGGCCAATCGGGCTCTGAAAAGCGTGCGGCTTGACCTGAAGCGCAGGCGCCTTCACGGGTTTGCCCATGGCGAGGCGGCCAACACCCGCGTTCATCGCGTTGCGCCACTCGGCTGCGCTCATGCCGCCTGCCCCAGGATACCGCGCGGCCGGAACGCCAGCACCAGCACCAGGATCACGAACGTAAATACCACGCTGTAGGTCGGCGCATAGGCAAGGCCGTAGGTTTCCGCCACCCCGAGGACGACGGCGCCGAGCGCCGCGCCGACGACACTACCCATGCCGCCGACGATCACCACGATCAGCGATGCCAGCAGCAGGCGCACGTCCTCGCCGGGCACCATCGAGAGCTCGACCGCGCCGATGACGCCGCCGAAGCCGGCCAGGCCGGCACCGATCGCGAAAGTAGTGGCGAACACCAGATTCACGTTGACTCCGGTGGCGGCCAGCATGGCGCGATCATCCACGCCGGCGCGGATCATCATGCCGACACGGGTGCGGTTCAGGAACAGCCACAGCAGCACCCCGATCGCGATGCCGAGCGGCAACAGTGCCATGCGGTATTTCGAGTAGGCGGTAATCAGCGGAATGTCACGCAGCGGGCCGGCCAGCCAGTCCGGCGCGCTCATCTGGTGCACCGTGGCCCCGATCGACCACAGCATCAGGTCCGCAATCACGATCGACAGGCCGATGGTCACCATGGTCTGGCGCAGGTCCTCGCCCTGCATGAAACGGAAAATGGCCACCTGCATCAGCAACCCCACCAGCGCTGCCACTAGGAACCCGGCGGCAAGCGCCGGCACGAAGTAGCCGGTTTTCTCGGCGACGAAATACCCGACGTAGCCGCCGAGAAGATAGAGCGAGCCGTGCGCGAGATTGACGTTACGCATCAGCCCGAACACCAGCGTGAAGCCACTGGCGACGATGAAATACAGCGACGCCAGCGTCAGGCCGTTCAACAGCGTGATGAAGAACAGCTTGGCGTTGTCCCAGACGCCCCAGACGACGAAAACGGTCAGCGGCGCGACGAGCGCGAGGCCCCAGAACCATTTCTGAAAGCGGGACACTGGTTTAACCCTGCCGTACGCCGCCTAGCTCCACCGGCTGCGCGCCGAGCGCACGGCCTCCGGCAGGACCGGCAGTCCCGAGGCGTGATGCAAGGCGCCATCCGGCTGGACGGCCGAGCCGCCCTCCGTCGCAACCGTCTGCGTCCAGCGAGTTCGGCTCGAGTGGATCTCGGGCTGCTTGTGGAACTGGCCGTCCTTCATGATCGCCAGCAGCTTCGCCGGGTTCTGCAGAACGGCGATGTTGGAAAGCGGGTCGCCGTCCACGAGCAGCAGGTCGGCGAGATAGCCTTCCTTGATCAGGCCCAGCTCGCCGCCCTTCATCATCATCTGTCCGCCCCAGAGCGTGCAGGAGACGATGGCCTCCATCGGTGTCATGCCGAGGTACTTGACGAAGTACTCGAGATCCTTGGCGTTCTCGCCGTGCGGCGCCCAAGCGAAACCGTAGTCGCCCCCGGGCAGCACCCGGATGCCGCGCTTGAGCATTGCCTTCAGGCTTTTCACCGCGGCCTCGAGCTCGATTTCGTAGCCCATGTCCTTCGCCTGCTGATTGCTGATGCCCACGGTGTCGCCGTTGTCGAGCAGCCGGATGATCACTGACAGGCCCGGCGCGACGAAGATCTGGTCCTTCTTCGCTTCCAGCATGTCCAGCGCCTCTTCGTCTGTGAAGCTGGCGTGGTAGATGACGTCGATGCCGTGGCGCAGGCTCTGCTTAACCGACTCGGAGGAGCGCGCATGGGACGACAGCCGCTTGCCCCGCACCTTGGTCTCCTTGGCCGCGACCGCCACTTCCTCGTCGCTCATCCAATTGGTCCTGGCATCGGCGCCCGGCACCAGGTTGTCACCCGAAAGGTTGAGCTTGATCGAATCCACCCCGTACTTGAGGAACATGCGCACTTGCTTGCGCATCTCTTCAGGCCCGTCGACGATGCAACCGAACGACATTTCCGGATACGGCAGGTGCGGGAGCATGTCGTCTCCGAGCGACCCGGTGACAGTGATCTCCTGGCTGGCGGCAAGGTAGCGCGGCCCCGGAATCTGTCCGGACTCGATCGCGTTGCGGATCACGCAGTCGAGGCGCGGCTTGGGGGTGGCCGCGCCAACGCCGGAAGTCCAGCCGTAATCCAGATAGAGCTTGGCCATTTGGGCGGCCCACAGCGTGTGCTCCTCGTGCGGCATTTTCTGGATCGCATCCAGCGTCTTCGCGTTGGTCCAACCAAGGTGCAGGTGCGCTTCCGTCATGCCGGGCATCAGGGTAGCGCCGGCAGCATCGAGCACCGTGACGCCGGCGACCGGCAGACTGCGCGCGCCGCGCCCGATGCGCGAGACACGGTTGCCCTGGATCAGCACTTCACCCGCGTAGGGCTGCGCCCCGGTGCCGTCGAGGATTCGCACGTTAGTGAACAATGTGCTTGCCATGATTTTTCCCCTATGGAATACGTTGAGAGTAAAAACGCCCCAATAACTCGCTACACTCTTCCGGCTTCTCGAAGATAGTCCAGTGCCCGCAGCGGCTGAGCACTTCTAACTGGGCGCCCGCGATTTTTTCGCCGATCGCGCGCACCGCCTGCGGCGGCGAGATCGCGTCCTCGTCGCCAGTGACCAGCAGCGTCGGGCAGGCAATTCTCGCCAAGTCGGCCGATTGCGCCTCCGACAGCGCTTCACAGCTGCGCGCGTAGCCATCAGGGCACTGCCGCATCAGCGACTCGCGCACCGCCGTCACCGCCACCGGGCGCTTCGCGCGCGTTTCGCCCGAGGTCGCCGCTTGCACGATCGAATCGGCAATCACCTGCATGCCGGGTTCGCCTTCACTTCGCGCCTTTGCGCCGCGGGCGCGAATCGGGCCGCGGTTGGCGTCTGGCGGGGCGGTAAGAGGACCGAACAGGGCGAGGCTGCGCACCAGTTTGGGTTCAAGCGCGGCAAGGTGGAAGGCGATGATTGTACCCATCGAGTGCGCGATCACGTGGGCACGCTCGACACCGGTTGCGCCGCAGACACGCATCAGCGCCCGCACGAAGCGGTCGATCGACAGTGCACCCCCGACGCGGTGCGAGCGGCCGGAACCCGGCAGGTCCGGTCGGATGGTACGGAAGCGCGCCAAGCCCGGCAGCAGCGGCGTCCAGAAATTGGAGGTGCCGCCCAGCCCGTGAACCATCAGCATTGCCTCTCCGGCGCCGTCTACTTCTACGGCGATGCGGTCGACGAACTGGGTGCTCACGCCATACCCCCTCCCGAGTATGCTGCGACGCAAGTTCGGCTTGGTCGGCCGACAAATGAGACATGCGTCTCAGTTTGGTGTGCGAGACTACGGGCGTTACCGGCTCCCTGTCAATCCGCAATGCGCAAGAGCGCCGCCTCGTTCTACACCCTGCCCGACCTGGGCCAGGGCCGCCGCGGCCGGGTATTCCGGCGGCTGCTGGACCGGGCGGTGATGCTGGTGCGCCGGGGGCGGATCCCGTCGGTGGCCGAGGTGGCGCTGGCCGCGAAGGTGTCCCGGGCCACCGCCTACCGCTACTTTCCGAACCGCTCCAAGCTGGTCAGCGCGGTGATTGCCGAGGCGCTGGCGCCGGTGCGCCGTAGCGTGCCGCAGCAGGGCGACAGCAAGCAGCGCCTGCACGAACTGCTCAACCGCACCTATTCGCGCTTCAGTGAATACGAGCCCCACATGCGCGCAGCGCTGCAGTTGGCGCTCGAGCATCAATCGCTGGAAGCGGCCGGCCTGCTGGAGGAGGAACCGTTTCGCCGCGGCCAGCGCCAGCAGATCCTCAAGGTCACGCTCGCGCCGCTGCGTACCCGGCTCGCACCGCGCAGCTGGAACCGCCTGCTCAGAGCTCTGGCGGTGGTCTACGGGATCGAGCCGATGATCGTGTTGAAGGACATCTGCGGTGCCAGCGACCGCGAAACCGAAGCCACCGTGCGCTGGATGATGGACGCGCTGGTGGACGCCGCACTGCGCGATAAAATCCGCGCATGAAGACCAAACCCCTCGGCCGCAGCGGCGTGCAGGTCTCGGAGCTGTGTTTCGGCACCATGTCCTTCGGTGGCGATGCAGATGAGGCGACCTCGGCGGCGATGTACAACGCCTGCCGCGATGCCGGCATCAATTTCTTCGACTGTGCCGACCAGTACAGCAGGGGCAAGGCCGAGGAAATCCTCGGCCGGCTGATCAAGGGCCATCGAGAGCAGCTGGTCCTCACCACCAAGTGCTTCAACCCGACCGGCGAGGACGTCAATGCGCGCGGCACTTCGCGCCGGCACATCAGCCGCGCCGTGGAAGCAAGCCTGAAGCGCCTGCAGACCGACCGGGTCGAGGTTTTTTTCCTGCATCACGTGGACGCGCGCACGCCGATCGACGAGTCGTTGCGCGCGCTGGAGGACCTGGTGCGCGCCGGCAAGATTCTTTACCCCGCGCTCAGCAACTATTCAGCCTGGCAGGCGCAGCGCGCGGTCGACCTGCAGGAGCGCCACAACTGGGCGCGCGTGCAGGTCATTCAGCCGATGTACAGCCTGGTCAAGCGCCAGGCGGAAGTGGAACTGCTGCCGATGGCCGAGGCCAACGGCATCGGCGTCATGCCCTACAGTCCGGGCGGCGCCGGGTTGCTATCGGGCAAGTACAGCGGCCAGTCAACCGGGCGCCTCAAATCCAACCAGATGTACCAGGCCCGTTATGGCGAGCCGTGGGTGTTCGAAGTCGCGGACAAGTTTGTCGCGTTCTGCAAGCAGAAGGGCTTGCATCCGGTGAGCGCGGCAGTGGCCTGGGTCGGCGCCCATCCGGCCATCACCGCGCCGATCGTCGGCGCGCGCAATCTCGAGCAACTGCGGGATTCCCTCAATGCAGTGAAGGTCGACATGACCCCGGCGCTGCGGGCCGAAATCGGCGCACTGTCGCCCGCCCCGCCCCCGGCCACCGACCGTCTCGAGGAGAACAAGCCGCGCTGAGGCTCGCCTGACTTATTCGAACCGGATCACGCCGCAAGCCAGGCGGGCACCCGCGTTGCCGGTCGGCTGCGTTTTGAAGTCGTCGGGGTCGGCATGCACGATCAGGCCGCGGCCTACGACGCTCGCGGCCCCCGGCCCAACGGTAAGGATGTCCAGCGTCACATCCACTTTGGCGCGGCCGTCCTTGCCTGCCTTGAGCGAGGGCAGGTCGCCGGCGTGGCGCTCGGTCGTGCCGTGGTGTGCGTGAGGCTTGCCGAACGGATTGAAGTGGCCCTTGGCGCTCATGCCGTCGCCCGAGCTGCAGTCACCCGCCTCGTGAACGTGCAGTCCATGCTCCTGGCCCGCCTTGAGACCCTGCACATAGACCACCACGTGGACCTTGTCGCCCACCTGCTCGAAGGTCGCCTCGCCGAAGGTCTTGTTTCCCTTGGTGGGCTGCAACTGGGCAGTCGCCCGCAGGGGCTCAATCGGCGTGGTCTGGCACGCCGCCAGCAGAACCGCAGCCGCGGTAGCGGCGAATTTGATCGGATGCATGGACTCCTCCTCGTAACGTGAGACAATCTACCCGCATAATCGCACTCTGCGCAAATGCCGTTGCGTAGCGCCGGAGGGGCGGTTACCTGCTTGTTACGACCAAGCCATAAAGAACTGGAGGGTGATTTATGGACCGACATCTGCAAAGACGATTTTCTGTCCGGGGCGCCGCTGTAGCGGCATTGGCCCTGGGCTGGGGCCTGCCCCAGCCTGCCGCGGCGCAGGACGCGCCGAAAAAAGTCGTACTCCGGTTCGCCGCCGACTTCACCCCGCCGCCGCATCCCGCCGGTATCGCGATGCAGATTTTTGCCGAGCGTCTGGGCAAGGCCATCCCGGGAAGCGAGGCGCGAATCTACTATGCCGGCGCGCTCTACACCATTCCGGAAGCCTTCGAGGCGATGCGCCAGGGCAACCTGGAGATGAGCTGGATGCAGATGGGCAAAGCGGCGCCGGTGGACGCCTGGATGATGACCGTAGTCGGGCCGGGCGTATTGACTACGGTCGGGGCGGTCGAACATCTGGAAAAGACCAAGACCTACCAGATGCTGGTCGATCGCCTGGCGAAGAACCATGCCATCAAGGTATTCGGCGTCGGGCAGATGAGCTTCGGTATGGGCGTGGGCGGCAAGAAGCGCTACCTGAAGCCGGCCGATTTCGCCGGCCGCAAGATCCGCAGCATGGGTCCGGTCGAGAACCCCTCGCTAGAGGCGTGGAAGGCGAATCCGGTGGTGATGGCCTTCGGCGAAGTGCCGAGCGCACTGGAATCGGGCGTCATCGACGGGCTGATGACCAGCCTGGGCGGCTTTAATGCTGTACGCGAGCAGGCACCCTTCTACACCACCGGCGGCGCGGGAGTGTTCACCGGCGACTACTACATGGTGAGCGCGAGCCGGCGCTGGTGGGATCGCCTCACGCCCGCGACCCAGGCCGCGCTGGAGAAGGTCATCGTGGCGACGATCAAGACGCAGAAGGAGCTCAACTGGTGCGTCGACAAGCTGACTTATGAGAAGTACGGCACCAAGGATCCGTCCAAGCCGGGCGTGTACTGGATGTCGCCGCAAGAGGCAAGCACGATGACCAGCGCGGTGGGCGACGCAACGGCCCGCTTCGTCAAGAGCAAGATGCCGCCCGAGGCCGGGCAGTGGACCGACCTGTTCGTCAAGGAAGGCCGCGAGCTCTCCAAGCAGCACCCGGTCGGCTCGTCGTGGATCGAGAAAGTGGACTGCGCGCAGTACGCATCCACGATCATCATCAAGTAGCGCGGCGCCGAGGACCAACCCCGGCGCGTGGAAAAAGCGTATCAACTGTGGCGGGCCTTCCAGGAGAAGGTCCTGGGGCCCGTCGCGGCCGTGCTGCTGTTCGGCTGCACCATGCTCGCGCTGGTCGAAGTGGTCCGGCGCTACGGTTTCGGCCAGTCCTTCTACTGGCAGCAGGACTTCGTCACCTACGTCATCCTGAGCGGCGTATTTTTTTATTTCGGCATTGCGCAGCGCAATCAGGCGCACCTCACCGTCACGGTTTTCATCGAACTGGCCGAAGTGGTCGGGCCACGCGCGCGCAGGGCGGCGGACATCGTTCGGCTGGTGGGCGAGGTTTTTTCGCTGCTGTTCCTGCTGGCGGTAGTGTGGTGGGGCGTTCCCGAAGTTCTCGATAGCCAGAAATACAATTCGCGCACCGAGAGCCTGCTGCTGCCGCTCGCGCCCTTCCTGTGGGCCTTGCTGGTCGGCTTTTTTTTCATGGCAGTGACGATGGTTTTCCAGGTCTACCGCGACGTTCAGAAACTGCGCGGCCGCACGGTCCTGGTGGACGTCGCCGAAGACGACAGCAAGATGCTGCTGCACTGAGGCCCTGAAGCGTGTACGTCGTCGGCATCATTGCACTGGTCCTGCTGGTGATCGGCATTCCGATCGGCATTGCGCTCTCCGCGAGCAGCGCGGTCTACATCCTGATCGACCCGCTGCTCGAGCCCGAGGTGATCTTTCGCGCCTTTTTCAACTTCATCAGCCGCTACTCGCTGATGGCGATCCCGCTGTTCATCTACGCCGGATTCCTGATGGAGCGCACCGGCCTGATCTCGCAGTTGTTCAAGTTCGCCGACGCCCTGGCGGGCTGGCTGCCGGGCGGGTTCGGCGTTTCCACCATCGTCGCTTGCGTGCTGTTCGCCTCCATCTCGGGTTCGAGCGTCGCATCCGCTGCCGCGATGGGCGTGATCGCTATCCCAGAGATGAAAAAGCGCGGCTATCCGGACTGGCTCTCCTCGGGAATCGTCGCCGGCAACGGCGGCATCGCGATCCTGATCCCGCCCAGCATCATCCTGATCCTGTACGGCATCGTCACCGAAACGTCGATCGTGAAGCTGTTCTTTGCCGGGGTCATCCCGGGCCTGCTGCTGGCGCTCACCAGCATCATCACCGTGATGATCATCAGCCTCAGGATCAAGCTGCCGCGCGGCCGCTTCGACGCGGCGCGGCTGTTGCGCGAATCCAAGGGCGCGCTACCGGGCTTGATGATGCCGGTGATCATCCTGGGGGGCCTGTACGGCGGCGTCTTCACCCCCACCGAAGCGGCGGCCGTCGCTTGCGGCTACGCCATGCTCTACGGCCTGATCAGCGGCCGAGCCGAGTTCATCGCCCAGCTTGTTCCGATCACTCGCCGCGCGCTCAACCTCACCGCCGTAATCCTGTTCCTGGTGGGCTGCGTGGGCGTGTTCCAATTCCTCGCCGCCAACCTCTACTGGCCGCAGCAGATCACCAAGGCCGTCACCGGCTGGGGCCTCACCCCGCTCGGTTTCATCTTCGCCTTCATGTTTGTGCTGCTGATTCTCGGCTGCTTCGTCGACGGCATCGCGATGGTTCTGCTCACCGTGCCGGTGGTCTTCCCGGTCGCCTACGCCCTCAAGATCGACCCCATCCATCTCGGCGTCATGCTGACGCTGGCCGTGGAAATGAGCGTCGTCACTCCGCCCGTCGGCCTCAACCTGTTCGCCGTGAGCGGTACTTCGAAGATCCCGATCGCCACGGTAATGAAAGGCTCCATCCCCTTCTTCGGCGCCGATTTGGTGACACTGCTCATCGTCATCTTCGTGCCGGCGACCGCGACCTGGCTGCCGAGCATCCTCGTGCAAAGCGTATTCAAATAGATCGGGCGGCGCCGATGGCCTGCGATCTCCTCATCAAAAACGGCTTGCTGATCGACGGCAGCGGCGCGCCGGCGCGCCATGGCAACGTGGCGATCGCCGATGGCAAGATCGTGCAGATCGGCAACGGCGCTACCGCCGCGAAAAAAGTCATCGACGCAGACGGCCTGGCGGTGGCGCCCGGCTTCATCGACCCGCATACCCACTACGATGCGCAAATCTGCTGGGACGGCGCGCTCACCCCCTCCTCCTGGCATGGCGTGACCTCGGTGGTGATGGGCAACTGCGGCGTCGGCATCGCGCCCTGCCGGCCCAAGGCGCGCGAAATCGCCATGCGCGACCTGGTGAACGTGGAGGCGATTCCGTTCGAGGTGCTCGAGCAGGGCATCACCTGGGACTGGGAGAGCTTTCCGCAGTTCATGGACGCCGCGGCGCGCCGCAAGCCCGCGCTCAATCTCGGTTTCCTTGCGCCGCTGACGCCGTTCCGCCACTACGTGATGGGCGAAGCCTCGATGGAGCGCGCCGCCTCTGCCGATGAATTGAACGAGATAAAGAAATTGCTCGGGGAAGCGTTTGACGCCGGCGCGTTCGGCTTCTCCAGCACCCTGCTCAACCAGCACATGGGCTATGCCGGCCGTCCGCTTGCTTGCCGCAACGCCAGCCGCGCAGAGCTGAAAGCCTACTGCAACGCGCTGCGGGAGCGCGGCAAAGGCGCGATCGAGATCGCCATGACCAAGCAGATCGGGGTGATGGATGACCCGGAACTCGAACTGCTCGACTTCATGCTCGCCGAAAGCGCGCGGCCGATAACCTTCATCGCCATGTTCGACCGCGACGACATCTCCGAGGCGGTGCGCACCTCGCTCGCCAAAGCCGCGCCGATGATCGCGCGGGGCGCGCGGCCGCAAACCTCGCCCTTGCCGCTGACGCGCGAAATCAACATGCGCAACCCGTTTTCATTCGCCGCCTTCCCTTCCTGGAAGCGGGTGTTCGAGGACAAATCCAAGCCGGCGCAGGCCGCCGTTTACCGCGATCCGGCGTTCCGTAACCAGTTCCGCGAGGAGCTGAAACGCCCGGCCGGTTTCGGCAACTGGGAACGCATCCGGGTGCACGAAGTGAAGTCGGCGGCGCTGAAGGCGCTGGAAGGCCAGACGGTGGCCGAAGTCGCCGCGGCGCAGGGCAAGGACGGGGTCGATGCCTTTCTTGACCTGACGCTCGCCGACGACCTGGAGAACGAGTTCACCATGACGTCGTTCAACAATCGCGCCGACCGCATGGCCGAGATCCTCAACAACCCGGCCATGCTGCTGGGACTCGGCGACGGCGGCGCACACCTTGACATGCTGTGCGACTCGGGCTACCCGACCTACATGCTCGGCACCTGGGTGCGCGAGCGCAAGGTGCTGACCCTGGAACACGCGGTGCAGCGCATGACGTCCGATCCCGCCGACTTCTTCGGCATCAAGGACCGCGGCCGGCTCAAGGCCGGCCTCGCCGCCGACCTTGCGATCTTCGATCCGCGGACGGTCGGCTCGGTGGGGCGCCCGGAACGGCGCTACGATCTTCCGGGCGGCGCAAAGCGCATGGTGATGCGTTCGCAGGGTATCGAGTACACGATCGTCAACGGCGCGGTAACCTGGGAAAAAGGCGCGCTGACGGGCGCATCGGCAGGTACGGTACTTCGTTCTTGACCGAAGCTACGCGGCGCTGATTCCAAGCACGGCGTTGACGCCGGCGAGCAGGTTGGCGCGCTCGAACGGTTTGGTGATGTAGCCGTCGGCCCCGCCGGCCAGGCCGCGCACCACGCTTTCGCGCTTGGTTTCGCCCGTCAGCATGATGACCGGCATAGCCTTGAGCGCCGAGTGCGTTTTCAACCGGCCGAGGATGTCGAAACCGTTTGCGTCCGGCAGGTTGACATCGAGAATCACCACATCCGGCAGCGGCGGCGTGCGAAGGCGCGCGACCACCTCGGCGCGCGTCGCCGCCATCTTGACATCGAAGCCTTCGCCCTCCAGCAGCCGCGCCACCAGCGCGGAAACGCTCTCGTCATCTTCGACCACCAGCGCCGACCAGCGCGTGCCGGCGGCCGGAGTTCGTGCCTTCACTGCGCGGCGCGCGATGCTGACGTAATAGCCGGTGCGCGCGAGCTGCGGCGCGCCGTCCTGCGCTTCGCGCTGCGCGCTCGCCCTGGTACCGGCCGACAACTTCGATTCGACCGGCTTGACGGCGAAATAGGCGCTGAAATCCATGCCATCGGTCTCGGCGACGGTCGCGACGCGCACCAGGCCGGCAGTGACAAGCGAACGCACCAGGTTGCGCAAGGCCTCCGAGGGGATGTGCGGCAGTTTCTGCTCGATTTCTCCGACCGTCGCCTTGGCGTCCAGCAGCACCATCAGCTCCAGGGCCTCGGGCGGAAGCTGAGTGTCGCCGCCCTGGATCTGGGCCGTCCCCTTGTCGCTGAGCGCATAAACATCGAGCGGATAAACCGGGATGCCGGCGCGGTTGGCGTCCGACAGGATCGAAGCGTAATCAATCTTGCTCATGATTACCTCGAGCGATTAGCTCTCGCGCCGGGAGTGTACACTCGGCGCGATACATGCGCTTGCCGGCCACCGCCACCGAAATCAAGCCCGAGAAGCTGCTCGCGATCGTCGCCGAGGTGGTGCGCGAAGCGCGGCCGAACGTCCGGCCGCAGGCGACGCTCGATTCTTCGCTGGAAAGGGAACTCGCGCTGGACAGCCTGGCCCGGGTCGAACTGGTGCTGCGGCTCGAAAGGGAGTTCGGCGCCAGTCTCCCGGAGCAGGCGCTCGCCACCAGCGAGACGCCGCGCGACCTGTTGCGATTCCTGCTGGGCAGCGTGGGCCAGGAAACGCGCGTCGCCGACCGGACCGTCGCCAGCCTGGTGCAGACGCAGGGCGTGCGCGCGCCTTCGCCCGCGCAGGCGGCGACGCTCGCCGAGGCGCTCGAGTACCACGTCGAGCGCCAACCCGACCGGCTCACCGTGTTCATGTACGAGGAGCAGAAGGAATTCCCGCTCAGCTACCGCGCGCTGTGGGACGGCGCGATCGGCTACGCGGCGCAGTTGACGCGCGCCGGGCTGCAGCCCGGGCAGATGGTGGCGATCATGCTGCCCACCTGCAAGGAGTACCTGTATTCATTCTACGGGGTGCTGCTCGCCGGCGGCGTACCGGTGCCGCTGTACCCGCCGGCGCGCCTGACCACGATCGAAGACCACATGTCGCGCCATGTGGGAATCCTCAAGAGCGCCGGTGCGACGATCATGATCACGATCCCGGAAGCCAAGCCGCTCGCCTACCTGCTGCGCGCGCAGGTGGATTCCTTGCGGCTGGTGCTGGTTCCGGAGGACCTGAATTCCTCCCCGGATAAGAATTTCAAGCCGATACGCGGCAAGCCCGGCGACATGGGCTTCCTGCAATACACCTCGGGCAGCACCGGCAATCCGAAGGGCGTGGTGCTGTCGCACGCCAACTTGATGGCCAACGTACGGGCGATGGGGGCCGCAGTAAATGCGAATCCCGAGGACGTGTTCGTGAGCTGGCTGCCGCTGTACCACGACCTTGGCCTGATCGGCGCCTGCTTCGCCACCATGGTGCTGGGCTTCCCGGTGGTACTGATGTCGCCGCTGTCGTTCCTCGCGCGGCCCTCCAGCTGGATGCGCGCCATCCACCGCCACCGCGGCACCATGTCGGGCGGCCCGAACTTCGCCTTCGAATTGTGCCTGCGCCGGATCCCCGAGGAGGACATGCAGGGCATCGACCTGTCCTCCTGGCGCTTCGCCTTTAATGCCGCCGAGCCCGTCAGCCCGGACACCATCATTCAGTTCCAGCGGCGTTTCGCAAAATACGGCTTGCCGGAAAACTGCCTGTCTCCCTCCTATGGCCTGGCGGAATCCTCGGTGGGCGTGGCGATCACCGCGCCAGGGACCGCGTGGCGCGCCGATCGCCTGGATCGCCTGCGCTTCTCGCGCAGCGGCGAGGCGGTAACGGCTAGCGCCGCGGACGCTTCGCCGCTGGTCGTCATCGGCTGCGGCACGCCCATTCCCGGGCACGATATCCGCGTGGTGGACGGTGCGGGACTGGAATTGCCGGAGCGGCACGAGGGACTGCTGCAGTTTCGCGGCCCTTCCTCCACCTCAGGCTACTACCGCAATCCGGAGGCGACCAAGACCTTGTTCAATGGCGCCTGGGTCAATACCGGAGACCGCGCCTACCTGTCCGATGGCGTGCTGTTCCTCACGGGCCGGGAAAAAGACATCATCATCCGCGGCGGGCGCAACATCAGTCCCTACGAACTGGAGCAGGCGGTCGGCGACCTGGCCGGCATCCGGCGCGGCTGCGTCGCCGTCTTCGGCAGCCGGGACGCCGCCACCGGTACCGAGCGCGTGGTGGTGCTGGCGGAGATGCGCGATCCGGACGATGCGCGCCACCCGGACCTGAAGCGCATGATCAACGAGCTCGCCGTAAAGCTGATCGGCGAGCCGGCGGATGACATCGTGCTCGCGCCGCCGGCCACCGTGCCCAAGACCTCGAGCGGCAAGATCCGCCGCGTCGCGGCGCGCGAATTCTACGAGCGCGGCCCCGCCGCAGCCAAAGGCCAGGCGGTTTGGCTGCAGTTTGCACGCCTGATTCTCGCCAGCGCCGCGCCGCAGCTCAGGCGCGGCCTGCGCACGCTGGGCGGATTGCTGTTCGCGCTGCGCGGTTATCTGGTCTTCGCCTTACTTTTTCCATTCGCGTTCCTCGGCGCGCTGTTTGCACCGGTTCCGACCTGCTGGAAGATCGGCTCGCTGGTGTCGCGCTGGTTCCTCAGGCTCTCGGGCATCGCGGTGGTGGTGCGCGGGCTGGAAAATCTGCCAAAGAATACGCCGGTGGTCCTGGCGGTCAACCACACCAGCTACCTCGATGCACTGGTGCTGCTGGCGCTGCTGGAATACCGGGGCTATGCCTTCGTCGCCAAGCGCGAGTTCCGGGAGCAATGGCTGATGATGCGGCTGCTGTCGGGGTTCGGCACGCATTTCATCGAGCGCTTCGACGTCGCGAAGAGCTCAGAGCACGCCAACGATCTGGCGCAGGCAGCAAAAGCCGGTGCCTCGCTGATCGTGTTTCCCGAAGGCACGCTCAGGCGCACTACCGGCCTGATGGGCTTTCGCACCGGCGCGTTCCAGGCCGCGGCGCAGGCCGGCATTCCAGTCGTGCCGGTGGCGCTGCGCGGCATCCGCTCGGTGCTGCGCGACGGTACCTGGTACCTGCGCCGTGCCCCGGTGTCGGTGGTCGCCGGCGCGGCGATCGCGCCTGAGGGCAGCGACTGGGCAGCGGCAGTGAAATTACGCGACGGGGTGCGCGCCGAAATCCTCCGCCACTGCGGCGAACCTGACCTTGCCGAAAATCAGGCTTAGCGGCCGACCTCAGGCCACCAGGACGAGCACGATCAGCCCGCCGCCGGCAAGCAGGATCCAGGTGGCGGTGGTGCTGACCACGCGCGCCTGGAAAACATTCGAATAAATTCCCAGGGCGTGTCCCAGCCGGGCGGCCAGCAGCACCGCGCCGTAGGTGTACACGAGCCAGGGCTTGCCGCCCATGGCCTCGATCAGGCCCATGATGGCGAGCGCGAACGGCACGTACTCGATGAAGTTCCCCTGCACGCGGATCGCGCGCCCGAGCTGCGCATCACCGCCATCGAACAGGTCGACCTTCTTGCGCGCCCGCAGAACGGTGATGCGGATGCTGATTGCAACCAGCATCAGGGACAGAAGTGCAATGAAGACTGCCGTAATCGGAATGCCGTGCATGGTTATTCCCTCTTTAAATTAATCCTCTTTCATCACGTCGCTCGCGCGCTTCGGATAGATGATCGCCTCGGCAAAGCGGTACATGCTTTCCAGTTCTGCCTGACCACGGTAGGCAGGCTTCGCGCCGCTTGCCCGTGCGAGCAGCTCGGCCTGGATGTTGCGCCGGACTTCGGCGCAGAGCGTGTTGAGTCGGTGGTAGGCCTCCGACAGGGTCCGCCCCATCGAAGTCAAGCCGTGCCCCACCAACACCACGGTATTGGTGCCTTGGACAAAGTCCTTCACGCCGCTGACGTCGGCCTCGACGTCGATGTGCCCCGGCACGTAGTGCACCGGCTTGCCCAGCACATAGGGCGGGTCGAGCGACAGCATCCGCACTTCCTTGAACGCGCCACAGCCGAGGAACGCGATCATGGCATCGTCATGCACGTGGATGGTCGCGTGGATATCCGGCCGCAGGCGCAGAATCTCGCGCGACAGGTTGTGGCCGACGCTGGTCACCTTGCTCCCGTACAAAATCCTGTTGCTGGGAATGTCGGTGATGACGATGTTCTCCAGCTCCATCTCCTCCAGCGACAGCTCGGCATGCTTGGTATAGGCAACGCCGTTCGGGTAGTCCGGATGCGGCGCCCGCACCACGATGTTGCCCAGCGTGTTTTGCACATAGCCGCGCGCGCAAAGCATGCGGGCGTATTTCAGGATCTGCCTGCCGATCGCGGGGTCGAAGGTTACCGGCGCGCCCATGCGGAGAATTCTAGCGCCGAAAGTCACCCCGCTCGAGCAGCCAGGACGCGGCAAAGCCAAACACCAGCCCCCAGAACGCGGCGCCAACGTTGAAGATCGGCACGTCCGCGACGGTCACGAGGAAGGTCACCAGCGCGCCCAGCGTGAATTTGCCGCTGAAGGCGACACCGAACGCGGTCTGCAGCACGCGCAGCATCGCCAGCCCGCCCAGCGCGGCGATGAACGCGGCCGGCGTGGAAAGCAGCAGGCGGGTAAAAAACGGCGACATCAGGCCAAAGCCGAGCGCGAGAATCCCGACCAGCACGCCGGCGGTGTAATGCCGGTGCTTATCCCCTGAGGAGGAGATGATCGCGTTCACCGGGCCGGTGAGGCAGGTCGACACGCTGCCGACGAACGCCGTCACGATCGACCCGGCGCCGCAGGCGGCGGCAATCGCATTGATCGGCGGCCTGTGACCGGCGGCGCTGAGCACCGCGAATCCCTGGCCGTTTTGCACCACCAGCACGGTGATCGCGAGCGGCACCACCAGCTCGACCATGGCCTGCCAGGAGAACACCGGCAGGTAGACGGTGGGGGGCGCGAGGATCAGCAGGTCCTGGTTCTTGGTATCGAAACTTCCGGAGAGAAAAATTGCCAGCGCCCCGGCAACCAGTGCGCCGATCAGGGGCGATAGCCATTGGCCCGCCCGCTTGAATACGGACAGGAGAACGAAAGCCGCGACCATCGGCGCTGCAATCACGAAACCGTCACGCACCGCATAGACCAGGTCCAAACCGAAGCGCAGGAACACGCCCGCGACCATCGCCATCACGATCGGCATCGGCGCCGCCTCGGTGCAGCGCCGCACCCAGCCCGAGAGCCCGAGCGCCAGCATCAGCACGCCGCAGGCGACGAACGCGCCGATCACTTCCGGGAACGACAGGTGTCCCAACGCCGGCCCTACCAGCACCGCGCCCGGGATGGACCAGAAAAAAACCAGCGGCTCGCGGTAGCGCAGGCAAAAGGCGATGCTGATCAAGCCGTTGATGAAAAATGAGCCGAAGATCCACGACGCCAGGTCCGACTCCGACAGGCCGCCCTGCGCGCCGACCGCCAGGATGATCGCGACCGGCCCCGACGCAGCGAAAATGAACGCGACCAGCCCGCTCGCCGCGTAGCTGCCGCCAAAATCCGCTGCCAGCTGCCGCGGACCCGCGAACGGCGAGGTCGGTTTTTCCAGCATCGTGCAAGCCTAGCGCAGCGCGGCGCGGCCGTGGCTGCCGGTTCGCCTGCCCCTTGCCCGCGCCGCCGCCGATGCGGATACTGGGTGTCGGCATCTTGGCGCAGCGCGGGGAGACGGCATTGAAGGAGATCGACAACTGGTTCGAACATACGCGGCACGCGCTGAACGCGCCCCTGTTCGATCTGGGCGGCACCTCGTTGACCGTCTGGACGCTGCTATACCTCGCTGCGGCGGTCCTGCTGCTGTTTTATTTCTCGGCGCGTTTGCGCCGCTGGCTGTCGCAGCGCGCCCTCTCCCGCACCAGCCTGGATGTCGGGGCGCGGCAGGCGATCGCCTCGATGACGCACTACACCGTCCTGGTCCTCGGCTTGCTGATCATCCTGCAGACCGCGGGCATCAACCTGACGACCCTAAACGTTCTCGCCGGCGCCGTCGGGGTCGGCATCGGCTTCGGCCTGCAGACCGTGGTGAGCAATTTCGTCTGCGGCCTGATCCTGATGTTCGAGCGGCCGATTAAGATCGGCGACCGCGTGGTGGTGGATTCGGTGGACGGCGTGGTGACCGAGATCGGCGCACGCAGCACCAAGGTTCTCACCAATGACAACATCACCATCATCGTGCCCAATTCCAAGTTCATCACCGAAAACGTGACCAACTGGCAGTACAACGACCCGACGGTGCGCTTCCGCATCCCGGTCGGAGTCGCTTACGGCAGCGATGTGCGCCTGGTGGAGAAGCTGCTGCTGGAGGTCGCAGCGGCTGAACCCGACGTGCTCGACAGCCCCGTGCCGGCAGTGCGCTTTTTGGCGTTCGGCAATAGCGCGCTCGAGTTCGAATTGCGCGCCTGGAGTTCGAGCCTGGTGCACCGCAAGGGACGACTCACCAGTGCCCTCAATTTCGCCATTTACGACCGGTTTCGCGAACACGGCATCGAGATCCCGTTTCCGCAACGCGACTTGCACGTGCGCTCGGGCACGCTCAACGTGCGCCTGGACAGGAATCCCGGCTAGCCGGAGGTCTCAGACCAGGTTCGACCCGCCGCCGGCCCTGCCGGAGATCGCGTCGAGCTTCTTGTTGATCGCTGCAAGTTCGCCGAGCACCGCAGCGCGCATGCCTTCGACCCGCGACGCTTCGGCCTCGGCTGCAATCCGCCTCGCGTTCTCCAGTTCCTTCGACATTCTGCGCTGTTCCAGCAACATCGCGATTTCGGATCGGGCGAGGATCAGAAGGAAGAATACCGTCAGCACGCCCACCGCGAGCAGCATCAGGAAGCCGAGCGGCGCTTCGATGCGGGTAATGATGAGATCCAGTTCGGTCGAGGCTATGAATGCCTGCCAGTTCTGGAGCGCGAAAACGCCGAACAACACGAGCAGGGCCAGGATCAATACAGTTCGCAGCCTCATGAGTTGCTCCTTCTACGATTGCATCGGCTCCATGGTCTCGCATCGGCCGGGGAACAACAACCCGGCCGTGGGGTCAAATTTGCCTCGGCTCGACCCATCTGGAAAGGAATGCATTGACGCGACGGTTCTGGCGCATCGCCGCATTGCCCTTGTTGAGCGCGGCGCTGTACTCGGCTGGCGGCTACTGGCTGGCGCCGCGCCTCGTGCAGGACGCGCTCGGCGACTATGTGCGCGAGCGCCTGGGCCACCGGCTGGAGCTGCGCGCCGTAAAGGTGGACCCCTGGCGCCTTTCGCTCGAGCTGGCGGGCGCAAGCCTGCGCACGAAGAACGGCGACCTGCTGGCCCAGTTCGAGAAACTGGAGTTCGACCTTGAGGCGGCATCGTTGTGGAGCGGTGCCTGGCGCCTGCGGCTGATCGGGCTGGTCGCGCCGCGCGCCGAATTCTCGCGCAATGCGGAGGGACAGACCAACTGGGCAGCGCTGATCTCAGCGCTGCCGCGGAACGACGGCACCGTGCCGGCTCGCGTGCGCGTCGGCCGTGCCGTGGTAGAGCGCGGCGAAATTGGCTACGCGGATCACAGCCGGCCTGCGCCACTGCAGTTGCGCGCAAAGCAGGTCGCACTGGAGGTGAAGGATTTCTCCAATGAGGCAGGCGCGAAGGCGAGCTACACACTGAGCGCCGTGCTGCAGGACGGCGCTAAATTCTCGTCCGAGGGCACCTTCGGCGATGCGGCGCGCGACGCAGCAGGTGAGCTTGCCGTGCAAGGATTGTCCGCCGTGACGCTGCTCGAACTGGCCGGTTCGCCGCTCGGCGCGACGCGCGGCACCGTGCTCGCCTCGGCCCGGTTTGCCCTGGGCGGCAAGTCCCGCTCATTGGTCCTGGAGCAGGTGGATGCCGCGATCTCGGACCTCGGAGTGACGCTCGCCGGCGGCAATGCGTCGGCCGCGTCGATCTCGCTGCAAGCGGGCCGGTTCGATGCCGCCGTGGGAAGCATCGGGTTTGGCCGCTTGCGCGTCGTCGACGCTGCAGCCGCGGGTGCGCGCGAGGATGGCCCTCAGCTCCGGCTGGCACAGTTTTCTCTCGATGCAGCGTCAGTATCGCTCGGCGAGCGGCGCATCGAGATCGAGCGCGCTGCGCTCGTCGGCTTGGAAGGACGGGACGAACTCGATGCCACAGGCGGCAGCCAGTTGGCGGGCCTGTTCGCCCCGCCGGCCGCGCCAAGCGAGCCGACCAGCACGCCGCAACCGCAATGGGGCGTGGCACTGCAGCAGCTCGAGGTAAAGGATTCGGCGTGGCGCCTTGCCTGGCCCGGCGACGCTGCGAGCGGGGCGCCCCCCGTATCATCGAAATTCGCGAAATAGACCTCGCAGCGGCGCAGTTGCGCTACCCGGAGGGCGATCCGTTCAAGATCAGCGCCGGGTTCGTCTTCTCACCAGCGGGACGCGTCAGCGCGACGGGAGAGGTCGACCTGCGCGAGCGCTCCTCGTCGCTGGCGCTGCGCGTTGAGCAATTGCCGCTTAAAGCCGCGCAGCCCTGGATCGAGCCCCATCTTGCGCTGCAGATCGGGGCGGGATCCCTCGATCTGGAAGGAACGCTGGCCATCGCCGCCAAGGAGGCAACGCCAGCCGCGGAATTTTCGGGCAAGCTTGGTGTCGGCGGCCTGCAACTGACTGATTCGGCCACGCGCCAGCCGCTGTTCGGCGCCGAGGCGATCCAGGCGCTCGGTCTGAAGCTGGGAATCCTGCCGTTGGCGGTCGCCATCGACGAGCTCTCGCTGCAGGCGCCCGCCGGAAGCATCGCTCTCGCGGAGGATGGCACCGTCAACCTCGGCACGCTGCGCCGTGCCGCGACCAAAGAGCCGGCCGAGTCCAGCGCGGACCAGCGCATGCCGCTCGCGCTGCGCAAGGTCACGCTGCGCGGCGGACGGCTCGATTTTTCCGACCGCTCGATCCGCCCCGCGTTTGCGGTGCGCATCGACGAATTATCGGGCGCCATGACCGGGCTGGATGCAGCGCGCGCGGTGCCTGCCAAGGTCGCCTTCGACGGACGCGTCGGCGAGTACGGCGCGGCGAAGATCCGCGGCGCGCTCGATCCCTTCGCTCCCGGCACCGACACCGACCTGACGCTTGACCTTCGCAACCTCGAGATCAGCGCGCTCGATCCCTACGCCCGGCGCTTCGCCGGCTACCGCATCGAGTCGGGCAAGCTCGCCGGCGCGCTGCGCTACCGCGCGCGCCTGGGCAAGCTGGAAGGCGAGAACCGCCTCGTGATTGACAAGCTCAAGCTCGGCGCGCGGGTCGAAAGCCCTCAGGCGCCGGACCTGCCGCTCGAGCTGGCGATTGCCTTGCTGACCGATTCCCAGGGCCGCATTGCGATCGAGATCCCGGTGCGCGGCGATCTGGACCGCCCCGAGTTCGATCTCGGACAGGTGATCGCCCAGGCGGTCGGCGGTGCCATCGGCAAAGTGATCACGGCGCCGTTCCAGCTGCTCGCCGGCCTGTTCGGGGGCGGCGAGCAGGCGATCGACCGCATCGACTTCGAGTCAGGGTCGGCAAAGCTGGCGCCACCGGAGCGAGAAAAAATCACCGCCGTGGCGCGCGCGCTTGCCGAGCGGCCGCAGCTCGGGCTGCAAGTCGCCCCCACCTTCGATGGCGCCGCCGACGGCGAAGCACTGCGCAATGCCAAAGTTGCGGTGAATCCGGACGCGTTGGTCGCGCTGGCGCGCGCACGTGCCGAAGCTGTGCGCGAGGCGCTGCTTGAACAGGGAATTGACTCCAGCCGGATCACCCTGGCAGCACCCGAAGCGGCATCCGCCGACACCAGTCACGGTATCCCGGCGAGCCTTTCGCTTAGCGCCCGCTGAGCGGGACAATTTTCTCTGGAGCCTCCGACCACTGCAGGCTGCGATAGTCGAAGCCGCGTTCGATGCGCGGCTTGACGACCCGGAAATACGGCGAGATGTCGAAATCGCGCGGCGCGAACAGGGTATGGTGCCGCGCGCGCAGCACTTCATCCACGCAGCTGTCGCAGCCCGGCGTACCCTGCGGCCGATGCTCCAGATACGGCAGGATCGGATATTTGACCGACTGGAAAGCTTCCGCGATCAGCGTCGAACACAGCGCGCGCGTTGGCTCGCCGCTGCCTAGCGCGATCATCCTGCGCCGCAGGCGCTGCGGCACAGGCGGCGTGGGCAGCAGGTAGCGCGCCAGATCGATCAGGTTCTTCAAGTCGTAGGAATGGCCGATACGTGAAACGGCGTAACGGATCACGCTCGCCGCGTCCGCTTCCGTCAAGCCTACCGGGCGGCAAATCCGGGTGTGGAATTCCGCGTATTTGCCGAGCGGCACGGCGCACACGCCGTTCATCAGATCGGCCTCGATCAGCACCAGCGCCTGGCCGGCATCATTCTTGAGCCCGGCCTGCTCCCCGATATACAGCGCCGCGTGCGACCAGGTGGACTGGGTCAGATACTTGATCGCGGTACTGACGCGCGTGTTGCCCTCGACCAGCAGCACGTCCGCCGGCTGGAGCGCGCGCTGCAGGTCGCCGGCACTGCTCGTCGCGGGCGGGGCGTAGCGCGGATCGGGCCGCGTCAGATAGCCCGCGAGCAATCGACCCAGGCCGCGCAGCAAATGCTCGGTCGGAGTCATGACTCACCCCTGCGGATCGCCACCGAGCCGCGCGCCCAGGCGCTCGAGCGCCGGGCGCAGATACTGCAGAAACAGCTCGGGATTCTCCGCCATCGGAAAATGCCCCATGCCCTGCATCACTTCGAATTCTGCGCCCGGAATGCGCGCGGCAGTGGCGCGAGAAATTTCCGGCGTGCAGGAGTAATCGTATTCGCCGGTGAGCATGATCACCGGGCATTTCTTGGTATCGATGCCTCCGACGCGCTCGCGCGCGTCCCATTCCCTGCCGTAAAAGCGGATGTCGCCCCAGAATACGCCGTAGCCGCCCTGCGAGTACTCCCACCAGACTTCGCGCTGGCGCTCGGGCGGACTTTGCGGCGCCATCAGGCCGTGCACCCACTCGGGCACGAAACTCGACTCGTTCACGCCGGGATGGCGGGTCCAGGGCACTTCGCGCCCGACGATGCGCTCGCTCGCTTCGCAGGCGATCACGCCGCCCAGGCGCTCGCCCCAGCGCAGCGCCATCTCCAGGCAGATCTGGCCGGCCATCGAGGATCCGAGCAGCACCGGCCGGCGCAGACCGAGCGCTTCGATGACGGCGCCGATCGCCGCCACGTAGCGCTCCGTAGTCAGATCCCACGCGCCGATCGGCGCACCCTCGGGGGGCAGGCTTTTGCCGTGCCAGGGCAGGTCGAAAGCCAGCATGCGCCACTCGGCGGCGAGCGCGGAATCGTTCATCAGCTTGTAAAACTGCCGGGAGTCGGAACCGGCCGTGTGCAGGCACAGCAGGTCGTGCCCGCTACCCGCCTCCTCGTAGTAGATCCGGTTCGGCCGCCCCTCCAGTTCGAGCCAGACGTAGCCGCCTTGCAAGCTTTCGCAAAGGTCCGGCCGGGGGGCAGCGGCAGGCTGCGTTTTCTTCGACGGCTCAGGATTCAGCAGCGCGCGTCCAATTTCCAGCACGCGGCGAACGATGTGCGCGTGCTGTGCGAGCTTCAACTCGTCGCCGCCGACCTTGAATTCGCCAACCCGCATCTTCATTGCGAAAACGCTGTGATAGGGCGCCGGCGGCAGTTTGCGGAAGAATTTCTCCCAGACAGCGGCGGGCGCTTCAAGGACGAATGATGGTTTCTCACTTGCCGCCTGTTCGGTCACGCGGCAGGAAGAACCCGGAACGAAGACGAACTCTGCCATCCGCTCCCCTGCCACCACGCGGAAGCGGCAATCCGCGCTGCCGGAGAACGCCGCGAGCTCGGCGTCGACATGCGCCGCTGCCTGCAGCGCGGCCAGGAATTCGGGCCAGCGCGCCGACAAATAATCCTGCATCACTTCAGCACGGACTTGAGCAGCTTGCCCATCTCGGCCGGATTCTTGGTCACCTTGATGCCGCAGGATTCCATCACCGCGAGCTTTTCCTGCGCCGTGCCCTTGCCGCCCGAGATGATGGCGCCGGCATGACCCATGCGCTTGCCCGCAGGCGCGGTAACTCCGGCAATGAAACCGACCACCGGTTTGTTCATATGGTCCCTGGCCCAATTCGCCGCGTCTTCCTCGTCGCTTCCGCCGATCTCGCCGATCATGACTACCGCGTCGGTGTCCGGGTCGTCGTTGAACAATTTCAGGATCTCCAGATGCTTCAGGCCGTTGACGGGATCACCGCCGATGCCGACCGCGGTCGACTGGCCGATGCCCAGTTCGGTCAGTTGTCCCACCGCCTCGTAGGTCAGCGTGCCCGAGCGCGACACCACGCCGACACGCCCTTTCAAGTGGATGTGGCCGGGCATGATGCCGATCTTCAGTTCCCCAGGTGTGATCGCTCCGGGACAGTTAGGCCCCAACAGCAGCGTTTTGCGTTTCTCCTTCTTCATTCTTTCGCGCAGGTGGACCATGTCGCGCACCGGAATGCCTTCGGTAATGCAGATCGCAAGGTCGAGATCGGCCTCGACCGCCTCCCAGATCGCCGCAGCGGCAAAGGGCGGCGGAACGTAGATGACCGAGACGTTGACGCCGGTCTGCTGCTTCGCTTCGGCGACATTCTGAAAAATCGGAATGCCCTCGAAACTCTCGCCTGCCTTCTTCGGGTTCACCCCGGCGACGTAACAGTTCTTGCCGTTGGCGTAGGCGCGGCTGGTCTGGGTGTGGAACTGGCCGGTCTTGCCGGTGATTCCCTGCGTCACTACCTTGCTCGCCTTGTCGATCAGGATGCTCACGCGGCCCGCCCGGATTCTCCTGCGACCGCGGCCACCGCCTTCTCGCCCGCCTCGCCCATATTGCCGGCGGTGATGATCGGCAGGCCCGACGCGGCGAGGATTTTCTTGCCGAGGTCTTCATTGGTGCCTTTCATGCGCACCACCAGCGGCACCGAGAGCTTGACCTCCCGCGCCGCCGCCACCACGCCCGCGGCAATGGTGTCGCACTTCATGATGCCGCCGAAAATATTCACCAGGATGCACTTCACCTTCGGGTTGGAGAGCATGATCTTGAACGCCGCCGTGACCTTTTCCGCGGTGGCGCCGCCCCCGACATCGAGGAAGTTGGCCGGCTCGCCGCCGAACAGCTTGATGGTGTCCATGGTGGCCATCGCGAGTCCCGCGCCGTTCACCATGCAGCCGATGTTGCCGTCCAGAGAAATGTAGGACAGGTCGTGCTTGGAGGCCTCGATCTCTAGCGGGTCCTCCTCGTCCAGGTCGCGCATGGCGACGATATCGGGATGGCGGAACAGCGCGTTGTCGTCGAAATTGAGCTTGGCATCGAGCGCGATCACCTGGTCCTGGCCAGTCAGGATCAGCGGGTTTATTTCCGCCAGCGAAGCGTCGGTTTCATCGAAGCATTGATAGAGCTTCTGCAGCAGCTTCGCCGCCTCGGCCAGCGCCTTTTCCGGCACGCCGATCTTGCGGCTCACCTCGGCAGCTTGCGCGCTGCCCAATCCCGCTGCCGGATCGATGAACACGCGGTGAATCTTTTCCGGGGTCTTGGCAGCAACCTGCTCGATGTCCATGCCGCCCTCGGAGGAAGCCATCAGCGCCACGCGCTGCGTGACGCGGTCCACCACCATGCCGACGTAGAGTTCCTTCTTGATGTCGGCACCCTCCTCGACCAGCAGCCGCCGCACTTTCTGCCCGCCCGGGCCGGTCTGGTGCGTGACCAGCCGCATGCCGAGAATTTTTTCCGCATGCTGTTTGACTTCGGCCAGCGACTTCGCGACTTTCACGCCGCCGCCCTTGCCGCGCCCGCCGGCATGGATCTGGGCTTTCACCACCCAGGCGCTGCCGCCCAGCTTTTTTGCCGCCGCGAGCGCCTCGTCGACGCTGAAACAGGCAACGCCGCGCGGCGTGACCACGCCGAATTTCCTGAACAGCTCTTTGCCCTGGTATTCATGAATTTTCATGCCGGAGGAATTCTAGCATTGGGGTGTTGTTAGAATTTCCCGATGCGCCACGTGCTCGCACTCGATCAGGGAACCACCAGTTCGCGCGCCATTATTTTCGACCAGGCCGGCAAGCCGGTCGCGACGGCGCAGCGTGAATTCAAGCAGCACTATCCCGAGCCCGGCTGGGTCGAGCACGACGCCGACGAAATCTGGCGCACGCAGCGCGATGTCGCGCGCGAAGCGCTGCGCAGTTCGGGACTGAAAGCAGAAGAGCTGATCGCCTGCGGCATTACCAACCAGCGCGAGACCACGTTGGTCTGGGACCGCCAGACCGGCCAGCCGATCCACCGGGCGATCGTCTGGCAGGATCGCCGCACGGCCTCGCTGTGCGCCGAGCTGAAGGAAGTCGGCGCCGAGAGCCTGGTGCAGGAGCGCACCGGCCTGGTGATCGATCCCTATTTCTCCGGCACCAAGCTCGCCTGGATTCTCGACCACGTCCCGCGGGCGCGCGAACGTGCCGAACGCGGCGAGCTCGCGTTCGGGACGATCGACACCTGGCTGGTGTGGAACCTGTCGCAGAGCAAGACCCATGTCACCGACTGCACCAATGCCTCGCGCACGCTGCTGTTCAACATCCACATGGGAGACTGGGACCCGGAGCTGCTCAAGCTGCTGCGCGTGCCGCGCGCGATCCTGCCCGATGTCTTCCCCTCCTCGCACGCCTTCGGCATGATCGCGCCCTCGGTGCTGGGCGCGCCGATTCCGATCACCGGCATCGCCGGCGACCAGCAGTCGGCCCTCTTCGGCCAGGGCTGCCATCGCCCGGGGATGGCGAAGAACACCTACGGCACCGGCTGTTTCATGCTGATGCACACGGGAAAACGCGTCGTCAAATCGACCAATGGCCTGCTCGCGACCGCCGCCGCGCAGCTCGGCCGCGCGGTGGACGCGCGCGACGCCGACATGGAGTACGCGCTGGAAGGCGGCGTCTTCATCGGTGGGGCGGTGGTGCAGTGGCTGAGGGACGAACTGAAATTTTTCGAATCCTCCTCCGACATCGAACGACTGGCGTCCGACGTCCTGGACAATGGCGGCGTATTTGTGGTGCCCGCCTTCGCCGGTCTGGGCGCGCCGCATTGGGATCCTCACGCGCGCGGCGCAATTCTCGGGTTGACGCGAGGCTCTTCGCGCGCGCACATCGCCCGCGCCGCGCTTGAATCGATCGCCTACCAGAGCGCCGACGTGCTCGAGGCCATGCAGAAGGACGCGGGCGAAAAACTCTCCGAGCTGCGCGTGGACGGCGGCGCGGCAGCCAACGACCTGCTGATGCAGTTTCAAGCCGACATCCTCGGCGTGCCGGTAGTGCGACCGAAAGTGCTGGAGACCACGGCGCTCGGCGCCGCCTACCTCGCCGGCCTGCACACCGGCGTCTGGCGCTCGCGCGAGGAAATCGCCGCGCAATGGCAGATGGATCGGCGCTTCGAGCCAAGCATGGCGCGCGCCGAGGCGGCGGCACTGCTGGCGCGCTGGCGCGAAGCGGTCAGCCGCTCGCTGCGCTGGAACTCTGACAAATCCTGACCCTGCGCGCGGCACGGGCGCGTAGATATGGGGCAGACTAGAACGCCGCTCGCGCGGCCAACCACGCCTAGACTGGTGACCAACCCACCCCCAATGGATTCCCGCGGGTCCGTCGAGCCCCATGGCAGCGAATTGCTGCGCGCGGTGATCGACAATCTGGCCGAAGGCGTCCTGATTCTGGACGGCACGGCCAAAGTGATTGCCGCCAACCCGGCGGCAGCGGCGATACTCGGTCTGACCCCGGAGCAGCTTATCGGCACCAGCCCCGCCGACCCGCGCTGGGCTGCGGTGCATGAAGACGGCAGTCCCTGGCGAGAAGACGCGCATCCCTCGCTTGACACGCTGGCCACCGGAAAATCGCAGCGCGACGTCGTGAAAGGCGTGCAACGGCCTGACGGCAGCCGCATCTGGCTGTCCATCAGCACCACGCCCGTCGATCTGCCGGCGCCGCACGCCGGGCACGGCGTCGTGGCATCGTTCGTCGACGTCAGCAGCGCTGTCGAGGGGCGCCGCGCGCTGCAGAACAGCGAGCAGCGTTTTCGCGACCTGACCGAACTGTCTGCCGATTGGTACTGGGAGCAGGACGCGCAGTTCCGATTCGTCGACGTGTCGATCGGCGCGCAGACCCGGATCGGCATCGCGCCGCAGCAATTTATCGGCAAGCACCGCTGGGATTTCCCGTGGTTCAACATGTCCGAGGCGGATTGGGCCGCGCACCGCGCGACGCTCGAGCGCCACGAACCGTTTCAAGACCTGCAGCTGCGCCGGCGCGAGGCAAGCGGCGATGTGACGACGATTTCGGTCAGCGGCAAACCGATCTTCGATGCGCAAGGGCGCTTCACCGGCTACCGCGGGATCGGCCGCAACATCACCCAGCGCAAGCGCAGCAAGCGCAGCCTGCGCGAGATCGTGGAGCGTTTCCGCAGCCTGACCGAGCTGTCCTCGGACTGGTACTGGGAAATGGGCCCCGACCTGCGCTTCACCTACGTCTCCGAAGGCATCCGCAAAGTGCGCGGCGTAGCGCCCGAGACCTTGATCGGCAAGCGGCGCTGGGACTCGGATCCCACCGGCGCGAACGAAGATATGGCGCGCCACCGCGCAATCCTGGAAGCGCATCTGCCGTTCAAGGAGTTCGTCCTGGCGCGCACCAATGCCGACGGCAAGGTCACCTTTGTCAGCCATTCCGGAAAGCCGATGTTCAGCGAAAACGGAACCTTTCGCGGCTACCGTGGCATTGCGCGCGACATCACCGCGCGCGTCCTGGCCGACGAGAAACTCGCGCGCATGGCGCACTACGATTCGCTCACCGGCCTGCCCAATCGCACGCTGCTGCAGGCCCGCCTGATGCGGGCGATTGCGCGCGCCGATCGCGGCCAAACGCTGCTCGCGGTGTTCTTCCTCGATCTGGACCAGTTCAAGGAAATCAACGACAGCCTGGGCCATGTCGTCGGTGACGCGGTGCTGAAGGAGATTGCGCTGCGGTTGGAAAGCTGCCTGCGCGCCACCGACACGGTGGCACGCCTGGGCGGCGACGAGTTCACCTTGTTGCTTGAAGATGTAAATACGCTAGAGGAAGTCACGCGCGTCGCCGACAAGGTGCTGGCCGCGATCTCGGAGCGCTTCGAGGTGGCGGGCCACGAACTGCACCTGTCGACCAGTATCGGCGTAACCGTCTACCCGCACGACCACCACGATGCGGACACGCTGCTCAGAAACGCAGACCTGGCGATGTACCAAGCCAAGCAAGAGGGCCGCAACAATGTGCAGTTTTTCGCGCAGGACATGAGCGTGCGCACCGACAAGCGCGTCGACCTGCTCGGGCGCCTGCGCGGCGCGATCGGTCGCAAAGAGCTGCAGCTGCACTATCAGCCGCAGGTGGACGTGAGAAACGGCGGCATCCTCGGCGTCGAGGCCTTGTTGCGCTGGAACGATCCCGAGCGCGGGCTGATCCCGCCGGGGCATTTCATTCCGCTGGCCGAGGACACCGGGCTGATCGTCGCCATCGGCGAATGGGTGCTGCGCGAAGCCTGCCGGCAGGCGAAGGACTGGCGTGACGCCGGGCTCGGCTCGCTCAGCATGGCGGTCAATCTGTCGCCGCGCCAGTTCCGCCAGAAGAATCTCGTGCCGATGATCGCGGCGATTCTCGCCGATACCGGCCTGCCCGCCGAGTGCCTCGAACTCGAGATCACCGAGAGCACCATGATGCAGCGTAGCGAGGAGGCGGTGGTCAGCCTGCGTGCCCTGCACGCGCTTGGCGTGCAGATCTCGTTGGATGATTTCGGTACCGGTTATTCCTCGCTGGCCTACCTACACCGCTTCCCGGTGCACACGCTCAAGGTTGACCAGTCGTTCGTGCGCGACATCAAAAGCGATCGCGACGACGCCGCCATCGTCAGCACCGTGATTACGCTCGCCCGGCAGATGGGCATCAAGGCGCTTGCTGAAGGCGTGGAGACCGACGCGCAGCTGTCGTTCCTGCGCGCGCGCGGCTGCGATTCCTTCCAGGGCTTTTTGTTCTGCCGGCCGCAGCCGCCGCAGGATATCGAGGCCCTGCTCGGGCACCACCAGCGGCGCTTTGCAACGCCCGGCGCGACGTCGCGCACGCGCAAGCGCAAGCCCAGTCCCAGGGCACACTGACTCAGCCGGCGACGACCGTCTCCTTCAGCAGGCGCTGCAGCTGGTCCTGCGGCAGGGGCTTGCTGTAGTAATAGCCCTGCATCTCGTCGCAGCCGTGGCTGCGCAGGAAATTCAGCTGCTCCCTGGTCTCCACCCCCTCGGCGATCACCGTCAGCCGCAGGCTGTGCGCCATGGCGATGATCGCCTGGGTGATGGCCGCATCGTCGCCATCCCCCGGCAGGTCGCGGATGAACGAGCGGTCGATCTTCACGCTGTCCAGCGGGAAGCGCTTCAGGTACCCCAGCGAGGAATAACCGGTGCCGAAATCGTCGATCGACAGGTGGATCCCCATCTCCTTCAGCCCGCGCAACAGCGTCACCGCGTGCTCCGGGTCGCGCATCACCATGCTCTCGGTGATCTCGAACTCCAGCCAGCTCGGCTCCAGCCCCGTTTCCTGCAGCAGCCGCGCCACGTCCTTGAGCAGGCTCGCGTGGCCGAACTGGCGCGGCGACAGGTTCACCGCCATGCGCATGCGCGGCAGCCCCAGGTCCTGCCAGACCTTGTTCTGCAGGCAGGCGCTCCTTAGCACCCACTCCCCGATCGGCACGATCAGCCCGGTCTCCTCGGCCAGCGGGATGAACTGCGCCGGCGCGATCAGCCCCCGCTCCGGCTGCTGCCAGCGCACCAGCGCCTCCATGCCGACGATGCGGTTGCTGCCGATGTCGATCTTGGGCTGGTAGTGCAGCAGCAACTCGTTGCGATCGAGCGCGTGGCGCAGGTCCGATTCCAGCGCCACCCGCTCCAGGGTATGCACGTTGATCTGCGAGGAATAGAACTGGAAGTTGTTCTTGCCCTGTTCCTTGGCGCGGTACATGGCGATGTCGGCGTTCTTCATCAGGCTTTGCAGGTCGCTGCTATCGCCCGGGCAGGTGCTGATGCCGATGCTCGCGGTGAGGTGGAATTCCTGCGCTTCCAGCAGCACCGGCCGCGCCACCTCGGCCAGCAGCTTCTGCGCCACTTCGACCACGTCCGCGGGCCGCGACGCGCCCTCGATCAGCACCACGAACTCGTCGCCGCCGAGCCGGCTGATGGTATCGGCCTCGCGCAGGCAGCCCGCCAGCCGCCGCGAGATATCCTTGAGCACGCGGTCACCCGCTTCGTGGCCGAGCGTATCGTTGATGTTCTTGAAGCGATCCAGGTCGATGAACAGGACCGCCAGGGGCTCGCCGGCCCGCCGCGCCCGGGCGAGCGCGTGGCTCAGCCGCTGGTTGAACATGTTGCGGTTGGGCAGCCCGGTCAGCTCGTCGAAGTGCGCGAGGTGCAGCACGCGCTCCTCGGCCTGCTTGCGC